>Ga0256407_10000360_pt1 | contig 113024 bp, 100 predicted proteins | sample RumenRJG_04DNA_FD_193489 | JGI IMG/M metagenome (GOLD analysis project Ga0256407, IMG submission 193489) | Bovine rumen microbial communities from Lethbridge, Alberta, Canada - RJG_04 | ecosystem: Host-associated > Mammals > Digestive system > Stomach > Rumen | place: Canada: Alberta... | reverse complement strand
CAACGAGCGCAACCCTTATTGATAGTTACTTTATCTATCGAGACTGCCAACGTAAGTTGGAGGAAGGTGGGGATGACGTCAAATCATCATGCCCTTTATATCCTGGGCCACAAACGTGCTACAATGGCTGGTACAAAGTGTTGCTAAACCGTAAGGTGGAGCTAATCACAAAAAACCAGTCTCAGTTCGGATTGAGGGCTGAAATTCGTCCTCATGAAGTTGGAATCACTAGTAATCACGAATCAGACATGTCGTGGTGAATACGTTCTCTGGTCTTGTACACACCGCCCGTCAAACTATGAGAGTCGTTAATACCTAAAAACATCTTGCTAACAGTAATGATGCGGATGCCTAGGGTAGGAACGATGATTGGAGTTAAGTCGTAACAAGGTACCCCTACGAGAACGTGGGGGTGGATCACCTCCTTTCTACGGAGTTAATTTATTTTGACACTGTACGAATTTGTGTACATTTTTAAAATCCAATAAATGCTATCCCAAATTAATTAATGCATTTTTGGTCGGATTCTATTTAGTTTTGAGAGAACTATAATTCTCTCAAGAGATTGCTCTTTGAAAATTTTATAAATCATCAATTCTTTCTAATTACAATCAAACCAAGAATAAAACCAGATGAATAGTTAAATGTTCATTCTAGAGATCATAAATAAGTTACTAAGGGCTTATGGTGGATGCCTTGGGACTGGATGACGATGAAGGTCGTGCAAATCTGCGAAAAGTTACGGGGAGCTGATAAGAAGCATTCGATCCGTAAATTACCGAATGGGGGAACCTACTTAATAGAGATATTAAGTGTTATTAACTGAATAATATAGGTTAATATCGTAATACCTGGCGAAGTGAAACATCTCAGTAGCCAGAGGAAAAGAAAACAAAGTGATTCCGTTAGTAGCGGCGAGCGAACGCGGAAGAGACTAAACCTGGTTTAGACCAGGGGTTGTAGGACTACAATGTGGTAGTTGTTATTGATAGTGGAAGTTGTTGGAAAGCAACACAACATAGGGTGATAGTCCCGTACACGAAATTAATAACACGCCTAGTAGTATCCTGAGTATGACGGGGCACGTGAAATCTTGTCAGAAGCCACCCGGACCATCGGGTAAGTCTAAATACAAACCAGTCACCGATAGCGTATAGTACCGCGAGGGAAAGGTGAAAAGAACCCAGAGATGGGAGTGAAATAGAATCTGAAACCATATGCCTACAACGAGTTAGAGCACATTAATGTGTGATAGCGTGCGTTTTGAAGTATGAGCCGGAGAGTTATTGTTGCATGCAAGGTTAAACTGTAGAGGTGGAGCCGTAGGGAAACCGAATCTTAATAGGGTGTTTAGTATGTCACAATAGACCCGAAACGGGTTGATCTAGACATGGGCAGGTTGAAGTTAAAGTAACATTTAATGGAGGACCGAACCCACTTTCGTTGAAACGCCAGGGGATGACCTGTGTCTAGTGGTGAAATTCCAATCGAAATCCGTGATAGCTGGTTCTCGTCGATATAGTTTTAGGACTAGCGTTGGATTATGAATGTATGGAGGTAAAGCGCTGACTGACTGATGGCCCTGTCTCAGGGTACTGATTTCAATTAAACTCTGAATGCCGTACATTTTACTCCAGCAGTCAGACTGTGGGGGATAAGCTTCATAGTCATGAGGGAAAGAGCCCAGATCGTTAACTAAGGTCCCTAAAATATGCTAAGTGGAAAAGGATGTTGAATTTCTTAAACATCAAGGATGTTGGCTTAGAAGCAGCCATCGTTTAAAGAATGCGTAACAGCTCACTTGTCGAGAAATTCTGCGCCGAAGATTCAACGGGGCTAAAGCATATTACCGAAGTTACGGGATTATTTATAATCGGTAGACGAGCGTTGTATATAGGTTGAAGGTAGAGTGTGAACACTACTGGACAATATACAAGTGAGAATTCCGGCGTGAGTAACGTATGAGAGTGAGAATCTCTCAAGCCGAATTGACTAAGGTTTCCAGGACAAGGGTCGTCCTTCCTGGGTTAGTCAGGACCTAAGGCGAGGCCGAAAGGCGTAGTCGATGGAAAGTAAGTTAATATTCTTACACCAAGTGATTGAATGATGGAGTAACGGAGAAGGTTAATATAGACCACTTATTGGATTGTGGTGAAAGCACTTAGTCTGGGGAATGATTAAATCCATTCCCCATCCCAAAGGACAAGGTGTGTGTACTAGTGAACGGTAACAAGTAGCAAAGCTATATACATCACGCTTCCGAGAAAATCTCCTAATGTTAATCAATCATTTGCCTGTACTGAGAACGAACACACGTGGTCAAGGAGAGTATCCTAAGGCTAGCGAGTTAACTATTGTTAAGGAACTCTGCAAATTTACCCTGTAAGTTAGCGATAAAGGGAGCTTACGTAAGTAAGCCGCAGTGAATAGCGAGGGGGGACTGTTTACCAAAAACACAGCTTTATGCAAAGTCGTAAGACGATATATATGAGGTGACACCTGCCCAGTGCTGGAAGGTTAAGGAAGTGAGTTAGCAGTAATGCAAAGCTTGTGACCAAAGCCCCAGTGAACGGCGGCCGTAACTATAACGGTCCTAAGGTAGCAAAATTCCTTGTCGGGCAAATTCCGTCCCGCTTGAATGGTGTAACCATCTCTTGACTGTCTCGACAATAGACTCGGTGAAATCCTGGTTGGGGTGAAGACGCCCCATAGGCGTGATTGGACGGAAAGACCCCATGAAGCTTTACTGTAACTTGATATTGAAAAAATATACTGTTTTTAGAGCATAGGTGGGAGACTTTGAAATATGGACGCTAGTTCATGTGGAGTCACCCTTGTAATACCACCATAATGGTATCTTTTTTCTAACTTCCAACTGTATATCCAGTTAAAGGACAGTGTTAGGCGGACAGTTTGACTGGGGCGGTCGCCTCCCAAAAAGTAACGGAGGCGCGCAACGGTACACTCAGCATGTTTGGAAATCATGTAACGAGCGTAATGGTATAAGTGTGCTTGACTGTGAGACTTACACGTCGAACAGGTAAGAAATTAGGTCATAGTGATCCGGTGGTTCAAAATGGAATGGCCATCGCTCAACGGACAAAAGCTACTCTGGGGATAACAGGCTGATACTGACCAAGAGTTCATATCGACGTCAGTGTTTGGCACCTCGATGTCGACTCATCTTATCCTGGAGCTGAAGCAGGTTCCAAGGGTTCGGCTGTTCGCCGATTAAAAAGATACGTGAGTTGGGTTCAAACCGTCGTGAGACAGGTTGGTCCCTATCTGTCATGCCCGCAGGAAGATTGAGAAGAGCTGCTCCTAGTACGAGAGGATCGGAGTGGAGACACCACTAATGTTTCAGTTGTTTCGCCAGAAGCATAGCTGGGTAGTTACGTGTCGAAAGGATAAGCGCTGAAAGCATATAAGCGTGAAGCCTCCTTCAAGATTAATCTTCCCCGCCCGCAAGGGTGATAAGAATCGTCATAGACTATGACGTTGATAGGCTATATGTGTAAGCATAGTGATATGTTTAGCTGAATAGTACTAATCATTCGAAAGACTTAAATTGTGATCATTGTTTAATTCTTGATTGATTTAATTTGAAATAAGAATTTGATGATTTATAAAATTTTTGAAAAGTAATCTCGCGTGTGGCGCCGATATCGTGTGTGGTAACACCTGTTCCCATCCCGAACACAGCAGTTAAGCACCATGGAGCTGAAGGTAGCAAGTTAAAACTTGTGAGAATAAGAAAGTGTCACGCAAGAAAAAAGTAGCTAGAGTTTCTAGCTACTTTTTTTATTTATGTTGTGTGTTTATGAATAAAGTCTCAATTTATTAATGTTTTAAGTTATTTAGTTTAATTACTCTATTTAAATCATTTCTTAGATCTGAAACATTACTTTCTATTCTATCAAGTCTTTGATTATTTCTTTTTTCAAATTCAATAAATCAACCTAGAGCTTTAGCTCTTCTTGGTTTAGTTGTAGGACCATCCTTAGTATTAGTTATTTTATATTTAGTAGTTTTACTAATTATTTGCATATATTAAAACATTTTCTTTATAATAAATAAGGTTTAATTACTGATCTTAGTTTTAAAATCAAGTCAATAATTTTATTCATTAAATCTTTGTAATTATCTTGGTGTTCAAAGTCTAAACCAAGTATAAATGTTGATATAGTAGATGATTTTTTGTTATTATTTCTATTAAATACAAATTTACAACCCATTGAAAGTTCAAACTCATCTTTGTGTGTAAATATTGCATCATATTGTTCTTTTGAATCATTAACATATATACCAACTTCAATTTTTTTAGCTTTATTAACTAAACTTATAAATATATGGCACTTAGAGCTTCCAATTGAAACATCATATCAATGATTATTAGTTGGTTTTCTTTTATTAAAAGGATATCCTTTCTCTGCTAAAATCTCATTAAATAATGTTCAAAATTCAAATCTATAATTTTGTGTTTTTTTTGATTTTTCTCCTACTTTATTATTATTTTTAACTTGAACAGAAAAATCATTTGGTTGTTCTATAACTTCGAATTTAGGTGCTGGATTGGAATCACCAATCTTGTATGCATGTACTTCAATTAAAAAAAATGAAACTTCATTATCAAAATGTTCATTTAATCATTTTATTGCACCAGCATGCTCTGGCCTTGCTTTTTTTACAATTCAAACAACTATAGAGGTATCCAAACCTGAACTATATGTTAACAATTCACCCAAATGGCAATGATTAGTAGCTTCTAATTGATTTTCAATTAAAATTTTTTTATCAGAAAATTCATCTCTACAAAAAATATCACAACTAAAAGAACCTATTTGTTTTTCTGTCTCCACATCAACAAGACTAAGATTAAGTATCTTGCCAATTTCTAATATATTTTCTTCTTTCGATAGTCATTTTGAGAAATCTCTTTCCTCATGCTTTCAAATATCTCTTAAATTAACTTCAACTAATTTTTCAATTTTCATATTGCAAAACTCCTCAGTTTAAATATTAATACAAAAATAAAGCTCATTAATTATTGAATCAAGTATTCCATTTAATTTTTTTGAATTTAAATTATTAAATTCTTCATTAAGAAGCTTATTTCAACCACCATTAAGAATTTCGTAAATTGACAAATCTTCTTCTTTTTTTAAAACTATTTGTCTAACTTCCTTAATTAATTCACAAAGATGACTTTTTATTACTCCATCAATATTATCTTGATTAATTATTTCGTCATCTAATAAAAAGCTTCGATAAAGCCTATCAATAAATAAACCTTGTGTTATATTGAATACATTTTTTTCAATTTTATCATCCAAGGCATTGATAATATTTTTTATTTTATTCTTAGTTAAATATTCTCTTAATTTCATATTTCTCATCAAATAGAAAATTAATAATTAACCAATAGAATTTTTAATTTTTAAATTATTTAATTTGATTACTCTATTTAGATCTTCACGAATAGACTTATTAAATTCTAACTGTTGCTTATTAAATTTTGCTTGTTCATCAAATCTTTGCATAACTTCATTTCTGAAATCGGCAAACCAAGTTGGTGCCTTAAGTTTTGAAGGTTTTCTTCCACCACCAAGGTCACCTTTAGACTTAATCCTACTTAGCTTAATCTCATCATTGATTAAGTTCTTATTCTTCTTAGCATCATCAATTTTATACTTGATACTCATATGTATATTATATATTACCTCCCTCCTACTCAAATAAGTAAGTGAAGTCTCAAAACCAACTTTTTTGTAGCATTACTCGGAAAATGTTTATCAACATGGTGCTTATTTTTTTAGTTAGTATGTTATAATACTAACATTAATATTTGGATACTAATAAAACATTATACGCAATGAAACGATTAATTTCTGACACTTTTAGAAGATTTTTCCATAGTAAATCCTCAATCATCATATACGTAATATCACTTATAGTAGTCTTTTTAATGATCTTTGTTATGCCTTGATTTAATTTGAAGATGATTCATGACTCTCCAACTGAAACTGATAAATCTATTGCAGAAATAATAAGCAGCTTTTTTATGTGAATATTGCCTATATCTATTATTTTTACTTTCCCATTTTACACAAGTAGTTTATTAATCCCAGTTTACATTAATAATATTGAACATAATAATCTTATTTTTATCTTAACCAGAAAATATAGTCGTCAATCCTTGTTTCTTACTAAGATGATAGTAAATGCTATTTTTGCTTTAATATTTTCTGTTGTTTCTTGTCTTTCATTATTAATATTTGCGGTTTTTGCCAATAAAGAATACACAATTAGTAATGATGTAAACAGTTTATTCGTTGATGTTGGCATAATGATGATTATTTTCATTTTTACCATTCAAATTCTTATTACTAGTTTTGCTTTCTTTTTTCAAAAGAAGGCAACTTTGTATTGCATCTTAATTGCCATCTTATTTTCTTCTATTTTTGTAGGAGTGTTTTTTGCTTCATTCTTTTGTTTAAGAGAAAATTTTATGGAAGGAGACAAAGTGTCTATTTTCTGTTACCATATTGTTTATATTGCCATCCCAGCAGCCTTATTATTAGTAGTTGGGGTAATTAGTATTAGTTTAGGTTTAACCAAATATAAAAGGGTTAATTTGAAGGTATAAATGAAAAGTGTTATTGAAGTTAAAAATTTAAATAAGTCTTTTGGATCACAACATATTTTAAAGAATGTGAATTTTGTAGTTCCACAAGGAGCATTTGCTATTTTTGCAGGTAAAAATGGTTCTGGTAAAACTACTACTATTAAAAGTATTTTAGATTTATATAGTCTAGATAAGGGAAGTTTGATTACCATTAATGGGATTTCATCTCTAAACCCACAAGCTAGAGAAAAAATTGCTTATATTCCTGAAAAAGATAGTTTTTCCAATGAAATAACTAACAATTTTCTTATTCGTATGGGATTATTGAACAATCTTCCTCTTGAACAAATCAAAGCTAAAATTGATAAGTATATAAAACTATTTGACGCCCAAAAATACTTAAATGTCCCTTTAGACAAATTGTCATCAGGAAATGCTAAAAAAATTATGATTATCCAAGCTTTGATTGCTGATGCTAACTGTTTTATTATGGATGAACCAACTGATAATCTTGATCCTGAAACTAGAGTGTTGTTTTACAAACAAATGAAAAAACTTCAACAAGAAAATAAAACTATTTTTATTTCTTCTCACAATCTTCTAGAAGTTGGTGAATTTGCTGATTATGCTATTATCATTGCTAATGGTGAAATCAAATATACTGGTAAATTTAAAAACTCTAAACAACTATTAAAGTTGTATGGTTTAGAAAAAATAGTCTAAATTTATTCTTTTAGATTATTAATTTTAACTAAGTTATCAATTCTAGTACTTAAATTTAACACTTCTTTTTTTCTAATTTATTAAATCTTTGATCATTTCTTTTTTCAAATTCAGCAAATCAAGCATGAGATTATCTTGATTTTGGTGGTTTGTTTCCACCATCACCATTAGTGTCAACTCTAAGTTCGATTTTTTTGCAACATTACTCTTTATCTGTTTTAACAATATAACCATTCACTGCACAATCAACTATATCACAAACATCATAATTCCTATTAGATGAAATGTATAATTAGCTGACATTTATCTTAGCTTTTCATTACATTAATACTATTATTTACTTTTTTTATTTTTCAATTTACTTTTAGATATTACTAATGAATCATCTTCGCCCAAAGCATTTGGAACAATTGAAAATGTATTAGATATTCCATCTGCCGAATATTTATATGGAATTTTTGCAACAGAAGCTAAACTAGCTACTGCACCTGAAGCATCACGTCCATGCATAGGGTTTGCTCCTGGAGCAAATGGTGCTCCTTTTTTTCTACCATCAGGAGTTGAGCCAGTGTATTCACCATACATAACGTTAGATGTAATTGTTAGAACTGATGTAGTAATACAATTACTACGATATGATTTATGTTTTTTTAATTCAGTCATAAATTCTTTAATAATTTCTACTGCAATATAATCAACACGGTTATCATCATTTCCATATTTAGGGAATTCACCTTTTATTTTGAAATCGGTTGCTATACTTCTGCCATTTGGAAGCTTAGTTCATACTGGATATACTTTAGCATATTTTATTGCTGATAATGAATCAGCAAGAACACTTAATCCAGCGATACCAGTAGCAAAGAAGCGGAAAACATTAACATCATAAAGTGCCATTTGAACAGCTTCATAAAAGTATTTATCATGGCAATAGTGAATTACATTCAATGTATTAATATATAGTTTTGCTAACCATTCAATCACTTGGTGCAATCGTTCGCGAATTTCATTATAATCTAATGGTTTATTTTTATCAGTTGAAATTTGTGATAATTTAGGACCTAAACGATACTTTTCATAATTATTAGGATCCTTAATGCATACTATTTCATCATAACCACCATTAATTGCATAAAGCAATGCTTTAGCCAAATTTGCTCTTGCACCAAAGAATTGCATTTGCTTACCAATTTTCATAGGTGATACACAACAAGCAATTGCATAATCATCACCATGAGTAATTCTAATTAATTCATCTGATTCATATTGCATTGAAGAATATTTTATTGAATATTCTGCACAGAATCTTTTAAAACCTAATGGTAATCTTGGTGATCATAAAATAGTTAAATTTGGTTCTGGAGCTGGACCTATATTACTTAAAGTATGAATAATTCTAAATGAGTTCTTAGTTACTAATGTTCTACCATCAATTCCCATGCCAGCAATTGATTCAGTTGCTCAAACAGGATCGCCTGAAAAAAGATTGTTGTACTCAGGACTACGCATAAACTTAACAATACGTAATTTCATTACATATTGATCCATTAATTCTTGTGCTTGAGTTTCAGTTAAAATTCCTTTTTTAAAGTCACGTTCAATATAGATATCTAAAAATGTAGAATTCCTTCCTACAGACATAGCAGCACCATTTTGGTCTTTAATTGCTGCCAAATATCCATAATATAATCATTGAAATGCTTCACGTGCATTCTTTGCTGGTTTTGAAATATCATCACCATAACTTAATGCCATTGTTTTTAATGCTTTTAATGCTTCAAGTTGATCAGCAATTTCTTCACGCAAACGAATAATCTCATCTGACATAATGTCAGATAAATTGTTTCTTTGATCAATTTTTTCATTGATCAAATAATCAACACCGTATAATGCAACACGACGATAATCACCGATAATACGACCACGTGAATATGTATCAGGCAAACCTGTTAATATATGTGTATGTCTTGCCTTGCGCATTTCATCTGTATAGATGTCAAATACAGCTTTATTATGTGTTTTTGTATATTTTGTATAAATTTCTACAATTTTCTTATCTGGTTGAAAACCATAACTTTTTGCAGCTTGATTAGCAGTTTTAGTGCCTCCTTTTGGCATATATGCTCTTTTAAAAGGAGCATCAGTTTGAACTCCAACAATTTTTTCATCTTTTCGATGTTTTAAATCTGATAAATATCCTGGGCCATAAGCATCAATAAATGATGCTCTTTTATCCATATCAAGAACACCACCATTATTTCTTTCTTTTTTAGAAAGAGATAATACTTGATCTCATAAATATTTTGTTGCTTTTGTTGGTCCTTGTAAAAATTTAGCATCACCATTATAAGGTTTATAATTTAATTGAATAAAACTACGTATATCTATTTCATTACATCAGTTTCCGGGGTTAAAACCTTCTCACTCTTTGAATCATTTTTTTTCCATTATATCACCGTTTTTATGATTATAGATTTGTATGTAAATTTTATTTAATTAAAAACCTTGAATTTTTAAGCAGAAATTATATGGGAGAAATTTAATATTCAAGTTAAATTTATAAGCAATAGCATAATTTATCTTTTTAGCCATACTTCTTACAATATTAATAACTTTATTTAATCCAATGCAAGTTTCCTTATGTATTTTTTCAAAATCAGAACCATTAATTCATAAATTAAAAACACTTAATTGCTTATCATTTAAAATATTAAAGGCATAATGTTTTACATAATCAATTATTTGCTTAATTAAAATATTTAATGTCAATTTATTTTCATCATTTAAATGTTGTGTTTCAGAAATATATTGATTATTTGTTTCATTTAGTGAAAAAGCAACATTTAAAACATGATTGCCACTTGTATTTAATTCATGTATTAAATAATCACGAAAATACGAACGATTAACAATGAATAAATATTGACTAAAATTATATTTATTTGAATTTAAGTTAAATTCATTGATTATTTTAATAAAGTTGTTAAAGCAAAATGATTTAATGTCACTGATTTCAAAATTCAATGCTTTATTAAATGCATTTAAATAGTAATTATATGTAGCACTTATCAAACGATCAAAATAATTTTCGTACAATATATCAAATGCTGACTGTAATGCTTCAGTACGATATAAATAAATCAATTCACGATCATCAGTCTTCATAAAATGATTCTATACCTTTAAAGGTGTGTTTGTAACTAAAAAAGTATTAAAAAATTAATGAAAATTAATTATTTTATTCTTTTAATTTCGTTGATAATGAAATCGTAATTTTCCTTATATTTTGCGTATTTTTCCTTTTCAAGATCAACTTTTTGTTTAGGTGCTTTATTAATGAAATTTTTATTAGCTAGAATTTGTTCTGAACGTTTAATTTCAGCTTCTAAATATAATTTTTGTTTATTCAATTTATCTAATTCATCTTGTTTAGATACAAATGTGTTGCGATATTCAATTATTGAATCTTTTAAATTAATAATATCAAAATCATCATTAATTCTTTTTTGACTAATTTTTTTAACTGAAATTTTGTAATTATTCAAAAAATCAATAACAAATTCTTTATATTCTATTAAATCTTTATCAATTATATTTATGTCAATAACAACATCTTTTTTAATTCTATTTGCTATTCTTAACTCCCTAATTTTATTAATCAATGGAATCAATTTAGACATTAATTTATTTGATGAATAGTCTAATAAGTTTTTGTTAATTTTAAATAAAGTTTCATTAAGAATTGAAGTTTTATTATGAAACATTATTTGATAAATGTTTTCAGTAATAAATGGAGCAAATGGGTGTAATAAAATTAATATATTCTTGAAAATATATCTAGCAATAACAATTGTTTCTTTAGAATATTGTTTATTGTTTAATAATGGGTTAATTAATTCAAGATAACAATTTGCATACTCATCCCAAATAAAACTAATTAAATCTTTCACTAATACTGAAAAGTTATACTTACTATATAAAACTTTAATTTTATTTACCAATTGACTAAATTTTAAATAAATTCATTTATTTAATGGGTTATTAATTTTTGTTAAGTGAGCATCAAATTCATATTGATTTAATAGATTATGTATGTTCCAAACTTTATTTAAAAAATTTGACATATATGAAATTTTGTCAAGTGAAAATCTTATATCTTCACCAAGTGTTGTATTTGAAATTAAAAATAATCTTAATGCATCTGCACCAAATTTTTCAATAATATCTTCTGGTTCAATACCATTGCCTAATGATTTAGACATTTTACGATTTAATTCATCACGAATTAAACCATGAATTAAAATATCTTTAAATGGAATTTGATTTGATAAATCATTACATTGAAATAGCATTCTTGCTACTCAAAAGAATAAAATATCATAAGCAGTAACTAATACATCAGTTGGATAAAAATTTGACATATCACCATTAATGTTGTATTTAGTTGCAACAAGTGGTCATAATCCAGAAGAAAATCATGTATCCAATACATCGCTGTCTTGGATGTAATTTTTTGGTGGATTTAATCCTACATAAATATCATTTCCATTTTTGCTATAAAAAGCAGGAATACGATGACCTCAAATCAATTGACGAGATATACATCAATCATTAATATTGTTAAGTCAAGAATTTAATGTTTTTTCAAAACGTTGAGGATAAAATTTTAATTGTTTTTTAGTTGCAAGATTTTTTTGCAATTGTTTAACAATTGGCTTCATTTTAACAAACCATTGTTTTGAAATCAAAGGTTCAACAACCTCACCTGTTCTTTCACTATAACCTATATTGTTAATATAATCTTCAACCTTAACTAATAAGTTAAGAGATTTAAGTTGTTGAACAATTAGTTCCCTTGCTTTTAATCGATCAATATTTGCATATGAAGTTTTATTAATAGAACAATATTTATTTAATGTACCATCATCATTCATTATTGAATAATAACTTTTAATATTGTGTCTTTTGGCTAATTCATAATCATTAAAATCATGAGCTGGGGTACATTTCATCACACCGGTTCCAAATTTCATATCTACATATTCATCACCAATTATTAACAATTTTTTATTATTAACTGGATTAATAGCATATTTATTTAAATATTTTTTATATCTTTTGTCTTTTGGATTAATAACTAAATTAGTATCACCAAACATTGTTTCTGGTCTTGTAGTTGCTACAATAAGAAAATCATTTGTACCATCTATAAAATATTTAAAATAGTACATTTTTGATTTGGTTTGTTTATAGAAAACTTCAATATCAGAAATAGCAGTTTTTAATTTAACATCCCAATTAACAATCTTGTAATCACGATAAACTAAATGTTTTTTATATAAATCAATAAATACTTTATTACATAATTTGCTTACATTAGGATCTAATGTATAAGATTCATATTGATAACTTAGAGCAAAGCCTAATTTCTCTCATTGATCATGAATATGTTTTTTTTGACTTACAACTCAATTTTTAAGTTGTTCTAAATATTCATTTTTATTTTTAAAACTTAACTTTTGTTGTTTGACAACTTTATCAAACTTTGTTTGAGCAGAAATTCCAGCATGATCTGTACCTGGAAATCAGCAAACATTATAATTACATATTTTTTTATAACGAATCAATACGTCTTGTATTGTTCCATCTAAAGCATGTCCTAAATGTAAATGTCCAGTAACATTAGGAGGCGGCAAAATAATACTAAATTTTTTTGATTTCGATTTGTTGTTTGGTTCAAACAAATTGTTTTTCTTTCAAAATGTATATCAGTTTTGTTCAATTAATTTATGATTGTATTGTTTTGCTTTATACATGTTTAGCTTAAATTAGAAACAGCCAATTATTTTTTTTGTGACTTTGTTTCTTTTTTAGTTGCTTTTGTTTTAATATTAGCAAATTTACCAGAACGGTTACGCATATATGTAATATATGAACGGCGAACTTTACCACGTTTTTGAACCTCGATTTTAACAATCAATGGTGAATTATATGGGAAAATTTCTTCTACACCTATACCATAGCTTTCTTTTCTAATAGTAAATGTTTTTCCTAAACCTGTTCCTCTTATACGTAATACAATACCATCAAAACGTTGAGCACGAGTTTTAGCACCTTCAATAATTTTCAAATATACTGAAACAGTATCACCAGGATGAATTTCTGGTAAATCATCTCGCAATTGTGCTTTTTGAATTGATTTTAAGATTGCAACATTATTATTTTTATTACTTGACATAATTAGCTCCTATTTCTTTTTAGATTTTAAATATTTATTGTATAGATCGATACGATTTTTTTTGGTATTTAATATTTGGTGTTGTTTTCTTCATTCATTTATTTTTTGATGATTACCTGAAGTAAGTACTTCAGGTACTTTGTAACCTTTAAAGTTCTTTGGTTTAGTGTATACTGGATAATCCAATAAACCATTTTCAAATGATTCACAAACCAATGAATTTTTATTAATTGTATTTGCTACTAAACGCATACAACTATCAGCTACCACCATTGCAGGAATTTCTCCACCTGTTAATACATAATCCCCAATAGAAATTGTTTCATCAATAAAATTGATAATTCTTTCATCAAATCCTTCATAATGTCCACAAATAAGAATTAAATGTTTTAACTTACTAAATCTTTTCGCAATTTGTTGATTGTATTTCTTACCTTGAGGAGTTAATAATACAACATATGAATCATCAGTTTTTATATCATTCAAGCAATCAATTATTGCTTGTAAACCAATCACCATTCCTGGTCCACCACCATATTGATAATCATCAACACGCTTGTGAGAATCTTTTGAATAATTGCGAAAATTAATTATTTCAATTTCATTAATTTTTTTTGTTAGACTATGAGAAATTACTGATGTATTTACAAATTTTTCAAATATTTCTGGAAAAAGTGTAAGAATAGAAATTTTCACAACTATTTTTTAATCTCTTCTGATTTATTGGTTTTTTTTGTTTTTTTTGATCTTTTGTGTTTTTTAGTTGGTTTTTTTGCTTTTAAATATTGTTGCAAAACACCTTTTTGTTTTAAAATATTAGCAACAGTTTCGCTAAGCACTGCACCTTTAGATAAAAAATCTAAAATTGCATCAGTTTTTAAATTAACTTTACCACTAAAAGGTTCATATGTACCCACCATAGCTAGATAACTACCATCTCTTTTACGTCTTGAATCAGTTGCGACAATACGATAAAAAGGATTTTTATGTTTACCTAATCGTGTTAAACGAATTTTTACCAATTTAGTACCTCCATAATAAAATAACTATGAAATATTATATAAACTAATTTGTATATATATAAATAAGATATTATTTAGCAAATAAATGTAAGCTTAATCAATGCTATATAAAAATTTGAATATAAATTAATTTTATGGCTGGGTAGATTGGATTCGAACCAATGCATATCTGATTCAGAATCAGATGCCTTACCGCTTGGCTACTACCCAAAATATATGGTGCTGAATTCAAGAATCGAACTTGAGGCAAGTGATTACCATTCACTTATTTTTCCACTAAACTAATTCAGCAAAAAATTAAAATTCAATTAGTCAAGTTTTGTTTTTTATACCTAGTTTCTTGATTACTTCCTGGCCTTTTAGTGCTTTTAGGATTGCTAAAGCAGCAACACCAACAACTTTGGCTTTAGATTGCTTTACCAAATCATAAATAGCTTTAATTGTTCCACCAGTAGCAATAACATCGTCAACAATTAAAACTCTTGCTCCAGGTTTTAATGCATCAGCATGAATTTGTAATTCATTAGTACCATATTCAAGTGTGTATTTTGCTGATAATACTTTACGAGGCAATTTATTAGGTTTTCTAACTGGAACAAAGCTGACTTGTGCTTTATTTGCTAATGGTAAGCCAAACCAAAAACCACGTGATTCTGGTGAAAGAATTGCATCATATTTTAAATTAGCAGTACGTGAATATAATTCATCTATTACCTGGGTAAATATTCTACTATTTGCTAAAATAGGTGTTAAGTCTCTAAATAACACACCTTTAATTGGATAATCTTTTACACAAAGAATATATTTTTCTAATGATTTAGTTATTGGTACATTTTTTATTTGTTTAGTGGTCTTTTTCATAAATCTAGTCTTTTTCATACTTTCTAGTGTTAATATTTATTGAATCAATTAATTCTTCATCTATCTTATCTAAATTATTCTTATCTGTTGCTAACTGGATCCTTCTTACACGAATTCTATACATATTATGTCAATTGTTAAATACGTATGTAATAATTGGCAAAATTATATAAGTATTCAATGCCATAACTACAATACCAATTAAAATATTCAATGTGAAGAAAATTGTTGTTGTTGGTAATAATAAAAGCATTAGTAAAGTTATGCCTGAATATAAAGTAATTATTTCAATTGAGCACTCATTAAATGTAGTGATTGTATAAATATATAAACTTTGCAAATCTTTATATAATGTTGGATTAATTTTTATATATTTTGAAAGAAAAGAAGAAATTAATGCATACATCAATAAATAATTTATGATACCAATCATTATGAAGGCATAATTTGTATAAATGTTAACTGGAATATGAAACATTGCAACTAGTGCAAAAGTTAATGCACAAGTTAATATAAACGAAGCAAATGTTGGAATAATACTATATCAGTTGTATCTTATTAAAGTATAAACTGACATTAGTGCACCGAATGTCAATAAAATCCATAAGCAATTAATAGTGAAATTAATAGTTATTTGACTATTAATATTTTGAACAAAAAAGCTATTTATTCCTATAGCAACTAAAGCATTAACTAAACTAGTATATTCATTTGTACCAATGCTAAACATTGTCGATGATTCAATCGTGAAGTAATCAGTATTAGTTTTAAAGTTAAACCAACTAGCATTTAGTGAATTCAATGCTCGCATTATCATGTCTTTAGTGATACCATCTTGTCTATTAATTATTAAATAAGTTCCGATATTAAAACTATTCAAATTAATAATTTTTAAAACAAAGGCTAATACAAATCCAATAACTATTAAAGCCACTGCTATTAAAGCGTATGGAATTAATCATTGCTTTTTAAAACTTAAATTATTAATATTAGTGATCTTGCTAATATATCCATTTTTATTCAAACCTGAATAAATATGATTCTTTATTGAATCAGATGCTGAAATTTCAAATTTTTTATCATATTCATTTGAATTAACATCATAAACATTAGCAGAAAATCATTTAAATTTATACATACCAATGTCATTATTAAACAGCATAATTTGGTTCAAATAATTTAATCCATAAGTACATGCAAATGATAATAATGAACCAACAATTAAACACATACCTAATGCAAATATTTGACCCATTGGGAAAAACAACATTGTAATTCCAGCAATTAAGCTAATAACATGGAAATCCAAAACAGTAATTAGTGAATGTTTAAATCCTTGTCTTATTGATTGGTCCAAAGTCTTATGGTTGACATGGTTAGCCCTTACTTTATTTAATGAAATAAATAAAGAAACTGATGAAACCATCATTATTATTAAAATACCAATTAACAAACATAATGATAGACCAAAACCAGTTAAAAACATTATTAATGGTAATAATCCTATTGGCAAAATCATTCATACAAATGAAACAAATCCTGGGATTCTATATAAAACAGAAACAACAATACCAATTATTAATAATAAAACAGCTATCGCTATTAATGTGGTTAGTGAAGCATTATCAATTTGTAAAATTGATCGATTAAAATCAGGATTGATTAATGAAACATTAACATTAGAAGTTATACCGTTTTGTAGTATCTTCTCAATATCTTTTGAACCAGCTGATGATGGACAAAGAATATTAATCATTGGAAATGATGACTTTTGGTCAGTCATTGATTTATACAACTGATAAGATGTAAAGTATTTATTTGTTAAATCAGGGATTGAAAGTCAATTACCATCGGAATCAATACTTGATTTTGTTGGATCTTTATCAGGTAAGAAATCAGTAAAGTTATCTTTGTTAACTATACCAAGAATGTACTTATTTAAGAAATCATATTTCAAATTGCTAGATTTACCAATTTCAATTTTGTTATCACTACCAGTATCTTGTAAAGCATAAAAGAAATTTGAACTATCAAATGTAGTTACAGAATCAGCTTGTGGTAATAATTCTTTTTGTTCCAATGGATCTCTAATATTTTTTTGAAATCCATAATTATCTGTGAATCGATAATTATCAATAAAACCTCAGTTGTCTAAGAATTTATTGTCATACATATATTTACCAAAATCTCTTTGATCATTTGATAATTGTCAATATGCATCCCTTAGTTGCTTTGAGTATGAAAGATCATGATTATATCGATCTCAAACAAATGTTATGTAATTCATTTCATTAATCATGCCATTGAAGTTATGAATGATAATCATGAATGGGGTTTTATCATTTTCCTCATCTGGTTTGGCATCTTTTGCATTTGAAAATGTCTCTTTTATTGAATTTTTAGCATAAACATCATTTTTATCTTTTTTACCAAAAGAATATTGTGAACGTAACTTGATATTAATCTTATTTTGTTGAGCATTAAGTTTTATTTTTGAATTATCATCAGTTAAACTATAATCGTCATCCTGATTTATATCCCACATATATAACTTAGATTCATCAAATTTATCTTTGTAACCATCTGAATAAATAATGCTGAATCTGCCAATATCCATGTTTGAATAATATGCCAAAGAAAGAGCAACATCTTTATTCTTATCATCTTTATTTGAAATTCCTGGATCGGATGTTTCAACTTTGTAATTATAAAGACTAGCATCAATAAATGCATGATAACCACCATCTTCTTCAATAATTTCAGTTTTTACATTTTCACTTGAGACTTTTTTATCAAGTAAATATTTTGAATATGCATCAGCAGTTTTATCCAATTCAAATTTAAGTTCTTCTAAACTAATTTCTGGTTTTTTATCAATTGCAGGGTTTTCAGATTTATAAGGATCAAGTTCATATCGAACATTAATTACAGAATTATAATTATCACCCTTAAAATGTTTTTTTATACTGAAAAAAGTACTTATACCAAAGCTAACTAAAGCTAAGATAACAAGAAAAAATCCTATAACGACCGATGCCAAACTACTTTTTTTCTTCTTAGAAGATGACATAAACATTTATATTTTACTAAATAATATAAATAAATAAAAAGAAATAAAGATAAATTTTGAATTTAGCACTTTATTGATTAGATTGCTAATTAATAGATATAATATTCGTATGTCTAACAACAATAAGAAGAGAGACTATTATGAAGTTTTAGGTGTTGCTAAAAATGCAAGTTTAGATGAAATAAAACGAGCATTTAGAAAATTAGCAATGAAATATCATCCTGACCGAAATAAAGAACCTGATGCTGAACAAAAATTCAAAGAAATAAATGAAGCATATCAGGTGTTAAGTGATAACGAAAAGAGAAATATTTATGATCAATTCGGTTTTGATGGTCTAAACCAAAATGGTTTCAGTAATGAAAATATTAATCCTTTTGATATCTTTAATAGCTTTTTTAGAGGACAAAATGGTTCTGGTGGCTTTCATTTTAATTTTGGTGGTGATGACGATGATGAAGATAACATTTTCTCATCATTTTTTGGTGGTAGAAGCCGTAGAAAAGCAAAAAAAGGTCCTGGTTTTTCATTAAATATTCAAGCTCAAGCAACAATAAGTTTCATTGATTCCGTGCTTGGTACTGAAAAGGAATTCACAATTCCAATTAAAAAAGTTTGTGATGAATGTAATGGTATTGGTGGTAAAGATTTTAAAACTTGTGATAAATGTAATGGAACTGGTTATGTAGTAACGCAAACTAGAACATTTATTGGTGTAATGCAAACACAAACTACTTGTCCAAAATGTAAAGGAACAGGAAAAATAATCAAAACTAAATGTTCTAAATGCGGAGGAAGTGGCTATCTAGAAGCTAAGGATAAAATTACTGTACAAATTCCTGCAGGAATTGAAAATGGACAAACTATTGTTGTAAACAATAAAGGTAATGAAATTGATGGTAGAAAAGGAGATTTATACATTACAATTTTTGTTGAACCAAGTCGTATTTTTAAACGCCAAGGTAATGTAATTATTGCTAATGTTTTAGTTGATCCATTAAGAGCTATTTGTGGAGGAATAATAAATGTTCCGACACCTTATGGAATTAAACAAATTAGGATTAAACCAAACACTGCTAATGGTGAACAAATCACTTTAAATAACTATGGTATTAAGAATATTAAATCTCGTATGTTTGGTCAACAATCAAATGGTGATTTGAAACTAAATATAGTATACTCTCGCCCGAACTCATATAATTCTAAACAGCTTGAAAAAATATCAGATCTTGCAGATATTGAAAATAGTGAAGTTAATGAATACAATAAGATGTTAGAAAGAGAACTAAAACAATAAATTAAGGAGATTTTATTATGAAAAAAAATGAGCAAAAAAATAATGAAGAATTAAAAAAAGTAGAACCAAATGAACTTGAATCCTTAAAACTAAAATCTCAAGAATTGCAAAAACAGTTAGATGCTGAAATTAAATTAAATAATGATTTAAAAATTCAACTTAATGAAAAAACCAAACATCTTGATGAACTTAATAAAGATTTTATTAATATTGTCAATCAAAAAGCATTGGTAGCTCAAAAACAACTAGATTTTGAGATTAAAAAGATGCAAGATAAATTTGAGAAAGATTTGCTTGAAAAAAAGAAATATGCTATTGCAGATTCATTATCAGAATTACTAGGAATAATTTCTAAATTTGATTTAGCTATTGGACAAGAAAATTCTGATCCAAAAGTTAAAAACTTTTTAATTGGTCTTAAAATGTTTAGTACTATGTTCAAGACATGGTTAAAATCTATTGGTGTTGAAGAAATTAATGTCAAAATTGGTGATAAATTTGATCCAAATGTAATGGATGCAGTTGATGTTGAATATAAATCTCAACAAAAAAATGACCATATTGAAAAGGTCATTTCTAAAGGTTATAAATTACATGATCGCATTATTCAACATGCTCAGGTAATTGTAGCAAAAACTAAGCAATTAAATTAATTGCTATAGTTATTTCGATCATTTAAATCTTTTATATCAAAAGCTTCAGTTAAAATTTTATTGCACTCATTAGAATCTAATCTCTTAGTGTCATGAATATTAGCAATCTCTTCATCTTCATCGCTAATGAAATTTTCAAATTCTAAACCATTTTTTAGTTCGTCATTATTAATTTCATTCTGAATTTTATTTAATTTTTCATTATTAATCAATTCATCATCAACTTCGATATATCTACTTCCAACTCTATTAACAACATCACTTTGTGATTTAATATTTAAATCATTATTATATTTGCCGCTTGATGAAATCAAGAAATTTAAAATAATTTTACCATCATCCTTGTGATAGTTTATGCCATTAACTATTCATAATTCTTTGTTTTTAGACAAATCTACAAATACTTCACGGATATCGGAAACAATATTACTTGAAGTATCCTCGCAAATATCAATGTTAGCTAAAATATTTGATGTTTTATCAATAGATAAATTGCAATAACTATTTCTTATTTGATTTGAAATCTTTTCATACAACTCATTTTTTGTATATTCACTATTATTTATAGTGACTGTTGAAACCATAAATGAATGATTATTTTTGAAAAAATTACGAACATCAGCAAAATCAATATTTATATTGGTTGGCTCGTTAATTATCTCAGCTACTACCCTAACAATATTTGAAAGTTCTTCATTTGAGCGAGCATAAGAAGATAATAATGAAACAACTTCATTGTTATTATTGTTAATAATGCGATCATTGCTAATTATGCAATATGAATTACAAATATCAACAATCTTTTTTAAACTATCAAGAGCATTAAGATATATCTTTGAGCCCTCGGCTTGAACACTTGGTAAATGTATTAAACAAATTGTACAAATGTTCATTTCTTTTGCTATCTTAGCAATTACTGGCATTGCGCCGCTTCCAGTTCCTTTGCCTAAACCAGCAATTAAAAATAGTAAATCAGTACCTTCAAGAATATTTTTAATTGATTCTTTATCATCATTAGCAGCAGTTTCACCAACTATTGGATCACCACCACTACCACCACCACGATATCTTTCTTTTCCTAATAATCAAACATCTGTACAATTTCAAATTCTCTTTAATGACCCTACATCAGTATTCATTCCATAGAATTGAACATTATCTGCTCATTTATGTGTTGATTTCATTTCAGCAATAACATTGCATCCAGCTCCACCAATACCTAAAACAGTAATTCTAAAATTACCATAGTTGTTTTCAAGATCTAGAAAGTTATTTTTGAACTTACTCTTTGATATCAATGAATTGATATCGTTAGTTTTTTTGTTTTCATTTTTATTACTTATTATTTCATCAATAATTGACATAATTAATCACCATCCCCTAACTTTGATCATATTTTTGTGCTTTGAATTCCAAATTTAATAATAATGTTTTTGTGGAATTGATTTAGACCCATTTCTTCTGAGAAGAATGCATCTAAACTTGTTAATTTTATATCTTCAGTTTTCTCATAACGTCTACTAATATCTTTTAATACATAAAATAAATGGGTGACATATTCATCTTCCAAGCCTAAAATTGATTCATTACACATTTCAACTTTTTTGCCTTTTATTTCTAAATAATTTAATTTAATTGCAAGTGAATATAATTCATTGAATCCATTAGAACAATTAATTTTTATTTCATCAAATTGCTTATCTACTAAATATGAATCGAAACTATTAATTTGGTTTTTAAAAACTGACAAACAAATTTTCTTAAAGTCTTCTAAACATAATTGTTTTACTTTCAAATACTTGTCCTGATAATAATTTGCCACTATAGGATTGTTAGAACAATTATTTAAATATTTGATATTATGAACTAAAAATTCAATCCTACTATCATCATCAAATTTTAGCTTATGTATTAATTGACATTTTAACCAATTTGTGCCAAAATTAGTATTCTGTATAGATACAATTTCTTTGTTCGCATTATATTCTACAAGATTACAATGATCATCATCAATATCCATTAATAATGAATTACCATTTGATGAGAATGCATCTGCAAATGAGAAAGCATTAGTGTATAAATCTATCTTATTAATCAATAGTTTGTCAAATAAATTTTCATATTCCGAAATAATATCTTTTTTAATAAAACAGTTTATACATTTAATATCAAATTCTGATTCTGTTGGAAATACATTCATTAATTCACCATTAACAACATAGCCAATAATTTGATGTTTAATGCATTTTGAACCCTGATAATATGGATGTTCATCAATATATTTATATATATCACTTTCAGACTTAAAGCCTTGATTGGCTATTGTTTGATTAGTCATGCTGATTTGTAAATTAGAAATATTCAAAATGTAACGTTTTACTTTATTACCAATAAATTTATCAACTTTAATAAGTTCACTTATTAAAATTCTTCTTGTACCAAGAATATCATTTAATTTACCATTCATGTCACAGCCTGAATAAATCACTTTTTTGAAATACAAGCAATGTAAATCATTGTTTGAAGCATCAACAATGATTATTTTTATATATCTTGTTTCAAATGATATAACTCCAAAAACCTTTTTTAGTTTATACATGAGCTACACCTCGAGATTTGTCATCACACATTATCACACGCAATTTAGCAGATCGTGCTCGATTATTGCTAATTATTTCTTGTTCGCTTGGGACAATAGGATGTTTATTAACTAGTGAGTATTTGATATCTTGATCAATAATAGGAACCTCTATAGGAATAAGAGAAGTGGTTAGTTTATTAAATGTATTTTTAATAATTCTATCTTCTAGTGAATGGTAAGAAATAATTGCCAATCTACCACCATAAGATAAGAATTCACATGCTAATTTAATAAATTTATTTAATTTATTTAATTCATCATTAACAGCGATTCTTAATGCTTGAAAATAAATTCTTGCTGGATGCTTTTTCTTGTATATTGTTTTAACAGATACAGCATTTTTAATAATTTCAACTAATTGACTTGTTGTATCAATAGATTTATTATCACGATAATAACAAATTGCTTTAGCTACTTTTCTAGATTCTTTTGCTTCACCATATTTAGTGAATAATTCAACTAATCTCTCATATGAATATTTATTAACAATAAATCATGCATTAAGTTTTTGATCTTGATCCATACGCATATCAAGTTTTCCATCAAGTTTATAACTAAATCCTCTATTAGCAACATCAAACATTGGTGATGATACACCAAGATCAGCTAAAATTCCATCAACATATTTAATTGATTCATTTTTTAACTTAGTATCAATGTCAGAAAAATTTGATTTTATAACTTTAACATTTTTGTTAGTTGCAAACTTATTTTTTAATGTTTCAATTGCAAAATTATCGCAGTCAATACAAATTAGTTGTCCCTTATCTAAATGAGATAAAATTGCAGCAGCATGTCCACCCATTCCAGCGGTAGCATCAATATAAATGCCATTAGGTTTAATGTTTAATAACTTAATGCATTCTTTCAATAATACTGGTGTATGTTTACATTTTGCTGCCATTGTCATCATCTATTCTTTCAGCAATATCTTCGTATGTTTTATCAGTTAACTTTTTAAATTCATTGTATGAGTTTGTATCTCAAATTTCAAGTTTATCACCTAAACCAATTATTGTTACTTGTGTCTTAATCTTTGTTTCATCTAATAAAACATTAGGGATTAAAATTCTATTAGCATTATCAATTGACAAATTAGCAGCATTTGCTAATAATTGACGAATAAGAATACGTGCCTCTTTTTTGTTTTGAGAAAGTTTCAAAAGTTTTTGAGAATATTTCTCAAATTCTAATTCTGTTCTAAGTTCTAAGCAACCTTCAAAACCTTTGCTAACTACAACTTCTTTATCAAGCTTTGCAGCAATTTTAGCAGGAATAATTAGACGTTTTTTACTATCTAACGAATGGTTATAAGTTCCTAGTAACATCTCCACTTTGCTCCACTTTAATACACATATTATACACAATATAAGTAAAAATATCAAAAATATGCACATTATGTGTAAATTTAACAAAAAATTATCAAAAGATTTTAAGACACTTTATTAGATCCAATCAATAAAATTACCAATAATAAGGAGGTTTTATGTCTAGCAAGAATAAATTATCAAATGTAAATGGTATATGCCAAAGAAACATAAAAATTGACATACCAGAAGATAGTTTTGCATTAATATCATATTACAGCATGATCAATAATGAAAAAATCGAAACAACTATTTCATATCTATTGGAATACACAATAAGAATGTTAAGAAATCGCTTAAAATATCATTCGTATAAGAATGATGCTAATATAATACTAACAACTATTATTGGTGATGCTGGAATTAATGCAAAATTGTTAAAAGAAAATAAACCATTATTCAAAAAGTTATTAGCTTATACTAAACAATTATGTGATCGAAGATATGAATTTTCACCATTTGAAAAAACATATTGATATGAGCTACTTGTAAAAATAATAACAATTTCCAAGAAATTAAATCAAGACAACAAGAAAATTAATTAAAAATAAAATGAAGCATATGCTTCACTTTATTGATTAATTAACGGTATTTTTCTGGATGTTCTTTTTGCATTTTGGCAAGAAATTTTTCTTTTGGCATCTTACCATATTTAGCCATTATTTTTTTACACTCATCTAGTTCATTAATAGCTCATTTTGCATCTTTAAATCCGCCAACTTTAACTTCTTTCTTTTGTAATCTTTTATATGTTTCAAAAAAATCACGGATTACATCAAGCTTATGTTTAGGTATGTCATTTAAAGAATTAAAATCTTTAAAACGTGGATCACAATCAATAACACCAATTAATTTAGTATCAGTTTCCCCAGAATCAATCATTGACATTGCACCTAAAATTCTTGTAGGTACTTCAATTCCAGGCATAAAAGATTGATCAGCAATAACTAATACATCTAATTCATCTCCATCTCAATCTAAAGCCTCACGAATAAAACCATAGTTTTCAGGATATACACTAGGTCCATATAAAATACGATCAACACTTATTTGTCCAGTGCCACGATTATATTCGTATTTTATGTTTGAATTCTTAGGAATCTCAATTACAACATTAACAACATTATTTTTCATAATCATTTATTATATTATTAATATAATATTAAATAGTTTAAAAAGGAAATTGAAATACTAACAAGAATATTATGAGTGTACATATTAATGATAAAGCTGACATCGCAAAAGTTGTATTAATGCCAGGTGATCCACTAAGAGCTAAATGAATAGCAGAAACATTTTTAAAAAAAGTAAAACTTGTTAACCAAATTAGAGGAATGTATGGTTTTACTGGTTATTACAAAAATAAGAAAGTAACTATATTTGGAAGTGGAATGGGAATTCCAAGTATTGGAATTTATTCACATGAATTATTCACACTTTTTGGTGCTAAATATATTATCCGTGTAGGATCTACAGGTTCAATTGATAAATCTGTAAATATTGGTGATGTTATTATTGTTAATGAAGCATATAGTGATAGTTCATATGCAAAAGAAATAGGTGTTAAAGTAACTAACAAAATTTTAAAACCAAGTAAATACCTTCTAGATGCTGTAACAAAAACAGCAGCAAAAAATAAAATTAAGTGTCTAAAATGCCGTGTTGTAAGTGGTGATGCATTTTATTCAAGATATAGCATCAAAGAATGCAAAAAAATGTCTGGAAATGCTAAAGCCGTAGAGATGGAAGCATTTGGTTTATATGCTACTGCTATGCGTGCTAAAAAGGATGCATTAACAATCTTAACATGTTGTGATAATTTGATTACTCACGAAGAAATGAATGCATATGAACGTCAAACTACATTTAAAAATATGGCAAAATTAGCTCTAGAGACTGCAATAAGCTTAAAAATATAAAACTTAGTATGCTAAATAAATATTGTAAATACATTGATAATACATTGCTTAGCCCTCAAGCTACAGAAACACAAATAAAAACCTTATGTAAAGAATCACGTAAGTATGGATTTGCTTCTGTATGTGTAAATCCATGCTTTGTTAAACTTGTTAATAAACAACTAAAGGGTTCAAAAGTAAAGACTTGTGTTGTTATTGGTTTTCCTTTAGGAGCTAATACAACTGAGACTAAAGTTTTTGAAGCAAAAGATGCAATTAAAAATGGTGCTCAAGAACTTGATATGGTAGTTAATGTTGGTAAAGTTAAAGAAAACAATTACGGATATATAACAAAAGAAATTGCTGCTATTAAAAAAGTATGTGGTAACAAAATACTAAAAGTTATCATTGAAACTTGTTTATTAACAAATAAAGAAAAAGTTGCATTATGCAAATGTATTAAACAAGCAAAAGCTGACTTCGTTAAAACTTCAACAGGTTTTTCAACAGGTGGGGCAACTGTTGCAGATATAAAACTATTAAAAAAATCGGTAAGAAATACTTTACTTATTAAAGCTTCTGGTGGTATTAAAACTCGTGAAGATATGATAAAAATGATCAAAGCTGGTGCTAATCGTATTGGTACAAGTAGAGGATCTATATTGGTAAAATAGGAAGTATAAATAGAGACATTATGGATTGAGCAGTCATCACTTTAATAACAATAGCATCAATAGCAACCATCATTGGTTTACTATTATCTCCTACTGGTTCAACATCAGGTTTAAGTGCAATGGCTGGACAAGATTTGGAATTATTCAAAAAAACAAAAGACCGTGGATTTTTCAAAATTTTACAAATGGTAATGTTTTTTATAGTTTTTGTTATTGCTATTATTTGTATAGTTTACAAAGCTATACCTAAGTAATAAATGAAAAAATTTATTACAAAACTTGATTTAGAAAAATTAGTTCTCTTAGTAATTAGTAATGAAACATTGCCAATACCAAGACATATTCTTCTTAAAAAAGTAATTAATGCAAATAAACATTCATCTTTTATTCCTAATGAGTTATATGATCAAACAATTAATGAAATGATTAATATCGGATCATTAAAAGAATTAAAAATTTCTAAAAAATTAGTTATTGGTTACATTACTGGTGAAATTGATACATCTAAGACTTATGTAGGAACTATTAAAATTAACAGTAAACGTTCTGGATTCATAACATTAGATAATGAAAATGAAACTAAATACTTTGTTCATTTTATGAACCTTAATGGTGCGCTTAATAATGATCGAGTTGAATTTCAATTAGTTAAAAATCCAAAAAAAGATAGTAAATTAATTGATGCAATTGTAACCAAAATCATCCAACATGAAAAAGATTTCTATGTTTGCACATTTAATATAAAAGATGGCAAATATATAGTTAAACCAGATGATGAAAAGATGTATTACAATATCATATTAGATGATATTGAAGGCCTTGTAAATGACCAAAAAATATTAGTAAAAATTAAAAAATATGAAACTCAAAATGCTTATGGTCATGTAGCAAAAATTATTGGTCATAAATCTGATGTTGGTGTTGATATTTTATCAATTGTATTTGATAATGGTATTAATCCAAATTTTGATGATGACCTATTAAATTCATGCCGCAAACTAAAAGTTAATTTTGATCAAACCCAAAAACAAATAAGACGTGATTTAACAAAATTACCTATTGTAACAATTGATCCAAAGACATCAAAAGATTTTGATGATGCTATATGTGTTATTAAAAATGATGATACATATAAACTATATGTATGTATTGCTGATGTTGCTCATTATGTTAATTACCAATCTGAACTAGATAAAATAGCAATGAAACGAGGATGTTCAATATATTTAGCAGATCGCGTTATTCCAATGTTACCACATATTTTATCAGATGATATTTGTTCACTAAACTATGATGTTATAAGACTAACAATGACATGTGAAATGGATATTGATAAAAACGGTAAAATGATTAAATATAATGTATACCCTTCATACATAAAAAGTCAAAGAAGATTTAATTATGATGAAGTAAATGATTTTTTTACAAAGAAAATTGATTTTAAAAATGAAAATATTGAAGTTAAAAGGATGTTAGAAAATGCAAAAGAACTTCATTTATTACTTGACAAAGTAAAATTTGCTCGAGGATATATAAATTTTGTTATCCCTGAACCAGAAATAGTATTGGATGAAACTGGATTCCCGATTGAAATTAAATTGCATAAAACAGGTATGGCACAAAATATGATTGAAAATTTTATGTTACAAGCTAATGAATGTGTAACTTTATTTGCTCATGATAATAAAGTGCCTTTTATTTATCGTATACATGATAAACCAAATGAAGAAAAAATTAAAAGCATGATCGCTGATATTAAAAGGCTAAACTTCAAAATTTCGACAGATTTAAAAAACATAAAGCCTAAGGATATCAATACATGATTGGAACAAAATAAAAATAATCAAAATCTTGATTTGATTAGCATGATTATTTTAAGATGTTTAGCAAAAGCTAAATATGATACAAAAAATATTGGGCATTTTGGCTTAGCATTAAAAAACTACACTCACTTTACTTCACCTATTAGAAGGTATCCAGATTTAATTATTGAAAGATTATTTTGAATGTTTGTTTTTGCTCGTGAACAATATACAGATGTACAAAGAAATGAACTAGCTAATCAATTAAATGAAATTGCAGAATTATCATCTAAAAATGAACTAATTGCTATTCAATGTGAACGTAGTGTTAATGCCATGAAGTTTGCTGAATATATGACTAAACATATTGGTGAAGAATTCATTGGTTTTATTTCTAACATTAATTCATTTGGAGTCTTTGTTCAATTAGACAATACAATTGAGGGATTAATAAAATTAGAAAATCTAAAAAATGATTTCTATGTGTATAATGAAAAAACAAATGAACTTATTGGTCGCACTAAGGGTTTAAGATTTAGTTTAGGAACTAAAGTTAAAGTAAAAGTTATTTTAGCTGATAAACTAACTAGAAAAATAAATTTTGAACTTGTTGAGCATTTAGGTAATAGATAATATGCATATTTTATTTAAAAACAAAAAACTTAATTTAAATCATATTGTTATTGAAAGAATTGAAGCAGGAATTTCATTAAAAGGTTATGAAGTTAAATCAATAGTCAAAGCAAATGCTAATATTGATCAAGCCTTCATTGTTTTTAAACATAATGAAGCATACTTATTAAACATGTATGTAGCTCCATATAATGAAGCTGCTAATGTATCAATTATTGCTGATCGAACAAGAAAATTATTGTTAAATAAAAACCAGATAATAAAACTACAGCAGCAAATAAAAAAAGAACGTTTAACATGTATTCCAAGCATTGTTTATTTAAAAAATAATAAAATTAAAATTGAATTTGCTTTATGCAAAGCTAAAAATGCTCATGATAAAAGGGAAACAATCAAAGAACGTGATTTAAAACGTGAAATGAAAAAATATTAAATTAAAAGGATTAATCTGATACAAAATAAAGCAAAAGGGGTCTAGTTCAACGGCAGAATAATGTTCTTTGCAGAACCATACTTTCATATAATTTTTGTCATAAATTTATTAGATTAAAGATTTTTAATGTTTAATAGTTATATGATTGTATATGAAAATAGTTTAAGTGCTTTTAAAAGAAATGTTGAATTTAATGAAATTGTTGATTTAATATATAAAAAATTAAAAGAAAATCATATTGGAACAACAGGGAGTGAACATAGAGCTTGGAATAACTCCCTACACTTTATGAAAGATGTATTAAATGATAATGTTTTTCATGATGATTGTCAAGTAGCAATTGAATATAATATTCCGCAAACTTCTAAGCGTGTGGATTTTATGATACTAGGTTCGGATAAAAGCAATAAAGACAATATTGTTATTGTTGAACTAAAACAGTGAGAAAAAGTTAAGAAACTTGATGACTCTTTAAAATATACAATTGTGTCAGACTTAAGATCACATAAACCAACTGCACATCCATCATATCAAGCTTGATCATATAAAATGCTAATTGAAAATTATTGTCATGAAGTATCAGAACAAGAAGACAAATTACATCCTTGCGCTTACCTTCATAATTTAAATGAATCATATCGACCAATAATTGAGGACAAAATATACTTTGATTCAATAAAAGAAGCGCCTTTATTTCTGAAAAATGATGTATTAAAATTAAGAAATTTCATTTCAAAATATGTAAATTTTAAACCCAATGATGGTAAATTATTGTACAAAATAGATCACGGAAGAATTAAGCCTCAAAAATCACTTCAAGATTCTTTAGATTCTATGTTCATGGGGAATAAAGAATTTATGATGATTGATGATCAAGTGGTTGCATATGATTTGATTATGAAATCAATAATGGATGCACAAAAAGATAATAAAAAACATGTGCTTATAATACAAGGTGGACCTGGAACTGGTAAATCTGTTCTTGCAATAAATGTTTTAGTTGATTGTATTAGAAAATTTGGATTAAATGCTACATATATAACTAAAAATTCTGCACCTAGAAATTGTTATACACATTTATTGTCTCATGGAAATGCAAAAAATATTATCAAATTAAAACTTGCAATTCGTTCTCCCCATTCTTTACCAGATATTCCAAGAAATGGTATTGATGTAGGAATATATGATGAAGCACATCGAATGCAATCAAAACCATATATGTATAAAGGCAAAGATATGCTTTATGATTCAATAAATGCTGCAAAAATAAGTATTTTTTTAATAGATGAAGACCAGAGAATTACAGCTAAAGATTGTTATACAGTAAATGACATTAGAGAAAAAGCAAAACATTTTAATGCAACTATTGATCTTGATGACTTTGTTTTAAATTCACAATTTAGATGTAATGGATCAGATGGATATATAGCTTTTATAAATAACTTATTACAAATACATGAAACTGCTAACACAATATTTGATATTGAAAATTATGATTTGAAATTATTTGATGACCCAAATGATATGCGTAATGAATTAAGAAAACTTGCTAATAATAAGAAAGCAAGAATGGTTGCAGGTTATTGCTATGATTGGAATGTTAAAAAATGCCGTGGTGAATATGATATTTGTCTAAAAAATAATTTTAAAGCAAAATGGAATTTAGAAAATGATTTGATATGAGCTGTAAATCCCGAATCTTTTGAACAAGTTGGTTGTATCCATACATGTCAAGGAATGGAATTTGATTATGTTGGTGTGATAATTGGAAAAGATTTGATATATAGAGATGGAAAAATTTTAACTAATAAAAATGCAATTTCAAAGGATGATAAAACGAGCAAAATAAGATATTGTGATGATGCAACAGCTGAAAAATTAATCAAGAATACTTATAAAGTTTTATTAACTAGGGGATTAAAAGGTTGTTATATCTATTGTGAAGATGAAGAGCTTTCAAAACATATTAAAAATTTAATAGGCTAATATAACTCCTAACTCTAAAGTAAAGGGACACTATATAGTTAAAACAAATAACATATATTTCAATATGACTTATTTGAGTAGGAAGGAGTAATATATAATATACCTATGAGTATCAAGTATAAAATTAATGATGCTAAAAAGAATAAAAACTTAATCAATGATGAGATTAAGTTAAGTAGAATTAAGTCTCATAGTGGGCCTACAACAAAACCTAGAGCTAAAGCACCTGCTTGGTTTATTGATTTCAGAAATGAAGTTATGCAACAATTTGATAGACAAAATAAACGTTTTGATAGATTAGAAAATAGACTTGATAGAGTAATTAAAGTTAATAACCTAAAAGAGTAAATAATAAATTTAAATAAGATGAATATAACAAGTAAAAATCCTATTGTTAATAGGATTTTAAAATATGTTAAATTAAAATACAAAGCTAAAATTGACTTTCCATGATATAAATTTCCTGATTACTTTGTCATAAGGAACAAAAATAATAAATGATTTGGAATTGTTATGAGGGTTCAATACAAGAAATTTAATTAGAATAAGTGTGGCATGATTGATATATTAAATATGAAAATTGCTGATCATGGACTATATGATATACTTGTAAACAATAAAACAATATTTCCTGGATACCATATGGCTAAGCATAAATGAGTTTCTATTTTGCTTAATGATTTTATCAACATAAAAGAAATATACAAATTGATAGATGGAAGTTATATTGCAATAAATAAATAAGTATATCTTATTAAATACATTTATATTTACTAACACTATTTACAATATCTTCATTGAATATATTCAATATGTTGTTTAGGTTTTACTAATATGAATTTAAGTCATTACACTATATTGTTAAAACAAATAACTTGCATTCCAATAGAACCTATTTGAGTAAGAAGGAGAAATATATAATATACATATGAGTATCAAATATAAAATTGATGATACTAAGAAGAATAAGAACTTAATCAATGATGAGATTAAGCTAAGTAGGATTAAGTCTAAAGGTGGTAATGGTGATGATAGGACACCTCCTAAAAAGCAAAAATCAACAAGAGATTTGTTGATTGAATTTATGGGTGAACAAAGAGCATTTAATACAAGAATGGAAAAACAAGTCTCAAATTTGAGAAGTGATGTTAATACATTAAAAATAAATCTTAATAGAGTAATTAAACTAAATAATCTAAAGCAATAAGAATGTATCTTAATTGGATACATTTTTATTTATTAGCACATACTATTCATAATATCATCATTAAATATATTTTTAATATATTTAATGGGTTGTTTAGGCACTACTAATATGAATTTAAGCCATCACTTTATATTGTTAAAACAAATAACTTGTATTCCAATAGAACCTATTTGAGTAAGAATGAGAAATATATAATATACATATGAGTATCAAATATAAAATTGATGATGCTAAAAAGAATAAGAACTTAATCAATGATGAGATTAAGCTAAGTAGGATTAAGTCTAAAGGTGGTAATGGTGATGGTGGAAGAAAACCAGGCAGCACCAATAAGATTACTTTAGCTAAATTAGCCGAACAAATGGCGGATTTAACAAAAACAGTTAAAGATGGATTTGCTGAACAAGCTAAATTTAATAAGTCTATTCGTGAAGATTTAAATAGAGTAATTAAACTAAATAATCTAAAGCATTAATAATACTTAAATAAAAAATAAAAGAAGTGTATCCTAATCGGATACATTTTTTATTTACATAGTATTCACAATATTTTCATTGAATATATTGTTAATATATTCAATAGGTTGTTTAGGTATTACTAATATGAATTTAAGTCATTACACTATATTGTTAAAACAAATAACTTGCATTCCAATAGAACCTATTTGAGTAAGAAGGAGAAATATATAATATACATATGAGTATCAAATATAAAATTGATGGTGCTAAAAAGAATAAGAACTTAATCAATGATGAGATTAAGCTAAGCAGAGTTAAGTCTAAAGGTGGTAATGGCGATGGTGGAAGAAAACCAGGTAACACCAATAAGATTACTTTAACTAAACTTTCTGATAAAGTAGACACTTTAACTAACAATTTAAATGATATAGCCAACAATTTAGATGCTGTAACCAACAATTTAAATGCTGTAACCAATAATTTAGATAAGCTTGCTAAGGTTGTTACTGATGGATTTAATAATGTTAACCATAGTATAGACACTATCAAAGATAGAATTGATACGATAGTTAGAGTTAATGATCTAAAGGAATAAATATCTAAGCAAAACATGAACACAATAGATTGTGATAGTCCACGACTAACTTTCAAAGAATTAGGACAAAAAAGAAAAGAACAATTAAAATGATATCTCTTGAAAAAAGTGGATATATTTCATTAAATGAATTAGAAAAACATACTATTATGACATATAATGCATGTTCTAAAGGATATAACAAAACTCGTGGTAATAGGTAGTTTTGGTAAAAACTTAATCAATGATGAGATTAAGTTAAGTAGAGTTAAATCTAAAAGTGGTGATGGTGATGGTAGAAAAAAACTAGGTAGCACCAATAAGATTACTTTAGCTAAACTTTCTGATAAAGTAGACACTTTAGCTAACAATTTAAAGGCTGTAACCAACAATTTAGATAAACTTGCTAAGATTGTTACTGATGGATTTGCTGAACAAGCAAAATTTAATAAGTCTATTCGTGAAGATTTAAATAAAGTAATTAAACTAAATAATTTGAAACATTAATTTATAAATATTATTGCAAATGTCTTTTTATATTTTTCAATTATAATGTAGCAGCAATAGTTATCAGAATGGCACCAACAGAAACAATAGATGCTATCTTCATTGTGTTTTTCAAAAATAATGTTCATTCAGGCTCAAAATTAGTATTTGACCAACTTATGAACATAGCATAAGCAATTAATTCAGCAAATATAACAAGAATTCCTCATATGTCTGCTAAAATCCATAATCATGTTGTAAAATCATCAAGATAAGAATACAAATTATCTTTATTTTCATTGAACCCTAAAAGTTGTTCGTAATCTTTCTGCGATTGAGTTTTTTTATCTTCTACAGTTTCTTTATTCTTGTATGTTGAATAATATGTTTTTAATTTTCTTTTTTCATCAAGAGTTAATTTATCAAATTCTGCTTTATTTTCTCCATCTTTATTGTTATAAAAATATTTTTTGTCATTTTTAATGTTAACAATAAATTGACTATCCTCACTTTTAATTGAATCTAAATATTCACTAAATTTTGAATTTTTTATACCTGCTGAAATAGCAATAGGTATTATTGGTATAACAAGAATTAAAAAGGAAATAAAGATTATGTATCTTTTTCTGTCTTCAAAACTTTTTTGATGTTTTATTTGATACATAGCAATACCTAATGCAAACATTAAAGCTATATTATAAATAGCTAATGAAGATATAATAAGTGCATTTACATGACCATTTACATCGGATAATTCATTTGACAAATCATCAATTTTACCAAGTACATTATAAGCATCATCATAATTTGTTCTTATATGTTCTCAAAATTTTTTGCTAGTTCTAGCTGTAATACCAGAGTATTTAATCTCAGCTTGAATATTATTTTTAAACTTTTCTGATGAATCAAATTCATTTTCAGAATTTAAATATTTAACAATAAAATTATCAACTTGTATTTCAGAAGATTCATCTAATCCAGTGTAATTTAAAATAATTTCAGTGTTGTGAATCAATTTAATAGCATTATTAAATTGAACAGGCATTTTATCACTTTCATCCTTTTCTAACAATTCAGAAAGTAAATAACCATTAATCATCATTCCAGTAGTTGCTAAACCAGAGACATCTAATCTACTTTTATATTCATTATATTCATCATTTTCATTTGCTTTAGTCCAAAAGTCATCATACCCATATTCATCACTTGTAGATCAAGAAAATTTAAAAGCCTCATTATTAAAATATGTGGCATTAATTTGCTGTTGTTCATACTCTTTTGTTATTGGCAATACATAGTTAGTGTATTCCCTTTCTTCATCACTAGCATTTAAATCAAAAATTGATGTGTTTTCATCTTCATATAATAATTTGTTTTTTATTGCTGAGGAATGGGCAGTTAGTTGAGCAACATTCTCTTTTTTAATGTAATCATTATTTACCAAAGTGTAGTCAACATCAATAGAATAGGTATTAGTATATGGATCACCATTCATTTTAACTAGAATTGGTTTTAATGTATATCCAGTAATTAGATCATTACGAAATTTTTCTGTTTTTTTAGATGTTGAAAAATATGAAATATTACTATTCTGCGGATCAGATTCTTCATAAGTCATAATAAAAATATTGTTGAAATCTTCTGCAGATATTTCTTTGTTACCATCACCATATTGAGAGAATAATTTATCTCAACAATAATCATTAGCAATATCTTCTTTTACACTAATAGAATATTTTTCTATGAATTGTTTTAGTTGTTGTTGAGTTGCAATGCAATCTAGTTCATCACAAATTCCTTTAAAGCAAGTTGTCATTCCACCTTGAATATATTGAATGATTGAAACAACATCAGTATCACCATATTTAGCTTTAGCTTCATCTTCAAGTTCATCCAATTTAATGTTTGCACTATCAGTATATTTACTTGTATCTGTTATTCCATATTCTTTACACATTAGTAATACAGAACTAACAATTGAACTTTTTATATTTTTAATTGCTTCATCTAGGATAACACTAGATTGCCTTGATAATCTAATTCCATAATTATCTCTTGCATAATCCCTTAGAACATTAGTTTTGATTGTATAACTCAATGTTTTATTTTCACCACTATAAAGTGAAGTATGAAGGGAATTTAGTTTGTATTGAAATGCATATAAATTTGAATCATATATGTCATCATTTATCTCACCTGATTCTTTTCTTTGATCCAATTGAGATTTATATAAAACCTCAAAATCTTTTTCCATTCGAGTATATGTTGCATTATTAATACCATACTCTTTATCAAATTCACCAACATCATTTATTTTATTTGAAAGTGAACAAGAAGTCAATAAAGTTGTTGCTGCTGTATTAACAGTGATTGCTGTAGCAACCGAAAGAAAGATTTTAGTTCTTTTAGATAAATTAGTTCCCATATATATATATTTTAGAATATTTAGTTGATTAATATTTTTAAATTTTGACTGCTTCCTTAATGTTGTAAATTAACTCGTATGCTACCAAATGGACCAAATACAGTTATTTTGGCTTATTCATTACTGATATTTATGAATTAAATATTGCAATCATGATTAGAATGGATAATTGCATCTTCAATACTATGCTTACTTAAGCCTCCTGAATGTGGCGATATATTCGCCTAAATTGTTAGAAACACCTCAAAACTCATATATGTTATTATCAAAAAAACTTGGTTTATTAATAAGCCTATTCATTTTTAAGAATTCAAGATCAGAGAGTTTATTTATACCGAATTTTTCACATTTGTCAAAATCCAAAGTAACCCAAGTTATATCATTATTTGTTCTTACATTATCTCCATATGTTATCATGTCTATCATACCATATGTTTGATCAATAGGACCGCCTTTACCTCTTACATTATTAACTGCAATATTGTTGTTATTATCATTTATGATATTACCTTGATTCATAATACCATTTGCAACTTGTTGAGTATTTCCAATACGGTTACCTTGATTCTTAAGATTAGAAATACAAATACAAAGTAATGTTAAAGAAGCAACAAGAGATATTGACGCTAATACTAAACCTGAAATTAAAACACCAAACAAATGTTTTGTAGTCTCTTCAAGTTCATAATTAAATTCAAGATATTCATCATACATTCTATAAGGTGTTTTTGCAAATTTTTTATCAGATTTATTGTAATCAGCAGGTCTTATATAAAAGTTAGTATAAAAGTTTGCTAATGATCTAATTTCTTCGTTTGATAATTGATCAAACTTATCTTTACCATTGATACTAAAGAAATATTTTGCATCATCAATAAGTTTACTTTCAAAATCTGTACGACTTTTATCATCTTGTGATGATGACTTACATCATTTTAAACTATTATTTATGTATTCACATACCTCATTTTGAAGAGAAAAAAAATACCCAAGAGGAATAAACATCAATAATAAACATACAACTGCTGGAACCATTTGTTTAGTTAAAATACCATGAGTACTATGTTTTGCAGCAATAGTTGTGAGACATATAGCAAAAATAACTTCAAGTACAGTGCATGTACTAAAGATAACACGACCTGCTATGTACATATTATTTACGTCCTCACTCATAGATTCAATTTTATTAAATAAAAATACATTGTTACATGACTTAATAAGGATAGCAACTTGATAATTGTGTTCTAAATTGTAATATAGGTTGTTACTATATCTGCTTGTAATAGTTGAATCACTATTTATTGCATTACTAATAGCTTCATTAATTGATTCTGATGCTTTAAAAGTATTATTGGAATTTATATAACCAATATTAAAATTATCAACTTGGATCTCACCTTTTTTGCCATCTATGTCAGCATCATAATCAAATTCAGTATAATCTAAACTAAAATTTACATTATTAACAAAATCAAGTAATTTTTGATCAATAGTATTTTCATCAAATAAAGTATTTTTTATATTATGATTAAAATTTTCAATATTTTTTGCATCTTTAGAAGAAATGGTTAAAGTTATTGGTGCTGATTGAATTTTTGTTTCTTTATAGCTAGCTAGTATACAAAATTGATATGTACCAGCTACAATCTGATTTGTTCATGACACAACGCCATTAGTAATAGATATAGAACTTGGTAATTCTGCGGTTGTAGCAGGAATTAGTTCTCATCTAATGTCTTTAGATTTTATTTCGCTATTATCTACAATTAATTTCCATTGGTTTGTGTCACTATCTTCACTTTTCTCAATACCGTTTAACTCATAAGATCCACCAGATAAAGATATTTTTCCGGCTTGATTAAGAATCTCAGAAAGAAGAACACCATTAATTTCCATTCCTGTAGTTGCTAAACTAGAAGTGTGTAATTTACCTTTGTATTCACCATTTTCATTTGCTGTAGTTCAAAAATCATCATACCCATATTCTTCACTTGCAGATCAAGAAAATTTAAAATTCTCATTATTAAAATATGTGGCATTAATTTGCTGCTGTTCATATTGTTTTGTTATTGATAATACATAATTAGTGTATTCTCTTTCTTCATCACTAGCATTTAAATCAAAAATTGATACGTTTTCATCTTCATAAAATGATTTGTTTTTTAGTGCTGAGGAATGAGCAGTTAGTTGGGCAACATTAATCTTATCTTTATGATGTTCATTTACCAAAGTGTAGTCAACATCAATGGAATAAGTATTAGTATATGGATCACCATTCATTTTAACTAGAATTGGCTTCAATATATACCCAGAAATTATGTCATTTTTGAATTTTTCTGTTTTTCTAGATGTAAAAGCATAAGAACCATAAGCCTTTTGAGGAGCAAAATCTTCACAAGTCATGATAAAAATATTGTTAAAATCTTCTACAGATATTTCTTTGTTACCTTCCCCATATTTAGAGAATAATTTATCTCAACAATAATCATCAGCAACATCTTCTTTTACACTAATAGAATATTTTTCTATGAATTTTTTTAGTTGTTGCTGAGTTACAATGCAATCTAGTTGCTCACAAATTCCATTAAAGCAAGTTGTCATTCCGCTTTGAATATATTGAATGATTGAAACAACATCAGTATCACCATATTTAGTTATAGCTTCATTTTTAAGTCTCTCAAATTCAGCTTCTGCTTTTGAGTGATATTCACTTGTGTCTGTTATTCCGTATTCTTTACACATTAATAATACAGAACTAAGAATTGAACTTCTTATATCATTAATTGCTTCATCGAGGATAACACTAGATTGTCTTGATAATCTAATTCCATAATTATCTCTTGCATAATCTCTTAGAACATTAGTTTTGATTGTATAACTCAATGTTTTATTTTTGCCACTATAAAGAGAAGTATGAAGGGAATTTAAATTGTTTTTAAATGCATATAAATTTGAATCATATGTGTCATCATTTATCTCACCTGATGCTTTTCTTTGATCCAATTGAGATTTATATAACATTTCAAAATCTTCTTCCATTCGAGCATATGTTGCATTATTAATGCCATACTGATTATCAAAACCACCGATATCATTTATTTTGTTTGAAAAGGAACATGAAGTCAATAGAGTTGCTACTGCTGTATTAGCGGTAATTGCACTAGCAATTGAAAGAAAAATTTTAGCTTTTTTGGATAATTTTCTTTCCATATATATATATATATATTATAAAACAACATAATCAAGCTAGACTATTAAATATAGACTGTTATAAGTCTAAAAATATGAGGAAATTCTAAAAATTTATATTACTAAACAAAAAATTAGTTCTTATATCATATGATATAAGAACTAATGTACAAAGATCTATTAATTATAATGTAATAACAAGAGTTGTTACAGTGGCAGCAACAGCAAGAATAGATCCTACAATCGTTCCAATTTGTAATGCTAATGCTTCACAATCATTTTTCTCTGCTTTGGCCGCTTTAACAAAATAATAAGTTATTCCTGCTAGAACAATTGTTCAAACAATTGCTCATATGTCAGCTAACATAAATGTTCATCAAGAAAAATCATCAAGATAAGAATATAAATTTTCTTCATTTACATTGAACTTTAAAAACTGCTCATAATCTTTTTGTGATTGAGTTTTTTTATCTTCAACAGTTTCTTTATTTTTATATGTTGAGTAATATATTTTTAGTTCTCTTTTTTTATCAAGAGCTAGTTTATCAAATTCTGCTCTATTTTCTTCATCTTTATTGTTATAAAAATATTTTTTGTCATTTTTAATGTTAACAATGAATTGACTATCCTCACTTTTAATTGATTCTAAATATTCACTAAATTTTGAATTTTTGTCATTTGCTACAAGAGCAACAGGTATTATTGGTGCAACCATAAGAAGAAAAAGAATACCAGTACCATATGCTTCTTTATTACCTCTTATATCTTCTACTATTGTAGCCATAGTAAGAACTAATGCAATTGCTGCAGCTATACTATAAAGAGCTAAGGAACTTATAAGAAGTCCATTTACACGGTCATTTACTTTATCTATTTTATTTGACAAATCATTAATTTTACCAAGTGCACTATTAGCAACATCATAATTTGTTTTTATATGTTCCCAAAATTTTAGACTAGTTCTAGTTGTAATGCCAGAGTCATCATTAATTGCTTTTTCAATGATCTTTTTTTCCTCATCTGACAAAATGAATTTATTTTTAGAACTTTTATAACTAATAATAAAGTCGTTAATTTGGATCTCGCCTATTTTATTGTCATCTTTAACAACTTCATAATCATTTTCTGTGAAATCTAAAGAAAAATTTGTATTTTTTACTAATCTAACAGCATTATTGAATGCATCAGGCATTTTATCACTTTCATCCTTTTCTAATAATTCAGAAAGTAAATAGCCATTAATCATCATTCCAGTATTTGCTAAGCCAAAAGTATCCAATGTAGCTTTGTATTCTCTATTTTCATTTTCTTCAGTTCAAAAATCATCATATCCATATTCATCACTTGTAGATCAAGAAAATTTAAAATTTTCATTATTGAAATATGTGGCATTGATTTGTTGCTGTTCATATTCTTTTGTTATTGGAGATACATAATTAGTGTATTGTCTCTCTTCACTGCTAGCATTCAAGTCAAAAATTGATATATCTTTATTTTCATAAAATGATTTGTTTTTTATTGCTGAAGAATGAGCAGTTAGTTGAGCAACATTCTCTTTTTTAATGAAATCATTATTTACCAAAGTGTAATCAACATCAATAGAATAGGTATTAGTGTAAGGGTCACCATTCATTTTAACTAGAATTGGTTTTAATGTATATCCAGTAATTAGATCATTACGAAATTTTTCTGTTCGTTTAGATGTTAGAAGATAAGGAGTATTATTATTCTGTGTATCAGACTCTTCATAAGTCATAGTAAAAATATTGTTGAAATCTTCTGCAGATATTTCTTTGTTACCATCACCATATTTAGAGAATAATTTATCTCAACAATAATCATTAGCAATATCTTCTTTTACACTAATAGAATATTTTTCTATGAATTTTTTTAGTTGTTGTTGAGTTGCAATGCAATCTAGTTCCTTACAAAACCCTCCAAAGCAAGTTGTCATTCCACTTTGAATATATTGAATGATTGAAACAACATCACTATCACCATATTTAGTTATAGCTTCACTTTCAAGTTCATCTAATTTAGTGTTTGCACTGTCATAATATTTACTTGTATCTATTATTCCATATTCTTTACACATTAGTAATACAGAACTAAGAATTGAACTTCTTATATTTTTAATTGCTTCATTTGAGATAACACTAGATTGTCTTGATAATCTAATTCCATAATTATCTCTTGCATAATCTCTTAGAACATTAGTTTTGATTGTATAACTCAATGTTTTATTTTTACCACTATAAAGTGAAGTATGAACAGAATTTAACTTGTTTTTAAATGTGCATAAATTTGAATCATATATGTCATCATTTATCTCACCTGATTCTTTTCTTTGATCTAATTGAGATCTATATAATATCTCAAAATCTTCTTCCATTCGAGTGTATGTTGACTCATTAATACCATACTCCTTATCAAATCCACCAATATCATTTATTTTATTTGGAAGTGAACAAGAAGTTAGTAAGGTTGTTATTGCTGTATTAGCAGTAATTGCACTAGCAACTGAAAGAAAAATTTTAGCTTTTTTGGATAATTTGTTTTTCATAAATTGTTTTTTCCTATTATACATATTAGTATTATAGCATTTTTTTATGTTTTGAAATTAAACTAATGACCGCTTTAATACAAATTTTATTAAGCTTTAGAAGCAATAGCAAAAGCTTGTTCGAAATCTTCAATTAATTCATCAACATTCTCAGTACCAATTGAGATTCTAATTAAGCCTGGAGTGATATTGTATTTGGCAAGTTCTTTTGTAGAATAAGTAGAGTGTGTCATACTTGCTGGATGCTCAATTAATGATTCAACTCCACCTAATGACACAGCTAATGTTCATAGTTTTAAACTGTTAACAAATACTTTAGTTTGTTCAAATGACAAGTTAGTTTCAAATGAAGCCATACCACCAAAATCCTTCATTTGTTTTTTAGCTGCTACATGACCTACACAAGTTGGTAAACCTGGATAGTGTACAACTTTAACATATTTAGAATGCAATAAATAATCAACAAATTTTTTAGCATTTTCACAATGTGCTTTCATTCTTATAGGAAGTGTTAATAAACCACGATTAACTAGGAAAGCAGCATGTGGATCTAATACCGCACCAGTGCAATCCTTTAATCCAACCATAGTTACTTGCATAATTTTTTCTTTTGATGAAACAACAGCACCAACAATTACATCAGAATGACCATTAATATATTTTGTTCCTGAGTGAACAACAATATCTGCACCAAAATTTAATGGTTTTTGTAAATACGGTGATGGGAATGTGTTATCTACAACAACATTAATTTTATTATTGAATGCATGAACAGTTTTAGCAATCAATTCAATGTCATTTACCTTCATTGTTGGATTAGTTGGAGTTTCAAAGTAAACCATTGTTGTATGTTTATTCAATTTAGCTTTAATATTTTCAATATTACTAAAGTCAACAATTTGAACATCAATACCAAATCTAGTTAGTGTATGTGTAAATAATGCAAATGTACAACCATAAAGGTTAGAATCTGCAATTAAACGATCTCCAGCTTTTAAGAATGTTCACATTACAGAAGCAATTGCTCCCATTCCTGAAGCTGTCATTACACAAGCCTCACCATTTTCTAAAGCAGCAATTTTGTTTTGTAATGCTGTTGTAGTAGGGTTACCTAAACGCGTGTAAATATAACCATCTTCTTCACCTTTAAATCTTTTCGCTCCTTGATCAACAGAATCAAAGATGAATGTTGAAGATTGATAAATTGGGACATTTACAGCACCATAAGAATTTTTTATAGTACCAGCATGTATTGCTTTTGTTTTATCACTTACAATACTAGCATGTGCTGTTTTTACTTTATCATTTGTTATTTGTTTTTTCATTTTTCTACCTCTTAATATATGTTGATTATAAATTACTAAAAAATAATTTTATTATTTTTTTAACAATAAAATTTTTAATACTAAATATAGTACACCAATGAAAAATGTTTAAACAATAAATATGATTTAGTCTTATCTAATTTAGACAACCTATTGTTATAATACCATAATGTTATGGTCTGTTAGCTCAGCTTGGTAGAGCAGATGACTCTTAATCATCGGGTCGCGGGTTCGATCCCCTCACAGACCACCATAAAAATGTAGCTAATAACTACATTTTTTATTTTTATATTTTTACAAATGTGTTATACTTAATAAGTATACGGAGGAAATATGACAAATAGAAAAAATATATTGTGTTCACCTATTAAATTTTCAGATATCATACAAGCTGAAAAAAAATTAACAAGTTCTGGATTGGTTAATCCAGTTAAATTGAAATATTGCACTTCTCTTTCAAGAAAATATAATGCAAATTTTTATCAAGTAGTTGAAATTTTACAACTTGTAAAATCATTCAAAATTAGAGGTGCATGTAATAAAATAATGAACTTAACGCCTGAGCAAAGAAAAAAGGGTGTTATTTGTGCTTCAGCAGGTAACCATGCTCAAGGTACAGCTGCTACTGCAACTAAATTAAATATTAAATCTTATATCTGCATGCCATCTAATGCACCTCTTACAAAAATAAATGCAACAAAAAATTTTGGTGGTAATGTTATCTTAGCTAAAGAACCTTCATTTGATGCAGCATATGCACTAAGTAAAAAATTAGCAAAAGAAAAAGGATATGTTGAAATTCCACCTTATGATGACAAAGAAGTTATTGCCGGTCAAGCAACAATTGCTTTAGAAACATTAAATCAAAATCCTAATATTGATACATTCATAGTTCCAATTGGTGGTGGTGGAATGATTTCTGGTGTTGCTGTATGTGCAAAAACAATTAATCCTAACATTAAGATTATTGGTGTACAAGCTGAAAATTTCCCTGCTATGAAATTGTCAAAGCAAAAAGGAAAAATTGTTAGTTATTCAAAAGGAAAACCTACTTTAGCTGATGGATGTGCAGTTAAAACTCCAGGCAACATTACATTTAGTATTATTAAAGATTGAGTTGATGAAATTGTTACTGTTACTGAAGATGAAATTTCACAAGCAATTGCATTAATAAGTGATTCAAGTAAACTTGTTGTTGAAGGTGCTGGAGCAATGCCAACAGCTGCAATAATTTCAGGCAAAATAAAGATTAACAAAGGTCAAAATGTTGCTTTATTATTATCAGGAGGAAATATTGATACAGCAAAATATTGCCTAACTCTTTCAAAAGGATTACAATTGTTAAATAGGAAAATTAAATTTAGCATTGAATTAAAAGATAAAAATAAAGTTAAACAATTTTGTGAATTATTAACAAAAAATAATGGTTCTGCTTATTGCATTCTATGCGAATCACAAATAATCCCAGATACAAAACCAGGTAAATATATGTTATTTGCGATTTTCTTTGATTCAAAATCAACAAATCAATTTAAAGCTGATTTAAAAGCAAATAAATTTAATTACAAATTGTTCTAATAAAGTTATCTGTCAAAAAAATGTAGCATATTTGCTACATTTTTTATTTAATAAATACAACATCTTTTATTTCTTTTATTTCTTGAAGAAATGCAACTTTAATGCCTTCATCAAAAGTATTATATTGAAATGGGCAACCCACACACTTACCAATAATTTTTAATGTAAGAATTTTGTTTTTATATTCAACAAATTCTACATCACCACCATCTGCATTAATATAAATCTTGAGAATTTGTAACAAATCTTTAATTTTTTGTATTGCTTTGCCTTTTACCATACTTATTGGACATTTTCTTTGAACTTATTACATTAATCTCTTTACAGAAATTGCCTACATATTTAGAAAAAACAGCAGCATTTTGTGACTCATATATTTTGTATTGATGATGTAATTCTTTTGTCATCTCTTTTGGAGTTGAGAAATGATTATTAAATGATACTATTCAAACATAGTTAATTAAAAGGATAAAAGTAATTGGTGTTTCAACCAAAATATATAAAATATTTCCACCAGAACTATCATCATAACATGCAATATTTGGATTGTCACCATAACCATATTTAATAATGAAACATTTAGGATTAAAGTTAGTTATTTGGTTGTAAATAGAAGCATATGCATGATCTTCGCCAATTAATACATGAGGGCATAAAGGCACACCTGTAACACTAAAAACATCAGGTCTAAATGCACTTTCAGGCAATTTAGTAAAATTGATAATTATTACTCATAGTACATAACAAATCGGATAAATTAATAGAGATCAAAGAAAGAAACGTGAATATATACGATTTAAAGGATTTTTAATTTTTTTACATGGATAATTTATATTTGACAATAAAAATATGTCATAAATTATTGGACATATCAAATGAAATGAAATACTGCTAAAAATAGATCATCATAAATAAGTGTCTAATTCATGCATTATTCATTGTGGAAGCATAATTGTCCAGTATGTCATCATTGTTAAATTGATATAAATCCCAACAACTAGAACAAAATTACGAGTATTAAACAACCTAGTTCTAAACATTGTTAGAAATAATAGATATGTAAAAATTACCAAAATGTTAGATTGAGTTGTAAAATAACCAAAGAAATCAAACAACAACTTTCAAGCACCATTATAAACTGAAGCTTGAGCATTTATTGGAAGCATAATATTGGTAACATTAATAGCACAAGTTATAATTCCTATCAAGAAACCGACTCATGCACATATGTATGTGACAGATGAATAATTATGTTTTCTTTTTACAAGATCATTAAATTTTTGCTTATTAGCTTTTGACAAAATTAAAGGGTGTAAATCAACGAGCATAATGTTTATTTTTAGTATTATATTATAATTAAAATATAAAATAATTTTATGGATAAAGTTATTAACAAAGTGACAATTGAAGGCAATATAGTAAATGGTGGGTTTAGTAAAACAAACAAATATGTTTATTTTGCAAAACTAAAACAAGAAAGAAAAATGATTAACTACAAATGAGTTGATTATTTCTCTATTTATGCCCTATCACCTTTGTCAAAAAAATTATCAGAAATAGTAGAAAAAGATCCTAACGCACATTTAATAATTGATGGTGAACTCCACACGAAAATCAATAAGAATAAAGATTTATACACGAGAATTTTGGTTAACAAAATAATAAATGTAAATGATAAAAATGAATAAAAACTAATTAACTAAACAAGAAACGGAGAAATAAACAATGATAAAAAATGAAATAAATAATTTAAATATTTTAGCTAGTGAACTTATAGCAAAATCAATAATTGATATGTATCCAAATGCTAAACTAGGTGAAAAATCTTTAACTGAAATTGGATTTAGATATAGCTTTAAATTACCAAACAATATAAAACTATCTGCTAATGACTTCAATAAGATTAAAAAAATCATAAAGAAAAATATTGATCGCAATTTAGCAATTAAATTTGAAAACATTTCAAAGAAAAAGGCATTAGAAATATTTAAATCTAATACTTATAAAAAATATCAAATCAATCATTTAAAAAGCAATAATGTTTCAATAATTAAAATCGGTAACGATTTTATTGATATTTGTGATCAATTGGGTTTAAATAAATTCCCTAGTATAGATTTTATTGAGTTAGTAAATATTTCAGGTCAATATTTTGATAACAACTCAAAAAATGAACAACTTATTGCTATTGAAGGATGAGCTAGAAAAAACAAAAAAGAATTTGATGAGTATAAAGAATACTTACATGAAAAAAATGAAAGAGACCACCGTAAAATAGGTGCTAATCTTGAATTATTTTGCTTTGATGAAAGAGTTGGACAAGGTTTACCTATTTGACTTGAAAATGGAACTAATATAAAATTTCAAATCGAGGATTATTGTCGTAAGCTATTACAAAGAAATGAATACAAGTTTGTTCAAACTCCTATTTTAGGTACTACACAACTATATAAAATTTCCGGTCATTGGGATCACTACCGTGAAAATATGTTTACTGAACTAAAAGTTGATAATGAAGAATTTGTTTTAAAACCAATGAATTGTCCTCATCATATTGTAACTTACCAACAAAAACCACACTCATATCGTGAATTGCCTTTTAGAATTGCTGAGTTTGGTATTCAACATCGTTATGAAGCTAGTGGTGCACTAACAGGTCTAGAACGTGTAAGACAAATGCAACTCGTAGATACTCATACTATTTTGATGTCTAGTCAAATTAACCAAGAAATTAAAAAAATCTATAGCATTATTAATGAAGCTCACAAAACTTTAGGTACATCAATTTATTCAGTTGAATTATCACTTCGTGATCCAAAAAATAAAGAGAAATTTTTTGATGATGACAAAATGTGAAATAGTGCTGAAAATCAATTAAGAAATGCATTAAAAACATTAAAAGTTCCTTTTAAGGAAGTAATTGGTGAAGCTGCTTTTTATGGTCCTAAAATTGATATGCAGATTAAAACTATTTTAGGTCACATAATAACAATATCAACAATTCAATTAGATTTCTTATTACCAAATAGATTTAAACTTGAATACATTGATCAAAATGGTAAAAAAGCAATACCTGTATTTATTCATGCTGGAATTATAGGAACATTTGAACGTTATTTATCAATCTTACTAGAACAAACTAAAGGTGTACTACCATTATGATTGTCACCAATTCAAGTTATGTTAATACCTGTTAATGATAGCTATAATGATGCAACACACAAAATTAAATTGCAATTATTAAAAGAAGATATTCGTGTAAAAATAGATGATACTGATGAAAGATTATCTAAAAAAATAAGGGAAGCACAAATTAAAAAAATTCCATATCAAGTAGTTATCGGTGAAAAAGAAATAAAATCTAAATCTGTAACATATAGACAATATGGAAAATCAAATGAAACAAGTGTTTCATTAAATGACTTTATTAAGCTTCTAAAAAATCAAATAAAATTGATGAAATAATGCAACAAAAAAAGGGGAATAATTCTAAAAACAAAATATCTCGAGAAAACAAGAAGAAAGTTTTTATTTTTAGCTTTGAACCTAAAAAAGACAAAATAACTCAAACTTTTTTATCAAAAAAAGTTGGTGTTTTACTAAAAAAACATGATGATGAAATTGTCTATGTTTTCGTAACTAAATTTAGTTTACCTAGAGTTCTTAAAATTTTTAGCAAAACTATTGAGCCTAAAACTGGTTACATTATTTGTAATAATGGTGCATGTTTATATGACATTAGTAAGAAAAAAATAATATTTAAGAGCTTGTTAAGTAAAGAAGTTAAATCAACCTTGATCCATGTGGCTGAATTAAAATCATTTTTAATAGCCTCAGCCTCAGGAACAAAATGTTCTTTATATTCAACTGATATTATGAAATATAAAAGTTTTATCAATAATTTTTCTGTTGATAAAACACTGATTAATAACTATTTAACCTTTCGTCATTATATTTATGAAAACGATTTTTTGAGTTTTATATTTTATGATCCATATAGTGCTTCACTGCTAAAAGAATACAAAATATTTAAAACTATGGAAAATGATTTAAATGTTAATTTTTCAAAAATTGAAAATAATATGTTTTGTGTCACAAATAGTGATGCTACTGTTGAAAAAACATACATTAAAATATTAGAACTACTTGAAAAAGAAATTGATACTAATAGAACATATTATTTTGTTTTAAATTCCTTTGATGAAATTCTTTGAAACATATTTTCAAAAAATCACTATATGAACATATTACATTGGATTTCATATCGCAATTCATTTGGAGTACCAATTACCCCCCAAAACATATTCATACCAGAAAATATCGATAAAATAATTAGTGCCGTTATGAATAATAATATTTTTATTAAAAAATATTCAATTTCAAATGTTGAAAAAGAATATATAAACTTAAGAAATAAGAATCAATAAATTACAATTAACTTAAAATGGATAAATTAATAATTAAAGGTGCTAGAGAAAATAACCTTAAAAACATTAATGTTGAAATTCCTAAAAATAAACTCATTGTTATTACAGGTGTTAGTGGTAGTGGGAAATCATCATTAGCGTTTGATACTATTTATGCTGAAGGACAAAGAAGGTATCTAGAATCATTATCTACATATTCTCGTCAATTTTTAGGTGGCAATGAAAAACCTGATGTTGATTCAATTGAAGGACTATCTCCTGCCATTGCTATTAGTCAAAAATCAACATCACATAACCCCCGATCTACTGTTGGTACAGTAACTGAAATCTATGATTTTTTAAGAGTTTTGTTTGCTAGAGTTGGTGATCCTTATTGTCCAAATGGTCATGGTAAAATTGAAACTTTAACTATAAAACAAATTGTTGATAAAATTTTTGAAAACTTTAATGAAGAAGACAAAATTCAAATAATCTCTAAATATGTAAGGAAGCAAAAAGGTACATTTAAAAAAGAATTAGACAAACTAAAAACCCAAGGTTTCTTACGAATAAGAATTGATGAGAAAATCTATTCACTTGATGAAGAAATTGAATTAAACAAAAATAATTTCCATAATATCGATATTATTATTGACCGGATTATTAGTCATAATGATAAAAATACACGTTCAAGAATAACTGATGCTGTTGAAAATGCATTGAAAAATTCACCACTACATGAAGTTATTGTTCTTATAAATGACAATGAATATGAATATTCTGAAGCACATGCTTGTAAGAAATGTGGTTTTTCAATTCCAGAAATGGAACCAAGACTATTCTCATTTAATTCACCAATTGGTGCATGTCCAAATTGCAAGGGATTAGGAATTACATTTGAAGGTGATGAAAATAAGATGATTCCTCATCCTGAACTATCAATTATTGATGGAGGTATTGAATATTACAAAAACACTGCAGGAACTTCAAATATTGAATGACAAATGTTTGAATGCATGTTGAAACATTACAAAATAGATATTAACAAACCAATAAATAAATTAACTAGAAAGCAACTTGATTATATTCTTTATGGTTCTGATGAACCATTACATATTAGTGTAACATCAGCAAATGGTTTAAAACGTGAAAGTTATGAATATTATGAAGGTGTTTTAAACCATGTTAAAAGATTGTATTTTGAAACAACTAGTGAAATGGCTAGAACTTTCTATGGAAAGTTTATGTCTGAAAAAGTATGTAAAGTTTGTGGCGGGAAAAGATTATCACCACAAGCTTTATGTGTAAAAATAAACAACAAAAATATTATTGAATTAACAGACATGTCAATTGATAATTTGCTAAATTTCTTTTTAGATCTAAAGTTAAGTGAACAAAAAATGCAAATTGCACAACTAGCATTAAAAGAGATTATCAATCGTTTAACTTTTTTGCAGAATGTTGGATTAGGCTATTTAACATTATCACGAAATGCAAATACACTTTCTGGAGGTGAAGCACAGCGAATTAGATTGGCTACTCAAATTGGTAGTAATTTAACAGGTGTACTCTATGTCCTAGATGAACCGTCGATTGGTTTACACCAAAAAGACAATAATATGCTAATAAGCACACTAAAAAAGATGCGTGATTTAGGTAATACAATTATTATTGTTGAACATGATGAAGAAACAATGTTACAAGCAGATTACATAATTGATATTGGTCCAGGTGCTGGAATTAATGGAGGATCTGTTGTTGCTGCAGGAACCCCAAAAGAGATTATGCAATCTAAAAATTCAATAACTGGAAAATATCTTTCTGGAAAATTGTCTATTCCTGTTCCAAATTCAAGAAGAAGTGGTAATGGACAAAAAATAACAATCACTGGTGCACAAGAAAACAATTTAAAAAATATTAATGTAAGTTTTCCTCTAGGAAAATTTATTTGTGTAACCGGTGTTAGTGGTAGTGGAAAATCAACCTTAGTTTTAGATACTTTAGCAGCAAATATAAAAAAGTATTTGTTTAATCCTTTTACTAAAGTCGGAAAAATTAAAAACATAACAGGTATTCAAGATATTGACAAATTGATTATTGTTACACAAGAACCAATAGGAAGAACTCCAAGAAGCAATCCAGCAACATACATTGGAGTTTTTGATGATATACGTGAATTATTTGCAATGGTTCCTGAAGCAAAAGCTCGTGGATATAAAAAAGGAAGATTTTCATTTAATATTCCTGGAGGAAGATGTGAAAAATGTCAGGGAGATGGTGTAATAAGAATTTCAATGCAATTCTTACCTGATGTTTATGTTAAATGTGATGAATGTAATGGAAAAAAATATAATGATGAAACTTTAAGCATTAAGTATAAAGGAAAATCAATTTATGATGTTTTGGAAATGAGCGTTAGTGAGGCATTAGAATTTTTTAAAAATGTTCCTAATATTCACCACAAGATCAGTTTATTAAATGATGTTGGTCTAGGATATTTAAAATTAGGAGCTAGCTCAAATGATTTATCAGGTGGTGAGGCTCAACGAATCAAACTAGCAAAATTCTTACAAAAAAACAGCACAAATAAAACAATTCTAATTCTTGATGAACCTACAACTGGTCTACATACAGATGACATTAAAAAATTAATCAACATTTTAAATAGAATTGTAGATAATGGTACAACATTGATAGTTATTGAACATAATCTTGATTTAATTAAATGTGCTGACTATATCATTGATCTTGGAAGAGATGGTGGAGAAGCCGGAGGATCAATTATTGCTACTGGGACTCCTGAACAATTGTTAAATCATTGTGATACTTCGTATACAGCTCAATACCTAAAGAAGATATTGAAGAAATAACTATATATTATTACTTTTTATATAATTATTAAATTATGTTAAGTAAGAAAGTTAGAAAATTAGTAATTCCAGCTGCTGGAATGGGTACACGTTTTTTACCGGCAACAAAATCATTAGCTAAAGAAATGTTACCAATCTTAAATGTTCCAACAATTCACTACTTAGTTAAAGAAGCTATTGATTCTGGTATTGAAGAAATAATAATAGTTGTTTCATCTCAAAAAAACTCAATTGTTGATTACTTTGACCATTCATTTGAATTAGAAACAATTCTAAAACAAAAAAAGAAAATGGAATTATATAACTTAGTAACTAAAATTTCTAACATGACAAATATTATATTTGTTCGTCAAAAAAGTCCTAATGGTTTAGGGGATGCTATCAAATATGTTAGACAAATAGTTGGTAATGAGCCATTTGCTATTATTCTTGGAGATGATCTTGTATTTGTAAATAAAAATCAAGCTCCAGCAATTAAACAATGTATTGATGCTTATAATAAACACCAATGTTCAATTTTAGGTGTACAAAAAGTTCAAAAAGATAAAACTAAACTTTATGGTATTGTTGCACCAAACGAACCAAAAATAAACACTAAAACATTTAAAGTTAAAGATATGGTTGAAAAACCAGAAATTGATAAGGCACCAAGTAATTATGCTGCTTTAGGAAGATATGTTTTAACTCCTGACATTTTTAATGCATTAGATAAATGTAAACCTGATAAATCTGGTGAAATTCAATTAACTGATGCATTAAGAATAATTGCTAAAAAATCAGGTTTATATGCTTGTAACTTTGAAGGAAAGCGTTATGATATTGGTTCTGCTTCAGGCTATTTACAAGCAACACTTCATAAAGTTCTTGAAGATAAAGACTTAAGAAATACATTAAAGGAATTCTTAAAAAACAAATAATTATGAAAATAGCTTTTGATGTAATGGGTTTTGAAAACAAGACCAGTGAAGCAATTATTGCTGCAAGAAAAATTCTAAAAAAATATAAGGATGTTGAAATCATTCTTGTTGGAGATAAGAAAAAAATTGAACCACTTATTGCTAAAAAAGATAAATTTGAAATTTACCATGCTGATGATGTAATTCAAATGGACTCATCACCAATCCAAGCAATAAGAATGACTAATTCAAGTATGTATAAAGCTACACAATTAGTTGCTAATAATATTGCTGATGGTGTTTTATCAGCTGGATCAACAGCTTGTTTTGTAACTATTGTTCATTTCTTACTAAAACCTATTAATAAACTTTCAAAAGTTGGTTTTATGCCATTCCTACCAACTACAAAAAAAGGCAAGTACTTTGTTATTATTGATGTTGGTGCTAATAAAAATTGTGATGGTATAGATTTATACAACTTTGCCAAAATGGCAAATATCTATTTCAAGAATATAGAAAATATTGCTAATCCATCAATTGGAATAATCAATATTGGTACAGAAGCAAATAAAGGTTTTGAATATCAACACCAAGCAAATGAAATGTTATCTAAAGATAAAAATATAAACTATGTAGGTTTTGTTGAACCACGAGACTTGCTTCAAGGAATTGTTGATATTGCTATTAGTGATGGTTATACTGGAAACCTAGTGCTTAAGTCAGTAGAAGGCGGATTAAAAGCAATTTCTGCAGTTTTAAAGAGAAACTTTAAAAAACCTTGAAACTGATTATCTGCATTGACATCAGCATTTGTAATTAAAAATGTATCTAAAACTTTTGATTACAAAAATAAAGCAGGGGCGATTGTTTTAGGTTTAAATAAACCAGCTGTTAAAACTCATGGATCAGCTGATAAAGAACAATTCTATTCAGCATTAGTTTTATTACACAATATTATTGATAAAAAGGTAACTGAAAAAATTCGTGAAGAATTTGATGATGCAGAATAATAGAGAACTAAATGAACTATTTAAAAATTTAAAAATAACTCCCAAGAGTTATTTTTTGTACATTGAATCACTCACCCATACTTCATATCATAATGATAATCATTTAACATATGATTATGAGCGATTAGAATTTTTGGGTGATCAAGTTATTTCGCTTGTTGTTTGTGATTACTTATATAACAGAAATCCTAAACTAAGTGTTGGACAAATGTCAAAAGATAAGATTTTAATTGTTCAAGGTAAATCTGAAGTTTTAGCAGCTAAGGAATTAAAACTTAATAAATACATTAGAATTGGTAAATCTGTTGTTAACTCTAAAAATGGTTTTAATGAAAAAATTTTAGAAGATGTATATGAGGCACTAATGGGTGCTATTTATTTAGATTTAGGCTTCAATACCGTGAAAAGAGTGATAACAAACACATTAATAAGATGTTATAAAGCTCACAAATTATCTAACTTCTATGATTATAAAACAAAGTTCCAAGAAATAATGATGAAATACAATAAACATGGAATTCAGTATCGAATAACTAACAATACACCTAATAATTATCAAGTTGAATTATGATGTAATAATATTAAATATGGCAAGGGCTCTGGTACTAAAATAAAAGAGGCTGAGCAAAATGCTGCCAAATCTGCATACAAAAAATTTGTTGGAATAAAAAAATAATATGATTAGATTTATATAATAAATCTAACGTTTTAAATTTCTTATGATCTTTTTAAAGAAAATAACAATTAATGGTTTCAAGTCATTCGCTACAAAAACTGTGATAGATTTTAAAAATAACATGTCTGGTGTTGTTGGACCAAATGGTAGTGGTAAATCAAATATTATTGATGCAATAAAATGGGTCCTTGGTGAGAAATCTAATAAAGTTTTAAGATCGAAAATTAGTGATGATGTTATCTTTCATGGCTCTAATGAGCACAAACAAGCAAACTTTGCTGAAATAACATTAGAATTTGATAATAAAAATGGATCATTACATACAGATGAAAAGAATATTTCTATCACACGAAGATTAACAAAAGGTGAGGGAAGTAATGAATATTTTATTAATGATGAGCCATGTCGATTGAAAGATATCCAAGATATCTTTTTAGATACTGGATTATCAAAAGGCTCATTAGGTATTATTTCGCAAGGCACTGTTCAATGATTTGTTGATGCAAAGCCTGAAGAAAGACGAACTATTTTTGAAGATGCTGCCGGAATTGGTATTTACACTAAAAAACGTGATGATGCCACTAAAGAACTTGAAAAGACACAAGAAAATCTAAATCGTATTATTGATATTAATACTGAACTTGAAAACACTTTAAAAAAAATTAAAAAGCAAGCTGATAAAGTAAAAATTTATGAAGAAAAAACTAAGGTATTGAAAGAACTGGATTTAACCATAATGGTTAAAGATTTAAAATACTATAGTGAAAAATTAAAGACAATTAAACATGATGTTGAAAATGCTAAAGAAAAATTACAGCAATTCGAACCAAGTTTAAAAGAATTAGATCAATCTATTAAGTTTGAGAAACAAAAACAAGAAATTGCTGATCAAAATATTGAGCGATTATCCAATGAATTAAATGAACTAATTGAAAAAATTAACAAGCTTGAAATAAAAAAATCATCTTTAAATTCTCAATTACAAATTGATTTGGAAAGCGAAAACTTAAATAAAAAAATTGATGCATTTGAAAATCTTATTTCTTCAACTAAATTTACAATTAAGGATGCAAATGCAAATATTGATAAACTAAATGATAATATTTCAGCATATGATGAAATCATCACCAATTTAACTGAAAAAAGAAATAAGTTAAACGATGAGACAAATAACAAATCTAATAAGTTGATTGAAACAAGAACAAGAATAAAACAACTTGTTGATTTATTAAATTCAAATTCAAACATTGAAAATGGTGCAAGGGTTATTATTGAAAATAAGCTTGCTTTAACTGGTATTTGTGGTTTAGTAAAAAGCTTTATTGAAGTTGATGATGAATATAAAACAGCAATTACTACTGCTTTAGGTAAAAATTTACAAGACATTATCGTTGAAAAAAATGTTGATGCAGAAAAGGCTGTTGATTTCTTAAAATCTAATCGTGCTGGTAAAGCAACTTTCCTACCTTTAGAAACTATCCGACCTAAAGGATTAAGACCTGAACATCTTGAAATTCTAAAAGATCGTGACGGTTATTGTGGTATTGCTTGTGACTTAATTAAGTATGATAGCAAATATGAAAATGCAATAAGATTCTTACTAGGTAATATTATCATTTCTAATAGTTTAAATAATGCAACCAATTTATCACGATTAACATATCAACTATATAGAATAATTACTCTTGATGGCCAACAAATATCACCAGGAGGAAGTATTACTGGAGGTTATGTAAATAAGAATAATACTCTAAATGAATTAGATTCAAAGAAAACACTTGATGAATTGAATAAGTTATATCCATTAATAAATGAAGAGTATTTACAACTAAAGGGAGAGCTTGAAAAAACTATAGCAGATTTAAATGAAATTTCTTCAAAGCAAAGTGAAAAGAAGATTTTACTTTCACGTTATGAAGAAACTTTGAGAACAAATGAAAATCTTCTATTAAAATACGAAAGCGATTATAACCAATTAATAAAATCTACAGGCTTAAAACAAAAAGGATCTATAACTGATGAAAATAGTATTGATGCTGAACTTGCTAAATTAATTAGCAAAAAGAATAAAGTATATGAAGATTTGAGTGTAAATAGAAACTCAAAAGCCATTTATAAATCACAAGTTTCTGATACAGAAGCTAAATTAACACAAATAAGATTTCAAGTTGATAAAGCAAGAGATGTTGTAGCTTCAAACCAAGCCGAACAAGTAAAATGTGAATCTATTATTGAAACTGCAAAGAATAAAATCAACCAAACATATCATATGACTGTTGAATTTGCAATGCAGAACTATGTAAAAGAATTACCAATGAGTGATCAACAAGCAAGAGATGCAATTATCCAATTGCAAAATGAAATTACTCGTTTAGGTCCAATCAATATGGAAGCACTAAATGATCTTGAGTCAATTGAATCTCGTTATGAAGAAATGTCAAAACAGCAAAAAGAAATTGAACTTGCAAAACAACATATTGAAGAAGCAATTAATACTCTTGATGCTCAAGTTAAAAAAGACTTCGATGATACAATCAGAAAAGTTAATGAAACATTGCCTGAAGTATTCAAATATCTATTAGGTGGTGGAACATGCAGCGTTGAATATACTGACCATGAAAACATTTTAACTTCTGGTATCGATGTTATTGTAGCTCCTTATGGTAAAAAAGTAACAAGACTATCTTTATTATCTGGTGGTGAAAAATCATTAGTAGCATTATCAATATTGTTTGCAATATTGAAAATTAAAAGTTTCCCATTAGTAATCCTTGATGAGGCTGAATCTGCTCTTGACCCAGCAAACGTTGAAAGATTTGCTAATATGATTCAATCAGCAAGTAAAATAACTCAATTTATTGTTGTTACCCACCGTCCTGGTACTATGGAAAAATGTGATATCTTATTTGGAGCAACAATGCAGCAAAAAGGTGTGACAAGCATTTATCAAGTTGAGTTATCAGAAGCTAAAAGTGAATATGGTTCTGATAAAATTGGAGAGAATTAATGGGTTTTTGAGGAAAAATTAAAAATTTCTTTAAAAGAAAAAAAAATATAGCTAAAGAAATTGAAAAAAAACATGAAGAAAATTCTGTTATAACTCAAGAAAAATTTGACATAGGATTAAAAAAATCAAGTGATTCTCTTGCAAATTCTATTAACAACATTGCAAAAAAATACCAAAAAATTGACGATGCATTGTTAGAAGCTATTGAAGAAGCTTTGCTATTATTTGATATTGGACCTAGATCAACACAAAAAATAATGGATGCTATTATTGAAGAAATCAAATTTCAACGTGTTGAAGATGTTAATTTAATAAAAGAAATTATTATTGATAAACTATTTGTTTATTACATTCAAAATACCAATATTGATTTCTCAATCAATATTAAAGAAAATACCACAAATGTGATTTTAGTTACTGGAGCAAATGGTGTCGGTAAAACAACATCAATTGCAAAACTTGCTCACTATTATAAACACAAAGGATACAAAGTTTCTTTAGTTGCTGCTGATACATTTAGAGCTGGAGCAATTGAACAATTAAAAATATGAGCAAATAAGATTGGTGTTAACATTTACACACCTAATATGGAAGGTCAAGATCCTGCAAGTGTTATATATACAGGCATTAGTAATGCCAAAGCAAATAATGATAACATCGTTATTTGTGATACATCTGGAAGATTACAAAATAAAATCAATTTGATGAATGAATTAAAAAAGATTGATGGTGTAATCAAGAAATTTGATCCAACTCAACCTTGCGAATCATTATTAGTTATTGATGCAACTACAGGACAAAGTGGTATCAATCAATCAAAAGCTTTTAATGAAGTAACTAAAATAACTGGTATCATATTGACCAAAATTGATAGTACTTCAAAAGGTGGAATAGTATTAGCTATTAAAGATGCATTTAACCTACCTGTTAAATTTATTGGCCTTGGTGAATCATTAGATGATTTGAAAGAATTTGATCTTGAAGCATTTATCAAAAGTTTAACTACATCAATTGATTTATAAAAATATAAGAACTTATTATCTTTAATAAATGTTTAATAAATTAAAAATATCATTTAAAAATATAAACCTATAATTCATAAATTTTATTTATTGAAGGTATTGATAATTCGTTTTTTTATGGTAATACTCATTAAATCTTTAAATTTGTATTTAGTAATCTTACCATCAATGTTGTAAACTGTAACATTTGCTTCTGGACCAAAAAATTCACTCATGACTTGTAAACAAGCTCCACAAGGAATTAATTCTATTGATTTCGAATTAGATAGTAAATCTAAACTATAAAATTTTTTTGCTTTATTTGTAATTGCTGTAAATATTGCATTACGTTCGGCACAAATGGTTACCCCATAACTAATATTTTCAACATTAACACCTTTAAAGTCACCTTTATCAGTATGCACAATTGCCGCAGTGGCGAATTTAGAATAAGGAGAATATGAATTTTTAATTAATTCTTTTAAATCTTTAAATCTATTCTTATTATTAGTAATTTTGTTCATATATATATGAGAGTATTATATACAATCTTTAAGTTAGGCTATTAAATTTAGATCACTTTTTGTAACATTATAAATTAAATTATTTGCTACAAATTTATTATTTGAATTTTTATAAATTCTCTCATTGTTAAATCATTTGTAATATTCTTTAACTTTATCTTTTTTTTATTTTCGGGGTGTTAATTCGTTAAAGAAAACTCAAGTTCAACAAAACAAGCATCTTCAAAGAATTGATAGTAGATTAGGTAGACAAGACGAATGTTTTAAAAATATTGAGCATGAGTTATCTATATAGGTTTAATTAATTATTACTAAGATTGTCTTTAAATTTCCAAATAGAGATAATTATAAAGCTGTTTATTTAGAAAAAGATGTATTTGAAAAATTAGATAAAACAGCAACAAAATTAAAAATGACAAAGTCAAAGCCACTTCGTCATTATTTTGAGAAGTATATAGTTGATGAGGACTTAGTTTCTCAGTAAAATGAATTATTAGAATTGTTTACTGAAACAGTTAGCAATTTAATCAAACATAATGAAAAAGGTTTTGAAAAACTTAAGAAACTAATTAAAGAAAGAAGCAAGTTTCTAATTTTCTCTCTAATTTTATTAATTAAGTTCAATATTAAATTTACTTATTATCTTTTTACAAATGTTGTTAATTCTTTCATACATATTTTCCATCTGAATTTGAAATTTTTTGAATGGCTCCATTAAAAAAAATCATTTTTTTTCATCAATACTTCATTTTTCCCAAATTTCTTGACAATCATTAATAACTTTAATTTCTATATAAAATTGATTTATTATTTTCTTTAAAAGATGATAATCAGTGAATTCAGGAACAATCTTTAGTAATTGCATATATTCTTCTATATTTCTACAAACTACATCAACAAAAGGATAATTTCCGATATTTTTCTTCTGAATCTCGACTTCATTTTTAATTATTAGTTCATTAAATGTATCCAAGAATTCAATAAAATTTTCACTATTTATTTTTTGGTATTTATTACCATAAAAATACATTAACTCCATTGAAGATCATGAATATCATTCTCTTCAACTTATTAATTCATGCTCATTTAAATGTTTGTATTTATGATTTCAAATAAAGTTAATTATTTTCCCAAAACTATCAAATTCTTCTTTTATTTCATTATCTGTTTCATTAATAATAAAAGGGGTGTATTTTTGCACAAATATAAATAAATTGGTTTTCAACACATAAGATGCACTTAAAATTTTATGATACATTTGATCAAAATCATTATTGTGAGTTTGTAAATAATTTTCTAAGCAATCAATTATGTTATTGTAATCACCTATCAAAACATTAAAATCTAATAAAAACATTGTAGCTAAAGATGTTTTATCAATTTGCTTTAAATAATTACTTAATTTTTCTTTGTCATATTGTTTATAGTATCTCTTATTAAGATTAGTTTTTGCCATAGGATGTTCTAATAAAAAAATAATAAATTTTTATAAATTTTACACAAATAAAGTTAAATTATACATCTATATTAAACTGGTTATTTTTTAAATATTTAACTATATTCAAAAGAATAAGATTTTGTTCCAAAATTGATATATATATAATTAATGTGGATATGCAAAATATATTATGAAAGATAATTTAAGAAAATTTGGAGAATTTATTTCTGATTGTGCATCGATCGCAAAGCATAGAAAACATGAAAATAAAAAATTAGATCTTGAAACACAAAGAATATTAGTTAAATGTTTTAAATTGTTTAACCAAATATTTGAATGTCATTCATTATGATATGGATGTGACAAAGCAAATTCAAGTGACTATCATAATCTTGTTGAAAAATTTATAAATAAAATACAAAATAACAAGGAAGAATTCAAATCCAAAGATGGTGTATTAAAATCAGGAAAAGATATATTCATTCATTATGTAATTATGATGATAGAAAATTTTAATAATAAATAAACATAGTTTAACAATTAATTGATTTAATGATATATTACTATTAATCTAGCAATGAACTAACTAGTAAAATAAAGCTCAACTAAAAAATGAAACATAGTTACAATGCTATGTTTTTTTTCTTTTTATATAGTTAATACACTATATTCTATAAAAATAAATAACACAATACATGTGCCTAAAAATACAAGGAAATTATTTTAATTTAGATTTAATCTTGTTGGGAATAATAATCATCAAGCGAATAAGTTGTTACTGGAGTAACGTGTAATTTATACTTTTCAATCAATTCTATCAATCTTTGACCATCAATTAAAGTTACAGTATTGTTACCTACTGTTGCTTTAAATTGTGCTTGTTTAGTAAAATAGCTAGTAGTAATAAAAATACCATAATCTGCATTAAAACTCGTCATAACACCTTTAAATTTATCTACATCTGGTTCAGAAACAGCATTATCAGTAAACTTTTTACATTGGATGACAACCTTTAATGTCCTAAATTCATCTGTCTCAAAATATCCAAAGCCATCAATTCCATGATCAGCAGACATATTAATACCCTTTTCAGGATCAAATTTAATTCCCATTTTAGAAAGTAGAAGTCTAGAAAAACTTTCAAATTTCTTTGGGGAAAATTGCTTAATTTTTTCCAACACTTTTTGTTTCCAATCATCGAAAAATTCCTCATCATGTTTTATGACTTTATTTATGTCCTTATCTTGAACATTTCTTGTATTGCTGTTTTTAACCTTATTTTTTCAATAATTATCGAGAAATTGTTTCTCCTCTTTGTTTGGGAATAATTTGTAATCAGTAGCGCGGCCTTTTTCAGTTAAGGTAATATCATCACCTCTACTATAGTTTTCAACATAACCACATAAAAGTAATTCCTTAATTGAATAATTAAAATCATAATTAAATGGCACATAGGAACCACCATTTTTTGAAATAACTGACCCAAAAACTTGATTGTATGGAAGATCAATTTCTTCATCAAAAGCAATTTCTTCTTTAATTTTGCTTCGATTAGCACTGCCTCCTAAGCTTTGTAAAGCTTTTAAAATATATTTTCCAACTCTTTGTCTCTTGTATTTATCAATGCTTTCCATAAAAAACTTTAAATTATTATCTCCTCTATTTTCATCAATACTTTTGATATATGTCAAATTTTTTATCCTTAATTTTTACTTTATTTTTGCTTCCTATTTTTTTCATTAATAGTAGGCTCAATTACCTTTTTATAATATTCATCTTCTGTCATATTGCGTTTCTTAGCTTTACGTACATTACTAATTTTCTTAAATAAAATTAGTAATGAGCAAGTACCCAAACCAATATTTGAAACTAATGTGCCTAAACCAGCTGCCAAAGAAAATATATAGTCATTATAATCACTAGGTTTACTTAAAGAATATCCAATAATTTGTAAGATAGCAATTATTATTCAAAGCACGCATCCTATTGTTGTTAATTTAAACATTAAAGTTGAAATAGAACGTGTATCTTTATATTTAAAAACTTTAATTACACCCGGCAAATAACAACCTATAGCAATTAATGCCCCTAACATACTTAGTCCAAATACAACTTTTAAAACTATTCCACTTATTTCACTATTACTCATATTTTGTTTAATTAATTTGTCCATATAATTATATAAACAAAAAGACATATATATAATTAGTATGTCATTTATAAAAGAACATTAATTATTCAAAAAACAAACATGTCATACATATTTGGTAATAATGCTGTAATAGAACAAATTAAGAAAGATAAAAAACAAATAATTATTGTTAATGTCTACAAAGATAACAAAGATCTAATCAATATTTTGAAAAACAATAATATTAGATCTAAAATTCATCACAATAAAAATTGATTTAATAAATTTGATAATAATTTGAATCATCAGTTTGTTGTTGCTGAAATAAATTGCTCTGATAAAAAAATAAATCTTGAGAATTTTTTAAATCTAAATAAAAACAGCAAATCAATCATATTAATGTTAGATTCTATTCAAGATCCACAAAATTTTGGAGCAATATTAAGAACATGTGATGCATTAGGAATTGATGCAATTATCTATAAAGATAATAACCAAGTGAAAATCAATGATTTTGTTATAAAAACAAGTATGGGTGCAATTAATAATTTAAACATGTTTAAAGTTGTTAATTTTTCAAGAACTATAGAATTACTTAAGAAACATGGTTATTGAATATATGCATCTACAATAAATAGCAAAGCTATTGATAATACCAAAGTTTCATACAATGATAAAACAGTAATCATTGTTGGTAATGAACACTCTGGAATCAATAAATTAACTGAAAAGAACAGTGATTATCTAATAACCATTAATATGTATGGTAGTGTTCAATCATTAAATGTATCTGTAGCTACGGGAGTTTTATTATATGAAGCAAGAAAAAAGATCTTTAAAAATAAGTAAAAATTTACCATTAATCATTGGTTCATTTGACATTCTACATAAAGGACATAAAAAACTATTTGACAAAGTCAAATCAAATAAATTTAATGTTATTTTAATATCTGATTCAATAAATAAAAAAGAATGAATTAATTCATTAATGATGAGATATTTATGAATTTATCGATTACACCCTAAAAAAATCTTTACCTTCGATGCAAAGAAAAATAACATTTCTGCAATTGATTTTATTAAAGTGATCTTAAAATCAATTTCACCAAGTGTTATTATTGTTGGAAGTGACTTTAGATTTGGAAGAAATAATACTGGTGATGTTAAATTATTAAAAAGATACTTTAAAGTATCTCCTATCAAATATGACTCTAAATATCAAACAAGTAAAATTAAAAACCTCTACAAGAAAGGAAAGATTTCTGAAGCAAATAAGTTATTGTATAGGCCTATAGTTATTTATGGAAAAGTTATCAATTGTAAACATGAAGGAACTAAATTAGGTTTTCCAACACTAAATGTAATGCTCGAAAATGATAGATTTAAATTTAAAACCGGATCATATGCAACTTTATGTTCATTAGCAAACAATAAAAACTATTATGGTGCAACCTGCATTTATAACATTAATAGAAAACAAATGATAGAAACGCATATTTTAAACAACTTCCCAAAATCTTATAAAAGCTACAAAAAAGACATACTAATCGTATTATTGAAATATGTAATGCCTTTTAAAAAAATATCTAATAAGGGAAACCTTATTAAATATATTGATTTCACAATGAAAACTATTAAAAAATACTTTAAAATTAAACCTTAGATTTTAAGATTTTCTGATATACTTCATCAATATCACTTACAAAGGTATTTGCACATTTAGTTCCTTTTCAACCTTCATTTTTCCCGTATTTGGGAATTATATGCATGTGCACATGCATAATTGCTTGATTAGCTATTTTACCTTCATTGAATAAATAATTAAAACCTCATGGTTTCAATTTTGAATTAGCGATTTTATTAGCTACCAAATGTGCTAAGGCAACTATTGATTGCAATACATCTACTGGGGTTTCACTAAAGCAACGGTAATGTTGTTTGCTAATAACAATAACGTGCCCGTCAGAAATTGGATTTGCATCCATAAAAGCTATAGCTTTTTCATTTTCACCAATGATTTTTGCTGGTATCTGACCTTTTACTATTTCACAAAAAACACAACTCATAACTTTAATTATTATAATATATATGTATATATTAGTGAATTGGAGATATTTATAATATGGCAAAAGCTGTTTTTAAATTACAAACAACTGGTGATGATATCAGAAAAATGAGTAATGAAGAATGACAAGAATATAGAAGAAAATCTTGACTTCGTAAACGTGAATATTACAACCAAGATATTCCTAACTACTACTTACCAAATAAAGATACTTATGCAAATTATTTAGATAATTTGCAAAAACGTATTAGCAAAATAGAAAAATCTAAATAATTTTATTTTAATTGTTTTCTAAAGTAATACCTACTAATAAGTTCCACCATATTATCAGCATTTTCATTATGTAACATCTTGGAAATTACTTCAGAATAATTCCTATTAATTTTAAAGTACTTCTTATAAAATTTTGACATTTCTTTATCATATGAGTTAAGCTCTTTCTCAATAATAGAAATGTCATATTTTTCATTAAATACCTTGTTGTGTTTTGGTATGCGGAAACTTTGTTTATCTATCTCACCAATAGCTATTGCAATTGTTGGAATACATTTACCTTTTATGTTTAATAAATCTATTATTTTATCAGCATTAATTCTAACACCACCTAAAAAGCAAGTACCTAATCCTAAACTAACAGCGGCATTCATTAAATTTGTAGCAGCAATTATTGAATCTGTAAATGAAATTAAATAGTTATGCAATTTATTTACATCAACATTCATATTTCTTTTTTTAATGATTAAATTTAAAAAATTTAAATCAGCAGTAAATATAACAATTAGTGGAGCAGATTTTACATGTTCTTGTTTAAAATTATATTGGCTCAATTTATTTTTAATATTTTTATTAGTTATGAATATTGAACTAAAATCTTGATAATTTTTTCAAGTTGGTGATGAATTGATGACTTGTTTAAGTTTATCAATTATTCTTTTATCTATTTTTTTATTCTTAAAACTTCTTATAGAAGTCCTATTTAACATCATATCAATCATATAGATCATTACCTTTTGAAACAAGTCTTAATAAAGTACTTTAATTTATTTTCCCCTAATACATTTTTTATTATGTTAATTACTTTAAAAATTTCGATTTTATTAGAAGCACCATATGGAATATTAATCAATTTCAAATCTCTATATTCATGTAATTTTGCTTCAAGTTTATTTATCATATTAATAAACTCATAACGAGCAATAACACTTGCAGCAGCAATAGCAATATATTTAGATTCAGATTTAGTTTCAAATACATCTATTTTATTTTTGTTAGCATATTCTATTCCCAAACTGTTTAAGTATCGCAAATAATTATCTTTTGTGCAATATTGGTCCATATAAACCGGAATATTTATACCTACTTTTGATCTAAGTTTTGTTATGCAGTCATTATGTCCTCATGTTTTTATAATGTGAGCATTTTTATACTTTTCATATAAATCATTAAATTTATTAGGAAAAATATTACATACAACATTAGGACATATTTTTTTAATTTTTGGTGCAATAGTTAAAATTTTTTCATCTGATATTTTTTTTGAATCATCAATACATAATTTTTTAAGTTCCTTGCTTAAAGCAAGATCAACATAAACAGCACAACAAACTATACCGCCAAAATAATCACCAACACCAACTTCATCACATCCAATGTATGTTGATTGTATATCACTAATCATTGTTTGCGTTTTATTAAACTCTACATATGGTAAGTCTAACTTAACACAAACTTTTACCACATTAGTACCTTGTACAATAATTTTTTTAGACTTATAAAGAGAAATAGTTGTTTTATCAACAACAAATCGATCAAAAAACTGATTTGATTCGATTAAACTATCTTTTGATTCTTTTAGAGATTTAAGAACACGTTTGTATTCACCATCAGTTAACTTATTTGAATACAATGACTTGTTGTATTTCTGTGGCATTTTAATAGATTAACTATCTTTTATCTTCTAGATTTTCTTTTATTTCCTCGTCTATTCTTTTTAGAATATTTTGCTTTAGATCTTCTTTTTTTAGGTTTTGGTCCTGGTTTACCACGTCTTACTATAGAATGTGAATTAACTACTTCAATTCTACCGCTTGAATTATGAACAACTAAATTAGTTTTATATTTTCTAGATATAGCACGAGCCTTTTTAATAGCAGTTGATTTTTTACGTGTGTGAAATGTGCGACGACCTGCTTTATTAACTTTGACATCTCATCCGCCATCTTTGTTTGGAACTACATGATGAGCATTAATAGTTTTCTTTTTTGCCATATTTTATTCTCCTATATTTCATTGTACCATATTAAATCTTATTAAGTGCTATGTATTCTAATTAATTATGTGCACATATTGCAATAGTAAAGATTAAATTTATCCAAGTATAGAGTAAATGTCTCTCAATTTGTGGAGACATTTTTTATTTATAATGATAATAAAAACAATGAATTACAATTTTGATAAAAAAGCAGCTGAAATTTTAAACAAAAAATTTAAATCTAAAATTCATAGTGGTTATGACCCAGAAGATGTAGATAATTTTTTTGATGAAACTATTGAATATATCAAGGTAATTGATGAATATCGTAAATCTTTAGATAATATTGTCAACAATTATGAAAGAAAAATAAATCATTTAACTTCTGAAATTGAAGAAAAAGAAAAAATGATTAATACCTTACAAACTAAATTAGAAGATTTAAATAAAGATGGATACACTTATCGTCATATGATGGATAAGGTTAATAGATTAGAAGCGCAAATCCAAAAAGATAATTCAAACAAAAAAGGAAAAGAATAACATATCTTTTGTTTTTATAAAAATGTATTTATATATATAATTAATACACGAGTTTATAAAATTTGAAAGGAAAATTATGGCAGATAAAGTTAAATTTGACAGAACAAAACCTCATGTTAACATTGGTACCATTGGACATATTGACCATGGTAAAACAACTTTGACAGCTGCAATTTGTACATATTTATCAAAACATGCTGAAAAAGGTAGTGCTGAAGCAAGAGACTATTCATCAATTGATAGTGCTCCAGAGGAAAAGGCACGTGGTATTACAATTAATACTACACACGTTGAATATTCAACACAAAAAAGACACTATGCACACGTAGATTGTCCAGGACACGCTGACTACATTAAAAATATGATTACAGGTGCTGCACAAATGGATGGAGCAATCTTAGTAGTTGCTGCAACTGATGGTGTAATGCCTCAAACACGTGAACACATTCTATTGGCTAAACAAGTTGGTGTTCCTCGTATCGTTATTTTCATGAATAAATGTGATATGGCAAATGATCCTGAAATTCAAGAGCTTGTTGAAATGGAAGTTCGTGATCTATTAAACAAATATGGTTTTGATGGAGACAAATCACCAGTTATCCGTGGTAGTGCTTTAGGTGCACTTAAAGGTGAGGCTCAATGAGAAGAATCAATTGGTAAATTATTAGATGCAATTGATGAATGAATTCCAACACCAGTTCATGATTTGGATAAACCATTCTTATTACCTATTGAAGATATTTTCACTATTTCAGGTCGTGGTACAGTTGTAACTGGTCGTGTAGAACGTGGTCAAATTAAATTAAATGATGAAGTTGAAATTGTTGGTTTAAAACCTACAACTAAATCAGTTGTTACTGGTCTAGAAATGTTCCACAAGATGTTAGACTATGCTGAAGCTGGTGATAATGCTGGTGTACTATTACGAGGTATAAACCGAGAAGATGTACAACGTGGTCAAATTCTTGCTAAACCAGGTTCAATTAAACCTTACAAAAAATTTAAAGCACAAATCTATATTCTTAAGAAAGAAGAGGGTGGACGTCACACACCATTCTTGAATGGATACCGTCCTCAATTCTACTTCAGAACAACTGATGTAACAGGTTCAATAACATTGAAACAAGGAGTAGAAATGGTAATGCCAGGTGATAACACTGAAATTTCTGTTGAATTAATTGCTCCTATTGCTATTGAAAAAGGTTCAAAATTCTCAGTACGTGAAGGTGGTCACACTGTAGGTGCTGGTTCAGTTGTAGAAATTGCTGAATAAATTAATTTTCTTTTAAAAAAGTCGCCCAAGTTGAATTGGGTGACTTTTTTTATTTATTATGGTAGCCCGTGCGGGAATCAAACCCAGCAAATCTACGCTTGAGAGGCGTATGTGTTCATCATTTCACCAACGAGCTATATAACACAAAGATTATATTAATTATATTTAATATGATTTACCTTAGCTGATAATTTAATGTGTTCTAATGTTTTAAATAAATGGTCAAATCCTTCTTTATATTTTTTTGCTTGATATAATCTTTCAGCTTCTTGTATTGAATCTTCAATCATTTTATCCTCATGTCGATATTTATTCGCAGAGAAAATTAAACATCTTAAATAGTACTTCATTATATTATCTAATGAGCATGCATTGTAATATGAAATAACTAATTGCTTTAGTAGTTCAATTTGTTCATTTACATATTTAAAATTAAATGCATAGTTTTTACGAATTAATCCAATCAATTCATTAATCTTAATTAGATTCTGATCAATACTTTTAATGATTTCTTCATTTTGTGAATTAATTGTACTTTTAAAATTCTTTAATTGAGTGAATGTTCATTGTAAATCAAATAAATCATTAATTAGTGCAATTGATGACTGATATTTACTTGTAATATCTTTTCATAAATTAATAATGTTAGATTGTCATTTAATAACATCTTTATAAAAAATTAAAATGTCTTTTAAGAAATTTATACGATCATTGTAATTAGTATCATTTGCTTGATTTTTTAGAATATTAAGTTGTATATTCATCTTCTTATATTTATCTTGTAATTTATCAATTTGTACACTAATTTCATTAGAATTATATTCACTGAAATAATTATTAATTTGTTGAAAGCTATTTTTTAATGAAAAATAATTATTTGATCATAACTCAAATGTTTCACTAATAAACTTTATACTATTTTGAATTAATAGATTAATTCGATCATTATGCTTGAATATATTAATTGTAGGTTCAACTTGTTGTGAAATAATCTTAATTAGTTCAAATGATTGATCAAAATCAAGATTGTTTAAATTAGTATTTAAATCATCAAGATTAATCTTTACACTAACAATAATTTTTTCAACATCTCGACGTTCTTTTTCAAATAAGACATTACTATTCTTTTCAAATAGCTCATCAAGATCTTGCTTTGATTTTGTTAAGTAAAAGAATGCTTGTAAATAAATATAAAGTGTTTTTACTAAGGAATAATAACTAATACATTTTTCATTGACTTGATTAATAGATTCAACTATTTTTTGATTGTTGATTTTTGTTAAATAATTATTGCAATCTATTAACAACATTTTAATTTCTTTAGATAATTGAACAAGAATTTGTTTGTCAAATTTAGAAAGTAAATTATTAGTATGAAAATTATTTATAGCATCAAAGATTATCTTATATTTAGTTAATATTATTCTTGTCGAATCTGTGTAGTCAGTTGTTGTATTATATAGATTAAAAATATTGTCATGTAATTTATGACAATTTGCTAAATCAACATTAATTTGCTTAATAAGTTTATTAGATATAGAAAATCTGAACTGTCTATTAAAATTTGTTAGATTTATAATTTTAGTTTTTAACTTGTCAACTTGTTCTTTATAAAATTTCTTGGCTTCAATTATATTGAGAACAACACCTTCTAATTGCTTGTTATTTTTTGAAAGAGCTTCAAGATAATTCAAACCACCAGAAATTGAAAAAATAGCTATTTCATTATATTCATTCTTAATGTTTTGCTCTTTTCTAATAAATTTTCTTTGAAGAAGAAATATAACAGTAAAAAAAATAAATACCAAAACTAACAAAGATGATAAAGATATTAAAGCAATGTTAATAATGCTCATAGTATATACTAATTATATTTATATTATTTAGTATTTGAAATAGACACCAATTTAATAGTTGGATAATATTTAATGATTTTTAACATTGAGAAATTATCAAGCAATATTTCATAAATTAAATCAATAAAATATTTTTCAAGATCATGACCAACATCAAGACCATTAATACTTAAATCATCTAATAAAATTCAATCATGTCATTTAATATCACCAGTTACAATAAGTGAATTTTTGCTAAAATTGTTTAAGTCATTTTTTAAGTTGCTAAATCCTGCTCCACAAGACAAAATTACAGAATCTATAGTTTTTGATTTTTTAAGAAATTTAATATTACCTGTTTTAAATATCTTATTAATAAAATTAATAGCATTTGAAAATTCCATTTTTTTATTAAATGACCCTATATAATATAAAACTTTATTATTTGCATTTTTAATACATGAAATATTTTTGAGCTTTAAAATCTTGATTAAGTAATAATTTAGACCATATTCATTAAAATCTACACAAGTATGAAGAGAAATTAAACTTATTTTGTGTTTCTTCAATTTATTTAGCAATGAAATAGAATTACATTGATCTTCAATTTCATTAGAATTAATAAAAATAGGATGATGCGAAATTATTACATCATATCCTGATTTTATTGCAAAATTAATAACTTTTTCATTACAATCAAGACATATTAAAACTTTGCTAATATTTTTATCTCATGAGTAAAAACGACGAATTCCACTTTGATCTCACTCGTCTTGCAATTTTAAACTAAATTTATTTGTTAGTGCTTTATATATTTTTTTTAAAGTAATCACTTATTAACCTCATTTCATGTCTTATATTCTTATTGTATTTTATTGCCACAGGATTACTTTTAATAAATTCTAATTGTTGTTCTAACATTTTATTAAAAAGTAAGGATTTATGTTTTAGGTTATAAATACCAAAATAATAATCATTTGTAGTTTTTGCAATTAATGAATTTTTTGTTTTGTTTGTTGTCACATGAATCAATTGATAATAATATTTACGATCATAGATTGTTTCCTCATATTCAAAATATAAATAATTCTCTGCTAGAAATTTTCTTAATAAATCAAGTTCACTGTTAGAGACTATGATAAAATTGTCAATTCGAATATCTTTATCAATATTAGAAATAATATTAATTATTTTATTACTACCCATACCTGAAATAACTACATAATCAAAATGCTTTTCATATTTTCAATTTTTTAATCCATCATTTAAAACATTAATAACCTTGTTTGTGGCTGCGTATTTTCTTGTATTATTAATTGACATATTTAATGGTTTTTGATTAATTTCAATGTTATAAATTTTATTTACCTTTTTATTTTTTAATATCTCTAAAGCAAGAAATGCATGGTCGCTTCCAATGTCAGCAACTATGCATTTCTCTTTTTTAATTCTGTTAGCTATTGCAGCAATTCTATTCATGATTTGTAATGTCAACAAAACTTGCCAATTTAAAACTCTTACTTGGATGTTTTAATTTACGCATTGCTTTAGCTTCAACTTGTCTAATTACATCACATTGCTTATGCAATTTTTGACTTATCTCATTTAAATTCATTGATGAATAATATGGTTTTAAGCCAAAACGCATTCGAATAATTTCTTGTTCTTCATCAGTTAATGCTGTTTTTAATAAATCTTCAATATGTTCTGAAACTAATTCATGATAAGCATAAACATCTGGTGATGGGGTATTTTTTTCTCTTAGAAAATCAGTAAATTGTGAATTATTATCATGTTCAATAGGGCGATCAAGTGAAACAGAATCAATTGCAATTTTACGAATATCACTAATTTTTTTTGCAGAGAATCCTTCTTTTTCTCCACCCATGCCTTGAGTTAATTCGTCAATTGTTGGTGCTCTTCCCAATTTTTGAGTTAAATTACTTTCTGTTTTGAATAATTTATTAATGGTATCCATTAAATGTACTGGTACACGAATTACACGTGTTTGATCAGCAATAGCTCTAGTAATGGATTGTCTAATCCATCAAGTAGCATATGTTGAAAACTTATTACCCAAACGGTAATCATATTTAGAAATTGCCTTCATTAAACCAACAATGCCTTCTTGAATTAAATCTTCCAAATCAATCCCATAATTTAAATACTTTTTAGCAATTGAAGTAACTAAACGCAAATTTGATGTAACAAATTGATTTTGTGCATATTGACGCATTTCAGGATCTGGATCATCTAAAAGTTTAGCGATTTTTGTTTCTTCTTCACTTGATAGCATTCTTGAAGAACCCAAAACAGATAAAAAAGCTTTAATTCCGTCATTAATTTTTTCTTTAGTAGAAATTTTTAAAATGCCAGTAACATCATCTATATTACTATTTAAAAAATTTTCAGCAAACTCTTTATCTTCTTCGTTAGCAATGATTTTTACACCTTGTTTAGCCAATGCTTTTTCAAAAATGCTATAAATATCATCAGGTAATTTACAATTGATTAAGCTCTTAGCAATCTTTTCTCATTCAATAGTATTTCTATTGTGTTTACGAGTTTTTGCCTTTTTAATAAAATGTTCAATTAATTCATTAATTTCGAGATTTGAAATCTTACGTAACTTTACATTATTCTCAAGAATTGTAGATCTAACATAACCACCATATTTACCTGAGGCAGTAGATTTGTTAAAAATTAGTTTTCTAACAGTAGGCTTTCTACCACGCTTTTGAACTTTTTGTTCAACTAAAATTTGATTTGATTTTTGTTTTTTATTAATTAATTCTCTAGACTTAAAAGGAGTATATGTTTTTGTTTTAGCAACTACTTTCTTAACAAAAACATGTTTTTTGTTTTTTTTATTATTATTGTTATCGCCTTTAATAATTTGTTTTTTTGCAGATCCTTTTACAACTTTTTTAATAGGCTTCTTAGCAACCTTTTTACTTAATTTTTTATTAGTAGATTTTTTAGTTAATTTAGATAATTTTGAAGATTTAGTTTTACGACTCATATTCTTTATAATTATATACACATAACTTGTAAATTAACAAGAGATTTTATTAAACGTAGAAATTAATTGCACTTCTTGATGGGAATGCTGACATTCTGATCATCGTACTTTTCTTTGAAGAATAATTATAACTAGATCTAGATTGTGAACCAGAACTAACTGCTTGCATTACAGAAGAAGCTATTCCGGATATGCATGACATAATTAATCCAATTCCCATAATTGCCACTCATGCAGTCATTGCTGCACTACCAGCAATTGTTGTTTTCTTTTCTTGAATTGATAATTTTCTCATTTTTCCTCCTTTCAAGAAATAAAATGGAAAAAAATTGAAAAAATGTATTATTTATAATCAATAAGATTGATTATACCGCCACCGATGGTGAATCTTCCACAATACAAAACAGCAAATTGTCCTTTAGTAACACAAAGTGTTTTTTTATATCTTAAAATTACTTTATCACCTTGAATTTTAAACTTTGTTGAAACTAATTTCATTCTATGTCTAAAACGAACTTTAATTCTTTTACCTAATCAATGATGATAGTCATTTATTCAATTAAATGATTTTAGTTCACAATAATTTGATGTCAAATATTTGTTTTGGCTTCTTTCTTTAACAACATACAAAATATTTTTAACAGCATCTTTTTTGCAAACAAAATATCGATGTTCTAATCCATTTAATCCCAAATTCTTGTTTTGACCAATAGTATAAAACATAATACCATCATGTTTTCCGAGCACTTTATTAGTTTCAACATCAATAATATTTCCGGGTTTTTGTTTAATGTAGTTTAATAAAAAATCATGAAATTTTCTTTCGCCTATGAAGCAGATCCCTGTTGAATCTTTTTTATTTCAATTTGCAAGATTTTGTTGTTTAGCAATTTCTCTAACTTTTTCTTTTTTTAAATTGCCAATAGGAAAAACAACTTTTGACAATTGTTCTTGATTTAGTCAACATAAAAAATATGTTTGATCTTTATTTTTATCTTTAGCTTTTGTTAAAAAATATTCACCATTTATATATTCGACATTTGCATAATGTCCCATTGCAATTTTATCGCAATTAAATTTGTTTTTTGCATATTTAATAAACTCATGAAATTTAATATATTTATTGCATAAAATATCAGGGTTTGGAGTGTTTCCAGACTTATATTCGTCAATGACATATTTGAATATTTTATCCCAATATTTTTGGATAAATTCAATCATATAAATTGGCAAATTTAATTTTTTAGCAATAAGTTTAGCGTCTGTAAAATCTTTTTGTGCGTCACATGTTTTTTTGTTTTCATTTGTATGCCCAAGAAAATCAAAATTAAGATATGGATCTCAATTTTGCATAAACAACCCAATTACAGCATAATTTTGTTTCTTTAAAAGATATGCGCAAACAGATGAGTCAACTCCACCACTCATACCTAAAACAATTTTTGTTTTTTCTGCTTGCCCCATAAATTAAGAAATGTTTTTATTATAATATATACCATTATTACGTAGTTTATGACAAAGCAAATTGATCAAACTAAAAAAATTAAGTTTGGACGTGGTAGTGATTTTGTATTTGAGAATGTAAGATTCTCTACCAGAATTGTTAAACTATTGGTGTTTTATAATTTGACAAGCAATTGAAAAAAATATTTAGCTGCTTTTGCAGTTGGTATTTTTATGGCTATTGGAACCTCATTATTCATAGAAATTACAGGACTATATGCCGGTGGTTCAGCAGCATTGTTACAAGGTGTTGCACGTTTGATTTATGTATTTATTAAGAAATCTGTTGGTGAAAAAGATTGAATAAACTTGGTATACAACATTTTATTTTGAGGAATGTATTTTGCATTAAATATATTACTGTTCACAGTCCTATATAAAAAATTAAATCGACAATGTATCATTATTACATTTATATATTTAGTTACTACCCAACTTGTAGGTTTTGGATTATCAATGATCCCTCATTTTCAAGAATTTACAATTTTTGGAAACACTCAAACTGTAAATGAACATCTTAGAGAATATAATGTTCAATGCATAATATACAACCCAAATATTTGACCTACACTTGATTCAAGTGTATATCCTGCAAAATATGATTGAAGTTTTAACAATTTAATAACTGATCGATCTGTTGTTCCTGATTCTACATATCAAGATATTTTATCGCTAAACATAGTTCGTTCATTCTTATTAATTGTCTATGCTTTTGCTTTTTCAATTATTAGTTCCATTAGTAATGCTATTCTCTACATAATTGGTGGCAGTTCTGCTGGGACAGAAATGGTAGCTCTATATGTGTCAGAAAAGAAAAATAGAGATGTTACTGTATCTTTAAAAATTTCACAAACATTTTGTTTAATAATGGGCGGTATTTTAGGTTCATACATTACTGGAATTGTTATTTGCCCAAAATATTACTCAGGATGACAATACATAATTAATGCAAATATGATTGGTAGCTTTATTTGAATTTTAAGTAATGCTTTTTTCCTTAGCAAATTATTCCCATCACAAAAGATTGTGAAAGTGGAAGTATATACACAATATGCAGAAGAAGTTGTTAAAGAACTAAAAAAATACAATTATACAAGTCCATCTACAATTGTTAATTCAGTTGGTGGATATAGTGGTGTAAAAAATAATATTTTGATGACTACACTTTCTTTATTTGAAGTTCCATCTTTGATAAGTGTTGTAAGAGAAATTGATAAAAAATGCTTAATTACAGCAAACTTGATTGATGATTGTGATGGAAACATATCAGTGCAAAGACACAAACATATCGAAGAAAAACCTAAAAAAGATGTTAAAAAACTAAATAATTTATCTAATGCTGAAAATGAAGCTACATTACTCATTTGCAAACATCTAAATGTTAATAAAAAGGAAATTAAATCAATAGCTTTGCAGACTCAAGGTTGAACTAATAAAATATTTTTATTTAAATTTAAAAATGGCGAAAAATATATTGTTAGAATTGCAGCATTAGATAAATTATTAGATCGAAATAATGAAATATCAGTTTTAAAACTATTGGCAAATAATAGTGAATTTGATTTTAAATTTATTAATGAACAGACTGGTGATTTTATTAGAAAGTATATTGAAGGAAAAATGGTTCATAAACATATTATTAGAAATAGTAACTTCTTAAAACTCTTAGCGGACAAATTAAAGAAAATTCATGCTATTAAAATTCCTAAGAATTGCAAAATTAAAGAACATGATAACCATCAATATGACAAATATATTGAGCACATTGATCCAAAATATCAAAAAATGTACAATGCTATATTAGAAAAAAATAAACATTTAGAAAAATGTTTATGTCATCATGATTTAACACCTTGAAATATAATTTATGAAAAAAGAAAACATTCATTATCATTAATAGATTTTGAATGAGCAAGAATTAATTCATATTATTTTGATTTAGCTAATTTCATTAGAGAAGCAAAAATTCATAATACAAGGTATGAAAAAATTTTCTTAGATGCATATAGCAAAAAAATAGATATCAAAATAATCACAGAATATCTATATATATCATCTTTTATTTCATACCTATGAACTTATTCAATAAAAGCTTATAAACATATTTTGTCTTATCGCACTAGAATGTGAAAATTAATTAAAAAATTTTATCAAGAAATTATTGAGCAAAATAAATAGTTACTTCTTAATAACCTCTTTTATTGGTCGATAACTAAATCGGTGGAATTTCTGAATTGGTCCATATTTCTTTAAGGCTTTTAAATGATTAATTGTCCCATATCCTTTATTAACATCAAAATTATATTCAGGATATTTATAAGCAATACTAATCATGTATCGATCTCTAGCTACTTTAGCTAGAATACTTGCTGCAGCAATAGATATAGATTTAGAATCACCTTTAATAATTGATTCAGTTTTAACCTTGATATTTGGTAATTTTTCTGCATCAACAAAAACTACATTAGGTGATATTTTTATATTATGATAAACATCATTCATGCCGCTAATTGTTGCTTGTTTAGGATTCAATTTATCAACATCTATTGGAGAAATAAATTCAATATCATATGCAACAGCTGATTTTGTTATTTCTTCAAATAATCTTTCTCTTTTTTTAGCTGATAGTTTTTTAGAATCATTGATCTCATCATTTTTATAATTCATAGGCAATATGCAGCCAGCAACAACAAGCGGGCCTGCCCAACAACCACGACCAGCCTCATCTAATCCGAGAATATATTTATTTCCTTGAGATCAATATGCCTTTTCAAATTTATACATGTTATTTTTTTTCATAATTTACTTTGCAAATCTTGTTATTGATAAATGTATTAAAAATAAAATCATATGCCTTCATATAATCTTTACTGTTATTTTTGCCAATAAACTTGTATTTGTTAACAACAAAATCTATAAATTCCTGAAAATCTAATTTATTATTTATACCGAAATACTTTTTTAATTCATTTGGATAATATTTAATATAAAATTCAAAAGCAAATTTAACAACATCTTCAATTGGTAATACCTTCTTGCTAATTGAACCAATTAAACCTAATATATATCCATCTTCTATTCTCTCAATATTTTTAATTAAAATACCAGGGGTGTCATATATTGAACAAAATTTATTAATTTTAACTAAATTAATATTTTTAGTTATTCCAGGACGATTTTGAACAATAACTTTATTCTTCTTAGCAAAGGCATTGATAAATGAAGATTTACCTACATTTGGTAGACCAACAACCATACAATAGAAATTAGGATTAATTAAACCTTTAGATTTTAATTTAGCAATTTTATTTGCTAATTTATTTTCAATTATTTTATCAACATTATTAACAAAATCTTTTTGCATGATATCTAAGTAATAAACATTATCTGCTTTATTTTTCAAATCTGCTAAATCTGATTTTAAGGCAATATTAATAATAGGCTTGTTCTTACAAATTTTAATCAAATCACTATTGCTACTAATATTTACACAACGAGCATCTATGATTTGTATTACTAAATCTATTTTGTTAATTTGCTGTTTAATACATGAAACAGTTTTGGCCATATGGCCAATATATCAATTTATCTTTTCCATTTAAATAGTTTTATGCTTCTTAGATTGAGCATTATATAGTTTAGCATAGAAACCTTTTTGTTTAATTAATTGTTTATGGGTTCCATGCTCTATTATTTCACCACTTTTCATAACCAAAATATTATCGGCGTTTTTAATAGTTGATAATCTATGAGCAATTATTATTGAAGTTCTATTTGACATCAATAAATTCAACGAATTTTGGATGTCATTCTCAGTTTTGGTATCAATTGATGAAGTTGCCTCATCTAAAATTAATATTTTAGCTTCCCTTAAAAATGCCCTAGCAATAACAATAGACTGTCTTTGACCCTGTGATAAATTAATACCATTGTCTTCAATGACTGTTTCATAGCCACTTGGCATATTCATAATAAATCCATGAGCTTTAGCAAGTTTAGCAGCAATTTCAACTTCTTCATCAGAAGCATCTAATTTACCATAACGAATATTTTCTCTAATTGTTGTATTAAATAGAAATGTATCTTGTAGAACAATTGCTACATTCTCTCTTAAACAATGACGAGAAATATTTTGAATTGGAACATTATCAATTAACAATTGTCCTTTTGTTATTTCATAAAATCTTGATATCAAACTTGCTAGCGTAGTTTTACCACATCCAGTTGGTCCTACAAGCGCCAAAATTTTACCTGGTTCACATTTAAAATTAATATTTTTTAATACAGGTTTATTTTTTGTGTAGCTAAAATTTAAATTCTTAGCTTCAATATAACCTTTTACATTTTTTAAATCAATAGGTTTATCAATTTTAATTTCTTCTTCTTGATCAAGAATATCGAATACACGGTTAGCAGAAACAAACATTAACATTATTGGACCCATTGATGTAATAATTTGGTTAATAGGATTAGATAAATTTCGTGCAAAAATTGTGAATACAATTAATAAACTTGCAGGTTCAAATGTACCAATTACACTCCATGATGTTTTTATATAACCTAAACATGTTAATGTAATGCCTAAACCAACTAAGGCTACAAAAGCTAGGTTTGTAAATAGCATATTTAAAGGTGGCAAAACATTGGCAAAACCATTAGCAATAATTGAATTCTTAGATAAATCTCCATTTAACTTATCAAACTCTTTTAAATTTAAATCTTGCTTTTCATATAATGAAACAATTTTATTACCACTAATTCTTTCTTCTATAAAGGCATTTAAATTTGCAGTGCAATCTTGTTGTTTCTTATAATATGGCCTAATAAATTTTAGACCTTTTAATGTTATTAGCATCATTAAAGGAAACATTAATAATGTAATTAAACATAATGCCCAATTTAATAATCCCATTAAAATTATGACAACAATAATATTAAAAAATCAAGGAATGTCTCGAACAAAATGTCATGTATAAGTTGTCGAGATATTATCAACATCATTAGATGCTTTAGTAATTAGTTCACCAGATGCATTTTGATCAAGATAAAATATTGGTAAATTTTGTATTTTATTAAAAATTTCTTTCCGCATCTCATAACAAAGTCGCTTTTCAGTAATCCGAGAAATTATTACTGCAACCATAAAATCAGAAAATGATGTTAATATATTTGTTAACATTAACATAATGCATACAAAACAAAATGCAATGATTGGAAATTGTGATGTATCGTCTGAATAAAAATACCTATCATAAATATAACCAGAAATATATATTGATATACCAACAAATATTGATGATAGTATGCCAAATAAAATTGCAAAAAAAACATGTTTTTTTGAATTTTTGAAATATTGTCATAGCCTCTTTATTGTTAATTTTGTATCAAATTTAGTTTGATTTTGTAGAGGCACCTTAATTTTTTTAATCATATGCCTCCTGCAAACTTTCTAGTTGTAATTTTGCAATTTGTTTATAAATGTCGTTAGACCTTAATAATTGATTGTGAGTGCCAATACCACAAATCTTTCCTTGTTCCAAAACAATAATTCGATCAGCATTCATTATTGAGGAAACTCTTTGACTAACAATGATTTTTGTTGAATCAGGTAAATAATTATCAATATTTTTTTGTACTTTTTTTTCTGTAATTGCATCTAAAGCACTTGTTGTATCATCTAAAATTAGAATTTTTGGCTTTCTAATTAATGTTCTCGCTAAACATACCCTTTGCCTTTGACCGCCTGAGAAATTTCTTCCTCTTTGTTCTACAGGTGAAGCAAATAATTTATCATATTTAGAAATAAATTCCCATGCACATGATAATTCACATGCCTTTTTCATTTCTTCTTCTGTTGCATCATTCTTACCATATCGTAAATTATATGCAATATCACCAGAGAATAATATTTGATCTTGCAATGAAATACCAATATATTCTCTTAATTCATGTAAATTGATATCTTTAATATTTAAACCACCAATATAAATAGCTCCTTGAGTTGGGTCATATAGACGTGGAATCAAATCAACAAGTGTTGATTTGCCACTACCTGTTGGACCAATAATTCCTATAGTTTCACCAGATTTAATTTTTAAGTTTATATTTTTAATAATTTCTGCTTGTGAATCCTTAGCATATTTGTAACTTACATTTTTAAATTCAATATCATATTTTTTTGTATTAAATTTCAAAGGTCTTTTTGAATTGATAATTGAAGGTGTAATTTCCATTAAACTACTAATACGTTCTGCTGATGGTTTAGATCTTATAACTGTAGCAATAGCAATTACAAACATAATAAATGATGCTAGTTGTATTAGCATTGTTGTTGAAATTTTATAAACAAGATCCATAGATAAATCAAAAGAACCAGAATCAATTAAATAACCTGAAAGTAAATAAACAATTGATATTCCAGCATAAATAACAAATTCAATAACTACGGTAATTGTAGCAATTCAAATTTCAACCTGAATACTTAACTTTTCTAATTTAGTATTTGCAAATGACATCTTTCCTCTTTGATTCTCTTGCAAATTAAAAGATCTAACAACTCTTGTACCCAAAACATTTTCACGAATTATTGATGATGTCTCATCAATTGATCTTTGAGCATGACCATATATAGGAACAATAATTCTTGCAATTAAGATTGTAAGTAGGATAATTAATGCCATTATTCCTAATGATATGCTTCCAAAATATGCATTAACTGTCATATTCTTTGAAGCAGTAAAAATTAATGAACTAGTTCCAATTAGTGTTAATGGGGCTTGAATCAACATAGAGAATGTCATTTGTAATGCTTGCTGAACTTTTTGAGCATCATTTGTTAACCTTGTAATTAATGATGCTGGAGTAACAACATTCAACTCTTGAAAAGAATAAGTTAAAATTTTTGCATAAACACAATTTCTTAAATTATATGTAGACATTAATGAAGCCTTAGCACTCATAAAATATCCAAATATACCGAAGCCAAAAGATAAAAGTGTGAAGCAAAACATTGTTAATAAAACCATTCAATATGCAAATCAAGCTTTATTATATGGAATTACTATTTTAATTAAGCTATCAATTATAATTGGTTCACTTGTTTTTGTGTTAATAGCCTTAACTATTTGAATTGTTCAACCAACAAATGTGGGCTGAACAATATGGAAAAGCGTAGAAAGCAAAATCAAAAAAATTGCTCCTGCAAGCATTCATAACGCTTTTCCTTTAAAATACTTAACAAGTTTAAACATACTTCTCTTATTTAATCCTTAGTTGTTGGACCAAAAATTTCATATGCAATAGTTCCGAGTTCATGTGACTCTTTTAATTTTTGGCGAATTTTATCTAAATTTGGCTCTGATTTTAATTTTAGATCTTGTGTAGTTAAAGCAACCTTTTTCATCTTTAAAATTTGCGATTTACTACCACTAATTATATACATTGGTTGACTAACAATTTTAATAATTGCTTTTTGAATTTCTACATTAGTAAAATTTTTATTTAACAAATCAGCATCTAATTCATCATTAAAAAATAAAATAATTCCATTTTTAGAAGCGGTCACCAATTTAAATGCGGAACCAAAATACATGAATTCTTGCGAAGTATCTGCTAAATTTTTTAAATATTTAATAACTTTCTTTGCGTTATTCTTGTATTCAGATGAACTATTAGCAATAATTTGAATACCAATTTCATTAATATCAAATGAATCTTTATCCAATGATTTAGTTGTTGAAATAACTTCTTCTTGTTTTATATTAGCTGTTGAATCAAATTTAACTTCTTTTAAACTGCAAACATCATTAATATCTAACTTTAATGGTTTAATGTCATCATCAATTGCTTCTTGTAATTCAATAGATTCTGATTTTTTTATAACATTAGGTTTCACTAGTTGAATTGGTTCATTAACAAGATTAGATTGTTGAATTATATTAACCATCGAAAAAACAAAAACATTAAATGCAAATTTAACATCTTCAGCTTTTTTAATTTCATTAAAACTTTTTTGAACTAAATTAATTAATTTAATCAAAATATCTTTTTTAATGCTTATTAAACTAACATTTGTTGAATCTAGACAAGTTAAAAAATCAATAGATCTAGTCTGGTTATAGATTAAAAGATCAAGTAAGATATTACCGATATCAAGCACTAATCTTGAAAAATTAATACCCTTTTCTTCATATTCATTAATTTTTTTAATAACTTCATTAACCTTACTTTGATAGATCAATGAAATAAAATTAATTTTTTCATTAATGTTTAGTAAACCAAAAATTTCATATACATCATCTTCTGTAATGTCATTATTTGTAAATAATGATAATTGTTCAAGAATTGAAAGAGCATCACGAGCTGAACCTTCAGATAAACTAATAATTGAGTTAATTACTTTTTGTGAAATATTAATTTTTTCATGTTTAGCAACTTTAGTTAATAAATCTGAGATTTGTTTTGCATTTATTCTTGAGAATTCAAAATATTGACTTCTTGATAAAATAGTTGTTGGAATTTTATGAGGTTCTGTTGTTGCAAAAATAAATACAACATTTAGAGGTGGTTCTTCAAGGGTTTTTAAAAGTGCATTCCATGCACTATTTGAAAGCATATGAGCTTCATCGATAATATAAACTTTATATTTTAAATTAACTGGAAGAAATTTTAAATTTTCAAGAATCATTCTAATATTTTCAACACCACTATTACTTGCAGCATCAAGTTCAAGAATATCAGTTGTATTATTCTCATTAATTATCTTGCAATTTTCACATTTATTGCAAATGTCATCATTAAAGTTCTCACAATTTATGGCTTTAGAAAAAATTTTAGCTATTGTTGTTTTACCAATACCTTTTGGACCAGCAAAAATATAAACATGACCAATTCTATTTAATTCAATAGAATTGACTAATGTTTTTACAACCACATCTTGCCCAATGATTTCTTTAAAACACTTTGGTCGGTATTTCTGATATAAAGATACATTATCATTTACCATATTAATTTTCCTCAAAGTTAGTTACTACTCATTGAACATCATCATCATTTTCGCATGAATCAATAAAATCTGATAATTTTTGTTTTATCTTATCATCTAATTCAGAAATTTTTTCATTTGGAAAAAATTTAACTTCTGATGAAAATATTTCAACTTTGTTATTTTTTAAATTATCAACAGTTTTATAAATATCAAATGGTTCAACATAAATTTCAAAACAATCTTCTTGTTCAAGAATATCAAGAACTTTATTTTCCATTGTTAGCTCTAATAAGTAATCAACAGAAATATTTGATTTTTTAGGTACAATAATGTAACCTTTTTCCTCAAAAAATGATTTAACACTATTTGGCTTAGCAATTTTGGCATTAAATTTATTTAAATAGCCACGAACATTTCCGGCACTACGGTTTGGATTATCCGTTAAGACACAGATAATAATTTGTAATCCGTTTGGACCATATGCCTCATATTCTAATGTTTCTAGCTTCTCGGTATCTTTGATTGAACCATTAATATTCTTATTAATTGACTCTCGTGATAAATTATTTTGTAAAGCTTTGCTAATTGCTGATTTTAATCTTGGGTTAGCTTCAGGATTAGGTCCCCCAACTTTAACAGATGCTCGAATTTCACGAGCTAATTTTTGTCACATTTTGGCTTGTGCTTGTTGCTTTTTATTAGTTTGATTTGCAATTAAATGTTTACGTGGCATCTTGTTTTAAATGATTATGGTGCCGAAGGAGGGAGTTGAACCCTCATGAAGTCACCTTCAATGGATTTTGAGTCCATCGCGTCTGCCAATTCCACCACTTCGGCCTATTTATAAGTATAAATAGTATACAATATAAAAAATAACATATAATAATGTCAAATTGGAGAAAATATGAGAAAAACATCACCTAATAAAAAATCATCAAATTCAACTGATAATTTGGTAGAACTAATGGATGGATACTTCAATAAAGGTGCATACCATTTAAATGTTAATGTTCTAAACCGTGAGACTTTATTAGATGCTCAGAAACATCCTGAAAAATATCCACAATTAACCATTCGTGTAAGTGGATATGCTGTTAATTTTATTAAATTAACAAAGAAGCAACAAGATGATGTTATTAACCGTACATTCCATAAAAAAATGTAATTATTCACTTCATGAATAGACTAGCTGTTCCTTATTTTAAGATAGAATCTTTTGGAGCAGTAGATGGCCCTGGAATAAGGCTTGTTATTTTTGTTCAGGGTTGCTACTACCGCTGTTTATATTGTCATAACCCTGAGTCTTGAGATACAAAGAAAAATGTTAAATCAATTTCTGTTGAGGAAATTATCAGTTTATATTTAAAAAATAAAGAATTTTATAAAAAGGGTGGCATTACTATTTCTGGTGGTGATCCAACACTTTATTTAAATTTTTTAAGAGAATTAGCTAAAAAATGCCATGATCAAAAAATTTCATTAGCTATTGATACTGCAGGCGTTAATTTTATCCCTACTAATAAGTTAAAATTCAAGCAAATATGTAAATATAAACCATTGTGAATCGTTGATATAAAACATATTAACCAACAAAAGCACAAGCAACTAACAGGTGTGGCTGAACAAAGAGAAATTAAACTAATTGAGTTCTTAGACAAAAATAACCAAATTTTTTGAATTCGCCAAGTTTTTATTCCGAAAATAACTGATAATAAAAATGATTTAATAAAACTTGGTAAGTTTATTAAAAAATTAAAAAATATGGAGCAATTTGAATTCCTCCCATATCATAATCTTGCAATTGATAAATACAAGAAATTAAAAATCAAATATCCACTTAATGCAACTAAATTGCCAACAAAAAAGCAAATTACTGCAGCAATGAATTACATTCTTAACAAAGAATAGATTTATTTTTTGCTCTTATTTTTTATCTTTTTCAATGTTACATCGCGTTTAACTTCATCGATATAGCGCAATTTGTATAACCATTTAATTTCTTTTCTACTGCAATTAGTTAAATCACTTTCCATGTATTCCATTCTTTTTCTTGCATACTCATTAGATTGAAAATATATTAATCTGGATTTATTGAAAATTGTTGCTAAACCATAACCAAACAAAATAAGCAAAACAATAGCTACTATAAATCCAATAATTCCAACAGCAAATAATACTTTGCTAGTTGGTCATGAATATTGATTAGGTAAATTTTCATCGAATTTTAAACCAGCTAATGTTCAACAAACTGCAACACCAACAAAAAGCAAAAAAATTATAAAGTAAATACAAACACTTACTCATTTTCATTGTAATCTAGTTTTTTTAGAATAATGAATTCATTTATATTTAATGGCAAGTTTATCAGTTAGGTGTTGTTTTTTTTCTACATTACTTTTTTTCATAGATTAATATGCCCGAGCAAAATAAACAATATATTTTGCTTTTTTCTTAGTAAAGAAACATTTTAAATTTGTATTGTTTGGAAGTTCATTTTTAATACATCTTGGAGTAACACCAAATTTTTGCTTTAATTCTTTTTCATCTTTTTCACTACCAGCTCAAGGAGCTACAATCATTTTCTTTTGATCAATTGCTTTCTTAAAATTTTCAAGATCATTAACTTCAATAATTCTTGAATCTAAATTTTTCTTTGCAGAATTATAAAGATTCTTTTTAAATTCAAGAATTAATACTTTAATTCTTTCAGCTACTTTATCAATAGAACAGTGCTCTTTTGTTAAAGTATCTCTTCTCATAATTGTTATTTGATTTTGCTTCAAATCATTTGGACCAATAATAATACTAAAAGGAACACCTGTTGTTTCTGCTCATGCTGCTTTATAACCTAAACCTTTATTTGATAAATCTATTTTCAATCGATATTTATCTAATGATTTAGCGATTTTATCAGCAATTATTTTAATCTTTGGTTCTTTATCTGCAAAAATACCAAGAATAGCTATTTGAATAGGAGCAATGATAAATGGTAATCTTAATCCATGATCATCAGAATGAGACATAATAATCGCACCAATTAAACGCGTACTTGCGCCAGTTGATGTTTGATAAACATATTCCAACTTATTATTTTTATCAGTGAATCTAATACCATATGTTTTGGCAAAATTTTGACCTAAATAATGAGATGTGCCACATTGAAGTGCCTGACCATCTTGCATTAATGCTTCAATTGTATAAGTATTTTCAGCACCAGCAAATCTTTCACCTACTGTCTTTTCACCTTGCAAGCAGGGAATTAACAATTCATTAGTTATGAAATCATAATACTCATCAGCCATATTTTTTGCTTGCTTTATTGCTTCATCTTTTGATGAATGAATTGTATGCAATTCATGTCAAAAGAATTCTGTTGTTCTTAAAAATGGTTTTGTATTTTTTTCTGCACGAAATACATTACACCATTGATTTACTTTTATTGGTAAATCATTATATGAAGTAACTATCTTTTTAAAATAATCACAAAATAACACCTCGCTAGTTGGACGAACAACATAAGGTTCAGTTAATTCCTCTTTACCTTTTTTTGTTACCAAAAAAACTTCGGGAGCAAAACCTTCAACATGTTGCTTTTCCTTCATAAATTCAGAATACTTGATGAATGTAGGCAAAGCAACATTAACAATATCATACTTTTTAAATCTTTTGTCTAATTCTTGTTGAATAATTGACCAAATAGCTCAACCATTTGGCATAAACACTAATTCACCTTTAATAGATGAGTATTCAACAAGTTTTGCTACCTTAACAACATCAGTATATCATTGTGCAAAATCAACATCACGAGGAGTAATTTTTTCTAACTTGTCCATAACTATACTTATTATATTTTTATTTATATGCAACAAAAATTGTTAGTTTTATTACCACTCTAATCGAGTTCATTTATTTTAAATGGCTCAGTTTTTTCTAATCCTTTAAATTTGTCTTGCTTAACATATTCATAAGCTAGCATCGCAACGCAATTAGACAAATTAAGGGCACGTACTTTATTTGTGATAGGAATTCTTATTGTTTTTGATAAATTATCTTTAAGGATTGATTTACTAATCCCCGTAGATTCTTTGCCAAACACAAGATATACATCTTTTTTAGTATCATATTTAATCATACTTGTTGTATTTTTACCATATCTTGTTATGTAATAAATCTGAGTAGACTTATTTATTTTATTAGTCTCAATAAAATCTTGAAAACAATCATATTCACACAATTTTAATTCATTTCAATATGTTACTGAACTTCTTTTTAAATTTCTATCACTTAAAAAGAATCCATAAGGGCGGATTAAATGTAATTTTGCATTAAATGCTACACATGTTCTTGCAATATTACCAGTATTTTCAGGAATCTCAGGTTGGAACAAAACAATATTTAACATAACTAATCATCAAATAAACTTATTTGATTTGAGTCCTGCAAATCTTTAGTAATGCCTAAATTATTCATTGTTTCAAAAACACTAACATTAATTCTTCCACGTTGTAATAAATCCTCTTTTGAAATAAAAGGTTTCTGTTCGCGAGCAATCACAATTGTTCTAGCTGTTGACTCACCTAAACCAGGAATTACATTAAATGGTGGAAGAATATAATTACCATCAATTTGGAAATCTGTTGCTGATGATTTAGATAAATTTACATTTTTAAATTTAATTCCTCTTGCAAACATTTCTAACATTACTTCGTAAATTGGAATACCATCAATTTCTTTTTGCTTTAAATCACTCTTTGAAACTTTACTATTTAACTTACTTCGTAATTCTTTTATCTTTTCTTTAACAAATTCTGGGCCTTTTAAAGCTGCATCTAAATCAAATAATTCTGAATGAATAGTATATAAACTTGCATAAAATGCTACAGGATAATACATCTTATATCATGCAACCCTTCATGCAGAAATTACATAAGCAGTTGCATGAGCTTTAGGAAATAAATAAGATATCTTTAAGCATGAATCAATATATCACTTAGGAACTTGGTGTTCATTAATAATTTTTAAATCATTTTCTTTAATACCTTTTCCTTTTCTCACTGTTTCCATCACATTAAATGCAGTTTCAGATGGTACACCTAGGTTCATTAAATTAGTCATAATGCTATCACGACAAGTTACAACATCTTTCAAAGGCAAATGCGTTTTTTTAATTAGATCTTGGGCATTACCACTTCATACATTTGTACCATGACTTAATCCTGAAATAGAAATTAAATCATCAAATGATTTTGGTTTTGTTTCTTTTAAAATTGCTCGAACAAATTCAGTGCCAAATTCTGGCAAACCAATTGCTCCTGTTGTTTCACCCAAAATGTCATCACTATTAATTTTTAATTCCATATTAGTACTGAACAATGAAATTACTTTATCATCATAAAAAGGAATTGTAAGAGGATTAACTCCAGTCATTTGCTCAAGAATTTTTAATTTAGTTGGATCATCATGACCCAAAATATCAAGTTTTAATAAGTTTTCATGTAAGCTATCAAAAGTGAAATGAGTTGTATATCAAGTCATTTTTTTATCATCTGCTGGATATTGATATGGAGTAAAATCAAATACACTCATATCTCTTGGAACAATAATAATACCACCAGGGTGTTGACCAGTAGATCTTTTTACATCAACACATTTAGAAATTATTCAATCTAAATAAGCAGAATTTGGTAATTGATCTGGTTGTGTTTTTTCAAAATACGCTTTAACATATCCAAATGCTGTTTTTTCAGCAACAGTAGCAATAGTTCCTGCACGGAATGTATATTCATGTCCAAATAAATCGCGAATAAATTCATGAGCTCTTAATTGATACAAACCAGAAAAATTTAAATCAATATCTGGTGTTTTTTCACCTCTAAAACCTAAAAATGTTTCAAATGGTATGTTATGACCATCACCAATTAATTCTGCTCCACATTTTGGACATTTTAATGGTTTTAAGTTAAATCCATCTGGTTGATCAACATCAAAATTAGTGTAATAACATTTTGGACAACGGTAATGAGCTGGCAATGGATTTACTTCAGTAATATTTAATAAATAAGCAACAAATGATGAACCTACAGAACCTCTTGAACCAACTAAAAAACCATCATTTAAAGATTTTTCAACCAATAAGTGGGCAATCCAATAAATAATTGAAAAATTATTTGTCAAAATAGAATTTAATTCTTTTTTAACTCTTTTTTTAATTAGTTCATTTGGATTTTTTCCATACACTTCATCTAATTTTTTATCAACAAATGATAATAATTTTTGATCAACATTTTCAATCTTTGGTGGGTATAATTTTGTTTTAATAGGTTGAAGATCATTATCGGTTTGTTTTGCAAATTCATTAGCATTTTCAATAACAATTTGATTGATTAATTCTTTATCATTTAAGAAACTAAATTCTTCTAGCATCTCATTAGTTGTTCTCAAATGTGTATCTGGAATTACACTATTGTCTCCACCATGCCGATATAAGCGATGTGATTCACCGCCAAGTAACTTTGAATTAATATAAACTCTTCGACCAATTTGATCTTGTTCATCAAGATAATATGCATCACTAACTGCAATAACTTTTTTATTTAATTTATTAGCAACATCAATAATCTTTTTGATTATTGTTTTTACTTGTTCTAATGTAAATTCATATTGATTAATTTTATGCAATAAATTATTTGGCGATGCTACAAATACAAAATCAAGATAATTAATTTCATCAATTAGTTCTTGATTTGTACCATTAATTGCTACGTCAAATAAAGTGCTCTCAGTTGGAGCATTAGCAATAATAAAATCATTTCTTATTGCATTTAATTCACCATAAAATACCCTAGGGTTTGAATATAGGTGCTTAGTATTTGAATCAGAAATCAATTTATACAACTTCTTAAATGCTTGATTATTTTTGCAATAAACATCTAGAATATTATCCGGAAATTGACAGTTTCAATAATTATCATTAGTCAAAGTATTTAATTGATTAAGATTTGTAATTTTGGAAGATTTTAATTGTTTTAACATACAGATTCATACTTTTGTTAATACTTCCGCATCAAAATCTGCACGATGAGCAATGCTATCATTGTATTCTAAATGATATAAATGAGAAACAGCTCCTAAGTTATGTCGAGAAATTTTATCATTAATATATCTCGACAATTGCATAGTATCAATAATTGGATTGTTAATTAACGGTAAATTATTTTGTTGTAATTTCTTATTTATGAAGCGATAGTCAAAATTTATACCATTATGAGCAATTAATGTGCATTTACCAATTCATTGTTTTATTCTGTTTAAACCATCAATTAAATCAATACCTTGTTGCTCTAACATTTCGTTAGTAATATGTGTTTTTGATGAAATATATGACGAAATCGGTTTTGATGGTTTAATAAAGAAATCAATTCGATCAACAATCTTTAAATCTTTTATTTTTACGGCACCAAATTCAATTAAATCATTAAATTCATTATTTAATCCGGAAGTCTCAATATCAAATACAACCATTTCAGATTTAATTAAATCCTCATCTCGTGGATTTAATACATAAATTGGTGAATCTTTTAATACATTTAATTCCACACCATAAATAATTTTCTGCTTAATTTTTTTTGCTATGTTATATGCATCAGGGAATGATTGAACATTATAGCGATCAATAATACTTATTGCATTTCATCCAAATGTTTTGCTACGTTCAATTAATTCTTTTGCTGATGAAATACCATCAAAAGCAGACATCTTGGTATGTGCTAACAATTCAATCCTTTTATTTTTAGCAACATCTTCCCTAATATATTGTTTAGGAGTTTTAATTTTAATAATTTTTCTTACAGAACCAGTCAATTCATTCGCATTATATTTATCATTGTTGAATGAACATTCAACAGTAACCCAATCATTTAGTTGAAATTGATCAAGATAAAATGAAGGCAAATTACTTTTTGAACCATTCATCATTAGATTAATATCAGTTGAAAAACATTTAATCTTAATTGCGCTCTTGAAATCAGTTACTCAAAAAGTATAAATAACAAAACCCCTTCTAGTTTTAGTTTTGCTAGTTTTAAAAATCTGACATTGTAATACACCATATTTAGTGTTTTCATTAATTTCATCAATACCAATAATATTTTTGATATTGACTTTGTTATCTCTTAAAACTTGAGCCTCATTTTCATTTATAAGTTTAATGCTTTTTAATGATCTATTTATTTCATTTATTTTCTGAGTTTTATATAACTCTAAATTTTGCTTATCTTTACTAAAAGCAAATTCCAATTGATTTATTTTAAAACCAGCATTAACAAATTCGTTCAAAATAGAAGATTTTAAGTCATGTAATAATTTTTCTTCAAAATCATCAAAATATGAAATTGTAACTTTATCGTTTTCAATTTTAATATCAATAATGTTCAATAAATTTTCAACTAACGAACCACTCAATGATAAATTGCTTATAAAATACTTAAAATAATCTTTTATATCTTTTTCTGTAAATGAGTGTATCCTACCAATTAGCTCAATTTCAAAAGAATTATGGCAATAATTAATTATTCCATATTGAATCTTTTCATAGATGTTTATTGGCAAAATTTTATTTAAAGTGATAACAATTCTTGAATTATTTGTAGATTTATTCAAATTAAACTCAAAAGTAGCGTGATCTTTAATTTGATCAAATTCTTCTTCTGTTAAAATTTTTGCACATACAAAAAATTTGCAAAACTTGTCATTCATATATATTAATAATATATAAATTAAATAATAAAGAGTCAAAATAAAAAGTAGCTATTTAGCTACTTTTTGATAAATATTTTTTAATTTAATAACAAAATGATTAATTCCAGAACGAGTTATTTTAGTTTTATATGTTTTTTGATACAAATTAGATAATTCAGTAATACTTGCTGTTGGATTATTCAAACGCAATAAACAGAAATTCTTAAATTTATCTTTTTGTTCCTTATATTTTTGTGATTTTAAAATGGCTTTAATCATTTTTGTTTGCAAATCACTAGCTTTTGTTGATTTTGAAATATTAGATACATCAAGATTATTTAAACGATGTAATTGATTATTAAAATCCCTAGAAATGATTGTATCTTCTAATAATGACATATTTTCAATAGCACCAATATGTTTTAAAAAATCTGAAACCTCTGTTGAACGTTTCAAATATAAAACACTGTTATATTTTCTCTTTAATAAAATTGGTGAAAGTTTTCAATTAATTAATATTTCTTGTACTAATCGTAAAAACTTTGGATTTGTGCTTCTAATCTCTAAGTGATAGAATGGTTTAGAAATGTCACTAATACTTCCACCACTTAGAAATGCACCAATAACATATGCTTTTTTTTGTAAATCAGTTTTGCAAAATTTAATATCTTTATCTTCCAAAACTTTCAAATTGTTAATAACCTGCTCAAATTTTGATTGTTTGATTATTAGTCGATAAATACGGTTCTTATTGAAATTATTAATTTCACTATATGATAAATAACGCTCAGTTGTTGCAATCTTATCAATACATTCAGTAATAAATCTGATTATAAATGAAAAATTAGAGTCAATATAATATTGAACTTTTGATTGTGATAAAGATATTTTTAGCTTATTTGTTAAAAATGATGAAAGAATCATCTTTATAGATTCGATATCATATTCTTTATTACAAATTTCTTGCTTAGTCAAAAAACTAAATGTTGGCATTACTTTCAATTTCTTAAGTATTGCTGAATATTTAATGCAGCAATTGTTCCATCGCTAACAGCAATCGTAATTTGTTTAAATTGATTATTTGTTACATCTCCTATTGCATATATTCCTGGAACATTAGTTTCCATTTTTTGATTATGTACTACATTGCCATCATTATCAAGCAACTTGGTGTTTCTTAAATAATTTGTTGCTGGAACTGAACCAGTGTAATTAAAAATAAAAGAACAATCAATTGTTTGTTGTTTATTAGTATTTACATCTTTAATAATAGCTCCAGTAACTTTATTATCATCTCCTAAAACAGTATCAACTAATGAATTAAAAACTACTTTTATATTGTTTGCTTGTTTTAATAAATTCAAATCAAATTGTTTTACTCGAAATTGATCATTGCTAACAATTAAATATATTTGCTTACAAAATTTTGATAAATAAATTGCATTAGTTAAAGCTAAATCACCACTACCAGTAACTATAACATCTTTATCCTTTGCTAATGCTCCATCACAAATAGCACAATAACTTACACCTTTATGTTCATATTTATTTGCATCTTTTGCTTCTAATTTATTTTCAACTGTTCCTGTAGCAATAACTAAAGCTTTAGTGTATCTTATAGCCCCATCAGTTGTATAAACAACATGGTAATTTAAGTATTGATCAATTTGTGAAACTTCACCAAACAACGAAATAACACCCATTTTTTGTGCATGTTCATACATATTTAATGCTAAATCTGCTCCTGAAATTTGCTTATAACCAGGATAATTAGTTATAAGTGGAATATTAACTAATTTTCCACCTGGAATATTTTTTTCAATGTAGGCAACTTTATATCCAGCATTGCCTAAATAAATACAAGTAGCAAAAGAACTTGGTCCAGCACCAATGACTATTACATCATATGTGTTAGAATCAGACATCATCTTATGTTGTAAACCCATATTAATTTTTTAATTATAAATTATTTGTTTTTAGATTTAAGTATCTTTTCAGATTCAATGTATTCAGGAGATGATTTAATAATTTTATAGAATGCAAGTGGATCAAGTCCTGCTCTGCCAACCAAAAAACCATCAACACTTCTAACTGTTAAAATTTCTGCAGCATTATTTTCATCTACACTACCACCATATAAAATATGAATATTCTTAGCGGTTTCACTATCATATATGCTTCCTATTATCTCACGAATCATTTTGATGTTTTTATCAATTTCGTCATTTGTAGCTGGAGATTTACCAATGGCTCAAATAGGCTCATAAGCAATAATTACATTGAGTGCTTGATTTGCAGAAACATCTTTTAAATCATTTAGCAATTGCTTTGAAAGCACTTTTTGAGTTAACCCATTATCTTTTTCTTCAGCAGTTTCACCAATGCAAAGTATTGGGGTCATTTGATTATTTACTAGTGATTTAACAACTTCATTAACATCAGCTTCTTTTAAATTAAAAATTGTTCTTGTCTCATAATGACCAACAATTGCATAGTTAATGTTATATTCGTGAACTTGGTCATATGATATACAACCAGTATATGATCCATTTTCTTTATGATAAACATTTTGTGCAACAGTTAATATTCCTTTTCTAGCCATGCCTACAACTGGCAATAAACCAATTGCAGTAGGTGCAACTCCAATAAGAACATTACCCATTGTTTTTAATGTTTTATCACTACCAATTAACTTGTTAAATTTTTTAAAGTATGCTTTAATATCAGCAAACTTGTTATTCATTTTTCAATTAGCAATAAATACTTTGCTATTAGATTTTGCTAATAATTCACTAACTAATTGCTTTTTAGTTGGCTTTTTTTGTTTACTTGTTTTTGGTGTTTCAGGTGTTTCAGTTATAGTTTGTTCCACTTTAATTTCTTTTTGATCTTCCATAAATATCACTACATAAAATTATATTTTATTTTTTGCAAAATACAAAGACTACAATCATAGCAATAATACAGCAAACAGTAAAAAGTGACAAGCAAATAGTCCAGACTAATCTTTTTATTTTAACTTTATTAATTGACTTGGGTTTTTTATTTTGATTTTCCATAAAAATTATTCTTTACATATTCAAATAATGTGTCAATCATTACTGGAATTGGATATGATTTACCTCTTGCTTTAAATTCACTAGTTCCAGCAATATCTAAATGTATAAAATCAACACTTTTTGCAAATTCCTTTAAGAATGAAGCAGCTGAAATAGATCCAGCGCTTGGTTTTTCAACACAGTTAACTAAATCCGCAAGCATTGAATCTTTTAGAGCATCAGTGAAATATTGATTAAAAGGCAAATTTCATACATATTCACCTGCAGATTTAGCAACTTTGTCAAATAAATCAATATTATCAGAATTTGTTGATCAAAATCCTGTATACATATCACCTAAGGCAACAACTATAGCACCAGTTAATGTAGCAATAGTTAACACTGATTTAACACCTAAATCTTTAATTGCATAAGTAATTCCATCAGCTAAAATCAATCTACCTTCGGCATCGGTGTTAGTAATTTCCACTGTTTTTTTAGAATATGAGGTAATTACATCACCAACTTTTGTACAATTAGCACCAATTTCATTAACAGCCAATGGCATTACTACTGCAAAATCTGGCTTCATCTTATTTAAACAAAATGCATACATAACTCCTGCAGCAATAGCAGCACCAGACATATCATATTGCATTCCTGTTAAATAAGCACTTGGTTTTAAATTGATTCCACCAGTATCAAAAGTGATACCCTTACCAACAATAGCAAATTTAGGTTTTGAATTTTTAAATTTAATTGAAATTAATTTTGGTTCATTTTTTTGGTTAGATGCATTACCAACTGAGAGAATCAAACCCATTTGTTTCTTAATTAAATCTGACTTGTTTAGTATTTTAATATCAACCAAATTGCTAAAATGTTTAAAATTCTTTTTAATCATTTCAGCAAATGTAGATGGATTCATATAATTATTTGGCATTAGTTGCAATTGTCTTGCAAAATTTGATGCTTGAACCATCAACTTAGAAAAATTTAACATCTTTTGGTATTTGTTATTGATAATGAAATTGTTAATAATTTGATTATTTTTATTAGTTTTCAAATTGAATAATAAGTCATTGAAATATTCACTATTATTTATCATGCTAGTAATTACTGATTGATGAAAAACATTAGGAATAATAGATAAAAAACTATTTAAATCAACATTAAAACTATTTCTAAATTTACCAAATAGTTCACGAATTTTTCAATTAAATCTACGAAAACAAAAATGTTTTTCATCAAGTACAAAAATAATTTTTTGATCTTTTAAAAAATATGAATATTTTTCATGATCCTTTGTTACTTTATTAGCAACCAAAGTTAATTGAGTTTTTGTCTTACTATTTATTGAATACATAATGTAAATATTTTATATTTATAAGCATTAAAACTATTTAATTCGTTCATATATTGGTTTAGATACTCCAACTTTATGATTATTAAGTAGTTCAAAATTAACTAGACTTTTTGGATCCAAATCTTTTGTTGAAAATTGAAATTGTTCTTTTGCCAATTTAATTCCTGATTTCAAAATAGGTGATAAATAAAATATTAAATTTCTTAACACATTTGAAACAATATTTAAAAAATTAAATAACTTATCTTTTTTGTTTTGTTTATTTAATTCCCATGGTTTAGAATCCTCAACATATTTATTAGCTTCAGAACTCAAATTAAGTAATAAGTTAATTAATTTATTAAATTCAAAATCATCTACAAAGTTGGCAACTTGCTTTTGCAATGCATTAACTTTATCAATCAAAGATATATCATTTTTATCTAAACATTCAATATTTATCTTAGGAATAATCCCTTGGTTATATTTATTAATCATTCCTAATGACCTTGAAAATAAATTACCAAAATTATTTGCAAGATCTGAATTAAAAGTATTAACAAATAACTCATTTGAAAATATTCCATCACTAGAAATAGGGATATTTTTCAATAAATAGTATCTTAATGCATCTGCACCATATTTTTCAATATATTCAACTGGATCTACTACGTTTCCTAGTGATTTAGACATTTTACCTTCTTTGGTAATAATCCAACCATGTGAAATGATTTTTGATGGTTGTTTTAGATTTAAGCATTTTAATAAAATAGGCCAATAAATACCATGGAAACGAGTAATTTCTTTACCAACAATATGAATTTTTACAGCTTCATCATTATCTCAAAATTCCCTATAAAGATGATCATCTACTGTTAAATAACCTAGACCAGTTAAATATGACATCAATGCATCAATTCAAACATAAAGAATATGTTTTTTATCCTCAATAGTAGGAACACCTCAATCAAAAGTTGTCCTTGTAATTGATAAATCTTCAAGACCTGGAACAATGAAATTATTCATAATTTCATTAACCCTTTCATTTGGAATAATGAATTTAGGATTATCTTTATAAAAATTAATTAATCATTTTTGAAATTTTGAGATTTCTAAAAAATATGATAATTCAGATTTTTCAACCAATTTATGACCGACTTTGCAATATAATCGATGATCTTCATGTTCAATTGCTGATGATCTAGTGTAATTTTCTTCACATTGCACACAATATAAACCTTTTCAAGTATCTAAATGCACATATTTGTCTTTATATAACTGACTAAATACCTTTTGTACTGCTTGACAATGTTTGTGATTTGTTGTTCTAATAAAAGCACCAAACTTAATGTCTAATAATTCTCATAAATGATTAAAATCATTGTAAATATCATCTACATAAGCTTGTGGTTCTTTGTTTGCTTTGGCAGCTTTTTCAGCAATTTTTTGACCATGTTCATCCATCCCAGACAATAAAATTGCATCATTACCTAAAATTTTCTTAAAGCCAACAAAAACATCACCCATTATTGTGGTAAATGCATGTCCAATATGAGGTTTTCCTGAGCCATAATAAATAGGTGTTGTTACTAAAAATTTCTTTGCCATTCTTTGATTATTATATTTATGATAAATGAATTTAATTTGACTAAATAAAAAAAAATAAAATATTACATATTAATATGTTATATTAACATTGATGTTAATATATTGGTAGGTTGGGTCATTTTGATATGAACATTAATAAGAAACAACATTCAAAAACATTCAAAACTATTATTAAAATTGGTGCTGCTGTTGTATTAGTAGCTGGTTCAAGTGGTCTAGTCTTTGGATTAACAGCTTCACTTTCACTAAATGAAAAATACGTCGATATAAAACCTTATCAATTTAATGAGGGTGATAAGATTAATCCAAGAATTGCAGCAGACTATAGTTCATTACCTTCTGTTTCGTATTGAAACTGTTCATCAACTGAACCTATAAATGAGAGAAATAACGTATATAAATACTCAACAATCGACGAATATCCTAATGGGTCATTAGGCAATTATCCTTTAGATGTTCTAAGCAATTCCCCAGAAGAAATGTATTCTTGTGCATCACAAATATTGGATGGTGCTACCCATGTTACTTTAGATAAATCTTTTAATGAATCTTCATATTTAGGTCTTGTTAATTGAATACATCAAAAAGATAATACAATCAAAGGTGATCCATGAAAAGCCGGTGATGCTGTTAGACTTAAAAATTCAGAATTAAAAAATGCTGATAGTAATGGATATAAAGATGGCCAGTATTCTGCTAGATCTAGTAAACCAAGTTCTGATGATAGCTCCGGTTTTCACAGCATTTATATGGAAGAAATCAATAAAATGCCTTTAAACTCAGATGATCCTGATGGTTCTAGAAAAGGTTCATTATTGCTTCCTGGATACATTCATGAAGACCCACTTAAATCATTTAAAGAAAAACAAACAAAATTATATAATGAAGCAACTTATACAATCCTTGATGGTGGATTTGATTCAGATCGATGTGCATCAGTTTATTATCGAGCTGATCAATCAGCATTTTTATGTGGAATTGCAATATGCCAATATCTTCAAGATAGATATGACAGCATATATTCAAAAATTAATCATGGTAAACTTGCCGTAGGTACATTTGGTGGCCTTCCTATACCAACAGTTACATCATTTATGGGTGGATTTGAGTGAGGTATTTATATTTACAATAAATGCTTTCTTCCAAAATATGAAGGTTATGATCAATGAGATGATGCGACTAAAGCAAAAAGAAAAGTAGATTTAATTTGTGTAGGAAGATCTGAATCATTCTATTCGAATTCATTTGTAACAGGTGAAGCAAAACTTCTTGTACAACAATTATTAACACAAGGGGCTGATGCTATTTTACCAGTTGCTGGTCCACAAACAATTGATGTTGTTAATGAAATTAGAAACCGACATTCACCTGCAGTAGTGATTGGTGTTGATACTGATCAAGAAAATAGTGACATAGGCGAATATAGAAGCAAAAGCTCTTTAAATAAAGATGATAAAATAATTCAATTCTCAGCAAAAAAAGACTTAGCTGGAATTAGTTCAACAATCTTGCAAGCAAGAGCTAAAGGTGTAAGAGGTTATTATTTTGATGAAGACTTTAATGTTAATTATTTAGGATATGATGGAAAAAAATTAGATCAACAAGAAGATTATACTAGGTATTCATTTATAGGTAATAGTGGCTATGCAACTGTTGGCACAATTTATAACAAAGGTGCAGGCATTTCACAAGGAGCGGATAACACATTAAACTATGAATCTGCAAATGAATTAAACGGTGGCACAGGTTGACAATCATTGCTTCATGCACTTAAATTGGTTGATGATAAAGAAGACATTGATGATTCAGCAACATATAATGATTTAATTTCTTTCTTGTTATGAAAAAGATTTAATGATATTGATGACCAACATGAAGATGTCAATGTATTTGAATTTTTAGAGGATAATGAATATTTTGTTTACAAATAACTATGTGGTTTAAGAAGAAAAAAGTCAGTCAAGCAAATACAAAAAGCTTATATGAATCTAACGATAGTAAGTATGCTATTGAAATGATTAAAATAACCAAAACATTTGATAATGGTAAGAAAATTGTTAATGATAACTTGACAATTAAAGTTGAAAAAAATGAAATTCATGCTATCGTTGGTGAAAATGGTGCTGGTAAAACAACAATAATGTCAATCTTGTTTGGAATCTTACCATATGATTCAGGCAAAATCATTGTTAATGGAAATGAATTAACAACAATGACTGCTAATGATATAAAAGCAAATGGTATTGGTATGGTTCACCAACATTTCAAATTGGTTAATAACTATACATTATTAGACAATATAATTTTGGGTGCTGAAATAACTAAACATGGTTTTATTGATCGAAAATCTGCAAAAGAAAAAATTGAAAAATTAGCAAAGCAATACAATTTAGATGTTAATTTGGATATCAAATCTATTAATGCAACTGTCGGCCAACAACAGAGAACCGAAATTTTAAAATTGTTATATCGAGATGTTGATATTTTAATTTTTGATGAACCGACTGCTGTTCTTTCTGACCAAGAAATTAAAGGTTTTTTGCAAATGCTACTTGAGTTTAAAAAACAAGGAAAGACCATTATATTAATTACTCATAAACTTAATGAAGTTATGGCTGTTGCAGATAACATCACAATTATTCGTAAAGGTAAATTGGTTAAAACTGTAAAAAAACAAAATACCAACGAAGCACAAATTGCAAATGATATGGTGGGTTATAAATTAGTTTTGACAAAGAATAAGACTAAAGATCAAAGCTATAAAGAACGTCCTATTGTTTGTGAATTAAAAAATGTAACTGTTCCAAAAATTTCCCAGCCTAAAGTTAATGCTTTAAACAATTTTAATTTAACAATCCATAAAGGTGAAATTCTAGGTATTGCTGGAATTGAGGGAAATGGCCAAACAGAATTAGCTTTAATTCTTGGTGGATTATTAAAACAAAAAGTTACCGGTGAAGTTTATATTTATAACTTAGAAACTAATGAAAAGATCAATGTTCTTGGATCAAATATACATAATCTATATAAGAATGGCTTATGTCATGTTCCTGAAGACAGATTAAAATATGGATTAGTTCTTGATGAAAACGTTAATATTAATTCGGTACTCCCAGAAATTGATCATTACCCATTTACAAAATTTGGATTTATTAATAAAAAGCAAATAAATAAATATGCTAAATCAATTATTAGCACATGAGATGTTCGTGGTACTAATAGTGGTAAGGCTTTAGCGCGTTCACTTTCAGGTGGTAATCAACAAAAATTAGTTATTGGTAGGGAATTAACACGAAAACATAATTTTGCTATACTTGTTCAACCTACTCGTGGTTTAGATCTTGGAGCTATTAATTATATTCATGAGAAAATTATTCAAGATGCTAAAAATGGTACTACAATTTTATTAATATCATATGAACTTGATGAGATTTTAACTATTTCATCAAGAATTGCAGTTATAAACAATGGTAAGATTGTTTATGAAACTCTAGGAAACAAAGCTAAACGATCAGAAATTGCTAAATATTTATCAAATAGTGGTGTTATTAACAAAAATAAAACCATGAATACAACTATTAAAGGAGGTGAATAAAATGAATGCAGAATTTAAAAAAACCAATAATTTCTTCAATCATTTTTGAACACGAATAAGGTTTGGATGAAAACAAATAGTTTTTGGTGATAACCGTAAAAATACAACCAAAAATATATTTGTTTCTGTATTCTCAATTCTTTTCTCATTAATATTGGCTTTGCTTTTAGTTGTTATTATTTATGCCAAAGGATCTTTGTTTGGTGGTGTATTTAAAACTATTTTTACTGCACCATTTGCTGGTGAATTTGATAAGAGTCATGCAAAAGATACAATTTCATCAATCTCCATATTTGCCATGGCTGCTTTATCCTTCATCTTTGCACAAAAAGCTGGACTATTCAATATTGGTATTTCAGGACAAATGCTATTTGGTGGGCAACTTGCAGTTGTTGCTGGTTTTGCAATGAACCATGCAGGCATTGTTACTGGTTTAGGTCAAGTACTTGTAGTAATAATTGCAATGGCTGGTGGTGCATTAATAGCAGTAGTTATTGATCTTCTAAAAACCTACTTAAACGTTAATGAAGTCATTTCATCAATTTTATTTAATTGAACTATCTTCTTCTTAGGCACATTGTTTGTAAGAGAAATAGTTGGTAAAATGGGTAATATTGAACCTAGTGGATTAAATACTGAATTACTCCCAAGTAATGTTTCATTAATGATTACAAATGCTAATGGGATATTAAATGGTTCATGATTACCATTAACAATTATTACTATCCTTGTTGTTCCTATTTCAATAATCATTCTTAGTCTTTCAACATTTGGCAAAAAGATTTCAGTAACTGGGCTAAGTTTATCAGCTTCAACTTATGCAGGGATTAATGTGAAGTCAAAACAATTAATTGCAATGCTAATTTCTGGAATGATTGCAGGATTATTAGGAGCAATGATATATTGTGGACAAACTAACCAAATGTTTGTTACAACTGCTGCTAAAGCTATTCCAACAAAAGGATTTGATGGTATTTCAGTAGGATTGATTTCAATGAACAATCCAATTGCTGTGTTGCCTATTTCATTATTCTTTGCTATGGTAGAAAATGCTAAACCAGCAATTCAAAGCCTTTTAGTTGATCCTGCAGTTACTGATTTAATGTTTGGCGTTATTGTTTATGGTGCAGCAATCATTTCATTAATGTACTATTTCAAACCATGGATATGGTTAAGAAAATTGTTTGATGGTAAAAACAATGAAAATAATTATCATCGATATGTAAATGAACAAAACAAAAATATAGATGATGTTAAATCTACTATCTATACCATTAAACATTATTACCATATTAACAATAATGTCATTGACATAGTTAATAAAATTAAAAAAATTATTCTACCAATTGAACCAAACCTTAAAATTAACATTAACTCTAATAATTTCAATGAATCAATTAATGAATTGAAAATGAAATATGTTAATAAATTATTGCTTAAAAAATCAGATAACAAACATCTAAGTAAATCATTAAATAAACTTCTTGAATTATGCAAAGAAAGAAAAGAATTCTTTGAATCACCTAATACTATTGAGGTTATAAAAAACAATAACATCGCACCAACAAAATTGAAAGATATCAATTATGTTAAATATTGCATAACTCATTTATTGAATTTAGCTCTATTAAATTCAAAGAAAATTAACAATAGTTTTAAAAAATGAATTATTTTATCTAAATTAGATAATTTTGATATCAATATGGCCAATAAACTTCTGAATAGATTCTATAAGGACAAACTAATTGAACTTAATGAGGACTATGATATACAAAAGAAATTAATTTTAAAAAATAATGATCAAAAAGAAGCTAAATCTAAGATTAAAGAATTAAATGAAATTTATAATCTAGCTGTTAAACGCCTAAAATTTGAAATCAACTATAAAAAGAAATTATTTAAAACACAAAAAGGTATTAAAAATGAATTATTTGGTAATTTTCATGACTATTTAGAAAATACACATAAAATTTATGAAAACGAGCTACCAAAAACAGCTAAAACACTAGATCATGGATTTAATTTAAAATTTACACACTACAAAAATTCAATACAAAAAATTTCAACACTTGCTAATAAATTAACTAAAAAACAAATTGAGTTAGGTAAGCCATATAGTTTATATGAAAAGCAAATAACTGAAATTATTAATTACTACACCGAAACATCATATAACTTAGTAAAAAATGAAATCAATAATAAATTAATCCAATCAACAATAAATAAAAATATCAATGAATTCAAAATAAGTTCAGGAGGTGATAAATAATGAGTGGAATAGTATTTAATTATGCATTATTGTATGGTGCTGTATTGTTATTAGGTGCAATTTCTGGATATTTATCTGAACGAGCTGGAATTGTTAATATTGGAATTGATGGTATGATGTGCTTTGGAGTTATCTTTTTTGGCATCTTTTCATCACCAGTAATCGGTTTCACTAAAATGGGAGGGGCAGGAATAATCTTTGCACTCTTGTTAACAATGATTGCAACAATGATTGTAGGTGCAATGCATGCATTTGCATGCATTAATTTGCGAGCAAACCATGTTATTAGTGGTACAGCTATCAATTTAATAGGTGTTGCATTATGTACATTTGTAAATAGTAACTTAGGTAAAGTTTTCTATGATGCTTCTAAATTATCAACAGGGTTTGATGATTTCTTATATATTGGTGGTTCAATATATGGTTCATCATTGATAATGTTTATTTTAGCATTAGTGATTGGTGGAGTTATCTGGTTAATTGTTGCAAAAACAAGAGTTGGTTTTAGATATATCGCTGTTGGTGAAAACCCATTTGCTGTTGATGCGCAATCAATTAGTGTAAAAAAATATCAATGAGTCGCAGTTATTTTATCAAGTGTTGTTGCAGGATTGGCAGGTGCAATATTTTTATTTAACATTAAACAATCTCAAGGCAATGTTCAAGGTTTAGGATTCTTAGCATTAGCTATTATGATTGTTGGTGCATGAAAGATTGAATGAATTGTAGTAACTTCATTTATTTTCTCATTATTAATTTCATTATGTATGTCAAGTGTATTAACAAATGTAGGGATTCCTAAAGACTTTACATATTCCGTTCCATACATTATTACTTTCTTAACTTTGATTTTCTTTGCAAAATGAGTAAGGCCACCAGAATATGATGGTATTCCATTTAATCGAGAATTACGTTAAGGTAAAATAAGAAAGAAATCATGCTTAAAATTATTAACCATCCATTAATTAAAATGAAACTATCACGTATGCGAGATAAACATACTGATTCTTTTAATTTTCGAACTAATCTTCTTGAACTATCCCAATTAATGTCATATGAAGTAACTAAAGATTTAAAATTATCAACTTTTGAAATTGAAACACCTCTAGCTAAAACATTTGGTTATAAACTAATTACTCCAGTTATTCTTGTACCAATACTACGTGCAGGTCTTGGCATGGTAGATGGTTTTAAATTAATGATGCCACAAGCAGCTATTGGTCATATTGGCTTATACCGTGATGAAAAAACAAAGAAACCAATTGAATACTATTGTAAAATGCCTAAACGTATTAAAGGTGCTGACGTGATTTTACTTGATCCAATGTTAGCTACAGGTCATTCAATTGTTAAGGCAATTCAAATTATTAAAAAATATAAACCTAAATCAATTCGCATTGCATGTGTATTAGCTGTACCTGAAGGATTAAAGGTATTAAAGAAATATGATAACTCAATCAAAATATTTACTTGTTCTGTAGATAAATATTTAAATAAGAATTCTTATATTATTCCTGGTTTAGGTGATGCTGGTGATCGAATATTTGGAACCAAATAATGTCTAATCAGCCAAAAAATAATCTATTTGATAAAAAATTAAGTATCTATTTTTTGTTGTTTAACACATTGCTTATATTAATTGCCTTTATTGTTTGTATTAGTTTGAGTATAATTTACAAAAACTATAGTATTGTTTATGGATGTCTAATTAACATCCCCTTCATTTATTTTTGCCTATTATTTGGTTTTGTAACCAATAAATTGATATTAAAAAATACTAATAAAAAAGGTGCTATTGTTTTTAGCATCTTTATGTACATGAGCAAATATATCATTTTATTATTAGGAATGATAATTGGCTTTATTGTCAATTCAACAACTAAATCTAATGTCTTTAATATTTATTCTCTATTTACTTGTGTGCTAATATATCCTTTTGGCAACATACTTTCAGTTGTTACTTATAATAGTAAGAAAAAAAATACGGTCAATTAAGACCGCGTTTTTCATTTTGATTTAATATCCTTTATTTCTTTTTATTTTTACTATTGCTGAATTCAATTCTTTTTTTAACAATTGATTTAGCTTTTTCGCTAACTCTACCTGTCTTACCAGGAATTGGAGAATTAATTAAATCAACTGTTTTTTTGAATCCCCATTTAACTGATTTCATTAAAAGAAATACAACTAATGAAGATATAAGCATAAAAATAATTACAGATATTAAAGTAATCATAATTACACCGTAAGTTGTAAGATTATTATCTATACTGAATCACTCGCCATCACCAACCCAACTAAAAGCTGATGAGTTTTCCACAGTAGGGATTATTGGAAATAATCCAATAATTAATACTAATACTAGTAGTGCAATAGCTAAAATAAGTGAAAGTGAAACATAAAGCTTTTTACCAAAGTTAGTTTTGTGTAATGTCTTTATTTTTTCGTCTCTTTCTCTATTTGAAATAAATGCCATATTTTATTTTGTCCTTCTCATTAAAATATGTAATAATTATATATTAATTATTTTAACTACATTAATTAAATAGTAGTAGTTAATATGTAACTTGATATAGATAAAGTCCGCATGGATTTGCCAAACTAATAGCAGATCCTTTTTTGGGATTATTAATTAAATTCTTAATATCAATTATTGATTTTTTGTTATTATTTAGATCAATTAAACTACCTATAATCATTCTGACCATACTTCTTAAAAAACCATTACCAGTAATGTAAACATTAACCAAATTTTTAGATTTAACAATTTTGATATCTGTTATTGTTCTATTTGTGTTAGATAATTCTGATTTGCTAAATGACAAAAAATTATGTGTACCAATAAATAATTTACTAGCTTTTTTTCATAAATCAATATTGATTTGTTTGTTGTAATTTAATAAATACTTATTTCTAAATAAATCAAACTTACCAATGTTAATTACATATAGATATGTTTTAGCTTTAACATCATATCTTGCATTAAATGAATCTTTAACATCTTTTATTTTGTTAATTTTAATATCACTAGGAATTTGGTCTTTAAGAGCAATAATTAATTTCGCAATACTTAAATTTACTTCATCTTCATGAAAATTAAAGTATTGATGCATTGCATGAACTTTTGTATCAGTCCGCCCACTGCCAGTAATTGTTATTTTTTTCTTATAGATACGTTCTAAAGCTTGCTCAATTGTTTGTTGAATTGATATGTTATTTTTTTGAATTGACCAACCATGGTAATTATTACCATCATATGAAACATCAACTAAGTAATTCATAAACTAAACAATCAAATACTCTACCCAATTAAAAGGACCGAAAACTAAATGTTTAACACTAAACATAATAAAGAAACTAAAAAATAATCCAACAAGAATTATTGCAAAAAAGTCTCGTGCATTTATTGAATAGTTTCGATACCTTGTTCTTGACTTTCTTGGATCATAACTTCTAGCTTCCATAGCATTTGATAAATTATCTGCTTTATGGAATGCTAATGAAAACATTGGAACAATTAGTGATACTAATGATTTAACTTTATTACTAAAGTTTCCGTTTTTAAAATCTACACCTCTTGATGCTTGTGCTCTTAAAATATTTTGTGATTCACTAAGTAATGAAGGAACAAAACGAATGGCGATTGCAAAAGTCATCGCCCATTCATTGACTGGTATTCTAATGTATGATAATGGATATAACATATCTTCAATACCAGCTGTTAATTGAGTATAACTAGTTGTTGACAATAAAATAGTAATTATTGTAATCATCAACATAATTTTAAGTGAAACTAGTGATGTATTAAATATTACTTTAGTTGATAGTGAATATCAATGTGATTGATATCATAAATATAAAGTTGGAAGATTTTTTCCCAAACTAATTGATTCATATTTATATCCTAAATTTGGATCAGGTTTAACATCAAATACACCTATTATTTTTCCTCCCCAAATATAACCAACTAGCGACTTATATTCAGTACCTTCTGTTGGATAGATACGATTTTTATCAAACTTAGATATATCACCAAAAATAATATTCATTTTGGAATGCAATATATCAACACTAAATCCAGGAGATTTATAAGCAATTCAGTTAATCAAACCCAAAAATACAAACATAACTAATCAAGTAAGGAATATGGATTTAAATAATCTTTTTGGTAATCTAGCAAGACATCAAATTGAAAAAATTAATAGTGCAGTAGTTAATAATCCAAAAAAACCAATAGGCAAAAAAATGTTTGCAATTAAAAATATAGTTATTATTATTTTAACTGTTGGATTAATTGCATGTCAGAAAGACTTTTTATTAATATATTGCTCTAGTGTGTTTTGCATTTCTTTCCTTTCTTATCAACTAATTTAATTAGACACTCTGCAAGTTCTTCAATAGTCTTAGGCTGCATATCATATAGTGATGTAAACATTTTATTTTTAGAAATTAACAAATCAATCATTTGAATTACCATTGGTTTAATAATAGTTGTAGATGATAATAATTCCTTATTTCTAAAAATATTATAAGGTGTATCAAAATATTTAACTTTTTTATCTGCTAAAACAATAACCTTATCAGCCATTTGTAATACTTGATTCATATCGTGAGTTGTAATAATAATTGTTTTATTTTGATTTTTTAAACCTTTTATGAAATTTAATATTGATGATATACCAGCTGGATCTAGTCCTGCAGCTGGTTCATCAAATACTAAAATCTCTGGTTGAATAGCTAAAATACCCGCAAGAGCAACTCTTCGTTTTTGACCACCTGAAAGTTCAAAAGGAGAATGGGAATATAAATCTTCGCCAATACCCATTTGTTTTAAATATTTTTTTGCTAATATTTCAGCATCATTTTTTTTAACACCAAGATTTATTGGACCAAACATAACATCCTTGACAATATTATCTTTGAATAATTGGTATTCAGGAAATTGAAAAACCATACCAACAGTTTTTCTTAATTTTTTATATTTTGGAATGTGCCTTTTTTTACCATATATCTTACAGTTATTCAATAAAAAAATATTACCATGTTTTGATTTTAATAAACCATTAAAGTGAGTAATAAGTGTTGTTTTACCAACACCAGAATCACCTATGATAAAATAAATTTTATTTTTCTCTAAACTGAGCGTTGTTGGTTCCAATATGGTATTTTCCTCAGGTGTTTTAGGATCAAAAACAATTTTTAAACTATCAAGCATTAAGGCTAGTTTTTGATCAAGTACAAAATTCTTTGCCTCTTTTAATGTCATTGGATTAGTTAAACTTTTAGGACTAATTGCTTTAACTACTTCTCGCATAGTTTAACCACCTCCTCTGCCAATTTATTACTATCTAATGTTAATGGAAATTTCTTATATTTATCTTTTAAGAGTTTAGACAAATTAAGTGCAAAAGGAAAACTTAAACTGTTATTCTTTAAAAAATCCTCATTTTCAAAAACAATAGATGGTTTATCAAATTTTTGTATTGTTCCCTCTTTTATTACCAACACTCTATCAGCATTTATAATCTCTTCCATATCATGAGTAATAGAAATAACTGTTTTGTGATATCTGTGTCTTAATAAAAACATCAACTTTTTTATTTCCTTTTTAGCAGTTGGATCTAACATTGAGGTGGACTCATCAAAAATTATGATGCTTGGATTCATTGCCAGCACTGAAGCAATAGCTACTCTCTGTTTTTGACCACCAGATAATCTTCCGGCATTGAAATGTAATAAGTGTTTTACATCAACAATATTTGCAGCATGATCAATTATTTTGCCAATATTTAATGAATTAACTGAACGATTTTCTAAACCAAAAGCAATATCATCTTCAGCAGTCAAACCAATGAATTGATTATCTGGATTTTGAAAAACAATACCAATTTTATCACGAATAGACTTTAATGTTAAATTAGTCATTAAAGTTCCATAAATATAAACTTGACCACTTCATGGTTTTAATAAACCAAAAATTATCTGAGAGATTGTTGATTTACCAGAACCATTGCTACCAACAATGCAAACATATTCATCATCATAGATTTCAAATGATAAATCTCTAATAACTTTGATGTTATTTTTACGATCATAGCCAAATTGAACATTTGATAATTTTATAGCTACTTTTTTATCTGCTGACATGTATTTAACTTTAGTTAATTATATAAATATATGTTTTATTTAGTACCCAAACTACTATTAGTATAATATGTTAGCAAGGTCAATTGCTGCTATATTACACATATAGTAGAGGAAAGTCCATGCTTGCACATTCTGTGATGAATGTAGTGTTTTAGTAGGATCAAAAAATAAATCCTAGCATAATGATTATTATGACGGCGAAGAAAATAACTAAAGAATTTATTTTTCCATGCTATTTTCTTTAATCAAAGTGCCACAGAGACGAGCTAAAAAGAAATTTTTAGATGAAACGAGGTAAACCCCTAAAGCAAGAAACCTAAATTAATGGTAAGGGAATGCGAAAACAAGAAATGAATTGTTTTTGTGACTTAAAGAAATTTAAGTAGATAAATAATTGACAGCGTATTGCTACAGAACATGGCTTATATTGCAAAATAATTGTATTACAATTATCAATTAAAAACTAGGTGAATAACCTAGTTTTTTTGTTTATCTTAAAAGCAAAAATGTCAATATTATATATTGAAAGCAATACCTAAAAATCAAGACTTTTTATTGCTTTTACTCTAAATTTTATTTTATGAACCAATTACTCTAGGAATAAGATATTCATCTCCTGTTTCAAAGTCATCTGGATAACATTCTCTTATGTGATTTGCAATATTTGTAGCTATTTCAATAGTAGGTGCATAAATATATCCCACATGGTTTGTCTTCAACAAAGCTGGAGAAAATGCCTTATCACCAATATTACCAGGATTAAAATTACCTTTAAATGTTAATGATGCTTTGCTACTTTCCGTCATACCAATTAAAGCCGCATTTGCGAATGCTTTTTCACCAATCCATGTTAATGTTGTTGGAAAAACAATACCATACATGACAACATTATTATCAAGATCAGTATTATAAAAAGCTTGAGTACCCACACGAGCTAATCCTTCTGGAAATGTTAATATTTTATGATCATAATTATCTAATGCTTCAGTACCATTAAATGCATTATCACAAATTTCCTCTAAGTGTGAAACATTACTTTCAAATTCAAGTCCATTAATGTTGTTTTCACCATCAGATCATTCAGAAGGAATTCTTTTTACATAATATCTCTGATTATTTCA
>Ga0256407_10000359_pt1 | contig 113151 bp, 95 predicted proteins | sample RumenRJG_04DNA_FD_193489 | JGI IMG/M metagenome (GOLD analysis project Ga0256407, IMG submission 193489) | Bovine rumen microbial communities from Lethbridge, Alberta, Canada - RJG_04 | ecosystem: Host-associated > Mammals > Digestive system > Stomach > Rumen | place: Canada: Alberta... | reverse complement strand
GAATGAGCAGTTAGTTGAGCAACATTCTCATTATTAATGTAATTATCATTTACCAAAGTGTAGTCAACATCAATAGAATAGGTGTTAGTATATGAATTACTATTCATTTTAATTAGAATTGGTTTTAATGTATATCCAGGAATTATGTTATTTTTAAATTCAACTATCTTTCTAGATGCAAAAACATAAGAACCATAAACATTTTGAGGGTCAGATTCTTCACAACTTATTTCAAAAATGTCATTGAAATCTTCTGCAGATATTTCTTTGTTACCGTCACCATATTTAGAGAATAATTTATCTCAGCAATAGTCATCAGCAACATCTTTTTTTACACTAATAGAATATTTTTCTATGAATTGTTTTAGTCGCTGTTGCGTTGCAAGACAATCTAGTTCTTTACAAATCCCTTCAAAGCAAGTTGCCATTCCGTTTTGAATATATTGAATGATTGAAACAACATCAGCATCACCATATTTATCTTTAGCTTCATTTTTAAGTCTCTCAAATTCAACTTCTACATTTTTATGATATTCACTTGTGTCTGTTATTCTATATTCGTTACACATTAGTAATACAGAACTAACAATTGAACTTTTTATATTTTTAATTGCTTCATCTAGGATAACACTAGATTGCCTTGATAATCTAATTCCATAATTATCTCTTGCATAATCTCTTAGAACATTAGTTTTGATTGTATAACTCAATGTTTTATTTTCACCACTATAAAGTGAAGTATGAAGGGAATTTAGCTTGTTTTGAAATGCATATAAATTTAAATCATATGCCTCATCATTTATCTCACCTGATTCTTTTCTTTGATCCAATTGAGATCTATATAATATCTCAAAATCTTCCTCCATTCGAGTATATGTTGCATTATTAATACCGTACTCTTTATCAAATCCACCAATATCATCTATTTTATTTGAAAGAGAACATGAAGTCAACAGAGCTGCTACTGCTGTATTAGTGATGATTGCACTAGCAATTGAAAGAAAAATTTTAGCTTTTTTGGATAATTTTCTTTCCATATATATATATATATATTATAACACTATATAACAATGTTAATAAAACTTAGATATGGAATTAAGTCTCAAAATGTTTGCTTTTTTGACTAAAATTTGTGTCAATAACCTATGCAAGTTATGTTGCAAAAAAAGTTTGTTTTTTTGGCTTAAATTAAAATTATATACATACAAAGTTGCATATATAATTTATTGAAATCTTCCTCACTTTTTGCAACATTAAACATTCATACAATATGTAAATAAAAAATGTATCCAATTAGGATACGCTTCTCTTACTTTTATTTAAGTATTACTAATGCTTTAGATTATTTAGTTTAATTACTCTATTTAAATCTTCACGAATAGACTTATTAAACTCTAACTGTTGCTTATTAAATTCTCTTTGTTCATCTCTAAATTCAATAAATCAAGCAGGTGCTTTTCTTTGTTTTGAAGGTTTTCTTCCACCATCACTACCAGAACCACCATTAGCTTTAACTTTTTCAACAGTAACTTGTTTACCAATAAGTTTCTTATCAATACCAGTATCTGTTATCTTGTATTTAGCAATTTTATACTTGCTCATATCTTGTATATATTATATATTATGCCTTTCTGCTCAAACAAGCCTCTTTAAGGTATGAGTTATATGTATACTTTGATGGTAAATATTAATCTAATTAATAATAAAATATAAATATTTTAAAAAAGTTGATTAATTGCTAAAATATTAATGCATATTGCAAAAAGGAGAAAATAACAAAACATTAACAATATATGGCAAATGATAATATTCAAATGCAAGGAGTAGTTACTGAAACAATTAATAGTAACACTCACAAGGTAAGATTAGAAAATAATGTCGAAATTACCGCCCACATATCTGGTAAAATGCGTCTTCACAAAATTCAGATTTTACAAGGTGATACAGTAACAGTTGAGTTGAGTCCTTATGACTTAACATGTGGAAGAATAACATATCGTAACAAATAACCTTTATTGTTAAATGGAAAATATGAAAGTAAGATCATCAGTAAAACCAATCTGCAAAGATTGTAAAGTTATTAAAAGAAATGGTGTGGTTATGGTTATTTGTAAAAACCCTAAGCACAAACAACGTCAAGGATAGATTATGGCTCGTATACTTGGTGTAGATATTCCAAATGGAAAGAAAATTAAAGTTTCACTAACCTATATTTATGGTATTGGTGATTCACGTGCACTTGAAATATGTGCTAAAGCAAAAGTTGATCCTGAAAAAAGAACAAGTGATTTAGGTCAAAATGAATTAGCAGCAATTCGTGAAGTTGGCATTAAATATACTCTAGAAGGTGATTTACGTCGTGATGTTGCTATGGATATTAAAAGACTTCAAGAAATCAATTGTTACAAAGGCATTCGCCACCGTAAGGGTTTACCTGTAAGAGGACAAAGAACAAAGACTAATGCTCGTACACGTAAAGGTCCACGTAAAACAATTGCTAATAAAAAGGTTGAAGCTAAATAATAGGAGAGAAAGTTTATGGCAGAACAAAAAACAAAAGCAGAAACTAAAGCCTCAAAGCCTAAAGCGAGAAAAAAACGTAAACTTGCTGACATTAATGGTGCGGCACATATTCATTCAACAGTGAATAACACAATAATTTCAATTACTGACTTAAAAGGTAATGTAATAACTTGGTCATCAGCTGGAGCAATTGGATATAAAGGTTCAAAGAAATCAACGCCATATGCTGCAGGATTAGCAGCAACTGAAGCAGCTAAAGCAGCGATGCTATTAGGATTAAAGACAGTTAAAGTTTATGTAAATGGTACTGGTCAAGGTAGAGAAACTGCAATTCGTTCATTGGCAGCAGCAGGATTAAAGATTACTGAGCTTAATGATGTAACACCATTACCACATAACGGTTGTCGCCCACCTAAAAAACCTCGTTAATATCATAGGAGAAACAAACACATGAAAAAATTCTTAAAATACAACATAATTCCAAAAATTGATGAAAAAAATCCACAACAAGCTAAATTTGTTATTTCACCATTAGAAAAAGGAATGGGAAATACTTTAGGTAATGCTTTACGTAGAACATTGTTATTTGATATTCCCGGAGCATCTATTTTTGCTATTAAAATTAATAATGCAACTCATGAATTTCAAGCATTAAATGGAATTAAAGAAGATGTAACACAAATAATTTTAAATCTAAAAGGTTTAGTTATCAAGATTGATGAAGAAGCATTTAGTGATGATGAGTTAGATTCAACACACATTGAGCAATGACCAGTTATGTCAATTAATGCATCTGGTAAAAAAGTTGTTAGTGCTGCTGATATTGAAGTTCCTCCTGGATTTGAAATCATTAACAAAGATTTATATATTTGTGAATTGACTGCAGCAAATTCTAAATTAGATTTAAAGATTTATGCCACAAGAGGTTATGGATTTACAACATTCAATGTAAATCACGAAAAAGTTAATACTTTATCTATTATTGCAACTGACTCAAACTTTTCACCAATTATTTCTGCAAATTATTTTGTTAATGAAACAAAAATTTCAAAATATGAAGTTGGTGATGAATTAACAATTGAAGTAAGCACTAATGGTGCAATTTCTCCTTCTGAATCAGTAGCATATGCTGCTAAGGTATTGTCAGAACATTTACAACCAATAATTAACATTAATGAAAAGATTAATGAAATTAAATTGATGGCTGAAGAAAAACAAATTAAAGAAGCAAGATCTTCTTCAACATCAATTGAAGATATGAACTTGTCAGTTCGTTCATTTAATTGTTTAAAACGTGCTGGAATTCAAACAGTACAACAATTAATTGATAAACCACGTTCAGAAGTTGAAAAAATTAAGAATTTAGGAAGAAAATCACTCCGTGAAATTCAAAAGAAACTTCTTGAATATGGTTTAACTTTCAAAGAAGAAAGTAAAGATCTAGATGATGAAAATACATCTGAAAATGAACAAGAAATTTAATTAAGAAGGATTAAAGAATTATGTCATTTGTTAATAAAAAAGGTAAGACTTCTAGTTGAAGAAAAATGGTCATTAGACAACAAGTTAGTGATGTTATAGCTTACAGTCAAATAAAAACAACTTTGACAAAAGCTAAAGAGACACAAAAACATGTTGATAACATTATTACTCTTGCTAAAAATAAAAGTTTAGCAAATGATCGTAAAATGCGTAGTATTTTTTTAAAAACCAAAAAAATGGATGTTGATCAACTTGTAAAACAAGCACATACTATTGCTAAAAAATATGAAAACCGTAAAGGTGGATATACAAGAGTTATTCGTCTTGATGAACGTGATGGCGATAATACTGTAGTTGCTATATTACAACTCGTTTAATATTAAATATGAATCAAACCAAACAATTAACTAAAAGTTTTGATAAATCATTATCAAAACGAAAAGAGAAATATATCATTCTTTTAGTTAGTTTAGCTTCTGCATTTGTATTTTTCACAATGGAGAATTGGGTTTGGTTTTATGGTTATATTGTAGGTAAAACATTACAAATTAATGGTTATGTTTTTGAACCATGAATGTTTGAACAAAAAATTCCAATTGTTCCAGCGTTTTATTACATTTATTTTATAGCAATACCATTTTGAATATTTGGTTTCATGGGTATTTATTATTTTAAAGGTGCTAAATCATGTTATAAAACACTAGGCATATCAGCGCTTGCATTCAGTTTAACAGCAATTATATATACTGTTGCACCAACATCTGCTGGTAATTTGGCTGCATGTGGTTGAAAACAAATTGATGGAAAGCAAGGATTTACATATGACAAAATTCGAATATTGTGAGATTCTGGAGTTTATTTAAGTGCCTGTCCATCTCAACATTGTTCATGTTCTATATTAATTGCTCTTGCTTATTTAGGAGGCAAAGACAATAAATCAATTGAAAAGAAAAATGAATGATGAAGATTATTAATTACTTCTTTGGTTTGAATTTTTGCATTATTAGTTTGTTTGTCAACATTTTTATTAAAACAACATTTTTTTATTGATTGGCTTGTATCTTTTGGACTTTGTTTATTATGTTGAATTTTATGTGAAAAGTATCCAAAGATAAATATTTTCAATAAAATTTATGCATGGCTATTTTCAAATTTATTCGCATATTGTGGAATGAATGAAAAAGGAGTTCAAGGCATAATAGCTCCTATAGCAAAAAATAAAGTATTTGAAAACATTAATAAATATTCAAGGAAACAAAGACTTTGAATTAATGTAGGTTATAATGCTTTCATATTTTTCTTATTAGGTGTTATGATGACTACTTGGATATTAACAATAGTATTTGGTAGAGGCATTAAACCTGAGCCATGACCACCTACACAAATTGTATAAGTACTTTTATAATTCACTATTTTTTATATAATTAATAAGACTATGAGTAGAAAAGATCAAATAACAGGAAGAAAACAAATGAGTGGTAATTCTCGATCTTTTGCGATGAACCACTCACGTAGAACTTGGAAAATAAATCTACAATCTGCAAGAATTAAAACTGGTAGAAATTCTTCAAAGCGTATTCTAGTTTCAACAAAAACTATGAAAACTTTAAAGAAGAATAATAAGCTAGTTTAAATTAAAATTCTTTAGTTATCATAGTATTTGCTAAAGAAATTAATGCCGTCTTAGCTCAATCTGGCAGAGCAACTGACCTGTAATCAGTAGGTTGTTGGTTCAATTCCAATAGACGGCACCATAAACAAAAAAACGAATTGCATTTGCAGTTCGTTTTTTATCTGAAATTCTCCCATTTTTTGTTTTTTAATATTTCAATTTCTTTTTTATAACATGGTTTATTGTTATATCATGGAGTTTCTAATATTTTAGGAATCTTAGAAAGCTTTTTATTATAGGCAATGTTTAAAATATTATTAAACCCTATTGTTCCATAACCTAAATTTTCATGTCGATCTTTTGCAGCACCTCTAGGATTCTTTGAATCATTTAAATGGATTACTTTTAATTTATCTAGCCCAATTATTTCATCAAATTCTTCAATGACATTATCAAATTCATTGATATTGTATCCACTATCATTGATATGACATGTATCTAAACAAACACCAATATTTGTTTTTGAGTTTACTAAATCAATAATATTTTTAAGTTGGTTAAAATTTCTACCAATTTCGTTTCCTTTTCCACTCATTGTTTCCAAACAAACAACAATATTAGTTTTACCAACTTTTTTTAAAATTTGATTTATTGCATCTGCAATGTTTTTAATTCCTTTTTCAACACTACAATTTGTTGCGCTTCCAGGATGGATAACTAAATATTTAGCACCTATTTTTATGCATCTTTTTATTTCAGTTGCAATAAATTCAATAGCAAAATCATGTTTTGCTTTATCATCGTTTGCTAAATTGATAATGTATTGTGCATGAATAATAACATGCTCTAAATTAATGTTATTTTTTTTAGCAATTTCTTGAAATTCTTTTATCTTCAATTTATCGATATTTATCCGAGTAGTTGTTTGAGGAGAACCAGTATAAATCATTAAACAATTAGCCCCATATGAAATAGCTTCATTTATACTACCAACTAAATAGTTAGGGGATTTCATACTAACATGTGAACCGATAAGCAGATTATCAAATATTGGCATATTTAAAGTATATATATCTATATAATTATAAATATATACATTTATTATGTTTTTGATAAAAGATGTACAAGCACCTCAACCACTATTATCAAGCTCACAAATGATAATCATATTCATATGTCTTGTCACTTTTATATCTCTTGTTTCTCTAATTAAAAAAATATATTATCGTGTTCGTTGACACCGAAGATATTATATTGTTCCTCGTATCCGCATTAAAGGGATAACTAATGTTGCTATGACAATTTCAATGTCAATTTCAATTATTTTGTTATTGACCTTTATTTCATCTGGATTATTAGGTATTATTTTTAGAGGTTATCCAGGGGTTCGTGTTTTAGTTGAAGGTGTATTAATTCAACTAGGTGGACTATTATTTGGTCCATTTATTGGTTTATTGATTGGTGCAATAACTGATTTATTGACAACTGCTTTGACAGCAGGTATGTTTCATCCAGGGTTCTTTATTATTGTTTTAACCTATGGTATTATTGCAGGATTATTTCAATCAACAACAATTAAATTTAAAAACAATAGTTTTAAATATGCTATATTTGGATCAATACTTTATTCAGCAATTATCATTGCTTTAATCTTTTATATTCAATATCAACAATATCCTTATTTTACTCTTTCAATATTTTCAAAAGAGATCCATTTTTCTAAATTGGTCTTAATTGCTATATTGTTTTCAACATTAGGAATTGTTTTAATTACTGTTTGACTAATTATGATTATTGTTAGTGTTGGTAATACAAAATTATCTCTTTTGAAAATTAAATACAATGTTTTTTGAAATTATCCAAACAAAAGATTCTTAAATAGAATTATGAGAAAAAAATATGGGACAGAAGTCGCATTAAAACAAGCCAGTTGATATTCATCAAGATGAGATAAGAAAAATGAGATAGTTAATAAAATTGCTATTCTTGAAAAAAAATATGAAACTAGAAAAAATAAGAATATATGAGTAAGTTGTTTCATTCAATCAATATTTTTAGTATTTGTTGCTAGTGCCGCAATTAATGTTTTCTTTTCACCTTGTTTTGATCAAGCTTTTTCGCCTGCCAAATTTGATCATTGATTGGTTGTAAGGACATTAAGTTATCCAATTATAGCGATAATAAATTTTGCTATTGTATTTCTTTCATATAAAGTTGTTATTGGATTGATTAAATATGATTACAATGAGGATCGTATTGAAAACATTTCAAAAAACTATTTGGATTAATTAGGAGATATAACATGTCTAAAAAAATAAGTAATCAAGAAATTATTAAGTATGCAGATGCAATCGGTATTTCAATTAAAGATGATGAATTAGAATTTATTACTACAAAAATAAAAAAAGCATGTGAGTCAGCAAATGAATTGGAGTATATTGATACTTTTAAGGATGTTGAATTTCCTTCTCATAACTATATTGATAGACTTCACAATGATGAATTTGTTAAATATGACAAAGATAAAATATTATCTTGTTCTGAAAATAAGGAGAATGACTTTATAGTCATTAAAAATAAAAATGGGAAAATCTAAGATATTAGATTTACACAATAAATTAATCAATAAACAAATATCTATTAAAGATGTCATTTCAGAATCTAAAAAGATATTTGAAAAAATTAAGCATACTAATAGCATTATTACAAATACAATTGATTTAATTGATGTTAATTCTTTGCAAGATAAACTTCAACAAAATAAAGATAATTTATTATTTGCTATTCCTTATACACTTAAAGATAATATTTCAACAGAAGGAATTAGAACTACCGGAGCTAGTGATTTTTTAAAAAATTATATTCCACCTTATAATGCTACTGTTTATGAGTTGTTAAAAAAACAGGGCGCTATGTTACTAGGTAAAGCGAACATGGATGAATTTGGTTTAGGCAATAGTGGTTTATATAGTGCTTATGGTAACACATGCAATTTCTTTGATAGTTCAAGAATTACTTCAGGAAGTAGCTCTGGAAATGCAAATTGCATAGCAGCTGATTTTGGAATTTTTTCAATTGGTACTGATACAGGTGATTCTGTAAGAAAACCAAGTGCATATCTTGGAACTGTTGGTTTTAAACCATCATATGGTGCAATTTCAAGATACGGGGTATTTCCATATGCACCTTCACAAGATCATGTTGGTATTTTTGCTAACTATGTAACAGATATAGCTATTGTTTGCCAGTATATTTTTAAATCCGATCCTATTGATTATACAAGTTGTGATCTTGAAGGCAAATACTATGACAATTTAAAGTCATTTAAAAATCCCAAAATTGCTATCTTTGAAGGTATTGAAGATTTTTTAGAAGAAAATATATTAAATGAATATAAGCGTACAATTAAGTTGTTAATTGATAATAACTTTAAGGTTGAAAAAGTTAAAGTTGATTGAAAATTAATGGACACACTTCCATCAGTATACCGTTATATTTCATATACTGAAGCTTTAAGTTGCTATCGTAGTTTTACAGGTCTAACATTTGGAACTAACTATACAAAATCATATTCAAACTTTAATGATATGGTTAAAATAAATAGAACAAATGGATTTGGTAAAGAACTTAAATATCGATTCATTTATGCATCACTAATTCAACATCAAAAAAACTTTAATGAAATTTTAAACAGAGCAAGAAAAGCCGAGCGTGTATATGAACAATTTATCAATAACATTTTTGATAAATATGATGCATATTTAATTCCAGCAGCATCATCTGTAGCACCAACAATAAAAGAATTTAAAGAATGTAATTATCATTTAAATGTTAGTGACGATTTATTAATGTTAAGCAACTTTTGCCATAATCCATCAATTACTATACCAGCAAGTTTTGTTAATAAACTCCCATGAGGTATTAATTTGAATTGCAGAAAATATGAAGATCAAAAATTATTAGATATAGCTTTAGCAATTGAAGAAATTATAAATTTTGATAAAGGAGTTAGATAATGTTGAATAATTTTTTAGCAACAATCGGACTTGAAATACATTGTGTTATAAATACAAAATCTAAGATGTTTTCTAATTCCAGAAGTGAACATAATAATAAACCTAATGAAAATATTTGTTTCACAGATCTAGCTTTGCCTGGAACACTACCAATAGTTAATAAAAATGCTGTAGAAAAAGGTATTGCTTTAGCAACAGTATTAAATATGCAAATAGATAAAAACTTATTTTTTGATCGAAAAAATTATTTTTATCATGATTTGCCTAAAGGTTTTCAAATTACTCAGCAATTTCATCCTATTGGTTGCAACGGGCATATTAAATTAGATAGTGGTAATATAATTAGAATCGAAAGGATTCATTTAGAGGAAGATACTGCAAAAGAATTTACTAATAATGACAAAATTCATTTAGATTATAATCGTGCTGGTATGCCATTAATTGAAATAGTAACTAAACCAGATATCCATACAGCAAAAGAAGCTATTGAATTTTTAACAAAATTAAAAAGAAATTTAACTTTCTTAGATATTTCTAATGCAAAAATGGAAGATGGTTCGTTAAGAGTTGATGTAAATATTTCTATTGCTCCAGTTGGTTTGAATAAATTAGGACAACGTGTAGAGATAAAAAATCTTAATTCATTTGCTAATGTTGCTAAAGCTATTGATTATGAAATCAATAGACAAACAGAATTGATTTTAAAAAATCAAGAGATATTATTTTGTACAATGCGATGAGATGAACAAAATAATAAAACTACATTTATGAGAATGAAGACTACAGAAAGTCAATATAATTTTATTCGTGAAACTAACATAGGTGATATTTATTTGAGTGATGAGTTTATAAATAATGTTAGAAGAAAACTTAATAAGTCACCAGATAAAATTAAAGAAGAATTAAAACAACTAAAAATTAAAGAAGAATTAATTGAACAATTATTAAATAATTTTGATTTATACAAAATATTTGAATTAGTGAATTCTGCAATTGACGATATCGCTTTAACTATTTCATGAGTAATGGTTGAATTAATAAGTTACTTAAAATCTAAAAATAAACAAATTTCAGATTTGCTCCCAAATCAAATTCAATTGATAATAAAACTTTTAAAACTTTTAAAATCTGAAGAAATTAATGGAAAACAAGCCAAAACAATTTTTCCTGATATGCTTGACAATTTGAAAGAACCATCAGCTATTATGAAGGATAAGAATTTACTTCAAATAAAAAATGAAAAGGTTATTGAGGAATTATTAAATAAAATAATTGATAAAAATTTAAAAATGCTTGATCAATATGAAACTAGAGAAGAACGGGTATTAAAATTTTATCTTGGAATGTTAATGGCAGAAACCAAAGGACAAGCAAATCCTAAAATATCTAACAACATCCTAATTAAGATTATTAAAAGTAGATTAAAAAAATAATGTCAGATATCATTGAATCAAAACTTGAAGTTAAAATTAATATTGGTGATACAATTCTTGATCACTATAAAATTTTAAAACAAATAGGTAAAGGTGGGATGGACTCAACTATCTATCTTGTTGAAGATATTAATTTTCAAAACAATTCACTTTCTTCAAAATATTTTGCTTTAAAAATAATTACTCGGACTAAAGACACAACTGATGAATCTTGAACAAGATATTATGATGAATGTGTAACATGCACAAGAATATCTCAATGTGAAAATGTAGTTAAAACATATGATATTAAAGAAATAGTTAAAGGTCAAAATATTGCTATTCTAATGGAATATGTTGATGGCTATTCATTGCGTGAAGTTATTGATAGAGAGGGATTATTAAGCATTCAGGAATCATTATTCTTGTTTAGAAAAATTTTAATTGCCTTAAAGGATTTACATAGTTTTAGCAGTAAAGTTATTCATAGGGATTTAAAACCAGAAAATATTTTGCTTTCAAAGGATAGAACAAATTTAAAAATTATTGATTTTGGTATTTCAACAGTTGTTTATTCTAGTTTTGCTAAAGATAATGAGAAAGAAACCAAGGAATTTATAACGAATGAAAGTACACTTTATGGAACATATCCATATATTTCACCATCCTTATATAAGGCATATGCTCCAAATGTTCCAGTTGACCAAAAATTCAATGTAATCAATGAGCAGTGCGATTTTTTTTCAATAGGAATAATTTTATATGAAATGTTAACAGGTAATAAACCATTTGTTGGTGATCCTAATAAGCAGTCAACAATTTTACTACCCACAAAATATGATTTACCCCCTTTATCAAAAAATAACCCAAAAATTCCTAAAGCATTAGAGAATGTTATTTTTAAATGTATTGCATCTAAAGAGGAAGATTTATGTTATAGATATAAAGATGTTGAAGAAATAATTCAAGACATTGATAATATTATTAAATATCCTGATAAAGCTAAAATAGCTCCACTAATTAAACCATATTCTAAAAGAACAACTCAAGCGAGCTTTTTTGATGTTGAAAACGAAAAAACAAAGTTGAAACCATATAATCTATTATGACTTTATTTATTAATAACTTTTTTAGTTGTTGTATTAGTTGTTGTAGTGATCACTTTATTTATATTCGTTAAATTAAAATAATTATTTTTCAGTTTCAAGTTGCTTTATTGTATTCTCGTTATTTTCTTCAATAACAAATTCTTTACGATCTAAACATTTGCTCTTAATTTGTTCAAATAATATTGGGTTATCTAATAAAAATTTAATTGTTGACTCTTTGCCTTGAGCTAATCGTTCTTCTTCAAAATAGAATCAAGAACCTTTCTTTTGAATTATGTCATAGTCTAAAGCATATTGAATTATTTCATCGTTATGATCAATACCTTGATCAAAATAAATATCTATATAAGTTTTACTTAAAGGTGGCGCCATTTTATTTTTAACAATTTTTGCAAGTGTTTTGATGCCCACACATTCACTACCTTTTTTTATTAATTCGGCACGGCGCAATTCAATTCTAATTGATGAATAAAATTTAAGCGCTCTTCCGCCTGTAGTGGTTTCATTATTGCCATAAAATATACCAACTTTTTCACGAATTTGATTGATAAAAATAATTGTGGTATTATATTTTGATAATAAGTGTTGGATTACTCTCAACCCCTTAGACATTATTCTTGCTTGTAAACCAATAGTTTGGTCTGAAAATTTACCTTCAATTTCGCTTTCAGGGACGATAGCAGCAACTGAATCAACAACAATTAAATCAATCATTCCTGTTTTTATAAGTGCAGAGATTAATTGAAATGTTTGTTCGCCAGAATCAGGTTGTGCAAGTAACAATTTAGACAAATCAATTCCATTAGCAATACAAAACTTTGCATCTAAAGCATGCTCTAAATCTAAGTATGCACATTTTCCACCGATTGATTGACATGATGCAATAGCTTGTAATGCTAAAGTTGTTTTACCACAAGATTCATTACCATAGATTTCGATTATCCTTCCTCGAGGATAACCACCTATACCTAAAATTTTATCTATTTTAATACTTCCAGATGGAATGATATCAACAGTTTGATTATTATTAAACTTAGTAACATAACCCTTACCAAATTGGGTTTCAATTTTTTTAATGGCTTGCTCTAATAATTTTTCTTCATTCATGTTATATTTATTTTCCTTCCATTTATATAAAATGGAAAATAAATTTCTTTTTTAAATCTTTATGCTTTAAGTTTCTTTTGCAAACTATCTAATAGAGTTAAGAATAAACAAAATGCATATTTGTTTCTATGGCTAAATATTGTTGAACATGATATTTCCTCAAATGTGATAACTTCAGTAATAGTATTTGTGAGATTATCTTTATTAAGATTAATAATTTTATTAGTTAAAGAGTCAAAATTTTCCTTTAAATTTTTGTATCATGTATTTTTCTCAGAAAGTTTAGTATTATTTATTACATCTCTAAAGCTTTCAATTTTAAATTTCTTTGCTAATTCTTCTATTTTAAGTGAAAAAATATTTTTAATTTCATATTTTCCTTTCTTAGATTTAACTATTAAAACAGATCTAGTGATTGAAAAAGATAATGAAATACATGCAATAACAAGTCACACAACTGCATATGGTAGATATTTAGCTTGTGGTGTATCTAATACAAATAATAATACGGTAATTGAAATAGCAATTAATAGAACAATAATGTTTATTGATCAACCCATGTTAAAAATTTTTTGCTTTTTAAAAATTAGGAATTTATTACATTTTATAAATGTGACAAATTCAAAGATTGAAAGAATTAAAACAAAAATACCTGTAATTAGTAAACTAATTGCGATACCTAAATTAAATTTAGTTTCAAAGAACATATTAAACAATCTCCTTTAGTAATTTTAATAATTCTTCATATGCCATATGTGTCAAATCAATTCGTATATCATTACGTTCTTTTTCTTTAGACAATAATTCATAAACATATAGTTTATCAATTACACAAATACATAAATATGCAAATCCAACTGGTTTGTTTTCATCACATACAGGACCGGCATTACCAGAAATAGCAATAGATATATCAGTATTAAGAATTTTATTTGTGTTAAGTGCTAATTCTTCAACACATTCTTTACTAATGGCTCCAAAATTTTCTAATGTTGATTTTTTAACATTACAAAGTTTCATTTTTGCATAGTTAGAATATACAACAAAACCACCCTTTAAAGCTTTGCTACATCCTGGAACTCTAGCTAAATATGAACTAATCATACCAGCTGTAACACTTTCAGCAGTAGAAATAGTTAAGTTATTTTTAATTAATAAATCAATAATTTCATTTTGTATGTAATTTGCCATTATTCCTCCTCTAAATTACCATCAAGTTCTATAATTAAATCACGTAGATAAGCAGCTTTTTCATATTCTTTGTTCTTAGCAGCAGCAAGCATTTCTTTACGCAATCTCTTAATAGCTTTAGTTTGTTTTTCTTTACCTTTTTTCTTAGCATTATATGCTGCTTCCATTAATTTCATTTGTTCATCAGAAATAAAATCATCTCTAATTTCTTTAATAATTGTTTTAGGTATTATATGGTGCTTTTTATTATATGCGATTTGAATATCTCTTCTTCTATTGGTTTCATCAATGGCAATTTTCATGTCCTTTGAAATACTATCAGCATACATAATCACATGTCCATTAACATTTCGTGCAGCTCGACCAAAGGTTTGGATTAAAGCACGTGAATTTCTAAATATACCAGGTTTATCCGCATCAAAGATACAAACTAAAGAAACTTCTGGAGCATCTAAACCTTCTCTTAATAGATTAACACCAATAATAACATCATATTTGCCTCTACGCATGTCATTGAGGATTTTTGAACGTTGTAATGGTTTTAGTCCATGGTGAAGATAAGCTACTTTAATGTGTTTGTTTTTCAAATATTCTGTCAAAGTTTCAGCCATTTTGATTGTTAAAACTGTAACAAACGTTCTCTCATTTTTAGTAATTCGTTTTTTAATTTGAGTTATTAAATCATCAATCTGATCTTTTGTCGGATGGATTTCTAAACTTGGATCTACTAATCCTGTAGGTCTTACTATTTGTTGAACAACAATGTTGTTGGATTCTTTTATTTCGTAATCATTTGGTGTAGCAGAACAATAGATAATATGTTTGATCTTGCTATTGAATTCTTTAAAGTTTAATGGTCTATTATCTAGTGCTGATGGTAATCTAAAACCATAATTAACTAATGTTTGTTTACGATTTCGGTCAGTATTGTACATTCCTCTAATTTGAGGAATTGTCATATGAGATTCATCAATAACTAATAATCAATCATTTTTATCATAGTAATCAAATATTGTATAAGGTGTTTCACCTTCTTCTCTTAATTCTAAATGGCGAGAGTAGTTTTCAATACCAGGACAAAAACCTAATTCTTTTAAAGATTCGATATCAGCTTTAGTTCTTTGTTCTATACGTTGAGCTTCTAATAGCTTTGAACTCTTTTTAAAATACTCTATTCTTTCATCAAGCTCTTTGGTAATTCTTTTAATTCCTTCATTAAATCTTGATTCATTCATAATGTATTCATTAGCTGGAGGAATAATAAAATATTCCTCTTTTTTTAATACAGATCCAGTTAATGAATCAACCAAATGAATTGATTCAATTATCTCTCCAAATAATGAAATACGAATAATATATGAATCACTTGTTCCTGGTGCGATTTCAATTACATCACCATTAATTCTAAATGTTCCAGGTTTTAAATCAATTTGATTACGTTCATATTGCAACTTAACCAATTGATATTGAAATTGTTTATAATTTATTTTTTCATTTTTCTTAATTAAGAATTTAAATTCATCATAATCATTTGGTGACACTGAAGCATAAATAGCAGCAACTGATGCAATAACAATAACTTTAGAAGAAGTAGCCAATGAATTAATTGTTGATAAACGCATCATTTCAATATCATTATTTCTTTGTGCATTTTTTTCTATGTATAAATCTAATGCTGGTTTGTATGCTTCTGGCTGATAAAAATCAAAGTATGAAATAAAATATTCAACATTGTTATTTTTAAATAATTCTTTAAACTCACCATAAAGTTGAGCTGCTAAAGTTTTGTTATGAACAATGATTAGCGTTTTAGCTTGTAGTTTTTCAATAACATTAGCAATAGTAAAAGTTTTACCTGTTCCTGTAGCACCTAAAAGAACTTGAGATTTTACATTATGTTTTATATTATCTACTAATTGATTAATAGCAGTTATTTGGTCAGCTATGGGCTTCAAATCTGTTGTTAATACAAATTTATTAACTTCATTATTTTTCATTAATGCTATTTTCTTTTTTAATAGTTTGCTCAGATTTTTCTTGCTGTTTTTTCATTGATTCAGCAATCTTGATTAAAGCATCTTTTGCATCAGTATTTTTTTCTTCATTAGAAGGAGTAAATTTATCTTTTGGTGAAGATGGTTTTAAATTTAAATTGAAATTTGGTTTATTATCGAATGCATTTTGAATGGTTTGACTAGTATTTTTATTTTTCAAATCATTGTAAACATTTATATCAATATTCAATGTATCAAGAACATTTGATAACTCATTAAATATTGCTTCATTAACACGAGGAACAAAGATATGATTAATTTGTTTTATTGTTATATAAGCAACATCATTTTTCATTTCATTAAAATGTTTATCAGCTTCTTCAACATAAATATTCAATGGTGATCTTTGTTCAAAACTTCTTAAGCTTACACCTTCACGAACTTTAACCATTAAATCAAGATGTCTAATTCATTGACTATCAAGTGCTTGGATCATTACATCTCTGAAAATTTTATTACCAGTCTCAGGGGTTAATAATTCAATACGCTTATCAATACTAATGCATAAGATATGGTATAGAATATTTATTGATTGACTAATTGTCTTATTTTGAAAGAATCCTGGTGAAACAAGATTGTAATTAAACAATTCTTTATTAATTGTATTAGCAAGTTGGTCATGCAATACAAAGATATTATTCTTTGGAGATTTTGCTAATTCCACAATGCTTTTAGCTACACTTTTAGCCATGTTCTTAACAATTTGAATGTTTGAAACATTTTTTAGAATTTGATCTCTTTGTTTATAGATCAATTCTCTTTGGTTAGAAAGGATACTATCATAGTCAATAAGATTTTTACGCATGTCAAAGTTAAATGATTCAACTTTTTTTTGTGCACTTTTAATTAAATGAGTAAAGTATCATGAGTCATAATAATCATCATCAATTTTCTGACTACTTTTTTCTTCTTTTTCGATTGCAAATCTTCTAAATAAAGTATCTTCCAATGAGACAAAGAATCTAGTTTGTCCAGGATCACCTTGACGGCCACTACGTCCTTTTAATTGATTATCAACACGACGTGATTCATGATGGGCAGTACCAATAACATATAAACCACCTAATTCTTTAACACCAGGTCCAAGTTTAATATCAGTACCTCGACCGGCCATATTTGTTGAAATTGTAATCATTCCTTTTTGACCAGCTAAAGCTACAATTTTAGCCTCTTTGGCATTATTTTTAGCATTTAATAATTGAAATGGTAATCCTTTATTTTTTAAGAAGTAAACCAATTCCTCAGAATCTTCAACTGATTCTGTACCAATAAGTATCGGTTGACCTGTAGCATGAACTTTTTCAACTTCGCTTGCAACATGGACTCATTTACTAATTTTATTAGCAAATACATAATCATTTAAATCTTTTCTGACAACTGGTTTATTTGTTGGAATTGTAACAACAAGCATGTTGTATATTTTCAAGAACTCTTCAGCTTCAGTTGCTGCAGTACCACTTAATCCTGCAAGTTTGTTATACAAACGGAAGAAAGATTGATAAGTAATTGTAGCTACAGTTACGTTTTCAGGTTCAATCTTAACATTTTCTTTGGCTTGAATAGCTTGTTGAAGACCAGCATTATAACTTCGACCTTCAAGAACACGACCTGTAAATTGGTCAACTAAATAAATTTTGTCATCTTTAACAATATATTCAACACCACATCTAAATATTTTATTTGCTAATAAAGCATTTTTAATTTTATGGTATAGTGTTGAGTTCTCAAAGTGGAAAAGGTTTTTTAAATGATAATATGCTTCAGCTTTTTTAACACCTTCATCAGTTAAATTAACTGAATTTGATTCAGCATCAATTGCAAAATCTTTATCACCTAGCTTGCTAACAAATCGATCAACATCAATGTACATCGAAATGTCTTGCTTTGGTTGACCAGAAATAATCAAAGGTGTACGTGCCTCATCAATTAATACTGAGTCACCTTCATCAATGATGGCAAAATTGAGTTCTCTAATAACTTTGTCCTCATATTTATTAACCATGTTATCACGAAGATAATCAAATCCTAACTCAGAGTTTGTTGTGTATGTTATATCACATGCAAACATTTCTCTTTTTTGATTGGCTGAAAAACTTGATAAGTTATAACCAACAGTTATTCCTAAAGGATTTAATGCTTGTGCACAAAATCTAACGTCACGTTGTACTAAGTATTCATTAACAGTAACAACATGTACACCACGTTTTAATAATGCATTTAAGTAAGCAACTAAAACAATAACAACAGTTTTACCTTCACCAGTGTACATTTCACAGAAATCACCATGATTAGCAACAATAGCACCAATAAGTTGAACTTTATAAGCAAAAATATGATGAACTCGATATATAGCTTCTCTTGCAGTGGCAATTGCTTCAGGTAATATATCATCAAGACTTTGACCACGTTTTAATCGATCAATAAAAACATTTGTCATATTTGACAATTCTTTATTTGTTTTGTTTCTAAATTCAACTTTTAATGAGTCAATATAATCAGCTAATTTCTTAGCTCTTTTTAAGATTTTACGACTAGGCGAAAAAACGTTTCACTGACTTAAACTCATAGTATATATATTTTATATAATATAAATTATATATAAATTTAACATGGAAGATAGCATTATAACTATCAATAAAAAACTTAAAATTAACTATTTAAAGACTAAAGATCTTGTTAACGAAAAACAAGTAATAATTCACTTAAATGGTATTAATTTTAGCAATTCATTAAATAGATTTTGAAAAATGCCTATTAATGAATTACCTGCATTTTTATTTTTAAATTTACCAGGTAATGACCCAAAATTAAAACCATATAAATCTAACAAAAAGTATTTAAAAATAATCAATGGGTTTATTGGTGCTTTAAAAAAAGAATTTCCGAAAATACAAAAAATTTATATCACAGGCGAGTCATGAGGAGCAAACTTAGCTCTTTTATATGCTAAAAAGTACTCAAAATCAATAGATGGCGTTATATGTTGAAATGCTCCTAGCAAAATTAACAGCAAAATTTCTCCAAAAACAAAAACTCAAAATTTTAAAATAGGTATCCAACATTTATCTGGTTTAATATTTAATACAAATTCTAGATGCTTAACTGGAGATATGAAATTATTGACAAATAATAACATATTATTAAGGACTTATGCTTGTCAAGGAACTAAAAATTTGGGATTTACAAGATTAAATTTGGCTGCTTGATTTTCAATGAAGCCTTCTTATAAATACTTAGAAAAGCATTTTAAATTAAATAAAGAATTACCAATTGTATATATTCAAACTAAACAAGACTGCTATTATGAACTTAATGCTGATAAATTAAATAAAATTAATAAATTTTCTAATGATAAAAATAAAATTATTCTTCAAAATGAAGGCATGCACTTACTTTCATTAGATATAAATGGTAATGATAAAATTATTTGGAACCAAATAAAATCAATGATAAAAAATTATTAATTATGGAAATGCATTTTATATTGAACCCTATCTCTAATAATGGAAGATCATTGAAAAATTTTGAAGAAATTACAAATTTCTTAAAAGCTTCAAAAATTAAGCATTTTATTCACAAAACAGAATATAAACATCATGCAACAAAGATAGCTAGGGAATTGACATCTAAAAATAAACTTGTGCATATTATTTCTGTAGGTGGTGATGGTACACTTAATGAAATTTTAAATGGTATTGTCAATTTTAAAAATACTTATCTAAGCGTTTTGCCATTTGGTAGTGGCAATGATTTTACATTAAATTTTAAAGAAATAAAGCAAGATAATCAAATAGAAAATATAAAAAGACTAATTAAGCAAAAATCAATTTACATTGATTATCTAGTTGTGAACAATAAGAATAGATGTATGAATGCAATGGGTGCCGGAATAATTCCGAATGTGATTGAAAAATATATGAGTTATAAACACTTTAGTCAAAAGACTAAATATAAATTAGCCACATTTTCTAAGTGCCTATTTTTTACAGTTCATAACATAAAGTATTCAATCGATAAAGGTAAGACATGACAAGGAGATAAAATCATATCTTTCTCAATAGGTAATGGTGAAACTGTAGGTGGAGGAATTAAATTAATCCCTAATGCTAAAGTAGATGATGGATATATAACAGTTTCAATACTTAAAAAAATTAGCCGTTTATCCACTCTTTATAATTTGTGAAAAATTAAAAAAGGTAAAACCTCAACAATTAAAACATATGAATCATTTAAGTGTAAGGAACTATTAGTAAGATTGGATAGAAAGCTTTATGATATTGATGGCGAAATATTTAGAGATACAGATCGATTATCAGTTAAAGTGGTTCATGGTAAATTAAATTTTATAGTTTAAGAAGTATATACGAATATGACACGAATTGAAAAATATGCTGAATATCGTAAAAAAATCCTTAATGAGGGTAATTTTCTTTTTCATATTGACAACGAATCAAGCATTATTAAATCATATCGTGATAAAATAATGAGTTTAAACCCCAATATTTTGATTAATGAATCTGAAGATATAAAAGGATTTTCACCAGTTGTACCATTAACTTCAATAAATCAAATGGACCCAACTATGTTTCAAAAATTAAAAAATTTCTCTGATTTAGTTGATGTTGAAAAAGAAAAGCAAATTAAAGATGATATTTCCAATTTTATTTTTTCCTATGAACATAATTCCATTATTGATAATAATAGTAAATCAATTTCACACGATTGATTAATTCAGGACAAGAATTATTTAGACCTTGAAAAGATTGATAAAAATTTAAAGAAAGCTCAGGATGAATTAATAGAGTTTGAAAAAGTTAGTGTTCAAAAGTTAAGTAAATTGATGGAAACTGTTAAAAATTCTGATAACTCTAAATTAGATATTGAAAAGTTTAAAGTTTCACAATATGTAGTTAACACATCTCTTTCTTATAAAAAATTTTATATTGCACTAATTTGAATACTTTTATTTTTAATAATTTCAATTGTTATTATAGTAGTTGTTGGGGTGTTATTTTATGTCAAATAAAACATATCAAATTGCTATTGATGGTCCAAGTGCTGCGGGAAAATCTTCTATTGCTAGTTTTGTTGCCAAAAAATTAGGATTTGTTTATATTAATACCGGTTCAATGTACCGCTGTTATGCTTTAGCAATAGATGAAAATAATATTGATATTAATAATGTTAATTTATTAATGCAAACGCTAAATAAAAATAAGGTTGACCTTAAAGGCGAAGAAGTGTTTTTAAATGGAATTAGAGTTACTGAGAAATTAAATAATCCAAAAATTGCTGCTCTTGCAAGTAAAATTGCAACTATTAAAGAAGTTAGAGAAAAGTGTGTAGCCGATCAACAAAAGATTGCTGCTAATATTAATTGTGTTATGGAAGGAAGAGATATAACAAGTGTTGTTCTCCCTAATGCTACATTAAAAGTTTATTTAGATGCTGATGTAAATTTGCGAGCCAAGAGAAGATGGAAACAATATAAACAAACTGAACCTTATGAAATTGTATTAAGAAAAATAAAAGAGCGTGATTACCAAGATATTAATCGTAATTTTTCACCACTTGTTAAAGTACCAGATGCTTTTGAAATTAAAGATACAGGTTTCACGATAGAAGAAGTTGCAAATATGATAATAAAGGAATTCAAAGGAAGGATTAATGAGTAAAGTTGTAATAGTTGGCAAACCAAATGTTGGTAAATCAACTTTATTTAATCGATTAATTCGTCAAAGGAAATCTATTGTTGAAGATCAACCTGGTGTAACAAGAGATCGTATTTATGGTACTGTTGATTGATTAGGTAAAAAATTTGATTTAATTGATACTGGTGGATTAACAATTAAAAATTCTCCTTTTCAAAAGAATATTGAAATTCAAGTTGGTTATGCTATTGAACAAGCTGATTTAATTCTTTTTATTGTTTCAAATAAAGAAGGGATTAATGCTGACGATCATTATATTGTAAAACTACTAAAAAAATATAAAAATAAAAAGGTTTTATTGGTTGTTAATAAAATCGAAAATAATGACAATATTAATGAAAGAAGTTATTATTCATTTGGATACGGCAAACCATTTTATATTTCTGCCGAACATAGTATTGGTATTGGAGATTTATTAGATGAAATTATTAAAACTATTAAATTATCTGAATCAAAGAACACAACAAAAAATAATAATTTGACATTTTGCATCATTGGAAAACCAAATGTAGGCAAATCAACATTAACAAATACAATTTTAAATGAAGAACGTGTATTAGTCTCACCAATTCCTAATACTACTCGCGATAGTATTAATACTAATTTCAAATACAATGGTAAGTTATATACCATTATTGACACTGCAGGAATTAGAAGAAAAGGAAAAATTATTGAAAAGATTGAGAAATATTCAGTATTACGTACTCAATCTGCAGTTGCTGAAAGTAAAATTATTCTTTTGATGCTTGATGGTAGTCAAGAATTTTCAGAGCAGGATAAAATTATTGGTGGTATAGCTTATGAAGCAAATATTCCAACAATTATTGTTGTCAATAAATGAGATCTAGTTAAAAAAGATGGACACACACAAAATGAATTTATTAAAATGATTCATTCTAAATTTAAATTTTTATCATGAGCTCCAATAGTTTTTATTAGTGCAAAAGAAAAGAAAAAAGTTCAAAATATTTTTAAGCTAATTGATGATATTGATAAACAATTAAATATTAAAGTTAATACCTCAATTTTAAATGAAGTTGTTCTAAAAGCTGCATCACATAATCCACCTTCATTATTTAAAGGTGGTAGATTAACTATTCACTACGCTACCCAAGTTCAAGGGCAAGTTCCTACTTTTGTCATATTTACTAATGATCCTAAGTATTTACATTTCTCATATGCTAGGTTCATTGAAAATTTAATTAGAGAATCTTTTGGAATTAACTTAGTTCCTATTACAATTTATTATAAGGACAAAAATTCAAGGATTAGAGGTTTAAAAAATGAATAATAATAAAAATCGAGTTGCTATTCTTGGTACAGGTGCATGAGGTACAGCACTAGCTACTGTATTATTAAATACTGGTAATTCAGTTGCCATGTGAGGCATTAATGATAAAGAAATATCTGATTTAAAAAAACAAAAAAATACAGCATTTTTTGGTGATAGAAAATTTCATGGAAGATTATCATTGATAACTAAAGACATTAAAGAAATCTCTAATTTTAAACCAAAGTTTGTGATTATTGCCGTTCCTTCTATTCATATTGAAAAAGTTTTATTACAAGTAGTTCCTGTAATTAAATCAAATCCTATATATATTAATGTTGCAAAGGGTTTTGATCCAAAAACTCTAAATACTTGAAGTGAAACAATTAAAAAAATTATTAAGAATAAATCAAAAGGCTTTGTAGCTTTAATTGGTCCATCATTTGCTATTGAAGTTTATGATAAAAATAAAACAATTGTTAATGTTGTTTCAGAAAAAATTAATGTTGCAAGACAAGTAAAGAAAATTTTTGATACAGATTATTTTAAATGCATTCCAATATCTGATTTAAATGGTGCAGAAGCAATTAGTGCTTTAAAAAATGTTATGGCAATAGCTAGTGGTATTTTGTATTCACAACATACCTCTATTAACACTCGATCAGCTATTTTAGCACAAATAGCTACAGAAATATCTAATATTTTAAAGATTATTGGTGGAAAGCAAGAAACTCTATCTCAATTTTGTGGTATTGGTGATATTTATTTAACATGCACATCTGAAAAATCAAGAAATTTTTCATTTGGTTTAGGTATTGGTAGACTTGGGAATAAGAATATTGATGAGTTGGTTAAAATTAGAACTGTTGAAGGCTATTGGGCTACAAAAATAGCTTATCAAATTATTCAAAAGCATAAAATTAATGCACCAATAATTAGTTATCTATATAAAATTCTTTATAAACAAGCTGATCCTAAAAAATTTATTGACAACATTATAAAAGCAATTTAAGAATTGATTTTATTTAACACTTCAATTAAATTTAAAATACCAGGAAAAATTATTTTTAACTCATATCCATACTTCTTTAATTGATCAATATTGATAATATGTGTTTTATTTAATTCAATGTATTTAATAATTTTTGGAAAATTAACCAAATAGAATTTTTCATATTTAACCATGTAAATTATTAGAAAGCAAAATGAATTTGAATATTTTGACACTTTTTCTAAATATTCAAATTGATGACTTTTAATATTCTTAAAATTAAATGTTTCTAATTCAGTTTGTTTTGCTTCAAATTCATAATGAGTGTTTTTATATATACCTGTATAATCAACTGTGGATTTAGAAAACAATAGACCAACAAAAGTTTTTTCATTGATCATTTTAAGAATTTTAAAAGGTATATTGCGTTTTTCAAAATAAGCAATATTTTTAGATGAATAATAAAGAATTGTACGGTTTATTATTTCCTCTAAAAACATGCCTTTATTAGATTTTATATTCATATAATACTTTTGTAAATGCGTCTTGATAAATACATAACTGATAGGAAAATTGTTGATAGTAGAAATAAAGCGCAGAACTTAATTTCTAATGGTTTTGTTAGTGTTAATAACAAAATAAAAACTGATTCTTCATATGAAGTAAAAAACTCTGATATTATTGCTGTAAATGAGCATGATGACTATGTTTCTCGAGGTGCGTATAAATTAATTGCTGCTATAGAAAAATTTAAGATTAATTTAAAAGATAAAGTTATTGTTGATATTGGTTCAAGCACTGGTGGGTTTAGTCAAGTTTGCTTAATTAATGGAGCTAAAAGAATATATGCAATAGATGTTGGTAAAAATCAAATGCATGAAAAATTAAGACATAATTTGCGAATTGAATTGCACGAAGGATTAAATTTTAAAGATGTTAAATTAAATTTGTTCCATGATCAAATAGATATTGTGGTTGTTGATGTTTCATTTATTTCAGTAACAAAAATTTTGGAAAAAATTAAGGAATTGTTTACATATCCTTTAAAAATAGTAATTTTAGTTAAACCTCAATTCGAATTAGGTAAAGAAATTATTAAAGCAAACCATGGAGTAATAAAAATTAAAAAACTTTGGGATAAGGCTATTAATATTGTTGTTACATTTGCAAAGAAACTAAATTTCAAGATAAATTCACTTATTGAATCACCGATTAAAGGTGTTGATGGGAATAAAGAATTTTTAATGTACTTAGATAAATAATATGAAATACATATTACATATTGATCTGAATGCTTTTTTTGCATCCGTTGAAGAATTACTTAATCCAAAATTAAAATCTAAACCACTTGCTGTAGCAGGTAAGACATCACGTGCCTCAATAGTTAGCTCAGCCAACTATATTGCTAGACAGTTTGGTGTAAAAGCCGCAATGCCAATTTTTAAAGCTAAGAAATTGTGTCATAATTTAATTGTTGTTAACCATCATTTTCATGAATATGAGAAATATTCTAATTTATTTATTGATTTTATTTGTCAAAAATTAACTAACAATATTGAAATAATGTCTATTGATGAATGCTTTGCTGATGTTACACATTTATGTAAAACTCCTAGTGAGGCTATTAATGTTGCAAAAATTATTCAAAGAAAACTTCTTCGTCAAATAGGATTAAAATGTTCTATTGGTGTTTCATACAATAAGTTTTTAGCTAAGATGGCTAGTGATTTGCGTAAGCCATATGGTATCACTTCTATTTTTAGTAAAAAAGACATTGAACAATATATTTGACCACTACCAGTTGAAGATATGTTTTTAGTTGGTACAGCATCTTCAAAGAAATTAAAAGATTATCAAATAAAAACAATTAGAGATATTGCTAATGAGAAAAATGTTGATATTCTTAAGAATGTTTTTCAAAATCAATGAGAAGTTTACTTTCTACATGCTAAAGGGATAGGAGATGATGAACTTGATCATTCCCATAACATTCCTAAATCATTAAGTAATAGTGAAACATTTCTAACTGACACTAATAATCTAGATGAAATTTATCTTAAAATTGAGGAATTAACCAAATTAATGGTAGATCGTATGAATTCTTATGACTTAGTTGGTAGAAGATTGTCATTATCTATTAAATATCCAGATTTTAAAGTGACTACAAAAAATTATTCTTCGCCTAAATTATTAAGTGAATATTTTGAAATTGTTCAAATTCTAAAAAATTTATATGTCGATAATTTTCAAAATGCAACAATTAGATTAATTGGTGTTGGTATTTCACAGTTACAATTTAACAAAAAGTTAAATACTATGATTTTTGATGATTATGTTGAAGAAGATAAGATTGTTGAAGATCAGTATCAAATCATTAAAAAAGATATTAATGATAAATTTAAATTAGATATTATTGATATTGCTTCTAAGAAATTAAATAGTTAGATATTTTTATTTAATTCTTTAAATAATATTTTTCCTTCATAAGTTATTTTTCGGCCTTTATTAGTTTTTACAATATAATTTTTTCTTAGCAAATATGGTTCAATTTTCAAACTGATTGTTAGTTCATCAATACCTATAATTTGACTAATTGTTTTAATTCCTAATATTTCATCATCATTTTGAATTAAAGATTTCAAATATAAATAATCATTTTTATCAAATTCATTATAAACATACCCAATTTTATTTAAAATGTTTCTGATCTTTGTTTTTGGGTTAGATAATTTAAAATCATAAATTCTTCTAATTAGTTTATAAGTGATTCTCGGAATACCTTTTGATGCTAGACATATTAAGTCAATATCTTCATCATTTAATATCAACCCATATTTATTTGCATAAAATAAGATAATATTTTTGATTTCAATTTCATCATATTCATTTAAATTGATAATAATACCAAACCGATCAATTAATGGTTGTGGGAGTTTTCCATAAATTGTTGTTGCGGCTATTATGGAAAAACTTGGTAATTTTATTCTTGTTAATTTGCTATTGTAATCTTTACCAATATTTAAATCTAAGCTATTTTCTTCCATAGCTGAATAAAATAATTCCAAACATTTTATATTAACAGCATGGATCTCATCAATGAAAAGAATTTCATTTTCTTGCATTGATAATAAGATATTAATAACATCTATAGGCTTTTGAATACTTGCCCCTTGAACAATTCTTAATTTAGCTTGTAATTCATTAGCAATTATTTTAGCTAGAGTTGTTTTTCCGGTTCCAGGCAAACCATAAATTAAACTATGTTCAAAGGAATGATGATCTTTTTTACATGAATTAATAAATACTCGAATATTTTCTTTTATTTCAGTTTTACCAATAAAACTATCTAAGCTATTAATTGGATTCAATGGCATTAGTGTCTTTATTGATTATTATTTTTATGGCATCAGCGATTAGACTTGATAGTTCTTCTTTATCAGATGTATTAGTTAATGACATTTTACTAATAGCATATTGAATATCATTTTCTTTATATCCAAGTGCATTTAATGCGCTAAATAGTTCACTGATCATATTATTCATTGATGAATTATCGATCTTATTCTTATAAAATTCATACAAAGTATCAATAATGATTTTGGCACTTTTAGTATTAATACCTTTACATTTAGCTAACTCATCATAATTTTTTGTAACAATCAGTTGTTTAAGTAAATTATTATCATTACTGCAAATAAGTAATGAAGTTTTTGCTCCTATTCCTTGGCAACGCATTAGTGATAAAAACAATTCTTTATCAAGGTATGTTTTAAAACCATAAATGTCATCTACAAAACTATTTTTACTTGTAAGTTTATATTGGCGATAAACATACAAATATAACATTGTATTTAATTTAAAACTGTCAGGATTATTGACATAAATAACATAGCCAACATTATTACAATCAAATGTTATTGATTTTTTATTGATGGAAATAACTTTTCCATATAAATATGAATACATTTTAATTCCTCCTAATATATAAAATGAGGAAAATTAAAAATTATTCATCATTATTAAGAATTTTAATGAATGTATCATGTTCAATCGATACATTACCTATATTTTTAAGTTTTTTCTTTCCTTCCTTTTGTTGCTCAAGTAGTTTTTTCTTACGACTGACATCACCACCATAGCATTTAGCTAATACATTTTTATAGATAGCAGGAATTGTTTCTCGAGCAATAATTTTACCACCAATGGCAGCTTGAATTGGAATTTCAAATTGTTGACGAGGGATAAACTTTTTAAGCTTTTCGCAAATTGTTCTTGCTTTTATATGAGCAGATTGTTTATTTACAATCATACTCAATGGATCAACTTTCTTACCATTTAATAAAATATCAACTTTAACTAAATTACTCTTTCTATAGTCAAGCAAATCATAACTCATTGATGCATAACCGCGACTAACAACTTTTAAGCTATTAAAAAAGTTGTAAATTATTTCATTTAGAGGAATAATATAAATAAGTTTATGTTGGTTTCCTTCAACAACATCTAATGATTCGTAAATTCCATTATGAGCTTGTGCAAGCTTCATTAATCCACCTAAATATTCTTTAGGAGTAATAATTTCAAGTTTAACAAATGGTTCTTTGATTTCTCTAATGAAAGTTGGGTCTGGTAATTCACTAGGATTATTAACATTAATAGTTTCACCATTAGTTTTTAAAACTTTATATTCTACACTTGGAGCAGTTAAAATCAAATCAATATTGTATTCTCTTAAGATTCTTTCTTGAATTACATCCATATGTAATAGTCCTAAAAAACCACAACGAACACCAAATCCTAATGCTGCTGAAGTCTCATATTTATAGGTTAGTGATGAATCTGAAAGAGTAATTTTCATCATTGCATCTTTTAATTCAGCATATTTACTATTATCAACAGGATACATTCCACAATACACCATCGGCAATACCTTTTTATAACCTGGTAATGGTTGCAAACAAGGATTATCAAAATCTGTAATTGTGTCACCAACTTCAACATCCTTAGCTGTTTTAATGTTAGCTGAAATTCAGCCAACATCACCACAATTTAAAACATCAACATTTTTAAATTTAGGTGTTTTTATACCGATTTCACTAATGACAAAATCTTTGTTATTAGCCATCATTTTAATGTGTTGACCAATATGAACAGAACCGTTTTTAATTCTTACAAAACAAATAACTCCACGATATGAATCATAATAAGAATCAAAAATTAATGCTTGTAATTTACCATTACTATCACCTTCTGGTGGGGGAATAAAATCAATAATGCTTTTTAATAATTCTTCAACACCTTTACCAGTCTTAGCAGAAATTAAATTTACATGTTGATCATTTCCAATAATTTCATCAACTTGTTTTAATGTATCTTCTATGTTTGCACTTGGTAAATCAATTTTATTGATAATAGTAAGAATACTAAGATTATTTGCTAAAGCTAAATAAGTATTAGCTATTGTTTGAGCTTGTACACCTTGAGTAGCATCAACAACAAGTAATGCACCTTCACAAGCTGCTAAACTCCTTGATACTTCATAGTTAAAATCTACATGTCCGGGAGTATCAATCAAATTAAATATGTATTTTTGATTAGTTCTTTTATCAGTGTAGTTTAATGATACACTATTTAATTTAATAGTAATTCCTCTTTCACGTTCAATGTCCATAGAATCAAGGACTTGATCTTTCATTTCCCTTTTTTCAAGACCATGAGTGAATTCAATAATTCGATCACTTAATGTAGATTTTCCATGATCAATATGGGCAATAATACTAAAATTTCTTATGTATTTTTTATCCATATAACATCCCACTAATGCCAAATTAATAGTCACTTAATAAAAAATTTTGTTTTTTTATATTCATATTTTTCGTTTATATATGACATTTGTCATAATATATAATTCATTATATATTAGACAGAATATATTTTGTATATGTACAACCACAACTTAATTGAGAAAAAATGGCAGAAATATTGGAGTGAACACAAAACTTATAAGTTTGTTGATGATGATTCTAAACCAAAAGCATATATCTTGGATATGTTTCCTTATCCAAGTGGTCAAGGATTGCATGTAGGACATCCAAAAGGATATACAGCGACTGATGTTGTTTCAAGATTTAAACACTTTAATGGTTATAGTGTTCTTCATCCAATTGGTTGGGATGCATTTGGTTTACCTGCAGAACAATATGCAATTAATACTAATAATCATCCTGCTAAATTCACTCAGGAAAATATTAAACATTTTCGTAAACAACTTCAAATGATTGGTTTTAGTTATGATTATGATAAAGAAGTTGATACAACAGATCCAAAATATTACAAATGAACACAATGAATATTTTCAAAGTTATTTGAAAATGATTTAGCAGAAATAAGAGATGTAGATGTAAATTGGTGTGAAAAACTAGGTACAGTTTTATCAAATGAGGAAGTTTTAAATAAAGATGGTAAAATGGTTTCTGAACGAGGAGAATTTCCTGTAGTTAGAAAACCAATGCGTCAATGAGTTTTAAAAATTACTAAGTATGCTGATAAACTCATTGAAGGGTTGGATTTAATTGATTGGCCAGAATCATTAAAAGCAATTCAGAGGAAATGAATCGGTAGATCAACTGGTGCATTAATTAGTTTTAAAACTAATGTTAATGTTGATTTAGAAGTATTTACAACAAGACCCGATACATTATTCGGAGTAACTTATTTAGCTATAGCCCCAGACCATGATGGTGTTAATAAATTTATTACTAGTGAAAATAAATCAAAGTGTTTTGACTACATTACTAAAGCTAAATCAAAAAGTGACTTGGAAAGAAAGGCAAACACTAAAGTTCAAACTGGTGTATTTTCTGGTTCATATGCAATCCATCCAATAACTAAAAATAAGTTACCAATTTATATTTGTGACTATATTTTAAAAGATTATGCTACTGGCTCAATAATGGCTGTTCCTGCTCATGATGAACGTGATTATAATTTTGCCAACAAATATAAATTACCAATTATAAAAGTTATTGATGTTGATGATAAACAATTACCATATACTAATGATGGCAAACATATTAATTCCGATTTCTTAAATGGTTTGAATAAGAAATCAGCAACAAAATTAATGCTTGATTATTTAATCAAGCATAAATTAGGTAAATCTCATGTTACTTATAAAATGAAAGATTGATTATTTAGTCGTCAAAGATATTGGGGTGAACCTTTTCCAATTATTTATGATGAAAATGATAAACCACATCTTGTTAAAGATTTACCATTAATTCTCCCTGAATGTGATGATTATAAACCTTCAAACAATGGTAAAAGCCCATTATCTAAATTAACTAAATGGGTTAACATAACAATCAATAATAAAAAATATCATCGAGAAACAAATACTATGCCTCAATGAGCTGGTAGTTGCTGATATTACTTAGGTTATTTACTAAAACAACCAGATCATTCTTATATTGATTTAAATTCAAAAAAGGCATATGAATTATTTAAACGATGATTACCAGTAGATTTATATGTCGGTGGTCAAGAACATGCTGTTTTACATTTATTGTATGCTCGTTTTTGACACCGCTTCTTATATGATATTAAAGTAGTTCCTACTCCTGAACCATTTTATCGACTTATGAATCAGGGAATGATTCTAGGTGAGAATGGCGAAAAGATGTCAAAATCTCGTGGGAATGTAATTAATCCCGATGAGATTATTAAAACTCATGGTGGTGATGCATTAAGACTATATGAAATGTTTATGGGTCCATTAAATGCATCATTACCATGAACCGAAGATGGATTAAATGGTGTAAGGAAATGGTTAGATCGTGTCTATAGATTGTTTGAAATAAAAATTAAAGATTTTTCAGACAAAACTAATGAATCATTAGATTATGCATATAACTTATTTGTAAAAAATGTAACTAATAATATTGATAAAAATAATTTCAACGTCGCAATTAGCGATATGATGATTTTTATTAATGCATGCTATGGTTTAGATAAATTAAATAAAGAATATATGCATAATTTCTTAATTGTGCTTTCTTGTTATGCACCGCATTTAGCTGAGGAATTAAATCAAATGATGGGATATAAAGAATCTATCTATCATTCTGTATGACCTAAATTCGATAAGTCAAAACTTATATTATCACAAATGTCAATACCAATTATGATTAATGGTAAACTTCGTGATGTAATAAAAGTTGATGTTTCAATTACTGAACAAGAAATTATTACTTTAGTTAAAACTCAACCTAAAATTATTAAGTTTATTGAAAATAAATCAATAAAGAAAATAATTTATGTAAAAAATAAAATAGTTAACATTTTAATTTAATATGAAATTTAAATCATTGTCATTAAGACCTTGAATATTAGATGTCTTAAATAAAAAGCAAATTTATGAAACAACTGATATTCAAACAGAATCATTTTTAAGCAAAAATAATGGTAAGAGCTTAATTATTACTTCTAAAACTGGAAGTGGTAAGACTTTATGTTTTCTAATCAACATCTTAAATAAAATTGATATTGATAAAAATAATGTTCAAGCACTGATATTAGTTCCCACAAAAGAATTAGCTAATCAAATATATACCGTTTTTAATGAATTTGCAAGACAACAAAATAAGATAAGAATTAAGATGTTGTCCAATAATGTTAATTTTAATGAAGCATATAAATCCCAAATTATTATTGCCACACCAAATAAGGCTTTAGATTTTGTAAGGGACAAAAACATAAAGGAGTCAATTAAATTTTTTGTTCTTGATGAAGCTGATATGTTAATAGATTTTGGTTTTTATAACACAATACTTAATGTTTTTAATGAAATTAATAATCAATATTTAATTAAATATGCAACTAGTGCAACATTACATGAATCATTGGCAAATCATTTAAAACGAATATTAACTAATGCTAAAGTAATTTCAACTTCTGATTCAATATGATTGAATGATCAAATTTCACATAACATTATATATCAATCTAACAATATTGATCCATACGATACTTTGAATAAGTTTTTAAAAACAATTAATCCTTATTTTTGTATTATTTTTGCTAATACAAAAAATGATGCAAATAACATTTATAAAAGAATGTTGGAGAATAATTACAATGTGGGATTAATTCATCAAGATTTTTTTGAAAGAAAACGAAAGCAAATTTATCGTCAAATTCTTGATAATAAGTTCCAATATTTAGTAGCTACTGATTTGATTGCTAGAGGTATAGACATTCCTCATGCAGATGTTGTTATTTCTTTTGGTCTACCATTAGATACTATGTGGTATATTCATCGAGCCGGAAGAATAGGAAGAAATAAAAGAAACGGGTATAGTCATTGTATTTATAGAACATCTGATGATAATTTAATAAATAACTTAACTCACAAAGGAATTAAATGAAATTTTTATTTGATTAATAATGATTTAAAGATTATTCCAAAAAACAAAGAATTAAGGATTAAAAAGAAGATTAAATTTGATGAGCAAACTAATAATCAAATAAAAAAAATTATTTATACAAATTCTAAAAGGATCAAGCCTGGATATAAGAAAAAGATTAAAAAGCAAATCCACAAGATTAAACAAAAAGTAAGACACCAAAATATTGAAAAGAAAATTAAGAAGATCTTAATTAAAAAGAATATTAAAGATTCAAAAAAAGATAGATATTAGAATGTTAAATATCTAATTTGAGACATTATTTCAGAATAATTTAATTGTTCATAAAATAAGATTGTAAGAGAAATATGAGTAAAGTCTCAAAATGTTTGTCTAGTTTAGCAAAAATAATTAATAATTTTGGCTAAATAATATATCCTACTATCAAAAATATACAAAAATAACATTTTCCATTATATTTTATTCCGATATATATATATATATATATAATGTACTTGATGGTAGTAGATATAGAAATTATTTAGTTAACTAGTGAAGGTAAAAAAATGAAATCAAAAATTATTAAATCAATAATGTTTTCTACTATAGGTGTTTTATCTGCAAGTACAATTTCACCTATTGCATTAACAAGTTGTGGAAAGAAAAACCAACAAGTAGTTCATGTTACAGGTGTTACATTAGACAAAAGTTCATTAAAATTGGCTCCAGGTAAAAATACCCAACTAATAGCAACTGTTTTGCCAGAAAATGCAACCAATAAAAATGTAACTTGAAGTTCAAGTAATGAATCAGTTGCTACAGTTGATCAAAACGGAAATATCCAAGCAATTAGTGAAGGAAATACAACTATCATTGTAACCACTAAGGATAGTGGGCATACAGCTACTTGTGAAGTTACTGTTAATGAAAATATAATTCATGTAACAGGTGTTACATTAGATAAAGATAAATTAGAATTAGATCAAGGTACAACTGCCCAACTAAAAGCAACTGTCTTACCAGAAAATGCAACCAATAAAAATGTAACTTGAACTTCAAGTAATGAATCTATCACCACAGTTGATCAAAATGGAAATGTTAAAGCAATTAGTGAAGGAACTGCAACTATTACTGCAACCACTGAAGATGGTGGATATACAGATTTTTGTAAAGTAGTAGTAAGAACTATAACTATACCTGTTCAAAGTATTACATTGGACAAAAGTAGTTTAAGTCTAAATAAAGGTGAATCTGCTCAACTAACAGCAACTGTCTTACCAGAAAATGCAACCAATAAAAATGTAACTTGGAGTTCATTGAAGCAATCTGTTGCCACAGTTGATCAAAATGGAAATGTCACTGCAAAATCAGCAGGAAATGTAGAAATTGCTGTAACCACTGAAGATGGTGGATATATGGCTATTTGCAAAGTTACTGTTACTGAAAAGTCAGTTCCAGTTCAAAGTGTTACATTAAATGAAACTAGATTAGAACTAGTTGAAGGTGAATCTGCTCAACTAACAGCAACCGTTTTACCAGAAAATGCAACCAATAAAAATGTAACTTGAAAGTCACTTGATGCATCTCTTGTCACAGTTGATCAAAATGGAAATGTTACTGCAAAAAATCCAGGATCTGGAGTTGTAGGTCTTACAACTGTTACTGTAACCACTGAAGATGGTGGATATAAAGCTAGTTGTACAGTAACAGTAAAACCATATACACCTGAGCCTGTTGTAGTTAATTTAGATGGACAAGGTATTTTTGTATGAGGAGATATAGTTGTTAAATGTAATCTTTTATCAAATAATTATGGACAACGTGAAGCTGTTTTATTATCAAAGTTTAATGGTGATAGTGAAAACGGCTATGTTGATGGAACTGGAATATTAAGAATTCCTGATTATGTTGATTGAGGTAATGCAAGATATTATGTAAAAAGAATTCCTTCTGAATGATCTGATGGTAGTAATAATATTGATGGAATTGAATTTGAAAGTAATGTTTCACACTTAAGAGAAATTTGTGATTATGCATTTAAAGGTACTGATGCATTAGATAATTACCATTACAAGGTCTTAACATTTCCAGAAGGGTTAGAGTATATAGGCACTGAGGCCTTTTATGATGTTGATAGATCATATGATAATATAATGTTTGGTATTGATTTCCCATCAACTTTAAATGCTATTAATGTAAGAGCATTCGCAAATGCAGGTTATATTGGTAATGGAAGCCACCCTGCAATAATGATGTTTAGAGGCAATTTTAATACTGCAAATATGTGTGAAAAAGTATTTTATTGTTCTTCAAGTAGGCATTATGTGCAATATATTTATGCTCCTGTTATGGAAATAGCTACAAATATTGCAAATCACATAAGAGTTTGTTATGAAGATGACTTTACAATTAACAAGAGTTCTCTTATTCCTAAAGTAATTGGTGAATAGTATAAATTTTGGAGTAAGAGCAATAAAAATTCTTGATTTTTTATCAAGAATTTTTATTGCTATGTGGTGCACATGAAGAGACTTGAACTCTTACTCCGTTAAGAATTAGGTCCTTAGTCCAACACGTATACCAATTCTGCCACATGTGCATGTAATATGGTATACAATGTTGTTGGAATTTGAGTAAAGTCTCAAAAAAATGTTCACTTTTTGCAACATTATTCTTAATTTATCAATTTTTTTAAAACATATATATATATATATAATGTACTTGATGGTAGTAGATATAGAAATTATTTAGTTCACTAGTGAAGGTGAAAAAATGAAATCAAAATTTATTAAATCATTATTATTTTCTACTATAGGACTATTATCTACAAGTGTAGTTACTCCTATTGTGTTGTCAAGTTGTGGCAAAAAAATTCCAGTTACAAGTGTTAAATTGAATGATAATTCAATATTTTTAAGTCTAAATGGTCCAAATAGTTTTTATAAATTAACAGCAACTATTTTACCAGAAAATGCAACCAATAAAAATGTATCTTGAAGCTCAAGCAATGAATCTATTGCCACAGTTGATCAAAATGGTAATGTTACTGCAAAAAGTCTAGGAGTTGCAACTATTACTGTAACTACCGAATCCGGCAAAAAAACAGATACTTGCAAAGTTACTGTAAGCGAAAATATAATTCATGTAACAAGTATTGAATTGGATAGTAAAAAAATATTTTTATATCCGGATCAATCTTATAAACTAACAGCAACTGTCTTACCAGAAAATGCAACCAATAAAAATGTAACTTGAAGTTCAAGTAATGAATCTATTGCCATAGTTGATCAAAACGGCAATGTTACTGCAAAAACTCCTGGAATTGCAACTATTACTGTAACCACTGAAGATGGTAGCAAAACAGATACTTGCGAAGTTACTGTAACTGAAAGCATCATTCATGTAACAAGTGTTACATTAGATAAAGATAAATTAGAATTAGATCAAGGTACAACTGCCCAACTAAAAGCAATTGTCTTACCAGAAAATGTAACCAATAAAAATGTAACTTGAAAATCAAATAATGAATCTGTTGCTATAGTTGATCAAAATGGAAATGTCACTGCAAAATTAGCAGGAAATGCAACTATTACTGTAACCACTGATGATGGTAACAAAACTGCCACTTGTGGAGTTACTATCATTGATAATGTAATTCCAGTTAAAAGTGTTATATTAGATAAAGATAAATTAGAATTAGATAAAGGTACAACTGCCCAACTAATAGCAACTGTTTTGCCAGAAAATGCAACCAATAAAAATGTAACTTGAAAATCAAGTGATGAATTTGTTGCCATAGTTGACCAAGATGGAAATGTTACTGCAAAATCAGTAGGAAATGCAACTGTTACTGTAACCGCTGAAGATGGTGGATATATGGCTATTTGCAAAGTTACTGTCATTGAAAAAGTGATTCCAGTTACAAGTGTTTCATTAGACAATGATAGATTAGATTTAATTGAAGGTGAAACTGCCCAACTAACAGCAACTGTTTTACCAGAAAATGCAACCAATAAAAATGTAACTTGAAGTTCAAGTGATGAATCTATTGCCACAGTTGATCAAAATGGAAATGTCACTGCAAAAAACCCAGGAACTGCAACTATTACTGTAACCACTGAAGATGGTGGATATATGGCTATATGCTATGTAAATGTAACAGCTAAACCAATACCTGTTAGTGGTATTGTATTAAATGAAACTAAATTAGAATTAGCTAATGGTGAAACTTTCCGACTAACAGCAACTGTTTTACCAGAAAATGCAGCCAATAAAAATGTAACTTGAAGTTCAAGTGATCTATCCATTGCAACAGTTGATCAGAATGGAAATGTTACTGCAAAAAATCTAGAAGGAATTTCAGCTCTTACAACTATTACTGCAACCACTGAAGATGGTGGATATACAGCTAGATGCACAATAATAGTAAAACCTACTGAAGTAGTAGGATATAATTATGACATTTGAGGAAATTTAACAGTTAAATATAAACTTTTATCAAATAATGAATGTCGTTTATTAACAAAATTTGATGGTGATGGTGAAAATGGTTATGTTGATGGAGCAGGAGTATTAAGAATTCCTGATCATGTTGTTTATAATGGTCAAAATTATTACGTAAAAAGAATTCCTTCTGAATGATCTGATGGTGAAAACAATGTTTATGGAATTGAATTTGATAATGTTTCACATTTAAAAGAAATTTGTGACTATGCATTTAAAGGTACTGATGCATTGGATAACTACCATCACAAAGTCTTAACATTTCCAGAAGGTTTAGAATATATAGGCACTGAAGCTTTTTATAATGTTAATAGGTTAAATGATAATGTAATGTATGGTATTGTTTTTCCTTCAACTTTAAGAGCAATTAATGTAAGAGCATTCGCTAATGCAGGTAGAATAGGTGAGGATCTTTATCAAAATCCAATTCCAATCCCTGGGGAATTAACGTTCAAAGGTAATTTTAATCCTGAAAATATGCGTGAGGAGGCATTTTCTCCAATTCAAGGTAGAAATTATGTGAAATATATACGTGCTCCTAATATTGAAATAGCTACAAATATTGCAAATTACATAAGTGTTGTTTATGAAGATGATTTTCGTAAAATAATTTCTCATGATGGGCGTGAATATAATTATCTTATCCCTATGCAAATTGATTGATAAAATAAATTTCAAAAATAATGAGTTAAGTCTCAAAATGTTTGTCTAGTTTAGCAAAAATAATTAATAATTTTGGTTAAATAATATATCCTATCAAAAATGTACAAAAATAACATTTTCCATTTATTTTATTCCAATATATACATATGCATATATATATATATAATATACTTTGATGGTAGTAGATATAGAAATTATTTAGTTCACTAGTGAAGGTAAAAAAGTGAAATCAAAATTTATTAAATCATTATTATTTTCTACTATAGGAGTATTGTCTATGGGTGTAGCTACTCCTATGGCAATATCAAGTTGTGGCAAAAAAATTCAAGTTACAGGTGTTAAATTGAATGATAATTCAATATTTTTAAGTCTAAATGGTCCAAATAGTTTTTATAAATTAACAGCAACTATTTTACCAGAAAATGCAACCAATAAAAATGTATCTTGAAGTTCAAGCGATCCATCTATTGTCATAGTTGATCAAAATGGTAATGTTACTGCAAAAAGCCTAGGAGTTGCAACTGTTACTGTAACTACCGAATCCGGCAAAAAAACAGATACTTGCAAAGTTACTGTAAGCGAAAATATAATTCATGTAACAAGTATTGAATTGGATAGTAAAAAAATATTTTTATATCCGGATCAATCTTATAAACTAACAGCAACTGTCTTGCCAGAAGATGCAACTAATAAAAATGTAACTTGAAGTTCTTTGAAGCCATCTATTGCCATAGTTGATCAAAATGGAAATGTTACTGCAAAAAGTCCAGGAGATGTAGAAATTGCTGTTACTACTGAAGATGGTTGGCATACAGCTGTTTGTGAAGTAGTAGTATGAGATATTCCTGTTACAGGTGTTACATTAGATAAAGATAAATTAGAATTAGATCAAGGTACAACTGCCCAACTAAAAGCAACTGTCTTACCAGAAAATGCAACCAATAAAAATGTAACTTGAAGTTCAAGTGATGAATCTATTGCCACAGTTGATCAAAATGGAAATGTCATTGCAAAAAACCCAGGAACCGCAACTATTACTGTAACCACTGAAGATGGTAGCAAAACAGATACTTGCGAAGTTATTGTAACTGAAAACACAATTCATGTAACAAGTGTTACATTAGATAAAGATAAATTAGAATTGGTTCAAGGTAAAAATACTCAACTAAAAGCAACTGTCTTACCAGAAAATGCAACCAATAAAAATGTAACCTGAAGTTCAAGTGATGAATCTATTACCACAGTAGATCAAAATGGAAATGTCACTGCAAAAAATCCAGGAACTGCAACTATTCATGTAACCACTGATGATGGTGGGTATACAGCCTATTGTGTAGTAACAGTATCAGCCAAAATACCTGTTACAGGTGTTACATTAGATAAAGATAAATTAGAATTGGCTCAAGGTGGAACTGGTCAACTAACAGCATATGTCTTACCAGAAAATGCAACCAATAAAAAAGTAATTTGAAGTTCAAGCGATCTATCTATTGCCTCAGTTGACCAAAATGGAAATGTCACTGCAAAAACCGTAGGAAATGTAACTATTACTGTAACCACTGATGATGGTGGATATACAGCTACTTGTGATGTAACAGTGAAAGAATACATTCCTGTCAAAAGTGTTACAATAGACAAATATGATTTAAAAATAATTGAAGGTGAAACTGCCCAATTAATAGCTACTATTTTACCAGAAAATGCAACAAATAAAAATGTAACTTGAAGGTCAAATGATACATCTGTTGCCACAGTTGACCAAAATGGGAAAGTTACTGCAATAGGCGAAGGACTCGCAATGATTTATGTAACAACTGAAGATGGTAACAAAGAAGCCGGTTGTTTTATATACGTAACAGCCAAAACACCTGTTATAGGTGTTACATTAAATGAAACTAAATTAGAACTAGTTGAAGGTGGAGCTGCTCAACTAACAGCAACCGTTTTACCAGAAAATGCAACAAATAAAAATGTAACTTGAAGGTCAAATGACACATCTCTTGTCACAGTTGATCAAAATGGAAATGTTACTGCAAAAAATCCAGGATCTGGAGCTGTAGGTCTTACAACTGTTACTGTAACCACTGAAGATGGTGGATATGAAGCTTCTTGCACAGTAACAGTATGAGGTAGAACACCTGAGCCTGTTGTAGTTAATTTAGATGGACAAGGTATTTTTGTATGAGGAGATATAGTTGTTAAATGTAATCTTTTATCAAATAATTATGGACAACGTGAAGCTGTTTTATTATCAAAGTTTAATGGTGATAGTGAAAACGGCTATGTTGATGGAACTGGAATATTAAGAATTCCTGATTATGTTGATTGAGGTAATGCAAGATATTATGTAAAAAGAATTCCTTCTGAATGATCTGATGGTAGTAATAATATTGATGGAATTGAATTTGAAAGTAATGTTTCACACTTAAGAGAAATTTGTGATTATGCATTTAAAGGTACTGATGCATTAGATAATTATCATCAAAAATTTGTAACATTTCCAGAGGGTTTAGAGTATATAGGAACTGAGGCCTTTTATAATGTTGATAGGGGTAATGAGAATATATACTGTGGTTTTGTTTTCCCATCAACTTTAAATGCAATTAATGCAAGAGCATTTGCAAGAGCAGGTCTAATTGGTCCATATGTGCAACAACGTTCAACATTAACATTTAAAAATGCTAATTTTGATCCTAATAACATTAAAGAAAAAGCATTTTCTCCATATGGATATAGTCTTGTTAATAATGTGCACTTCATTGATGCCCCTAATATTGAATTAGCCACATATATTGCAAATTACATAAGAGTTTGCTTTGAAGATGACTTTATGATTAGTGACTCTCTTCTTGTTCCTAGAGTAATAGGTTAATAAATAAATTTTAAAGTAAAAGTAATAAAAAGTTTTGAGTTTTAGCACTGATCCTTATATATATATATATATAATTTAATAAATAAAGTATTTTACCTAATTGAGGAGATAAAAAAGTGAAATCAAAATTTATTAAATCAATATTATTTTCCACTATAGGGGTATTATCTGTAAGTGCAACTACACCTATTTCATTATCAAGTTGTAGAAAAAAAACAGTTCAAGTTACAGGTGTTACATTAGATAAAGATAAATTAGAATTGGTTCAAGGTAAAAAAACTCAACTAAAAGCAACTATCTTACCAAAAAATGCAACCAACAAAAATGTAACTTGAAGTTCAAGCGATCCATCTACTGCCTCAGTTGATCAAAATGGAAATGTTATTGCAAAAAACCTAGGAACTGCAACTATTACTGTAACCACTGATGATGGTGGATATACAGCTACTTGTGATGTAACAGTGAAAGAATACATTCCTGTTACAGGTGTTACATTAGACAAAGATAAATTAGAATTGGCTAAAGGTGGAACTGGTCAACTAACAGCAACTGTCTCACCAGAAAATGCAACCAATAAAAATGTAACTTGAAGTTCAAATAATGAATCTATCACCACAGTTGATCAAAATGGAAATGTTAAAGCAATTAGTGAAGGAACTGCAACTATTACTGTAACCACTGATGATGGTGGATATAAAGATTTTTGTGATGTAATAGTGACAAACAATGTATCTGTTACAGGTGTTACATTAGATAAAGATAAATTAGAATTGGTTGAAGGTGAAACTGCCCAACTAATAGCAACTGTTTTACCAGAAAATGCAACCAATAAAAAAGTAATTTGAAGTTCAACCAATGAATCTGCTGCCATTGTTGACCAAGACGGAAATGTTAAAGCAGTTAATGAAGCATCTACACTTATTTCTGTAACCACTGATGATGGTGGATATATAGCTATTTGTTTAGTTAATGTCACCAAAAAGATAATTCCTGTTACAGGTGTTACATTAGACAAAGATAAATTAGAATTGGCTAAAGGTGGAACTGGTCAACTAACAGCAACTGTTTTACCAGAGGATGCAACAAATAAAAATGTAACTTGAAAATCAAGTGATGAATCTGTTGCCACAGTTGATCAAAACGGAAATGTTACTGCAAAATCAGCAGGAAATACAACTGTTACTGTAACCACTGAAGATGGTAGCAAAATAGATACTTGCGAAGTTACTGTAACTGAAAACACAATTCCTGTTATAGGTGTTACATTAGATAAAGATAAATTAGAATTGGTTCAAGGTAAAAAAACTCAACTAAAAGCAACTGTCTTACCAGAAAATGCAACAGATAAAAATGTAATTTGAAGTTCAAACGATCCATATATTGCCACAGTTGATCAAAATGGAAATGTCACTGCAAAAAACCTAGGAACTGCGGATATTACTGTAACCACTGAAGATGGTGGATATGCAGCTACTTGTGATGTAACAGTGAAAGAATACATTCCTGTCAAAAGTGTTACAATAGACAAATATGATTTAAAAATAATTGAAGGTGAAACTGCCCAATTAATAGCTACTATTTTACCAGAAAATGCAACAAATAAAAATGTAACTTGAAGGTCAAATGATACATCTGTTGCCACAGTTGACCAAAATGGGAAAGTTACTGCAATAGGCGAAGGACTTGCAATGATTTATGCAACAACTGAAGATGGCAACAAAGAAGCTGGTTGTTTTACATACGTAATAGCCAAAACACATGTTACAGGTGTTACATTAAATGAAACTAAATTAGAACTAGTTGAAGGTGGAACTGCTCAACTAATAGCAACTATTTTACCAGAAAATGCAACCAACAAAAATGTAACTTGAAAGTCACTTGACACATCTCTTGTCACAGTTGATCAAAATGGAAATGTTACTGCAAAAAACCCAGGATCTGGAGCTGTAGGTCTTACAACTGTTACTGTAACCACTGAAGATGGTGGATATGAAGCTTCTTGTACAGTAATAGTAAGAGGAAAAGTGCCTGTTCAAAGTATTACATTAAATGAAACTAGATTAGAATTAAATGAAGGTGAAACTAAAAAACTAACAGCAACTATCTTACCAGAAAATGCAACCTATAAAAATGTAACTTGAAAATCAAATGATGAATCTGTTGCCACAGTTGATCAAAATGGGGATGTTAAAGGAATTAGTCCAGGAACTATAGATATTGTTGTAACCACTGAAGATGGTGGATATGAAGCTTCTTGTACAGTAATAGTATGAGAAAGAGGATCTAAACCTGTTGTAGTTAATTTAGATGGATATGGTATTTTTACATGGGGAAATATAACAGTTAAGTGTAAACTTATATCAAATAATTATGGAGATCGTGAAGCTGTTTTATTATCAAAATTCGATGGTGATGATGAAAATGGTTATGTTGCTGGAGCAGGAGTATTAAGAATTCCTGATCATGTTGTTTGGAGTAGTCAAAACTATTATGTAAAAAGAATTCCTTCTGAATGATCTGATGGTGAAAATGATGTTAATGGAATTGAATTTGAAAGTAATGTTTCACACTTAAGAGAAATTTGTGATTATGCATTTAAAGGCACTAATGCATTAGATAATTACTATTATAAAGTTCTTGAATTTCCAGAGGGTTTAGAGTATATAGGAACTGAGGCCTTTTATGATGTTAATAGGTCAAATGATCTTATAATGGATGGTATTGTTTTCCCATCAACTTTAAATGCAATTAATGTAAGAGCATTTGCAAATGCAGGTTTAATTGGTTCAGCTACATGACCTGCAACATTAACATTTAAAAATCCTGATTTTGATCCTAATAACATTAAAGAAAAAGCATTTTCTCCATATGGATATCTTACTACTAATTATGTGCAATATATTTATGCTCCTACTATCGAATTAGCTACAAGGATTAAACAATATATATTTGACCATTTTGTGTGAGACGACTTTGAAATTGATGGAAATAACCTTATTCCTAAAGTAATTGGTTCCTAGAATAAATTTTAAAGTAAAAGCAATAAAAAGATTAGGTTTCAAAATGTTTGACTAGCATATCTAAATTAACCAATAATTTGAATAATGCCGCAAAAAGTTGAATTTTGTAGTATAGATCTATTTTTACTTTTATTATTTATGTTTATGTTAAACTTCTAATTTTTTAATATTATCTAAGTATTGTTTTAGTTCACACCCGCCTTGTGCAAATGTAACACTTCCGCCACCTGAACCATTAAACAATTTATTCAATTTATTAATTAATGTATTAGCTATATATTGTTTATTGGTTACTTTACTACCTGTGATAACAAAATATCTAACTTTATCATTTACTTTATCAAAAGCAATGAATGTTTTGTCTTTGTTTTCATTAGTTAATTGTCCTAGAGTATTGATTAGTATTCTAGCATCAATATTATTTAATTCAGTAATGATGACATTTTTATCGCTATCAATGATAAATGATTTTTTTAATTCTACTGATTGATTTATATTTTTATTCAAATTAGCTTTAGCAATTAATTTTTTCAATTCTTGCTTAACATTTGCAAAATTTTTAATTAATTTATGATAATTTTCTCTTGTTTTATCAAATGAGAGTTGTTTTATTTGTTTATCATATAGTTTGTGATCAATTTTAAGTTCATATAATTCATTGAGTAATGAATTAAATTCTTTTTTAATTTGACTAATTTTTTCTTCTAAGAATTCATTAATAGTATTGTTTGTTGTCAAACCTTCAATTCGATATGAGCCACTACCTTTAGTGTCAAGTTTAATAATCATGAATTGTTCAAGTTCACTTAAATTTTTAACATGGGTACCACCACAAACATCACTTGTAGTGTTTTCCATAATTACTACACGCAACAAACCATTAATTTTTTTATATATGTTCTCAAAATGAGCATGTGCATGGATTTTTTTAGCATCTTCTAAACTCATTAATTTAGTTGTTACTTTAGCATTAGATTTAATATACTCATTAACTTTTTGTTCAACTTTGAGTAATTCTTCATCAGTTAATTTTGACTGGTATGAAAAATCAAAAGTTAATTTTTTTGCAGATTTAAATGCACCTTCTTGATGTATTGAATCTGAAATAGAAACTTGAAATGCTTTTTGTAACAAATGTTCACATGAATGATTGCATGAAGTTAATTTTCGATTGGTTACATCGATTTGCAAATCGACTTTATCACCAATTTTAATTGGTTTGTTGATTTCAATTAAATGTAAATGTTGACCATTAGGTGCTTTGATTACATCTAATACATTGTAATTAGATATGGTTCCTATATCATGTTCTTGGCCACCACTTGTTGCATAGAAACAAGTTTTATCTAATACTATTCAGCATTTACCTTTATTAAAATTGTTGACTAGATTATATTTTTCATCAAAAATAGCAATAATTTTTGAATCACGTAAACTCGTTTCTTCATATGAAAATATTGATTTATCTTGAAGTTTAATAAGATTTTCATTTTGCTGAGTCATAGCTTTAACTCGTTTATTTCCATGAGATATTTGTTGATGTTTAGCAACAATATCTTCATATTTCTTGATATCGAATTTTATATTATTTTGTTCACATAGGTTTTTAATAACTTCAAATGGAAAACCATAAGTATCAGTTAATTTAAAAATAGATTCTTCATCAATTTTCGAGATGTCTTTTAAAGTTTTCTTATATAGTTCATAACCTTTAGTTAATGTATGACTAAATAATTTTTGTTCTTGCAAAATAACATCAATAATTGTTTGTTTATTGTTATCCAAATATGGATAAAATCCATGCATTGTTTTTATTATTGTGTTAATTGTTTCTGGCAAAAAATCATCAGAAACGTCAATATTTTTACTACAAATAATAGCTCTTCTTAATAATTTTCTTAAAACAGCACCTTTGTCTTTAGCACTAGGAATAGCACCATCAGCAATAGCAAATACACAAGCTTTAATGTGATCAGCAATAATTATGAAATTACGGTTAGTTTCTTTTTGAATTTTATCTTTTGTGAAATATGCATTAACATCATATTTGAATGACTTAGAGTATTTACCTATTGTTTCGATTATTGGTAGAAATAAATCAGTATCATAATTGGTTGGTGTTTCTTGTAATACACAAGCTAATCTTTCTAATCCAGCACCAGTATCAATATTTTTTCTTGCCAATTCAGTATATTCATTTTTTCCATTGTTGTTAAATTGTGAAAATACTATGTTTCAAATTTCAACATAACGATCATTTTCAATATCTTTGTAAAATAATTCGATGCCTTTTTTATTAGGATCAAATTTTTCACCACGGTCATAATAAATTTCAGTGCACGGTCCGCAAGGTCCAGAACCCACATCTCAAAAATTACGATCACGATCACATTTAATGATGTGAGATGATTTTATTCCATGCTTAATTCATTCATTGTATGCATCATCATCCTTTTCATAAACAGTGAAATAAAGTTTATTCACATCCATATGATAATGATTTACGAGTAAATCATAAGCAAATTCAATTGCTTCTTTTTTAAAATAGTCACCAATAGAAAAATTACCTAACATTTCAAAAAATGTGTGGTGTCTTGAAGTAACACCAATGTTAAAAATATCATTAGTTCTAATTGAACGTTGAGAACTTGTTAATCGATTACTTGGAGGAATAGCAGTTCCTGAAAAATATTTTTTTAAAGTTGCAACACCAGAGTTAATCCACAATAAAGAAGGGTCATCATGAGGGATTAATGATTGAGATGGGTATAAATAGTGATTGTTTTTTGCAAAATAATCTAGCCATGTTTTACGAATCTTATCAGCAGTTCATTTATCCATAATGTATTAAACTCTATTTATGACTTTATGATTATAGTTTATATCTGATATTACATATATTAAAAATAATATTTAATATATTATTTATAAAATAAATATTATTAGAAATATGAACGATTTTAAATCAACTTTAAATATTCTTAAAACATCCTTTGAAATGAAGGCTAATTTGAATAAAAAAGAACCTTTAATTCAAAAAGAATGGCTAGATAAGGAAATCTACCAAAAGTTATTAAATAAAAACAAGGATAAGAAACCTTGAATTTTACATGATGGTCCTCCATATGCAAATGGGGATATTCATGTAGGTCATGCTTTAAACAAGATTTTAAAAGATATTATTGTTCGTTATCGCTTTTTAAATGGTTACAATTCACAATTTATTCCTGGATGAGATACACATGGATTGCCAATTGAACATGCTTTATTAAAAAAAAGTAACATAGGACAATCCAATTTAACAGTTTCTGAATTTAGAGATAAATGTAAAGAGTTTGCTCAAAAGAATGTTGATCACCAATTAGAGCAATTTAAACATTTAGGTTTGATTACTGATTTTAAGGAAAAATATTTAACTTTAGATTCTAATTTTGAAAATAATCAATTACTTTTATTTTTAGACATGGCTAAAAAAGGTTTAGTTTATCGTGACTATAAACCTGTGTTTTGATCATGGTCATCACATTCAGCATTAGCTGAAGCTGAAATTGAATACAAAGATGATGAAGCATACTCAATTTATGTTACATTCAAGGTTGAGGATGGTAATGAATTTGTTAATAAGAATGATAAGTTATTAGTTTGAACAACCACTCCATGAACATTACCAAGTAACCAAGCAATTGCTGTTCATCCTGAATTTAAATATGCAAAATTAAAAGTAGATAATGAATGTTTTATTTTATTAGAAAAAAATATTGAGAAGATTGCTAAAATTTTAAATTGAAAAAACTATGAGGTTTTAAAACAATTTGCTGGTCGAGATATTGAAAATGTTCAATACAAACACATATGATTAGATAGGATAAACCCAGTTATCTTAGCTGATTATGTAACTGATAATGATGGAACTGGTTTAGTTCATATTGCATCAGGTTTTGGTCTTGATGACTATTATGCTGCTAAAAAATATGGAATTAAAATTTATTGCCCAATTGATGACAGTGGTAAATTTAGTAATGAAGTTAATGATAAAGAGCTTGAAGGTGTATTTTATGAGAAAGCTAATGAAATTATTCTTGAACGTATTAAGAAATTAAATGCATTAATGAGATGTGATAAGATTGTTCACTCTATTCCAATTGATTGACGAACAAAAAAACCTATTATTTATCGTGCTACAAAACAATGATTTGTTAATATTTCAAAAATTCAAGACAAATTACTTAGTGCAATTGAAGATGTCACTTTTCCAAATGAAACAAATAAACATCAATTAATTAGTATGATTTCAAATCGTAAAGAATGGTGTATTAGTAGACAACGTGTTTGGGGAGTACCTATTCCAATCATTTTCAATGATAAGAATGAACCAATTATGGATTTTGAATTAATAAAACATACAATTGATTTAATTCATGAAAACGGTACAAATGCATGATTTGAAAAACCAGTAGAATTCTTTTTAACCAATAAATACATTAATGACAAAAACAAATACCATAAAGAAAAAGATATTATGGATGTATGATTTGATTCTGGAAGTTCATATAATGTTTTAAAAGAATCTAATTTACCAATTCCAACTGATTTATATTTGGAGGGTGGAGACCAATACCGAGGTTGGTTTAATTCTTCATTAATTTGTTCAGTAATTCAAAATAATAAAGCTCCTTACAAACGTTTATTATCCCATGGTATGACATTAGATGATCAGGGTAGAAAAATGTCAAAATCAATAGGCAATGTAATTGATCCATTAAAAGTATGTGAACAATTTGGTGCTGATATTTTACGTATGTGAGTTGCTAATAGTGATTATCAAGATGATGTAAGAATTAGCAACGATATCTTAGATCAAATTTCTGAAATGTATCGAAGGATCAGAAACTCTATATTTAAATTCATTCTTTCAAATTTAAGTGATTTTGTTTATGAAAAAGATAAATCTACAGATTTTGATTTAGCAGATGTTTATATTTTAAATGAGCTAAAACAAAATATGAATAAAATTATTGATGCTTATGAAAATTACAATTTTTCAATAGTAATCAAAACAATTAATTTGGAAGCAATTAAATTATCTGGTTGATATTTTGATGTTATTAAAGATAGTTTATATTGTGATGAACCAAATAATAAACACCGTCGCGCTATACAAACAGTACTTTATACTATTTTGAATTTCTACATGTTAGCACTTGCGCCAATTATTCCTCACACTTGTGAAGAAGTATATACACATTCTAATATTAGCAATAAAAAAGATTCAATATTCTTAACCGAAATGATAAAAGATATTGATTTTGATTTACCAAAAGTTGATCTTGCATGGTGAAAACAATTCTTTAGTATTAAAGATAAGGTGTTCACTGCATTGGAACAACTTAGAAAAGATAATTTAATTACCAAGAATACACAAGCATCTGTAATAATTAAAATGAATAGTAATCCAAATAGTTTCAGCCCAGAAATCTTAAAAAAATATTTAAATGTTGCTAAATGTGAAATTTTAATTGATAGTAACATTAAAGATATTGAAGTATCATGCTCAAATGCCAATTATGTAAGGTGTGAAAGATGTTGAAATTATTATCCAGTTGGTAGTATTAATGGCGAGCATATTTGTAAGAGATGTGAAGAAATATTAAGTAAAAAAAGCTAATATGAAAATAGATGTTTTATATTTTAAACAATTATTAGAGAGTGATGATAAACTATTCAAATTTATGGATAGTATTGTTTCTTATCCATCATTAAAAGCACAGTATTATCATGATATTAATGATATTCATTTATCTACTAAACATTTAACTCGTGCGGATATAAGAAATAAAAAACAAGAGATTAAAAAAGCTTATAAAAATGGTAAAGAAAATAATGTTGAATTATTAGCTTCTATTAATGAATGTGCAAAAGATCCAGTTATATTAGAATCTTTTCCTGCAGGCAGAATCTCTGAAACAATCAATTTTATTAAAGAAATTATTGAAAAACGATGCTGCAAAATTCATAAATTTTTTCAAAGTGATATGAAACAATTCAATCAATTGAAAGAAAAACCAATCCTTTATGTTCGTAATTTAACTAAATATTATAAATCGAAAAAAGTTCCAACAATTGATGCCTTGAATTTTGATGTATATCCAGGTGAATTCCATGCTTTTATTGGTGCTAATGGTGCTGGAAAAACCACAACAATTAAATCATTAATTGGTTCATATTACAAATGATCTGGAACAATTTTAATTGATGGTAAACCAAATATTTCAGAAGAAGCAAAACGTCAAATTTGTTATATTCCTGAAAAAGCAAATTTTCCTGAAAGATTTTCAGCTGTTAGTTATTTAAAATGAATGGTTATGCTTTCTGGAATTAGTCAGAAGCAAGCTAAAGAATTGGCTGAAAAGAAATTAAAAGAAATGAATATGTGGAACTTAAGAAATCGTTCACCAAATACATTCTCTTCAGGTCAACAAAAGAAGATTTTACTTGCTCAATCTTTGGTTTGCGATCCAAAGATGATCATTATGGATGAGCCAGTAGCTAACCTTGATCCAAAAGCAAGAATAGAATTTTTTGATACTTTATTAGATTTAGTTAAACAAGGTAAATCTATTTTTGCTTCTTCTCATGTATTGGCTGAACTTGATATTTATGCTGATTCATTAACAATTCTTGATGGCGGTAAAATTAAATATTCTGGTAAAAAAGAAGCACTATTGAGCAAATACAATGTTAATGAATACTTAATTGATGTTGATAGAACACAAAAAGAAAAATTTGATGAAATCATGAAAGAAATGAAAATAGATGTTTGTTATGATAACAAAAAGAAATGCAACTTGTTAAAAATACCAGATCCTAAATTAGTTATTGAATTGCAAGAAGAATTGTCTAAGAAAAAGATTTATGTAAATTTATTTAAACGAAACTATCCTGATTTAACTGATATATATGAGGATATGATTATTTATGGTTCTCGTGACACAATGAAAGAAACATTAGACAATAAAAAGTAATTATTAATGAATATTAGTGAATTATTAGCTTTCAAGTTAAAAAATATTCCTCATAAACCTGGATGTTATTTATGGAAAGATAAATATCAACAAGTCATTTATGTTGGTAAAGCTAGTGATTTATATAATAGAACACATCAATATTTTTTAAATAATCACGATTCAAAAACAAATAAATTAGTTCAAAATATAGCAGATATTGATTTCATTATTGTTAATAATGAAAATGAATCATTGATTTTAGAAAATAATTTAATTAAAAAATATCAACCAAAATATAATGTCTTATTAAAAGAAGGGACATATTATCCTTATATTGTTTTAACAAAAGAAAAACATCCACGTTTGGTTTATACTCATGAATCCAATTTATATAAAGGAAAGTATTATGGTCCATTCGCTACAAACAAATCAAATAAATATAGTGTTTATAATTTTTTACAACATTTGTTTCCATTAAGAAAATGCTGTAAGATACCTAAAAAAACTTGTCTTTATTATGATATTGGAGAATGTTTAGGTCCATGTGTTAATAATATTAGCCAAGATCAATATGATAAAATTGCTAAAAATATTAATGATTTTTTTAGAGGGAATTTAAAGAATACAATTAATGATTTAGAACTAAAAGAAAAAGAATTTTCAAAGAATTTTAAATATGAAGAAGCCAAGAGAATCAATGAATTAATAAGTGGCATGCAACAAATTAGTCAATATCAAAATATTAATTTGGTCTCTAGTGAATCTATTGATGTTTTAGGATTTTATACCAATAAAAATAATATTTCTATTTCAATCTTTTCATATATAAACGGAAAATTGCTTGCTAAAAAAGAGCAAATAGCTGAAATCAACAATTCAATTTCTGAGACAATTGAAAGTTATTTGATGCAATTTTATTATGAAAATTTAAATTTACCTAAAAAGTGCTATGTAAGTTTAGAAAATAAAAAAATTGAAAGCTTATCTAAAAGTTTAAATATTGAGTTTATTAACCCAAACAAAGGGAAATTTAAAAATATCCTCGAAAATGCAATTGCTAATGCAAAAGCATATTATGATTCAAATTATTTAAAATACAAAAAAACTGTTGCACTAAATGAAGATGCCTTTGCAGAATTAAAAAAATTGCTGAATATGGATAATTTAAGCTTAATACACGTATTTGATATTTCAAATCTTTTTAATGAAAATCGTGTTGGAGCAATGATTGCCCTTGAACATGGTAAATTTAATAAAAATTTATATCGTAAATTCATTATTAAAAATGAACAAGCTAAATCAGATGTCGAATGTATGAAAGAAGTAATCATTCGTCAATACACTCGAATGTTAAAGCAAAGGGAAGAATTACCTAATTTAATTATTGCTGATGGTGGTAAACAACAAGTAAATTTTATTATTCAAGCATTAAAAGTTAATAAGTTAGATTTGGTTATTCCTGTCATAGGTCTTGTTAAGAATAAAAAACATGAAACTGAAAAGATTTACATTCCAAACGATGAATTTATTAATTTGGAAAAGGAATCAGAACTATATCTTTATTTATTAAAGATACAAAACGAAGTCCACCATTTTGCTATTACTTTTTTTAGGAAAAGAAAAGAATCTTCATTATTTAAATCAAAATTAAAAACAATTACTGGAATAGGTAATGTTGCAGTTGAAAAGTTATTAAATAGTTATCAAAATATTAATGCAATTAAAGAAGCAAGTGTTGAAGAATTATCTCAATATGTAGGTATTAAAAAAGCCAAAACAATTAAGGATTATCTAAAACATAATCCACTATAAAATAGTTATATTATTATTAATATATAATATACGGTGTTATGGATAAAATGACTAGAATTTTGGTCATGTCTGACACCCATGGTCTTAGACAAGATGATGTAACTAAAATCATTCAAAATGAGCACTGTGACTACAATATTCATTGTGGTGACTATGGTTATAGTCTTGATTACATGAAGCAACATTTTAATTATTTTGTTCTTGGAAATAACGACAAAAGACAAAATGATGAACATCTTGCTATAAAATTTGAAATTTCTGGTTTCAAATTTTACTTACTTCATGGCAATCAATTATATTGACATCCATATAAAAACTGAATAAAGAATTTATTTATTGAAGCTACTAAACAAGATGTTGATGTTTTACTATTTGGACATTCTCATAGTTATTTTGTAGGAACTAGCAAGGAACACATAATAATTGCTAATCCTGGTTCAGTAACAATGGGCAGGTACGGTAGACAAACATACATGATTATCACTATTAAAAATCGTGAGATTAATTTTGAAAAACATTTTGGTATCGTTGATAAGAAAGATAAAAAAGAGAATTAATTAAACTATGTGAATTTATTTAAAATACATAGTTAAATATTTAACAAAAAAATTAACTTTTTGAATAGTTATTTTTTCTTATATTCTTGTTTTCTCATTAATTTGCTTAGTTATTCCTGCCATTAGCAAGGCTTATTTCTTATGGGCATGGGTATCTGAATTTAGAAGTTTAAACATGATGTTTGAATATTTAATTGCTTTATATGCAGCAATACTTGCTATATTCATTTTTAGAGCACCAGTAGATGACGGTAGTGAATTATTAATTTGTTCTAAACCAATTAATCACTCTAAATTAATTGCTTCAAAATTTATTATTTTCATTCTTGGTTGTGCTTTCTATGGGCTAATTAGTGCTTTATTTGTATGTTTTGGATTTTTATTACCAACCAATTATTGATCTGTAGTTAGTTTAATAGTTAGTTTGTTTACTGTTAGTTTTGTTTTTTCACTTCTATTTGGTGGTATTGCTATTTTAATTTCAATTAATCATGGTAAATTATGAATAATATCATGGAACATGGTTGTTGTTCTTTTAACAAATATTATTTTTTTCATGGGTGCTGTTGGATTAAAAGAGCCAGCTGCAGCCATTACAAATTCAAAAACAACAACACCCACTCAAGTTTCATTTGTTAATCGCAATAATAAACAAGTAAAAGGAGAATACTTTGTTAGTTTATCAGATTCAAGCATTTCATCATTAGAGAGGTTTAATCTTGAATGACAAAAACAAGTTTATCAAGATGGTGTAAAAAAATCAACAACAAAAGCAATCTATCCTATTGACATAACAGGCCATATGTATATTATGAGCAATCTTGGTGATTTAGATTATGTAAGAAAACAGATTAATGGTGCCCAACAAATAGGCCAAAGTAATGCATTTGATTATAAAATCAATGGTTTAGTTCACAAATATCCTAATAGTAGTATTGATCCAATTGAAAATGATGATGATGAATATTGAAAATGAACAGAATTTGTTTCAAAAGACTCACCACTATTTTATACGAAATATTTGCGCCTAAAAAGAGCTGATTTAGCTAGATTTGTTCAAATTAATAGTCAATCTTCATTTGATAATTTAGATGAGATGTTTGAGTTATTAAATTCATTATTAGTAAACGAATCTACTGTTTTTTGTTCAGGAATTGTTGGTAGTTCCAACAATATATCTAATCCTATCAATTTTAGTGCACCATATACTGATACAAGATTTATTTTTGGTTATGATGATCCATGATCTAGAGAACCAACATATAGTGCTGGTAAATTTTTTAATGGATCATCAGCTACAAAAAATATTGTTTTTATGAATCCTAAATTATTAGAACCATCTGATATTGAAAAAGATTTGTTTGATTTTTTGATATATGAATTGATGTTTAATAAGGATTCAGATTTTTACAAAGATTGTTTTGAAAAAGATAATACATACTATCACTTTAACTTAAAAAAATATTCAAATACTTCATATGATCTAATTTATAAGAAAATATATGAAATTCTATGCAGTGAAAATGTGAATACAAAGATGAATTTAAAATCAGAGTATGATTTTGCCTTAGAGATTTATAAATTTAAATATTATATGTCAAGACAATTATTAGGTTATTATGGTATTGAAGATTCAATGTGTACAAATTGAATAAGTTCTAAACTAGAAAAAATAATAGTACCGTATAACAATTATTTTCGTTTAGTATTTATTCCACAATATAATTCATATACAATTCGTAATATTGATGAATATTCTGAATCAATTCCTATAACACATGATGATTTTAAATTAAATCCAAAAGAAGCATTTCGTTATGGATTATTTGTATTACCACAACTTTCATCATCTAATGTTAATTTGTTATCTTTGGCGTTTACTAATAAAAATGATGGGTTGAAATTAGCCTCATGTGAATATGATGGTAGTGAAATAGACCTTTCAGAATTACCTGACATGTACAAAATATATGATATATCCAAAACAAATTGGGCAGTAAGTAATAAATTTGGTTATTTCTCTGAGTTGGGTTTAAAATTAGATACATTATTAGGTGAGTTTGCTTTCAAAAATAGTCCAATATATACAAATAGAGGGTATACAAATCTATATGGATCTGAAATTTCAAACAATTCAACTCAATTATTAATTTATCAACATATGTTATTTACATATAGTTGTAATGAAATATATAACCCATATACATTATTAGTAATTTATTTAATTATTGATTTCATAATTTTATCAATCGGATATGTAGCACATATTCTCCATGATATTAAATAAATCTATTTATATTTTGCATATAGTGATTTAAATTTTTTTAATACTTTATTGTAGTTAAAAATACCAATTTTTTTACTATTAGAATAAATGACATATTTATTTTTTAAACCATAAATACCAATGTTGGCATTTTTAGCTTCATTAATACCATTAACTAAACAACCCATAATAGCAACAGTAATATTTTTAGGTTTTAAATCAGTTATTAATTTAATTTCATTTAATAATTTCATTAAATCTATTTGGCATCTTCCACAAGTTGGGCAACTTATTAAATGAGTTAAATCAACATCATAACCATTTTCTTGTAGAATTGTTTTAGCAATAATTGGTTCATCATATGGATCACCAGAAATTGAAACTCTAATTGTGTTTCCTATTTTTAATGAAAGTAATTTTGAAATTAATAATGTTGATCTAACACATGATGTTTTAATTTCCCCTGCCTCTGTAGCACCAATATGAATAGGATATTTAAAGTTTGCAGCTAATATTTTATTTAATGTTATTGTTTTATTAACATCAGAAGATTTAATGCTTAATATAATGCTATAAAATTTATTTTTTTCACATAAACTAACATATTTTTTCATCAAGTTAATTATTTGTGTATTTGTTTTAATATTTTTAGGTAATGAACCTGTATTGATGCCTATTCTTATAGCAACATTATTTTTTTTGGCAGCAATAATTATTTGCTCAAATTCTTTTAAATTATTTAAATTACCAGGATTGATTCTTATTTTTGCTACTTTTGCTTTAATTGCTTGCAAAGCGAAATTAGCATTGAAATGAATATCAGCAATAATTGGACACTTAGAAAGTTTAACAATTTTAACTAAAACTTTAGCATCTTGAATATCTAATACAGCAACTCTTACAAGGCTACAACCTAATTTATATAGTGTATTTATTTGTTTTATTGTTTTATCAATATCACTTGTTTTAGTATTAGTCATTGATTGAATAATAATGTTATTATTTCCACCAATAACGATATTACCAATTTTGACTTTTTGCGTTTTATCTCTTGTATAGTACATTAGCACAAATTATTTTGTTTTAAAAATTCCTTAACTAACTTATTTACTTCTTCAGTAGTAGAACATTGTAATGCTTTATTAGCTAAAATCTCACAATCTTTAAAATTTAAAGAATTAATTATTCTTCTAGCTTGTGGAATATTTGGAGGAGACATTGATAAATCATCAATACCTAGACCCAATAAAATAGGGATTGATAAAGGATTACCACCAATTTCACCACAAACACCAACAAAGCGGCTATTTAAATGTGCACCCTTAACAGTCATATCAATTAACTTTAATAATGCTGGGTTATTTGGTTGATATAAATAATCAATTGTTTTTGACATACGATCAGCTGCAAAACTGTATTGGATTAAATCATTTGATCCAATCGAAAAGAAATCAGCGTATTCTGAAAATTTATTAGCTAATATAGCAGAACTTGGAATTTCTACCATCATACCAATTAAGATATTATCAGCAACCTTATGTCCTTCTTTTTTTAATTCATCAAATACTTCCAATGTAAAATTCTTAGCTTCAATGAATTCATCAATATTAGCAATCATTGGAAACATAATTGCTAATTTACCATAAACGCTTGCTCGTCCTAAAGCTCTTAATTGGCATTTAAAAATATCTTTTCTAGCTAAGCAAAATCTTATAGCTCTTACACCTAAAAAAGGATTCATTTCAGGTGGGAATTCATAATATGGTAATTTTTTATCACCACCAATATCTAAAGTACGAATAATAACTAATTTATTTTCTAAATTTGTTAGAACTTCTTTATAAATATTGAATTGTTCTTCTTCACTTGGTCAATTATTACTATTCATGTATATGAATTCAGTTCTAAATAATCCTATACCTTCACACCCATGTTTGTTCGCTAATATAGTATCCTTAACATTACCAACATTAGCCTCACATTTTATTTTCTTACCATCTAGTGTTTTAGTTTCTAGTTTCGAATACTTCTCATATTCTTTTTTTAGGAATTCATAATTAGTTATTTTTTGTTTTCATTCATTTTCATTAGGATTTAAATCAATAATACCAGTTTGGCAATCAATTCCTATAAAGCTATCATCCTTTGCTTTTTTAAGAATATCTTTAGCGCCAAATATTGCAGGAATTTCCAAATTTTGTAACATTATTGCTGAATGAGATGTTTTTCCACCAATTTCACTAACAACACCTTTAATATATTCAGGGTCAAGTAAAGCAGCATTACTTGGAGTTAAATCATATGTAATTAATATAGTTGGTGTTTTTATTTCTAAGATACTTGGAATTTTGATGTTTAATACATTGTATAGTAATTTACGTTTTACATCGAGAACATCAATAGCCCTTTCTTTGAAATATGGATCATCCATTTGTTTAAATATTTCATATTTACTGTTAAATACTGAATCAATTAATTTAACTAAATTAATTTTATCTGCATTAATTTGATCATGAATTTCCTTTATTATTTCAGGATCATTAATCATTGCAATATGTGCGCAAAAAATTTCGGCTTTATCTTTGCCTAATTTTTGTTCAACTGATATCTTTAAGTCATTCAATTGTTGAATTGTCTTTTTGATGCTTAAGTCTAATCTATTAATAGCTTCATCTTTATTAATAATATTTTCAGATGCATCAATATTAATATTTGGCTCATTTAGGCAAAGAACTTTTGCATAAGCAATGCCATTACTTACACCAGTAGCTTTTATAATGTTGCTATTTTCCATAACACTTAATATTATATTAAGTAAGGTATAAACTTCTATCTTTTATAATTAATTAATTTTTAGTAAAATTTTAATACTTTTTTAGGACTTTTATGTGATATTAAGAATCTAAAATCAACATGATAGGAAGATAAATATGAATTTTATGTCAGTAATTGGAATTGTAGACCATATAGAAATTAATTCAAAAGATAAATTATTAGCTCTAATTCATTTGAAGGTTGATAATGTTTTGAATAAAAATAAATTAGGACAATCTGAATATCAACTTATACCAATAAAACTAAATAAGCAGATTTTTAAAAGAGAAATTGATTTTTTAAAATCGGGAGCAATAGTTGGTGTAAAAGGAAGAATTGAATGTTTGAATTCACAACTAGATTTAATAGCTGAAAGAATAAAAATATTTTAATTATGATTTTTGTAAATCTTATTGAATAGTTGTTCAATCTCATCTCAAGATTTTTTTTCGAAATCTTTTATAGAGTGTACAAATCGATGGCAATTTGGACATAAACCAACAAGATCTTTATCAATATTTGTGTTTCTTTCTCCATTTGCAATAGGATTTAAATGATGAACATCAATAATAAAATTTATGCCATCTGTTTTTAAATAAGACTTACCACATAGTTTACAACTAGATCCATATTTCTCTAAATATTCATCCCTTTTTGTGATTGATCTTTCACCAATTACTATCTCTTTTTTAATAAGTCGACCTTCAAGATCTTTATGATTTTTTATTGTTATTTCATTATTACAATTTGCTAACTCTTGATCATATTCAAGTATTTGGTTTGTAAAATTTTCTTTATATTGTGATTTTTCATCATAATTATTTTTCCAATTTAGTTCACTTTTAATTAATTTTCATTCATTATCTGGATTGATACACTTTTTAATTATTTTTCCATTTGATCCAAAATTTTTTGGTGCAGCCCATTTTTGTCTCATGTTATATCTATTACCATTATTTTGGTCAAATTGATTTACTTCATTTTTACATTCTCAGACGTTTTTTATATAGTAACCATGCTTATCAAACATATAGTCTGAATTCAATTGAAATTTATAAGTTAATAATGATTTTCCATTTCTGACCATATATATATATATATATAGTCGTTAGGATGTAATTTTGTGACGAAATGATATGTGCCACTATCCCCTTCTAGTCATTGCAAATTATTTTCATTATCATTTCTATCAAATTTTGATATTGAAATGTATCCCTGTCTTATTCATTTTAATGGATCATCATTTTTATTATTAATTTTTATTCAAATCGATTTACTCATGGAATGATTATATTTTATATAATTATCACATTTAGGAGTTATATTAAATGTTAATAGATACAAGAAATAAAACCAATGAGAACAAGGAAGGATTTAATCCTAATGTTCAGAACCAACAATTAAAACCAAAATATAATGCAGGTTTTTTAATCCTTAATATACTTTTATCAATTATTACTATCACTATTTGATCATGAGTTTTATTAAGTAAAAGAAATTGATTTAATAAAAAGCAACAAGAAGTAAACAAAAGAACTAGTGATATAAGCATTCAATTAGTTCAAAGAAAAGATACTTTGATTAAATTATTAGATTTGACTAAATCTCATATGAAATATGAGCAACAAACATTAAAAGATATTACACAATTAAGATCTTTATCTATAAATGATATTAAATCTAAAGATTTATCAAAGGTGAATGATCAAATTAATAAAGGTTTCGCAAAAGTTAATCTTGCTTTTGAAGCATATCCAAATTTACGTGCAGGCGATTCAGTGATGCAATTAATGTCTACTGCTGATTTAAATGAAAGAGAAATTGCTGCAAGTCGTAGATTATACAACCAATCTGTAAAGGAATTTAATCAAAGATTATTTGTTTTCCCTGATCAAAATATAGCAGCAAAGATGAAATTATATACTCTTCCATTATTTGAAGCTAGCGAAGAGCAAAAAGAAGATGTTAATTTAGATTTAACTTCATTCTTAGATAAAAAATAATTAAATTTGTTAAATTTATATTATGGATGATAAGAAAATAAATTCTTTAGATGTTTTTAAGTATTATGAAGAAAAGATAAAAGATTCAGTAAGCAAGAACACTAATGAATATATTGACAATTTGTTTAATAAATCTAATTACAATAAAAAAATAATTGATGAATTGTCACCAAAAGTTGCTAATCAACAAAAACAAATTAATGCTTATAATAAAAAATTTTTTAATAAGCCTACATTTTTTAAAAACATTAGATTAGTTATTACATTATTTGCTCTTTTATCAATAGGTGGTATTGTTATAACAATATGATCTTATAAAGATTCACTTCCAAAATCTTGACTATATGCTGGTATAAGTCTATTATCCGCATTTGGAATTTTGTTTCTTATTTTTGTTATTTTTTATTTTAAATGGAAAAAACAATCCAAGCTTTCTAAAGAAGCAATCGATCCTATTATTGAACAAAATAAAGATGATGTATTAAAAATGACAAATGAAATGTTAAAGGTAACATCTTTAATTAAAGCTAGAGATTGCTTTGATATCTATGAGAAATCTTTCCCAGGTTTTATAATCAATAATCATATTTCTCATAATGATTATGATTTATGAAATGATATTCTCACATTTAATGATGAAGAATCATTATATTGTGAAATTCATGGTAATGTATATAACCACTCATACATGTATTTAACAAAAAAATTATTTAAGATGTGTAATGTTCCTTATACTGGATCAACAGTTGTTATGGTTACAAGACGAGATTCTGATGGTCATTATCATACAGTTCCTGAGACTGTAACAGCAACAATAATGAAACCAAAACCATTCTTCTCAAAAGAATCTAATTTTGTATATAAAGTTGGAGTATATCCAGAATTAACTTTTAGTAACTTACCATCATTTTCAAATAATCATCAAGTAAAAAGATTTTATAAAAAGCACAAAGATTATTCAATCATGGAAAATCCTAAATTTGATATGCTTTTACCTTGCATAAGAAATAATGATTTACAATTTCATACAGTATTTAGCATCTTTACTCAACAACAGATTGTCAGTTGCTTTAACGAATACAAATTAAAAAATTTAAAGTTTAATAAACAAGGGTTGTATATCTATACAAATATTGATAATAATTTAACAAACAAACGTTTAGTTTATCATGGAGATGTATTTCTAGATTATTCTCCAAACATTGTAAGAGAAAATTTTGTTAATTCAATGAATGACAATATGAAATATTTATACCAATATATGTCACCAATATTTGCAGTTAGTTTATTCCAACAAGAACATTTTAATATTCCATCAAAAAAATTAAAGAATAATAATGCTTTTGCTTGTATGATTCAAAAAATTATTAATACCAACGCTAATATTGAAAAATATTTTAATAAATTTACAAGCGATATAGTATATGATGGAATTCCTAAAGCAAAAACATTATATGAGACAGAAAAATATAATGTTTCAGAATTAGTTGTAAATTCATTTAGTCATACTCCAAAAATAGAATATGTAACAAAATATGTTGAAGGTAAAATTGTTTCTGTTCCTGTACACTACAATGAATATAACGAAATTAATGCTAAATATTTATCATTATCTTGAATCAATAACAAAAATATGAAAGATTTTGTTATTGAAAATAAGAATGAATACATGATTAATAACAAAATAAAAGGTATTTATAAATATCTTGATCAAGTACTAGTTGTATTTGATCAATCATTAAATTCAATAAAAGGTAATGAAAATACAATAATAAACGCAGTCAATAAGTTATTGATTTAATATATGTATAATGGAAATAGCACCATTACATGGCGTTTATGGTGAAGCCTGGTTAACACAACTGACTGTGAATCAGCCATGCGTGGGTCCGAATCCCACTAAACGCCCCATTAAAACTAAAGTCAATGATTGCATTGACTTTTTTATTTGTTATTTTATATATAGTCATATGTTGACCATAAATATGACAATAATTCTGTAAAAAGCAAACTACTTTTATAGTAATTCATCTTAAATATGAATTTAAAAGATATGATGTATTATTTAATCTTTTTGCTATTGATGATAATTTTTGTAACTTATTATTGGTCTCATACACGCACATAATTCTACAGCAAAAAAATGAAAATTTTTATTGCCAACTAATGCTAAAGAAATAAAATTAATAAGATTAAAATTTTTGAAAATTTTATGTGTTTTAGGAGCTATAAAGTAAATGATATACTAACTTTATGTCTGGTTATATTTCAAAGGATAAACATTATTTAGCTAAACTGAATGATGGTGACAGATTGGATTTGTTAGCTAAATCATTTAAAGAATATCAACTTAATTTTGGTATTAGTTGTTCATTTTTAACTCAAGTTTGCCTGTTTGCATGTAATGAGAATGGATATATTGATGACAAAAATCAATGTGATTTTCAAAAAGCTTTTTTTATAGGAAATATAATGATAGAATGATACAGAATATTGAAAGTATTGGAATGACCTGGAATTAATAAGGTAAAAATAAAGGTTAAAGAAATTAATCTGTTATGTTGACAACAAATGAAAGATTATTACTTATCAATTAGACATCCAGATCCAAACAATATTCTTGAATTTGATATAAGCCCTGATTTTATGGAGCAAATATCAAAACTTGAAAATAAATTTGAATGTTATTTAAAAAATAAAGATTTAAAATCATTTAAAAATTTTCTTTTAAAGCAAGATCCAAATTGTAAAAAATGTATTTCAAAATATGATTTACCAAATAATTTAAATGAAAATGAAAAAACTTTATATTATTTAAAAATTTTACATAAAAAATTTGAATATTTTTTTCCAAAGTGAATCAACTGGATTAACATATTTTTTCAAAACATTAAAAAACAATATTCTGATGAAAAAGACATGTATATATTACATAGAGATATGTGATGAAAGTATTCATTAAATTCATGTATTTTTATAGTATGATTTCAAATAGCTCGAAGTTTAGTTTAAAGTGCACAAACTAATTTGACATAATTCATTATAGTTTTCATTAGCAGATTTAAACATTAATGATTCCCGATAAATTCTATTAATTTTTTTAATTTCATTATCAATTTCATATTGAGATATTGTGGAAAAATCAAAACCTTTTGGATAAATCTTTCTAATTAATCCATTAAAATTTTCAACTCCACCTTTTTCTCATGATGCATATGAATGACAAAAATATACATCAATGTCGTCTTTTGCATTATATACTGATTTTCTAAATTCTTTTCAATCGTAAAACTCCGAACCATTATCTGTGGTAATTGATTTAACATTTACACCATAAATTAGCTTGTCAGCATTTTGCAAATATTTTAATGTTTTTGTAATTGTTGCTGCTTCTTTGCCATGAATTTTTATAGCTATACCTAACTTTGATTTTCTTTCATACAATGTTAGTAAATTAACATTAGTCTTTTTATTACCAATCACAAGATCCATTTCTCAATGGCCAAATTCTTGATTATTATTAATATAATCTGGTCTTTCAGAAATAGAAATCCCGTTTTGTCTTTTACAGTAATTTTTAATCCGATATTTATGTTTTCGCTCTCTTTTTAAGCAACTGCGGTTAATAAACAAAACATTTTCATTATCTATATATGAATATAAAGTTTTAATGGAGATTGGTTGTTCAATTTCATTATTTTGGTAAGCAATTTTGCTTCTTCCCGCAATTGATTTTAAACTTTGATTATTCTTTAATTCCTTGATAATAAATCCCTTAAGTTTTGGGAATGCAAAGATTTTTGGTCTCTCTTTATTTCTAGTTTTATATTTCTTGATTCTGTTAAATCTAGAAACATCTGCAGAATATGAAAATGTGCATAAATTCTTATTAATATCATTAATAAGTGTTTCATATCTACCATTTAAAAGTTCTCTTTTAATTGTCTTTCTGCTCCGTTTTAAGGCAAAAGCAATTTCACCAACATCAAGCAACCATTCCCAGTTTACAATATCCCAACCATGATTAGTTGATCCAAATATTGGTTTTAAAATTGGTTTGTTACCAATTAAAGATTCAATTTTTCTTCTTTCTCAATTAGAAAGATGTTTATAATAATATTTGTTCATTTGATTTCTAATTCCTTAAAAAATTAATGTTATGTCAAATTAATTTTAATTAATAGAGCTCAAATGGGCTTTTTTATTTATGTGGGCACTTTGGGGTATACTTAGCCGTATGATTTCAAATAGTAAAGTTAGTTGAAGAAAGAGGAATATTTGGTTATAAATATTATTGTCAAGTTAAAATGATAAATGAATTTAAAGAATACTTTGATTTTAAAAAGCATTTTTTCTTACAAGAAAAATATCTTTCTAATAAGACCAATATTATTAAACAATTTAATTTTCTTGAAAAGTGATTTAACAAAATAATTAGACCTTATAAACAGGTATATGATGAAATAGAAATATCAAATAAGTTTAAATGAACTAAATAATAACAAATTGTAATTATGTGATGCACTTTATTACTTTATAATACTTAGTTTATTTTGGAATAAATATATAATATTCACTATAAAATAGTGAATATAAATATGACAAGTAATTAAATGCATTTTTTTGTTGTATTTTGATATATTAATGTTTAAGAATTATGCCAAGAAATATAGGTTATTTAACAGCAAAGAAAACTAAGCTTAGTGATGAGTGCTACACCCCAAAGTATGCAGTTTTACCTGTGCTCGAATTTTTAAATAAAAATAAAGTTATTTGGTGTCCTTTTGATTCGTCAAAAAGTGAATTTGTAAAAATTTTAAAGAAAAACGGAAATAAAGTTATTTTTAGTCATTTAGAACAAGGTAAAGATTTCTTTAAGTATGAACCTAAGCAAAAGTACGACATTATTATTTCTAATCCACCATATACTATCAAAGATAAAGTCATTGAAAGATGCTACAATCTAAAAAAACCATTTATGCTATTAATGCCTTTACCTGCATTACAAGGCAAGCAAAGATTTAAATATTTTAGCAAAGGGGTGGAATTGTTAGTTTTTGATGATCGTATAAGTTATTTTGCAAACGGTCATACTAAAGAAGTACAATCAGGAAATTCTTTTGCCTCTATATATTTTTGTCATAAAGTATTACCTGAAAAATTAATCTTTCGTAAATTGAAACCGTATCAGGAGGAAGCACAAAGATGATAAAACATGGTAAGTTTGGTGCAAATACAAAAACAGGAATTGTTTATGAAGGTAAGGTAGATTTAGCTACATTTCTTGCAAAACAAAAAAATTATTCTGTTAAAGAATTAACTAAATATTCTGGAAGCGGTAAAAGAAGTAAAGCATATTCAGTTCTCTATAAAAATAAAGAAGTTGCCAAAATTTTTAAGCAACACAGTTTATACAACTATTTATTTAAAGAATATGACATAAATTGAAAATCGATTATTTCAAAAAAACTTTTACCTGATGATTGTATTTTCGTTTTAATAAATAACACATTTTTTATTATTGAAATAAAACATCAAGAAACACCAGGAAGTGTAGATGAAAAATTGCAAACATGTGACTTTAAGAAAAAACAATATCAAAAGATATTATCTAACTTAAATTGTAAAGTTGAATATTGATATTTATTAAGCCAATGGTTTGCTAAAGATGAATATAAAGATGTAAGAGATTACATAATTTCAGTTGGTTGTAGATATTTTTTTGAATATATTCCTCTAAAAGAGTTGGGATTGCCAATGCCTAAATAGAATCTTGAGTATGAAAGCCAAAGAACTTCAAATATTTAAGTTAACAGAAAAATTTAAAGAAGAAAAAGATAAAGTTCTTAATTCAACTAAATTGCCTCCTTTAGTATCATGAATGTCACAAGTTAATGATTATGATATACCTAATGATTTAAGTAATCTTTTTTTAGTTCTTCGTAAGAAATTGTTAATTTCAAAATCAATAATTTTTAGACTTTCTAGTTTTTCTAATTCGTATGGGTTTTTAGGATCTCTTTATTTAGTTGGAGATTGACTAGAAGCATATTGTTTCAAAAAAATTGAAAATTTTGTTGATGTTCTTACTATTTTAACTGATGTAAAACTTTTTAATACTCATATGTTCTGTAGTTTACTAAGAGATATGTATTTATATATTCTTCAAATAACTAAAATATTGTCATGCGATGACAAAACATTAATTTCAAATAAATTATTAAATAAATACTTAATGAACAAAAACAACGATTTTATTTTTGATATTAGAAAAAAATCTGGAGATTTTGAAAATATATTCAAAAAAATTGCTAATGAAATAAACAAATTAAAAGAAAATGATATTTGTAAACAACAATATTTAAAGATAAAAAATATTTTTAATGATAAATTTATCGATAATTTATGTGATTATGTTCATCACAATCATTATTCTAATGATCATCCATATTTTTTTCCATTTGCAATTGGTAATACACAATGAGGTAAAAATAAATTAAATTATTGTATAGAAACATTCAATAAAATTTTTAATTTATTTTTAATCATTATCTATTTATTCCATTCAATATCTTTTGCTAATATGTTCGACTATATTAGTGAATTGGAATTTACTGGTAAATACCCTTCAACAGATTTAAATAAGGAATCTGAAGAAAATTTTGAGTGATTTATTGAGGAATTCAATAAAATTTAACCTACCTATTCCCTTCTTTAATCACTTGTTTACACAACTTTTGCTGTCACAAATTATCAATAGATAAATTAGTTCTAACTTTATAACCACTATTCATCATGATCAATGATGAATTCTTATCTATCTCTTTTGAGTAGAGAATTCTACGAGTATTAATAATCACTTCTTTATTAGTCTTAAATTCCTTAACTCTAATATAAACTGGAAACTTAAGGATAAAGTTATCTTTATTTTCCTCTATTTTAGTTTCCAAAACTTTTAACTTCTTAGTCTTTTACTTTGACTGTTTTTTATCATTTTGGCCTCCTTAAGGTAATTAGCAGATTTTATAAAATTTCATTTTTTTTGTTTATCACTTAAATAACAATATTTAACTATATTAACAAAATCATTAAAACATTCAACATATTGGGTGAATTCAAACAATACTCATTCAATCAATGATCTACCAGATGATGAATTATCAGAGTGATTTAAATAAACTTCTTTACTAACAAAAAACTAAACTAAAAACTTTATAAAACCCAATTAGCAATCAATTTGCTAAGTTTTGTCTCATCTATGGGGTAGTTTTAGCTTATTTTTTAATTCTTGTCCCAATTTCATATCATTTTGTCTTACTATGAGTAATACCCAAATATTTAAGAGTAATACCATAACAAATATCAGTAATGCCCTAATTCATAGCAGTAATACCTAAAACACTTATTGAATATATTAAGAACATATTTAATGAAGATATTATGAATACTATATATAAACTGCATCTTTGTTGATGCAGTTTATAATTTATTTATTATTTTTCTTTCATTCATTTATTCGATCGAGGGAAAGGGTTTTTTCAAAACGATGGGAGTTTTTATCATGTGACCTGTTTAATTCTGCTTTTATCAAACCATAATAAATTTTGTCATTTGATATAAACCGTGCTATATCCTTACCGTCATGACGGCTTTTTGTTTTTGTTATTTGTTTATATATACGAATATTTTCTTGCTCAGTTTTTGGTTTTGGAGAACGGACATTATAGCCAATTCTATTTGGAAATTTAGTTTTCATATCTTACTCTTTTAGATTATTAACTTTAATTACTCTATCAAGTCTATTACCTAAATTTAACACTTCTTTTTCAATTCGTGTATTGAATTCTAACTGTTGCTTATTAAATTTAGCTTGTTCAGCAAATCCATCAGTAACAATCTTAGCAAGCTTATCTAAATTGTTGGTTACAACATCTAAACGGTTGGTTACAACATCTAAATTGTTGGCTACAGCATTTAAATTGTTGGCTAAAGTGTCTACTTTATCAGAAAGTTTAGTTAAAGTAATCTTATTGGTGCTTCCCGGTTTTCTTCCACCATCACCACCAGAACCACCTTTAGACTTAACTTTTTGTAAATCCAAATCTTTACCAATAAATTTCTTGTCTATGTTAGTATTAATTACTTTATACTTAACAACTTTATTATTCTTATCCATTGTATATATTATATATTACCTCTTCCTACTCAATAAGTCCTATTGGGATATAAGTAATACCCTAATTCATAGTAGTAATACCTAAATCACTATTGAATATATTAGTAATATATTTAATGAAGATATTATGAATAGTATGCATAAATAAAAAATGTATCCATTTTGGATACATTCTTATTGCTTTAGTATTACTAATGCTTTAGATTATTTAATTTAATTACTCTATTTAAATCTTCACGAATAGATTCATTAAATTTAGATTGTTCATCAAATCTTTGCATAACTAACTTATTAAATTTAGCTTGTTCAGCAAATCCATCAGTAACAATCTTAGCAAGTTTATCTAAATTGTTGGTTACAACATCTAAACGGTTGGTTACAACATCTAAATTGTTGGCTACAGCATTTAAATTGTTGGCTAAAGTGTCTACTTTATCAGAAAGTTTAGTTAAAGTAATCTTATTGGTGCTTCCCGGTTTTCTTCCACCATCACCACCAGAACCACCTTTAGACTTAACTTTTTGTAAATCCAAATCTTTACCAATAAATTTCTTGTCTATGTTAGTATTAATTACTTTATACTTAACAACTTTATTATTCTTATCCATTGTATATATTATATATTACCTCTTCCTACTCAATAAGTCCTATTGGGATATAAGTAATACCCTAATTCATAGTAGTAATACCTAAATCACTATTGAATATATTAGTAATATATTTAATGAAGATATTATGAATAGTATGCATAAATAAAAAATGTATCCATTTTGGATACTCTTCTTTTATTTTTATTTAAGTATTACTAATGCTTTAGGTTATTTAACTTAATAACTCTATTCAAATCATTTCTTAAACTCGATACATTATTTTCTATTTTATCAAGTCTTTGATTATTTCTTTTTTCAAATTCAACAAATCAAGCAGGTGCTTTTCTTTGTTTTGGAGGTTTTCTTCCATCACCACCAGAACCACCTTTAGACTTAACTTTTTGTAAATCCAAATCTTTACCAATAAATTTCTTGTCTATGTTAGTATTAATTACTTTATACTTAACAACTTTATTATTCTTACTCATTGTATATATTATATATCACCTCTTCCTACTCAAATAGATCCTATTGGAATATAAGTTATTTGTTTTAACAATGCTTTTTAATTTCAATATTTGTCTATTTTTCTTTATCTACATAATAATTTTTTGGTTCACAAACATTTCTATCATATTGACTTAAATATTTAATACATTTTAAACTAACTTTGTATAAATCAAATTTTGTTCATGTTTGTAACATTATTTAAAATTTCCTTGAATATAGAATATATTTATATATAATATTTTTACAAATTATAGAAGCCTTCCATGGCTTCTTTTTATTTGAAAGTTTTATGAAAATAAAAGTTCCATTATTATGTAGTGAGTGTAATTCAAGAAATTACCACATTAAAAAAGAAAAATCTAGTTCAAAAAGAATTGAATTGAGAAAATATTGTTCACATTGTAAAAAGGTAACTATTCATAAAGAATCAAGGTAATATGGAAAAAGATAAAAAAAGAGAACAAAAACGTGCCGAAAAAGAAAAAAGAAAAGCAGAATTTGATGAATTAAATCATCAAAGAGCTTTAAAGTATAAAAAATTACAGGATACAAAAGAAGTTGAAAAGCAAAATTATAAGAATAAAGCTAAAAAACTAAAAGTTGAATACAAAAATAATTTGCGTAAAATTAAATCTGATAATTCTAGAGAATTAAAAACTGTATTAGCTAATATAAAGACTTTAAAGGGTTCAGAATTTAAAAATGAAGCAACTAAAATTAAAAAAGAAAATATAGCTAATTTAAAAAAGAAATTATCTGACCTTGAAATGGAATATAAAGAGAATTTATTTTCAATAAAAATGTATATGTTACGTGAAATTGCTAAAAATCAAGTAACAGAAAAACAACAAAAAAAAGGAAAGATGAATGCTGATAAGAAATTAGCTTACCATATCTATTACAAAAAAATGAAAGTAATTGATGGTATTTACAACCAAAAGGTTAATGAAATTTCAAAAGAATATCAGGATCAAATTAATGCATACAACAAAAAAAGGATAGAATTCACTTCTCAAAATAAAAAAAATAAAAAATCTGCTGAATATAAGCAAAAATTAGATGAACTCCATACTCAATATATAAAAATTAATCTTGATCGTGAATCAAAATTAATTCAAAACAAAATTATTTATAAAAATACATGTGCTCAAGCATTACATGAAAGAGATCTATCATATGATAATGAACTAGACACAGGCTTTAAATTCAGGAGATGATGATATGGAATTGGTAAAGAATTTCAAAGAATGTCATGGTCTACATATAAAAGGACATTTAAAGATTTCTGAATTGTAATCGTGGTAAGTCTTATTCTTGCTAGCATATTCGCATTACTAGATTTCATATTGACATTATTTTAAATAAAAGGAGATATTATGACACAAAACAACAGTCAATGGTTTGCTATTACAGTTATAGGTGGTAAAGAAGATTCAATAATTGAATCTTTAAGAGAGAAGATATACAACTTTGGTTACAATGAATATGTAACAGATATAAAAGTATTCAAGACTAAAAAAATAACTGAAAATATTTTTACAAAAACCGATCCAAAATTACCAAAGAATTTACATAATACAAAAACAACTACTTGAGAAACATTACCAAATGGTTCATACAAGAGAACAAAAACTAAAGTTGTAAATAAGTTTCCAGGTTATGTGTTTATAAAAATGGAAAATTTAGATGAAAAACTTTTACATTCTATTTGATTCTGCATTCGTAATACAAATGGTGTCCTAGGTTTTGTAGGCTCAAGTGGTAAAGGTGTTTTACCTATTCCAATTTCAATTTCTGAATATGAAAATATTGCTAATGAGCCACAGCAAAAACAAGAGCAACCTGAAGTTGCAGAAAATACAAATATCCAAGTCAACGAAGAAGCAGATCAAGCTATTGATCCTGTAGTTGATGAACAACCTAAGAAAGTATATACATGCAATTATAAAGTTGGTAACACAGTGAAGATTAATTCTGGTTCATTTATTGGTGAATCAGGTGAAGTAAAAAATATTGACTTAGAAAAAGGTAAAGTTACTATCCAAATTGAGATTTTTGGACGTATAACAACTATTGAATTAAATTTAGATCAAGTGGAAATAGAATAACATGAAAAAAGGTAATATAGTAGATTTTCTTGTTAACCAAATTAACGATGCTATAAATCATACTGTTGATGTTTTAAATGAGAATAACATTGATCGAAATAATATTAAAGTTATTGTTGATAAAAATGAAAATATAGATTTTGGAGATTTTTCTACAAACTTTGTATTATCTTTAGGTCTTCCAAAAGAGAAATGCTCAGAATATGCTGATGATTTAGCACGAACATTTACTAATAAAAAATACTTTAAAGAAGTAAAAGCTATAAAACCAGGTTTTATTAATTTTAGATTATCTAATTACCTTTTACATCAAGTATTATTTGATATTATTGATCAAGGAAAAAAGTTTGGTATTGCTAAAAAAACTAAATTAAATTACAACATAGAGTTTGTTTCTGCTAATCCAACAGGTCTATTACATATTGGTCATGCAAGAAATGCAGCAATTGGTGACACTCTTGCAAGAATTTGGGAAGCTAATGGTATTCGTGTAAACCGAGAATACTACATTAATAATGCTGGCAATCAAATGGAATTATTAGCTTTAAGTGTGCTAATTAGGTATCAACAACTTTTTGATTTAAAAGTAGAATTGCCTAAAGATTCATATCATGGTGATGAGATAATTACCGTTGCTAAAAAACTAAAAGAAAAATATGGTAATGGATTATTACATGTTAAATTTGATGATAAGGGTATTACTTCAAAATTTGTTAAAGAAAAGAATGTTATTAAATCATTTGCTGAAAACTATTTATTAGCAATAATTAAAAGTACTTTAGAAAACTTTGGTGTTAGTTTTAATATTTGGTTTCCTGAAACCGAACTTTACAAAAATAATATGATAAAAATTGCTTTAGAGTTATTAAAGGATCACATATATTCTAAAGATGGTGCAACATGGTTGAAAACAACAGAATGTGGTGATGATAAAGATCGTGTATTAGTTAAATCTGATGGAAACAACACATATTTTATACCAGATATTGCTTATCACAACATTAAATTATCGCGTGGATATGACAAAATATTTGATATATGAGGCGCAGACCATACAAGCTATGCTGAAAGAATGAAAATAGCTATGAAATTATTAGGTTGGGATAAAAACAAACTAGAAATTTTAATTATGCAAATGGTTCGTTTGACAAAAAATGGTAAAGAATTCAAGATGTCAAAAAGAACTGGTAATTCATTAACATTAGAAGATTTAATTAATGCTATTGGTAAAGAATCAGCAAGATGATATCTTGTTAATAAACCAATTACTAGTCATCTAGAAATTGATGTTGAACAAGTATCTAAAAAAGATAGAAATAATCCTTTATATTATGTTCAATACGCTCATGCAAGAATTAATCATATTTTATGTAAAGCTAAATATAAATTACCAACTAACTTTAATTTATTAACTTCTAAATTTGAACGTCAAATTATAATTGCTTTACATTCATATATAACAACATTAAGAAAAATTGCTAATTCATATGAAGTAAATATTTTGACAGTTTACTTATACAATTTAGCGAAATTATTTCATTCATACTATGCTTCAAATAAAATTGTTGATTCAGAAAATCCTGAATTATCACAGCAGAGATATTGATTAGCTTATTGTATAAAAACAGTTATTGCTAATGGTTTAGCACTATTAGATATCGAACCGGCTAATGAAATGTAAAATAGCGATTGCCGATTAATTAATATATTGATTAATAAATGAATATTCTGTTGAATGAAAGATAGAGAATGATGGTAAAATGTGTGTTTTATCAGGAGTTGTCCAGCCGCCTCAATAAATGCCTAATACCTCATATTGATTATTGATTAACATACTACCACTGCTACCACCTGATAAAGTAAATGGATTAGCATATGATATTTGTGATACATAATTATCTGATATATCTCTTAATTCAAAATTATCATCTATGAAATGATAATAACTTTCGACACCTTTTTTTAGTTCTAAGTCTATGAAATGTTTATAGGCATATCTTGTGCCATATTCTCCTAATTTTTCTTGCATTGGAAAACCAGCACAATAAGCACTTGTTATTTCATCTTCAACTTCATTCTTAAATTTGTTTATATATCCATTTTTTTTATAGAATTCATTAATTCTATTTAATTTTGTTTTAAAATCAACTTTTGGATTTGAAAAGGTTACATCTAATATTGAAAAATCAATTGAATTTAACTTTTTGGTTGCTTCATCTTCATCAATATTAGAAAAGGTTAAATATTCATCGATCACAGATATATCATTTTCCTCAAATTCTGTATATTCATTTGTTGAAAATCATTTCTCGTTTTTGCAATCAGAATATTGATAACTTAATATTGTAAGACTTTGATCTGAAAAAGCAGGATAAGAAACATGTAAATTTGTAGCAGCATAATAATGGTATGAGTTAATATCTTTATCGCATTTATTCAATATTCAACATGTCCCTCACATATAATAAGAATCTTGTTTATCATCTATAAATTTTACTAACAATGAGAATGAGCGGTCATGTATATAATCGAAATAATCTTCTGTTTTTTTATGATTATCATTTGAACAACCTATTGAAATTAATGGAACTGATATCCCAGATAAAGTGATCAAGTTAAATGTCAATAATTTTGGTAGTTTAAATTTCATGTTATTACCTTTGCCATGTTTTAGTAAATTAATTTTGTAAATATTTGTATATTAAATTTATTTTTGATCAATAGCTTCACTAGATGCTTCAACTTTATCAGCACCTTTTGTAAAGCTTTTACGGTTTATTGCATCTTTATTTTGAATCATCATTGTTAAATCAGGAAGAACCATTTCCTCGTCTGATTTGCCAACAAATTTTGTAGGTTCACCAAGACCTTCGCAAATTGCATCACACAAGATTGTAGTCATTAGATATGTAGTTTTAATTGAAGATGTATTACATGGGATAATAAAATCAATTAAACTTGGGTCAGCATTAGTATTTGCTAATGCAACTACAGCAATACCTAATTTTTTAGCTTCAATTACGGCATTATGTTCAACAATCGGATCAAGAACAATAATAGCTTGTGGTAAGCCCTTCATTGTTCTAATTCCACCAAAGAATTTACCTAAACGTTCAGTTTCTTTAATTTTCTGCAATTGTTCTTTTTTTGAGTATTTCTTAATTTCAGCAGATAATTGAATCATAATCAACTTATTAAGCTTAATAATTGATTTATTGATTGTACGGAAGTTTGTTAATGTTCCCCCTAATCATCTCTGATTTACATAGAAACATTTTGCACGTTTAGCTTCTTCTTTAACATGATTTTTAATAATTTCACCACGTGTGCCAACCAAAAGAATTCTTCCACCTTCTTTAGTTAAATCACATAAAAATTTATATGCTCGATCTAAGAATACTAAACATTTCAATAAGTCAATATTGTAATTTCAATTATTTCTTTTACCATAAATAAATGGTTTCATTTTTGGGTTTCAGTATTTAACTTTTGAACCAATGTTAGCACCGGCTTCAATTAATTTATTTACTGAAACTAATTTTCTAATTTGAAACTCTTTATTAGCTTCAAAAAAGGCATTGACCTTATTTTCTATATTTTTCTTAGCATCAGCTTGTGAAAATTTTTGTGATGAATTTGCTTTATTTTTTATTTTTTTAGTTGAGTCTGTAGCTCTCTTGCTATTTTTTTTCTTTTCAGACTTAACTGCTTTTTCAGTAGATTCTTCTTTTTCAACTACTGATTCATCTTCTTTATTTTTTAACATCAATTTTCCTTTCATTTATTTAATCAATTCTCTTGATTAAAACAACATATGTTCAATATGTGTCATATTATTATATTTAATATTTATATTAATTTATATTAAAATAGTATTATTCAATTTTTATTCAATGATCAATTTGTTAAAGAATGTAGCAAGATCATTTAAGAAGAACAAACTGTCTATTTGTGGTTTATCTTTTTTAGTATTTTTATCAACTTGTATATATACCACCTTATCAGGAACTACAAGTGCTATAAACAGTGAATATAGATATATTTCAAAAAATGGTAATTTACATGATTTCACTGTTTCTGAACTCTATAACGTTGGTGTAGTTAGATATAAGAATGATATTGAAAAAGTAGTTGTTGATCCAAGCACTCAAGATTCAGTTAATTCATGCCTCTATGAAGATAATTCACTATCAAGAGTAAGAATTACTTATTCTGACCAAGAACCAGAAGAAATTGTAGCTCCATATATTACAGTGACTGGTACAAAAGATGACACAAAATACTTAGCTAATGTTTCGATCACATACACAATTGATGTTTCAAATTGTGATGAAAATGCTTCATTAAAGAAGTTTTATTTGGATAGTTGATTAAACCATCAAGATAATCCTTCAGAAACTGACACATGGTCTAATCACATTAATTGTTTAGAACCAACAATAACTTATTCAATTAAAATAAGTGAAGAAGCATTCAATTATTTTAGCGAAAAGCAACCACGTTATGGAAAAGATTATGCTGATGATGAACCTATTGAATTATCAGCAGATGATTATAATTCATACATCTCTGAACTAAAGATTAATGATAATACTCAAAGTGCTTTATCAACATATGCAAACGATTTATATTCTATTGTTGGTCAAGAGAATACATTGATGAGTGAATATTTAGCTCAAAAAGCAGGTGTTGGCGATTTTAGAAACTTCATATCATTGAATATTGATAACTCAAGCGATAATATTTATTACAAAGTAATAAGATCCACTCCTAATGATACAGTTGATAAATTAGTACACATTGATCCTAATAATGGAGTAAATAAAACTCAATGGAATAATTTTGCTGATAAAGATTGTACATACGATGTATTAAACTACAAAGTAAATGATAATTGGGATATAAACCAAACTTTAAGATATAGACCAAATGCAATAGAAGAGAATTTTGATATCCATTACATTGAAAAGATCTTTTTATTAAATAAAGGTGACTGAACTGATAACCCAGGTGATTTTAAAGGGAAAATTACTAATTTAATTGGTAGTACACAACTACCAATTAATAATACTGCTCGCCAAGAATGATGAGACTCTAAGAAAACATCATTAGAAAGATTATTAAAAGATGAAAAAGATAATAATGAACAAGTATATTGTAAAGATGATAGAGTCACAATTAATTGAACAAATTCTCAAGGTGTTCCTAGTGCATGATCAATTTCTAATTGGACTTCATATTTTTCAGTAGTTAATCCAGAATTCTTAAATAAAAATAATCTACATACTTTAGATCCTTCCATTTACAACCAAGAAGAATCTTATAAACAATATGTTAAAAACAATCAAAGAATAACAGACCAGAAAATGCTATTTATTGGTTGAATGAATAGTTTAGATTTCCCAGAATTTGAAAAATGGTTTGATTCAGTTTGTAAAAATGAAAACTATAAAAATCAATTCATTATTCCTGGTGGGGCTAGTCCATATTTAATTATTGGTAGTGGTATCACTCCAGATTTTATTTATCCAATAGTATCAATGGAAAGATCTACACCAAATCCAAATAGTGAGTGCATTTTTTATGTAAACGTTGCTGGTTATGGAAGAATATATGATTCATTTAGAAATAATTTAAATGAAAATTATATTGTTGGTAAGTTTACTTCGAACAACAAGAGAGTACAAAAAACAATTTTGAATGATATCAATAAATATGCTGCTGAGGTAATGATTTATCCTAAAGGAACCCAAGTAGCTTATTTTGCTACTGACACAAACAATGTATTAAATGCAAGCTCATTTAGAATTTCATATATTCCTAAGTTTATTAATGTAATTAACTTAACTTCTATAAGTTTAACTTTGTTTATTATTCTATTAAGTCTAGTTATTTGTGCAATTGTAATCCATCGTTATATTACTAACCAGCAATCAACATTAGGAATAATGAGAGCTAATGGTTTTTCATCAAAACAAATAGCTACATCGATGTTACCATTTGCTTTGCTACCTGTAGTTGTTGGAACATTAGCCGGGGTAATTGTTGGTACATTACTACAATTTATAACCTTAACATTGTTTTCAAATTATTGGATGCTACCAACGCAACTATTAGGGTTTGATTGGATAGGTTTTGCCGCAATTTTTGTAATAGCTTTAGCAATTTTTATTTCAACTGTTTATTTTACTTCATTATATGTATTGCGGAAGAATACAGTTGATTTAATGAAGAATGATAGTCAAAATAACCCTAACTTAGCTTCAAGATCAATGAAAAGAGTGTTTGGTAAATTTGGTATTATGACTAAATTTAGGACAGCAGTAGCATTTAGCTCCATGTGGAAATTATTTGTCCTTGTAGTAATGACAACATTATCATTGTCAACACTCGTATTTACTTTTTCAATTAAGGGTAAATTTGCTAATGTAACAGCACTAACAAATCAAAGTCGTGATTATAGTTATGCAGTTGATTTAATTACACCAACAACTCAAGGTGGCCAATATGTTGGAATTAATTATGGTAATATTGGCAATGGAAATAGTTCATTTGGTTTTGCTGGATTAAGTGGGTTTAATCAAGCCGGTAATGATTTAAGAGATGTTAACTATGTTCAATCCTTATATTTTGGGGAACCAGAAGAAAATGTAACAATTACTACACCAACACTTCCAGTTACTGTTAATGGCTTAAATCTTCCAGGTATTACATATTCAACCGATAATAGTAATGAATATGAAAAAGGATATATGCCAAAAATATATGATTCAATAAGTAAAGAAGAACATAATTTAAATTTTTTCTTGAATAAAAAATATTATTTTTCTTCAATTTTATTTAATTATTTCAATGTTAATACTAATCCAGGAGCTGATGTAACTGGGGTAAATTCATATTTTGATAAATATCTTGATTCATTTAAATCAAGTTCAGCTGATGCACTTCTTTCAAACTTATATTTACCATTCATGGGGGATTCATACGGCCAACAAACAGATATTTTTTATTTAAAAGACCGCATGTTATCTAATAGCACTTTAAATTATATTGTTGGTATGAAAGGTATTGCTGAATCAAATCCTTGAGATATTGCTTCTTCATTAATGCCTGACAATAATAAAAAACTTCTTGAAAAAGCTAACCAAGATTTTATAAATTACATAGGTAATGCAATAAACTATAAAGATAATGAATCAGATAAAGTTTATAAACAATTACATGATTTATTTGTTCAAGATACCCAAGATGAAGAATTATTGCTTTATAAAAAATTTATAATTCCATCTCAAGATATTGATGGTCAAGGTCAATATATTATCAATAAAACTTTAGCTGTTGGTGATCACAAAACAGATCAATCAAAAGCCGGAACATTTAATGTTGCTATAAGGCCTTCATTCTTAAATTTATTATCTACAGCATATGCATATGTTGATACCGCAGAAAAAGATTATTATGTAACATATAACACAATTCCATTACTTCCAGAAGATGAAACATATACCTGAATTAATGGTAGTGTATTACCTAATAATTCCTCAGCAAAAATTTTGGGTATAAAAACTGGTGAGCAAGCTTCAAAATACATTAACTTATATGATAAAAACAAAAAGAATTTAAATGATGGAAATAATAGCTTGATAAGGTATACACAAGCAGATTTTGAATCTAATTATTGTTCAAATGGCTCATGAAATTATAATTTCAATAAACCTTTCCCAATTATTGCCAATGCCTATGCTGCTCATAAATATAACTTAAAAGTAGGTAGTGAGATTTCATTTACTATTAATAATAGAGTAGATCGCTATTTAGACGAGATTAATCCACATGCATCTAAAAAACATATTGCTAACTTTGTTGTTAAAGGAATATGTACAACCTATGAAGGTGAAGAATACTATATTGATCAAGATGTAGCAAATTTATTATTAGGTTTAAAAACTCACTTATGAGATAATGAAACTGATAATGGCCAATATATTCAATCAAAATATGAACCTAATGCATATTATGGATATGAATATAAAACATTGCAAGAACCTTTAAGGGGTGGATTTGACACACCAACATCTACTAAAGGTATTAGTGTAGAGGGTGGTGATGATATGCTAATTAACCTATCTAATTATGAGCAAGATATGATTAATAGTGGGTATAATTTGACTCCTTATGGATTCAATGGTGTATTTACTAAATCACAAAATGGTGGTCCTATATTAACAAAAGGAGTGGTTCTATATTCAATTACAGGACTATACCCTGGTAATGATAGGATTACATCAGATGTTGCAACTAATATGTTTAAGTATGGTGCTAATTTGGAAATATTACGCCGTGTAACATTGAACGGCGATGATACCACTGAACTAGGAAAAGGAATTTTAGCAGCTTATAATGAATGAGTTGCTGAACCTAATTTAAATGAGAGGGAACAAAAACATATAGAGTTAGAGAAATTTGCTGAACAAGCAAGAGAATTTATCCGTAGTTGCTTTGGTGATCAAGCTTACACCCTTGTTGTTGCTAATGTTTCAGATGCTTTCTCATCACAGTTAATTTATGATAATTTATCTAATACTATTAGTAACATAACATATGCGGTTATTGCAATAGTTTCATTAATGGTTATTATCATTGTCGCTTTGATTACTAATATGATTATTAATGATTCAAAACGCTTAGCTTCATTATTAAAAGCACTTGGGTACACTGATATTGAAAATACAAAATCATTTTTATCAATTTATGCACCAGTTATAATCTTTAGTTTAATCATAGCTTCATTATTATCATGAGGCTTACTAAATATATATAATTCATTAATTTTTAAAGGTGTAGGTATATGACTAAATGCACAAATTAAATGGTATGACTATTTAATTTCTACTGGAATAGTTGCTATAATTTTTGGAATATCAGGATTAAATTCAGTTTTATCATTAAAACGAGAATCATTAGTTGATTCAATTAAATAAGAGAGCAGATTATGAAAATAAGAAATTCAAAACAAATGGAAAATATAAAAAGTAAGAATGCTATTCTTACTAAAAAAATAGATGATTTAAAACAAGAATTAACAAAATTAGTTGATAAGTTTAATAAAATGGAAGTTATAAACCATAAAACTTTTTTGGATAAGAAAAATTTATCTAAATGAATTTCTTCTATTAATTCTAGTTTGAATTTTTATCAAGCAAAATTAACTAAAAATAAATATGCAATGTTTGAATATAGTTTGCTAAATCAAGAAACTAATGAAATAGATGCAAACCGACTTTATAAGTTTATCTGCTATATTGAATCTTTCAATACTAATAAAAAAATCTTTCCATATAAACTTTCTTTTATTCTTAAATTGAATAGATATACATCAAAACAATATGTTTATGCCAATAAACTTTGCTGATTAAGAGATATACGTTTAAGAACAAAGATATTGGAACATAAATCTATTTATTTGATAAAAAAGAAGATTGAAAAACTTGATAAAAAATTAAAGAATTCTGAAAACGAGATTGAAAATTTAAAAGTTTTATTTGCTGACCGTTATCATGCAAAATTAGTTGAAAGATTAACAAAAACTAAAAAAGATATTAAATATGAAGAAAATCAAAGACAACTTGCTATTAAAAAAGAGGCTAAGAAAAAAGAATCAACTAAAAGAATTAAATTATTACGTTCACAATATTTGCAAATAAAAAATGAACGTAAACGAAATATTAATAATAACAAAAAAGCTTATAAAGAGAATAAGATTGATAGAAATACATATTTCATTAACAAATCTGCAATTCTTGATAAATATTATGAACAAAAAGATAATATTGATCTTCAAATATATACGCTTAAGGAAGAATATAAAAATTTTTCTCAATTTGACTCATCTAATTTAGCTATTAAATTAAAAAATGTTGTCAAATACTATAACAATAAAGTTCTTGCTAATAAAGTTTTGAGCAATGTAAATTTAGAAATTAATAAAGGAGAATTTGTTGTAATTTTGGGCCCAAGCGGAAGCGGTAAGACGACATTATTGAATATTATTTCTGGTATGGATAATGCAACTTATGGTGATACAATAATTGCTGGTGAAAATTTAATTGATTACAATCAAAGCATGTTAACTACATTTAGGAGAAACAATATAGGTTATGTTTTTCAACAATATGGATTGTTACCAAATTTAACTGTTAAAGAAAATATACAAATAGGTCAAAATTTGCAACATAATCGATCAAGATTCATTTCAATCGATGAAATTTTAAAATCAATTGGTTTAGAATCTCAAGCAAACAAGTATCCAAATGAATTATCTGGTGGTCAACAACAAAGGGTATCAATTGCTCGCAGCATTGCTAAAAACCCAAATATTTTATTCGGTGATGAACCAACAGGCGCTATTGATCAACAAACATCAAAAAATATAATGAATTTATTTGTTGATATTAACAAGAAGTATAAAACAACAATTGTTATTGTTACGCACAATCCAATTTTAGCTGAATTAGCAACAATGGTAATTTATGTTTCAGATGGTACAATTTCAAAAATTAAATACAATTCTAAGCCAAAAACTGTTGAAGAATTAAATTGATCAAATAATGGTTAAATTAATTTAAATAGATGTTTAACAAATAGATACTTTTATTATTTAAGTTGCAACTATTAAATTTCAAATGCAACAACTAGTGCTTTATCACCTGTATGAGCAAGAATAACATTAGGTATTTGACCATAAATTATTTCACATGTAGAAGGTATTGATTTTTTAATATGTTTTACAAGCTCTATAATTTCAGGTTCTTTTTCATTTGATGAACCAAATAATATACATACTTTTTTTAGTTTATCCAAAGAAAAACCTGAAATTCTTTTTTTGTATTCATCAGCTACTAAATTAAACCCTTTTGATAAATCCTTAGATGTTTTAAAAAAAACTAGACCATTTTTATCACATGTGATAACAATTTTTAATTTCAACATTTTAATTAGTAAAGATTTAAAGTTTGAAACTCTTCCACCTTTAACAAGTTGAGTCATATCAGAAACAAATAATACAGCTGCAAATGAATCTGCTACTTTTGTTATATATTCTTTAAATGTTTTGGGATTCAAAGTATTATTTTTAGCCATTTCTTGCAATTCCGCAATAGTTCAATTAACTGGTCAAACAACTTCTTTATTTTCAACTCCAACTGTAAGTTTGTCATATTCTTTTGCAACTATTTCTCATGCATTAGCGCTTCCTGAAAGATATTTTGGAATTGGTAATGCATAAATTTCATCATATTTATCATTAATCTTTTCAACTAAATTCATAATATCACCAGTAGCTGCTCCTGCTGTTGTTACAATAAAATCTTTTTGATTTAAGTATTTTGCTACATCCTTAATAGTAATATCTACACCATCATGGTAAGATTTTGTTTCATTAGTTTTTTTGTTTGTTACATTTATTGTAAGTGGTAAAACATAAACATCTTTAAGTTCACCATTTTTAATGTTGCTTGATGTGTCGACGATGAATGCTATCTTTTTCATAATTTTTATAATATTAAACATTATATAATATCAAGTATTATATGCTTGCTGTATTCTATAACCAAAAATTATTAGACAATACTTTAATTGTTGTCATAAATAATGAAGAAGTTATTAATCAAGATAAAGGTAAAAATTTTGTTGTTGGTTATTCTAAAGATAATAATGTTAGTTTTATCAATATATTTAATTTTAATACATATATGAAATTAAATGATGGTTATTTAAAATTTGATAATAAGTTATGTGAAACTATTAAGGAAATAACAAAAATCGATTTATCAAATTTTATTGATGAAAATGATTTTGTTGTTGGTCAGATTGATGTATGTGAAGAAATAAAAGGTACACATTTACATAGATGCATGGTAAATGTTAGCAATGAAACATTACAAATAGTTTGTGGTGCAAAAAACGTAAGGAAAGGTATCAAGGTTGTTGTTGCATTAGATGGTGCGATAATGCCATATGGCAAAATAATAAAACCTAGTCAACTTTTACAAATTAAATCTAATGGAATGATATGTAGTAAAAAGGAATTAAATTTACATAGCACTAAATTTAATGATGAAGGGATAATTGAATTACCTTCTGAATATAATTTAGGCGATAAATTTAATGAGATATTTAATAGTTAGAATATATGCCATTTACTAAGCAAATTAATAAAGATTTTTATATTAAAGATAATCGTATTTATTTATCTGATGAATACTTTAGTAAGAATAAAAAGTATTTTAAAAAGATAACAGGCTCACGCTTTGCATCTATTTTGAACCTTAATCAATTTACTTCACCTGTTAAAGCATGGTGTATTATTGTAAATATTTATAAAGATGAAATGGATCCTGCTTTAGCTAAAGTAGGTACAATAATTGAACCTAAAATTAGAGAATATGTAACTAAAGTTACAAATATTAAATTTAAAGATTATAACCCTAGTGAAGTTAACTGAAATGTTTTTAATGATGAAATATTTGGTGGTATACCAGATGGTGAGCCAATTGATGAGGATGGTAAGTTTGCTTATGATAAAGGTTTTCCTATGCTTGAAATAAAAACTTCAAGTGAAGATAAGTTAGCATATGAAAAAATTAATGGTGTTTTTAGAATTAAAAAAGATGAGAATGGTTGACCAATCGTTAAAGAGCCTGGCGAAAAGAAAAAATCATGATTTGTAAATGGTCAATTAAAAGTATCAAATGAATATTGCTTTCAATTACTTTTATATTTATATTTGCGTAAAGTTAATGAAGGAATGTTTGCTGTTGCTTTTTTAAAACCCGAAGATTATGTTTATCCAGAAAAATTTGATGCTGCAAAGCATAATATTCATTTTGCTAAATTAAATATCGATGATTTTGCTAATTTGCAAAACATTATTGAATATGCAAGAAAATGGTACAAATTATATGTTATGGATAAGCATTATTCAATGCCATTAGAAGAAAATGATAAAAAGTGATTATCAGAGGAATTAGGTATTAATGTCATCTAAAATTTCTAAGATTATTTATTTAAAATATGGCGAATTAACCCTTAAAGGTAAAAATCGCATAAATTTTATTGATTGCTTATATAAAAATGTTTTAAGTGCATTAAAACAATTTAAATCTATTAAAGTTTTGAAAAAATTTGATTCAATGGGGATAATATGCAATAAAAGGGATTATCCAAAGATAATAGATATTGTAAAAAGAATTCCCGGCATTTTTCAAATAATTGAAGCATTTGTGATCAATAGTAACCAGATAAAACAAGTTGAGAAATCTATTATTAATTTATTAAAAACAAAGAAATTTAAAACATTTAAAATTGCAACTAAAAGGCATGATAAAAGTTTTCCAATAAATTCAATGGAATATTCAAAATTAATAGGCAGTATTGTTCTTAAAAATATTAAAAACAAGAAAGTTATTATGGACAATCCTGATTTAACTATTAATATTGAAATTCATAGTGACAACACTATTTTATTTTTTGAAAGAATAGAAGGAGCTGGTGGATTTCCTATTGGTATTAATGGTAAAGCTCTATCATTAATTTCTGGTGGTATTGATTCGCCGGTAGCATCAAGTCTAGTAATGAAAAAAGGCATTCATGTTGATTTTATTACATTTATTACTCCACCACATACATCAGATGCAGCATTAAAAAAAGTTAAAGATTTAATTAAAGTAGTAACATTAGATCAAAAACTTGAAAAACCAAAAATTTTTATTGTTAATTTCACAATGATTCAACATGAACTATCCCATATAAGTAATAAGTCTTATCAAATAACTTTGATGCGACGCTATTTTTTTAGAATAGCTAATTATTTAAAAAATAAATATGGTTATGATGCGATTGTTACAGGGGAGTCATTGGGACAGGTTGCAAGTCAAACAGTAAAGAGCATGGAAACAATTGAAAATGTTCTTGACAATAAGACAATTGTTTTAAGACCATTACTTTCATATGACAAGATAGAAATCATTAAACTTGCAAAAAATCTAGGAACATATGATATTTCAATTTTGCCTTATGCTGATTGTTGTTCATTATTTGTTCCTAAATCACCAGTCACAAAGCCTAATATTGAAACAGCTAAAAAATTGGAATCTGAGTTATCACTTATTGACAAAATTTTTGATGACACTATAGCTAAATATATTAAAATAATTAATTAACCTATGAATTACATAGAGAAACAAATTATCCAAAAAATTAATGAATATGAAAAGATTTCATTGTTTTTTCATGAAATTCCTGATTTTGATGCTTTAGGCTCTTGCTTTGCTTTAAAATTGTATCTAAATGATAAATTTCCTGATAAGCAAGTTGAAATAATTGGTCTTGATATTTTAAATAGTAATTTTTCAAAAAATTTATTTATTTTTGAACCAAAACATATTTCAAATGAATATTTAAAAAATTCATTAGGTATTATTTTAGATACTGCGAACTCTATGAGAGTGTGATCAAATAGACAGACTAATTGTAAAGAATTAATTAGAATTGATCACCATCCATTAGTTGAAACATTTTGTGACATTGAATTTATCGATGACAAAGCATCTTCAACATGTGAATTGGTTGGTATGTTAATGTTTAATTGAGATAAAACATATGTAAGTGCACCAGTCGCAGCATATTTATATGCAGGTATTTTAACTGATACTGGAAGATTTTTATATTCATCAACTAGATCAGAAACTTTTGAGCTATGTGCTAAATTGTTAGAAAAGAAATTTGATAGAGATACTCTTTATAGAAGTATTTATTTAAAGTCATTAAAACAATCAAAATTTGAATCTTATATAGTAAGTAGAATTCAAATAAACAAAGATTTGAAATTTGGTTATGCAATAATTCCGCGCAATGCATTTGATAAATTTGACATTGATTTAAGAATAAGTATGGTTCATGTTTTTAACAACATTAGGGAACTAGAAGTTTGGATGACTATTTATTATGATGACACAATAAATAAATGGAGAGGATCATTACGTAGTCACAAATTACCAATAAATATTATTGCAGAAAAATATTCAGGTGGTGGACATGTTCACGCTGCAGGTTTTACATTAGAACGTAAAAGTGATTATAAACGATTAATAGCGGATTTATCAAAATACATTATTAGTAAGCAAAAGGAAGATATTGGCGAAGATGAGTAATAAAATGATTTTTATCATAATAATTTCATTATTAGGATTAGTTCTTCTAATTCAAATTGTGTTTCTTTTCCGCAATTTGCTAATAGGTTATATTAAAAATAAAAATCATTTAAAAAATAAAAAGCGCAAAAAAGTCATTGAACAAGTTGATATTTTTATTAATAATGTTGTTACTTCATTAGCCAAGCTCTCATATGATAAAATTGGTGGTATTATCATCATTGAGAATAGAGATAATTTAGATAAATATATTAATTTAGGTACTAAAGTTAAATCAGATTTTCTTCCAGAATTTATAACAAGTATTTTTTATAATCATAAATCTCCATTACATGATGGTGCTATGATTGTTCGTGATTTAAAGATTTGTAGTTTATCAAGCTATTTGCCACTAACTAGAAGAATAATTTCAGTAGAATATGGTTCACGTCATCGTGCTGCATTTGGTATTTGTGAATATTTTGATTGTTTATCATTCGTAGTTAGTGAAACTAGTGGTAATATTACTTTTGCATACAAGAGTATTATTAGAAGATTATCATCAAATCCAATTCAATTAACGATAGAATTAACAGAGATTTTTAGAAAATTTTGGATATATAATAAATTTGTTAGAAAAGATTAGTTAAATTTAAAAGAGATAAATTTTATTGAAGAACCCATTTCAATAAATTTTTTTTCATATTCAGTTAACAAACCATTTGTTTTTTTGGATTTATATAAATTTTTAACGTGTTTAATGATATCAATATCTTTACGTGCTTTAATAATTTCTAGTGAATAGTTGTATAAGTTATCATTATCTGTTTTGAATTCAACAATACCATCCTTTGCTAGTATTTTTTTATAGATGTCAAGATAATTATTAGATGTTAATCTTCTTTTGGCATGGCGTTTTTTTGGTCAAGGATCTGAAAAATTTAAAAATATTTTGTTAAAAAAATTATTTGGGAAATAATCATATATTTGTTTTATATCAATTGCTAAGAAATTAATATTTGTTAGTGGCTCAGTCATTTTATTTAATTTATTAATAGCTTTTCAGATAACGGTCGGAAATTTATCTAGTCCAAAAAAATTTATATTTGGATTATTTTGAGTCATTTTAATAATAAAATCTCCTTTACCCATACCAATATCAAGATAATTTAATTTATTATTTTTTGGTAATTCTTTAAAATAGTATTTAGAACTTTTAACAAGTTCTAAATCATTTTTAATTTTTCTTAGTCTTCCCATTTTCGGTATTTGAATCGAAGAAATCAAATGAGTTTTCAAATTCATCTATATTAATTTCTTTATCAATAATTGGTAATTCCTTAATTGATTTAATTCCAAATAAATCAAAAAATTTACTAGTTATTTCATACAAATATGGTTTCCCTGGAGTTTTTGCCCTACCAGTGCATTTAATTAAATCTAATTTTGTTAGTTTTTCTAATGCATTAAGTGCATTATGACCTCTAATTTTTTCCACATACGATGATGGGCAAGGCTGATTATAAGCAACAATAGCTAGAGTTTCAAGTAATGATTGAGTAAGAGGATTTTTGTTTTTTATATCATAGATTAATGAAAGTTCACCATGATTTTGTTTTTTAGTTAATAAATGAAAAGTATCACCATATTGTTCAATAGTAATTCCGCGATCAGAATTTTGATCATATTCTTTTTTCATTTCTTTTAATACCTTATGAATATCATCAGAAGGGATTTTAATTACCTTTTTAATTTCATTGATTGTAGTACCATCATTACCCTTAATGTAAAGTAGACTTTCAATTATTGATTTTATATTGTTACTCATATTACTCCTTTATAATAGATATACAAATTTCATTATTTCCTTGATTTTGTGAAATAGTAATTTTACCATATCTTACTAAATCTAAAATTGCTAAAAATGTTGTTACAATAAATTGCTGCGTAATTTTTATTGGATCAATTTGTGATAAATATTCACTAAAACTAATAGTTTTTGATTTATATTTTTTTAAAAATTCCCATAATTCTTCTTCAATATCTTGAATAGATAATTCTTGTACAAGAATTTTTCTTTGAACAAGAGCAGACATTTTATATTTACCAATAGCATCTATTAAAGCTTTTGAAATTTTATCAAGTTCAATTTTATTAGGTAAAACTTCTTTAATTAAATCATTAGGTTCATAAGTCTTAGCATCATTAGTTTGTTTAACTAGCATTTGTTTTCTTAATTCATGTCTAGTTTGCAAATGACTAGCAACCTCTTTATATTTGTGATATTGAATAATTCTTTGAATAAATTTATCACGTTCATATTCGAAAGAGCTATCATCTACTATTCCATTTTCACTAGGGATTAATTTCTTTGATTTTAATGAAATTAAATAAGCACTCATTTCAAGATATTCACTAGCTAACTCAATATTGATAGTGTTAATTTGTGATTTTATATAATCAAGAAATTGACTTGCTAGTGTAGCAATATCAAGATTCAAAATGTCCATTTTCTTTTCACGAATTAAAGTGTCAAGTAAATCTAATGGACCTTCAAAATCTTTCAATTTAAGATTTAAATCATTATTGTCCATTGTTTATTCTCTTGTAATAGTTAATAACAAACTCATCGTGTTTTACTTGTTTGTATTTTTCAAAATCTAGTAAATCAAAATGCATAAAAACATTACAGTTATATGATTTTTTTAATGTAGAGATAATAAGTTCATCAGCATATGGATAGAATAATTTGTAGATTGTTTTACCACCAATTATGAATACATTTTTATCTTTAGCAAAATTAATTACTTCTTTAAAATCATTAAAAACTTTTACACCTTCAGGTGCAATAAAATTTTTATCTAGTGTAACAACTATATTTTGTCTATTTGGTAATGGTTTAGAACCTCATGAAGCAAAAGTTTTTTCACCGCAAACAACAATATTGTTTAAAGTTGTAGAACGGAAGTGATTCATTTCATCCTTTATTGATCAAGGCAAATTATTATCAATACCTATACCATGATTTATATCTTCACATCAAATCATTTTAATCATATTAAACTGCCACCTCGGCTTTAATTGCTGGTTCAGGATCATAATCAACAATTTCAAAATCATCGATTTCAAAATCTTCAATTTTTTCAGGAATCCTTTTAATTATTAATTTAGGTAATTTTTTAGGAGTACGTTGTAATTGTGTTTTAACTTGTTCAATATGATTTATATAAATATGTAAGTCACCAAATGTATGAATAAATTTGCCTGGTTTTAAACCAGTATATTTAGCAATGATATAAGTCAATAGTGAATATGAGGCAATATTGAATGGTACACCTAGAAATACATCTGCAGATCTTTGATATAGTTGACAAGATAATTTTCCATCTTGCACATAGAATTGGAATAGTGAATGGCATGGAGGTAAAGCCATTTTGCTTACATCATTAGGATTCCATGCACTAACAATTAATCTTCTTGAATCTGGGTTAGTTTTAATTTCATTAATAACTCATTTTAATTGGTCATAACCATTAAAATTACGTCATTGTTTGCCATATACAGGACCTAGATTACCATATTTCCTAGCAAATTCATGATCTTCTTTAATTTTTTTAGCAAATTCTTGTAAGCTTTCACCTTGATAATTTGGTGATTTTTTGTAAGTATCATATGGCCAATCATTTCAAATGTTGCAATTATTATCAACTAAATATTTAATATTAGTGTCACCCTTTATAAATCATAAAAGTTCAGCAATGATTGCTTTATAATTTACTTTCTTTGTAGTTAGAAGTGGGAAATATTCAGAAATATCATATGAAGTTTGATATCCGAATGTTGAAATAGTATCAATGCCTGTACGATTATGTTTTAATTTACCATTTGTAAGTATGTATTGTAATAATGTTAAATATTGCTTCATTAATAACGAGTTCCTTTTGCTGGTTCATCTTTTTGTTCAAATACATGTGGATGTTTTTTATTGTCTTTAATCAAATTAAACATTCTCATATATTCATTAGAAATAATATCATGTGCTTGGGTCACAGTAAAATTAATGTTAATATTTGCATATTCTTGAGGTTTAATTTGTTTCATAAAACTAACATAAGCTATTTTGTTTTTATTTTTATATCCATATTTTTTAGATTCTTTATTTTTATCAGTTAATCCAGCAATAGTAACAGGAATGATTGGGACTAATGAATTATATGCAATTCTAAAGCTTCCAATATGAAAATCAATAATTGTTTCAGGGTTATAATTTCTTGTACCTTCAGGAAAAATGATGATAGAACGTTTATCAGTTTTAAAATTTATTTCATTATTGAATACAAGGAATGTACTGCGAAAATTGTTACGGTCAATGAATATTGTGTCAATAAGTTTTAACAGATATGCTAGGAGTGAATTGTTAGATAATTCTTGTTTTGCAACAAATCGAAAATATGGGATTTTTGTATTTTCATATAAAATCTTAAAAAGAACAATAGGATCCATATTTGATTTATGGTTAGCAACATAAAATGCAGGTACATTTGGAAGGTTAATACTACCTTGAGATTGAATTTTATACCTTTTGATAAAAAGAAATTTCTTAACTAATTTATAAATTGTTCGATATCGAATTTCAATTGGCATTGATTCAGGATTGACTAAGTATTTTTTAGATTTACCCTTAGCTAAACTTGCACTTATTAAAAAAGCTAAAGAAACTCATGGAATTGCAATTAATCAACCAATAAATCTGAAGAATTTACCCATATGAATATATTTTAATAATATTTATATTATTAATGATTATATTTATTCATTATTCGATCAAAATCTACATCATTGACAAAATCATTAATAATTTTAATTACATTATCAGTACATGAACTTATTTTTGTTAATTCATCATTAGTGAAATTGCTAAGCACATAGTTAATAACTTGGCTTTTATCATTTGGTTTACCAATACCAACACGCACACGTTTAATATCTTCGGTACCAAGTAATTCAATGATATTTTTAATACCATTGTGGCCACCACTACTACCTTTTAATCTAATACGGATATTACCTAAATCAGTATCTAAATCATCAGCAATAATTAATATATCTTTGTGATCTATTTTATAGAAGTTAGCAATTTGTTGAACAAATTGTCCAGATAAGTTCATGTATGTATATGGTTTAGCAATAATGAATGGTTCACCATTTTTATTATTAATTTTCTTAAATCAACCATTGAATTTATTTTCGTCAAGAAACGTATTATTTTTTTTAAGTCATGCATCAACAACCATAAATCCAACATTATGCTTGGTATTATCATATTGACTTGGAAAATTCCCTAACCCAACAACTAGTTTCATTAAATTTTCTTATCTAGTTTTCTAATTTTCTTTGCTTTGGAAATGTAATAGTAAGCTATATATGCAATACATCCTAAATAAACTAAAATCATTTCAAATAGGATAAACAAACCACCAAGGGTTAAGACAGTGTTATTATCATTTCTAATCAATCGCATTCATGAAATATAAAATTCTGAGCTAGAAGTATATTTTGGTTTGCAAGATGCCCCTAATAGTAGCATGATTAAAATTGCAACAAATAATGCGATTAAAATTTTTGGAACATAACTTAGTGAAACTTTGTTATGCAAAATTAGATTACCAATAAACTGAGCAATGTACAATGTAAATCATAAACAATCAAGAATAATGACAATAATAGCAAATGTTGATAAATTTGGAATAGCTTCCACAGATATAGTTTGATGCCAGAATCCAAGCCATCAATTTGAATTATCTTTAGTAGATGCTCCAAATAAAGCAATGATAGTTATTAAATAAAGTGTTGCCCCAATTATTACATTAGCGTATGTCAATCTTGTAAAAATTTGACAAATTTTCATTTTCTTCACTACATTAGCATTAACAATAGTCCCATTGTTTGAATGCTCTACACGAGAAGTATTTAATCTTTTTGTATTATTCACTTTAGTTGTATTAGCCATAATTATTTAGGTTTTTTATTTTTATCTTGTTCTTTTAAACTATTAATTTTATTACCGTAGTGAGCATCAATAAATAATTGTTTTAATTCATTTACACGAGGTAAACGAGGGTTTGCGCCTGTGCATTGATCATCAAATGCTTCAATTGACATTTTATCAAGAATCTTCTCAAAGTCAGCATCGTTAACACCATATTCCTTTGTTGATTTTCAAAGTTTTACTGATGCAAATAACTTTTGAATTTCTTTAATTAGGTTATCAATTTTTTGTGTTTGATCTTTACCTTTTATACCTAATTCATCAGCGATCTCACAATATTTTTCTCTTACATCATTGTATTTAAATTGAGGTCAATACATTTGTTTTTCATTTTCAAATTTTGCTGCATTATATCGCATTACATATGGTAAATATATTGCATTAGCAGCTCCATGCATTACACCAAAATGTCCACCAATTTTGTGTGATAATGAGTGAACTACACCAAGATATGCATTACCAAATGCGATACCAGCAATAGTTGCAGCATGGGCAATAGCTTCTCTTGCTTCTTTATCTGTAGTTCCGTGTTCATAAGCACGTTTTAAATATTTAAAAATCAATTTAATACCTTGAATTGAGTATGGTCTTGTAAATTCAGTAGCAAGAATAGATACATATGACTCAAAGCAATGACTTAATGCATCAGCAGCTGTTACAGCTGTCATTCTTGGAGGTAATGACATCATAAATTGTGCGTCAATAATTGCAATGTTTGGTACAAGTGCATAATCAGCTAGTGAGTATTTAATATGTGTTTTCTCGTCAGTAATAATTGCAAATGGAGTTACTTCAGATCCTGTACCAGCAGTTGTTGGAATGCAAACCAATTGTACTTTTTTTGGTGTTGGGAATTTAACAATACGCTTACGAATATCTATAAATCTTATTGCTAGATCTGCAAATTTAACATTTGGATATTCATTGTAGAACCACATCATTTTAGCAGCATCAAGTGAACTACCGCCACCAAAAGCAATTATTGCCTCTGGTTGGAATTCTGAAATTTCTTTTGCACCTTTATATGTTGTAGCACATGATGGATTTGGTTCAACATTAGTAAATGTTTTTATTTTCATTCCATATTTTTCAAGAATATGGGTAATCTTTTGACCAAACATTCCCCAAATGAAATTATCAGAAACAATAAATACTTTTTTAACACCATCATCTCTTAAATCTTTTAAACCTTCTTCAATACATCCATACTTAAAATATACCTTGCTTGGTATACGCATTCACAACATATTTTCTCTTCTCATAGCTACCTGCTTTACATCTAATAAATTTTCTGGTCCAATATTTTGACTTGTCGCATTACCACCGACTGAACCACATCCGATAGTAAATGTAGGCAATAATTTAAAGTTATAAAAATCACCAACACCACCTAATGATGAAGGAGAGTTAATTATTAATCTTCCAGTATTAGCATTATTACTAAATTTGACAACTTTATCAGCACCTGCTAATTCATCACAAAATAAAGATGAGGTGTGTCCAGGACCGAGTCTTAATAATTCTTTTTGAATTCTTAAAGCATCATCAAAATTTTTAGCTTTATATAAAGAAACAAAGTCTGATAGTTTTTCATGAGATAATGGGTTTTTAGCTGTACAATCATTTGTTACTACAACCAACATCTTAGCTCATTTAGGAACTTTAATACCAAAAAGTTTTCCTAAGTCTTGTGCATTTTGACCAACCATTCCTGGATTTAAAATATGTGCACCATTTTTAATTAAAAACATTTTGTCTGCAATTTTTTTAATATCTTTTTGGTTTGTAATTACATATGCTTGTTGATTTGTAAATTCATTAACTACCTTGTCATAGATATTGCTCAATGCAATAACAGAGTTTTCAGTTGCACAAATCATACCATTATCAAATGTATTAGATTGGATTATTGAAGCTATTGCCATTCTAATATCAGCTGTAGTGTCAATAATTGCTGGACAATTGCCAGGACCCACACCAATAGCTGGTTTGCCTGATGAGTATGCAGCTTTAACTAAACCACTACCACCTGTTGCTAAAATTAAGTCACATTGATGCATCAATTCACTAGTATCTTCCATTGAAGAATTATTAGGTAATCAAGAAATAATACCCTTTGGTGCTCCAGCAGCTACTGCAGCATCATGAATTATCTGTGCAGCTTTAACAGTACAGTTATAGGCTCGTGGATGTGGAGAGATAATAATTCCATTACGTGTTTTTAAACATATTAAAATTTTGTAGATTGCTGTTGAAGTTGGATTGGTTGTAGGGATAATACCAGCAATTACACCTTTAGGTACTAATATTTTTTTATATCCAGAAGGAATATCTTCATCAACAACACCACATGTTTTCATGTATTTATATTTGTTGTAGATATATTCAGCAGCAAAATTATTTTTAATAATTTTATCTTCCAAAACTCCCATTTTAGTTTCAGCGATAGCCATTTGTGCTAATGAAATTCTTTGTTCATTAGCAGCCTTTGCAGCCATATAGAATATATGATCTACTTGTTCTTGTGAGAAAGTTGCAAATTTTTGTTGTGCATTCCTTACAGAATCAACAATTTTTCTTATGTTTGACATAATGTAGTTATTATATAAAATTTATAAAAATAAGATAATTTACATTATCTTAAAAATTCAGTTATTAAGTTTTTAATTTCTTGTGTATTTTTATAACCAACAAATATGTTGAATGGTTTACCATCTTTGAAAAATATGACTGTTGGTATTGATTGAATATTTAATTTTCTAGCTAATGTTGATTCACGGTCAACATTAACTTTAAAAAAATTAATATTTTGGTATTGATCAGAAACTTGATCTAATATTGGTGAGAGCATTTTGCATGGTCCACATCAATCAGCATAAAAATCAACAATAACATATTTGTTTGTTTTTATTGCTTGTTCGTAATTGACAGTGATTAATTCATTTATTAACATTTATTTTTTATCTTTTAGATTTTTTTCAAAAACAGCTTTTTCTACTTTAATATCTGGAACTTTATTCTCAGCAATAGCAATTTCAATGGATTTTATCATTTTGCTATTAGTTTTCATTATAAAGTTACATTTAGGGTAATTACTACATCCAACAAATTTTCTTTTACGTTTATTTAATTTAAGTACTAAGTCACCACCACATTCTGGACATTTTAGGCCAGTTTTCTTTGGCTGAATTGCATTTGGGAATTCATTGTATTTACATTTTGGGAAGTTAATACAGCCAATGAAGCGTAAACCTTTATCTTTAGTATATCGATATACTAAATCTCCACCACATTTAGGACATTTTCTACCAATATAAATGCTTTGATCAGGTGTTTTTTTAGACTTTTGAATAGATTTATTAAGTATTGGTTGAAATTTAAAAATTGGTTCCTTTCAATCAATTTTTCCATCAGCAATATCATCTAATTTATCTTCAAAATCTTTTGTAAATTCTTTATCCAAGATAAAATCAAAGTATTTGTCAAGGAATTTTACAACATCATTACCAAGTGGTAATATTTTATATGAATGGGATACAAGTTCTGCATATCCGCGTTCTATAGCCATGTTTGCCATTGAACGATATGTTGATGGTCTTCCCACACCAGCATTATCTAGTTCTTTAATTAGAGAAGCTTGTGTATATCTTGCAGGTGGTTCCGATGTATGCTTCTTAATGTTAATAGTTGTTATATCATCAATAGTTTCACCCAATAAATTGTCTGAAAGACATAAATCTCTTGTTGATAATTCAAAATCATCTTGATAAACTTTCTTATAACCTGGTTCAATTAAAATACGAGAGTAAGTATAGAATTTGTTTCCATTGTTAATAATACGGGCAATAGTATTTTCATACTGTGCAGGGGTCATAAAACTAGCAATAGTTCTGCATCAAATTAAGTTGTATAATTCGTATTCTTCTTTTCCAACTTTATTTTTAATTGATTTTGGTGTGATAAATGGATCAATTACACGAATAGCCTCATGGGCATCTTGAACATTAATAGCTTTATCTTTTGTTGGTGTGGATTTGGGAAGTCTAAAATACTGAGGACCAAATTCTTTAGTAATAAATTTCTTTGCTTGTTCTACAAAATAAGATGAAACACGCACACTATCAGTACGTGGATAACTAATTAATGCTACATATTCATTGTCAATTTTTACACCTTCATATAATTTTTGTGCAACAAATGTGGCTTGAGAAACACTCCATTTTAATTGGTTAATTGCATCTTGTTGAAGTGTTGAAGTTTTATATGGGTCTTTTGGATTAGAACTATATCGTTTAGGTTTGTCAATTTTATAAATTTTAAAATTCTTCGTTAAATTTGCCTTTACTTTTTCAGCAGAAGCTAAATCAATGAAGTTAATACCGCTTCCTTCTTCATCTCCAGGATTTTCAACATTGATATTTTTGAGTGAAGGATTAATTTTACGAAGAATTAATTTACCATATTTAGTAGAAACAGGATCTAATGTTCATCAATCTCTTGGTTTAAAATTATTAATCGCCTGTTCACGATCATAAATCATTTTTAGAGCAACAGATTGAACTCTTCCAGCACTTCTACCACCAGTTTTGCTTCTTACTTCTTTAGATATTTTATATCCCACAAGTCGATCTAACAATCTACGTGAAAACTGTGAATGAATTCAATTTTCATCAAGTTCTCGTGGATGCTTTAAAGCTTCTAGAATTGCTAATTTTGTGATTTCGTTAAAAGTAATACGTTTACATTTTTTTTGATCTTTTTCTGGCAAAACACTATAAACATGTCAGGAAATAGCCTCACCTTCACGATCAGGGTCAGTTGCTAAATATATTTCATCTGCTTTACTTGCTGCTTGTTTAATATTACTTACAATCTTTGATTTAGGTTGTAAACCTTTTTTTACTGAAGGAATTATTCATTTTGGTTCTAGTGTTTTTTCATCAAAACCTAAATTATTTGATGGTAAGTCACGAATATGTCCAATTGTGGCGATAATTGTAAAATTATCATCTTTTAAATATTTGTTTATTGTCTCAATTTTATTAGGTGACTCAATGATAAGCAGTTTGTTCATAAAGAATCTAATAAATTATATAAAAGTATTAATGCCATAATGACATATCTATATATATTTTTAATTAGTTTTTATTTATAAAAACTATTTTGAAATTTTGAAAATTCTTGATTTTTTTCAATTTTAGTCTTGAATTAGTGCTAATTTCTACGATTTTATTTGTATACAAATAAATTTTTATGTTTTGATTGATTAAATACTCTTTTGTCTCATCATTTGCTAATTTTGCATCATCAAAAAAAATTACAGGATTATTTGTTCCGTATAAAAATCTAGGTGATATTTTTTGATCATAACCATATGTTTCAGAAACAAAACAACATTGCTTTCAATTTATTGTTTTCATAAGTCCCTCATTGTTAATAATTGACTCCATATTGTCAACATAAACAATAAAAGGGAGATTGTTTTTGATTAATAAATTTAAACTATCAGTATTTAAATTTTCATACCTAAAACATAAAACATAATCATTGTTTGCTAAAAACTTTAAACATTGGACATCTTCTTTGATGATTGCTGATTCAATGCATATATGTTTTTTATCCATTAAATCAAAATTACCATGATAAAAAACAGCAAATGGTGGTTTATATACAGTTCTTAAATAGTAAGGGTATATATCATCTATTATTGTTATGTAATGACATTTGATGCCATTACATAACTCATTTACTTGGTCATTATTTATCTGTTCTTTATTTTTTAGTGTGCAATAAACTTCATCCCAAATGAATTTGTGTTTTATTAGCATATAAATTAATATTTTATTCATTATTCCTCCATAATATAAAATGAAAAATTTAATGATTTTAAATGTTTATTGGGCAAAATAGATTAAAATAAAATTATGGAAGTTAATTTTTATTTAAATACAAAGTATTATTTTGGTAAGGGTTGTGTTAAGAATAATCTTAGTCAAGAAATTAAATTATTAAAACCAAAATGCATAATGTTAATTTATGGTGGTGGTTCTATTAAAATTAATGGTATCTACAATACAGTAATTAATGAAATTAAAAAAACAAAAATTAAGTTTATTGAACACTCTGGTGTTCAACCTAATCCAATAGATATTGATACATATGAGGCATGTATTAAAGCAAGAAATAATAAAGTAGATTTAATTGTTGCTGTTGGTGGTGGAAGTGTTATTGATGAAGCTAAGGTAGTAAGTAATTTAATTACCAATAAACAATATAAGAATGCATGAGATTATATGGATAATGATGGAAAAACTAAAAATCAACCAATTCCAGTATTTTCAATTATTACCATTGCTGCTACAGGTAGTGAAAACAATTATAATTCAGTGATTACTAATAGTAAAACTCATGACAAATGAGGTGTAAGAAATCAAAATCGACCAATGGTTTGCTTTGAGGATCCAACATATACATTTAGTGTAAATAAATGACAAACTGCTAGTGGTAGTTTTGATATTATGTCTCATTTATTAGAGCAATATTATGACATAAAAAATCATTTTGAATGAACAAAGCAATATATTATTGCTAATATAAAAACTTTGCTAAAGTTTGTACCTATTGTTTTGAAACAGCCAAATAATTATGAAGCAAGAGCAAATATTTTATGAACTTCTTCATGAGCATTAAACGGTTTAGGATCAATTAATACTTGTGGTGGTGATTGAAAAGTTCATGGGCTTGAACATGCATTAAGTGGTAGATGGAACATATCACATGGTGCTGGATTAGCATTAATAACTCCAGTGTATATTAGATACACGTGCAACCATGATAAGAAATTCAAGGCATTGACTATGGAATTATCACAAGCATTATTCAATAATAAATCAGTTGATTATTTTATAAAGCAAATTAAAAATTTTATTAAATTGCTAGGTTTACCAACTAAACTAACATGTTTCAAAGAAGTTAAAAGAGTAACAAAACAAGATCTTGAATGATTATCAGCTGCATTTGATCGTAATACAGAAGGTTATCATCAATTAGGTGTTGATATTTACAAGGAGCTAATATAATGTATCAAAAAGAATATCTAATTTATCAAGCAAGTTGATAAATTTAATTTCTATAATTTCATTTTGTCTAAAATGACTTTTAACTTCAGAAATATATTTACTATCGGAAACACTAATTTTATTAGTAAATAGTGAATTTTTTATTTTATTTAAATAATTTATTGATGGTTTCTTATTAATAAAAAAAGTACAAACCTTTTCATTATCTATTAGCTAAATATTTTAATAGACCATAATAAAATTGATGATTAGGTTCTTTATTAAATGATTTTTCAAAATTACCATTTTTTAAATCATTTTTTAATAATTTTTTTCTTTCTTAGTTTTCATAGAATTTAAAAAGTAGTATGTTAATGACAAAATATTATAGCATTATACCTAAAATGAAAATGATATAATCGAAATTTTTAATTTCATACATTTATATTTTTGTTTTGTAATTTATGGTGCACATGAAGAGACTCGAACTCTTACTCCGTTAAGAATTAGATCCTTAGTCTAACGCGTATACCAATTCCGCCACATGTGCATATAATATAGTATACAATGTTGTTGGAATTTGAGTTAATTCTCAAAAAATTAAGATTTTTGCTTTTACTCTAAAATTTACTTTATTAACTTATTGTCTTAGGAATAAGATATTCATTTCCGGTTTTAAAATCACCTGAGAAATAAGCTTTTATATAATCAGAAATATTTGTAGCTATTTCAATAGTAGGTGCATAAACATAATTCACAAAATGGTAATAGTCACTACCAGATTTAGTAGCAAATGCTTCTTCTTTAATGTTATTAGGATCAAAATCACCTTTAAATGTTAATGATGATGGTGAACCTAATATTACATTGTTAATCTCACCCGCATTTGCGAATGCCCTTGCATTAATTGCATTTAAAGTTGATGGGAAAACATAACCTGTCATTTTAAGTTTATCAGGATCACCAACATTATAGAAGGCTTCAGTACCTATATATTGTAAACCCTCTGGAAATGTTACAAATTTTTGATGATAATTATTTAATGCATTAGTACCTTTAAATGCATAGTCACAAATTTCTTTTAAATGTGAAACATTACTTTCAAATTCAATTCCATTAACATCATTTTCACCATCAGATCATTCAGAAGGAATTCTTTTTACATAATAGTTTTCACCATTATAAACAACATGATCAGGAATTCTTAATACTCCTGCTCCTTCAACATAACCATTCTCACTATCAGCACTATCATATTTTGTTAATAAACGGCATTCATAATTTGATAAAAGTTTATATTTAACTGTTATGTTTCCTCAGGTTCCATAACTCTCTCCTACTTTAACAGGTGCAGGATTAGTTGATATTGTTACTAAACAAGTATCTGTTTTTTTGCTGTCTGCAGTGGTTACTGTAACAGTTGCAATTCCTTCATTAAATACTTTAACTTTTCCATATAGATCAACATCAACAACATCTTTATTATTTGATTTTCAAGTTACTTTTTTATTGGTTGCATTTTCTGGTAAAACAGTTGCTACTAGATTGATAGTGTCGCCTTCAACTAATTCTAATCTATTTAAGTTTAATGTAACACCAGTAACATGAACTACTTGTTGCTTTTTCTTCCCACAACTTGTTAATGCAATAGGTGAAATTGTACTTGCAGATAAAACACCTATAGTAGAAAATAATATTGATTTAATAAATTTTGATTTCATTTTTTTACCCCCTCAATAAGTAAAATGCTTCATATTTAGTATATATATATATATATATGAAGATTAGGTCAAAAATTAAAACTTTTTATTACTTTTACTTTAAAACTTATTTTATGAACCAATTACTCTAGGAATAAGGCAATTAAGACCAGATTCACTTACAATATAAAAATCACCTGAAAAATAAGCTTTTATATAATCTGAAATATTTGTAGCTATTTCAATAGTAGGTGCATAAACATAATTCACAAGATGTTTTTTTGATGATGGAGAAAATGCTTCTTCTTTTATATTCTCAGGATTAAAATTACCTCTAAATGTTAACGATGAAGGTGTAGCATCTGTAAAGTCAATTTTACCTGTATATTTAAATGCTCTTACATTAATTGCATTTAAAGTTGATGGAAAAGCATAACCCAGTAAATTAACTGAACAACTATCAAAAAAGGCCTCAGTACCTATATATTGTAAACCTTCTGGAAATTCGCAAATTTTTTTATCATAATTATTTAATGCCTTAGTATATTTAAATGCATAATCACAAATTTCTTTTAAGTGCGAAACATTACTTTCAAATTCAATTCCATTAACATCATTTTCACCATCAGATCAGTCAGAAGGAATTCTTTTTACATAATAGTTTTCACCATTATAAACAACATGATCAGGAATTCTTAATACTCCTGCTCCAGCAACATAACCATTCTCACTATCAGCATCCATAAATTTTGTTAATAAACGGCATTCATAATTTGATAAAAGTTTATATTTAACTGTTATGTTGCCTCAGGTTCCATAACTCTCCCCTACTTTAATAGGCGCAGGATTAGTTGATACTTTTACTAAACAAGTAGATGATTTATTGCCATCTTGAGTGGTTACAGTAACAGTTGCAGTTCCTTCATTAAATACTTTAACTTTTCCATATAGATCAACATTGACAATACTTTTATCATTTGACTTTCAAATTACATTTTTATCTGTTGCATTTTCTGGTAAAACAGTTGCTGTTAGTTGAGCAATTCCACCTTCTACTAGTTCTAATTTAGTTTCATTTAATGTAACACCAGTAACATGAACCACTTGTTGGTTTTTCTTTCCACAACTTGTTAATGCAATAGGTGAAATTGCACTTGCAGATAAAACACCTATAGTAGAAAACATTATTGATTTAATAATTTTTGATTTCACTTTTTTATCCTCCTCAATAGGTAAAATACTTTATTTATTAAATTATATATATGTAGTACTCTAAAACTTAAGACTTTTTACTACCTTTACTTTAGAATTTATATATTATCATTACCTTTCAAAAATAAAAAATTGAATGATATTTATTATCAATTCAATTTCAATTGCAATTATATGGCGGAAACGATGGGACTCGAACCCATGCGCCGAAGAACGACCTAACACCTTAGCAGGGTGTCCTCTTAACCACTTGAGTACGTTTCCAAGATAGTTAAATTATTATAGATAAATAACATTAACTACCATTAATTTTATGATAATCGATTTATTCTTTTATTACCTTTATCTATTAATTTTTCGCGTTTAACTTCAAAAATACTTGGAATTATACAAATCATTAAAAATAAGATTAATACAATCAATGTCATTATTGATCCAAGTAGGTCTCTATTTCATAATTCCTTGGTATAAATATCTCCATCGATAGTCTTACCAATATCTTTTGATCATGTTGCAATAATAGCAATGTTAGCAAATGTTGAAATGATTACAAATGCCATACCTAAACCGATAATAATTAAACTAATTCATGCAGTAATAGTAAATCCTTTTGTTGGATTTACTTTAATTTTATGGGTGTGACGATTAATTAATGCACCAGCAATTGGGAATAATACGCATAAAAATACTAATATTGAAGTTCAATTAGCCATTAAATCAACAAAAGAATATAAATTATCCAATTGGTGAATAGTGTTATTTAAATCATAACCTAGTTTAGAATCGCCACCTAAAAATGGTGTCAATTCAGTGAGATGGTATTCATTAAAATCAATATATCCAAATGCACCAATAAAGGTTAATAGTATGAAAAATACAAGTGTAATTATTCCTGAATATACAAGACCTACACATGGACGATCACTATTCAATCTATTTTTAAATTTGCTTGGACAAGGTAAGTCGCCAGATTTTATTAAGTCTTCAAAGAATCTTGGATTATAAATAGCAAAACTATTAATAATTCCAAAAATACCAAAGGCAATAAAAATTTCAATTGTAGCAATTAATCAGTGAGGAATTAAAGCTAAACCGCTAATTTTACCAAGATTATTATCACTTGTTCCAATTAATAATGAAATACCAATAACAAGATCAATTATTGAAACAATTAATAATCCAATTAATAATGCTTGTGGTGTTCTCTTTGGTTCTTTCATTTCAGACTGCATACCTGCAGCATTATAGAAACCATCAAAAGCAAATGCTATAGCTGGAATAGAACCAATAACACCTAAGATACCAAGACCTCTTGAAAGCAATATAAATGTTACATGTGTTTGTTCTATATCTGGTAATATGGATGTTCCACCCATTGGCTTACCAGTAATTCCAGCAACAACAAATCCAGCAATAGCTGCAAATGCTAACGGAATGAACTTGACTGAAGTTGTAATTCAGTTTTGAATATTTCCTGCATGGGAACTAATTCCTGATACAATAAAAAATCATGTAGTTATTCCAAATGAAATAAGTGCTACAACTCATCATGATGTTTGTCAACCAAATGCATCTTGAAACATCATAACAGCATAATAGGGCATTAAAAAGAAATTTAATGGTAAGTATATAAATGCCATAAAATTTTTAGCAGATTTATATAAAAATTTATGACAGAATGTCTTTACTCAACCAATAACTCCCAAGTTACTAGATGTGTTTGCTGAAGAAACTTCAATTAAGGCTAATCCCATACAAATAACAGCAATAATTGAAAATATTCAAGAAATAATAGTTAATAAATAACTATTACCTACATTACTTAATATTTCACCATTCTTTAGAAATATACCAGCACCAATAGATGAACCAATAACTAAGAGAATAGCAGAAAAGAAACCAATTTTTTTCTTTTTTACTTCAGCTGGCGAAGCCTTTGGCTCACCAATAGTTTTTTGAATTTGTTTAGTCATGATTTATTTATTAACTACAATTGTTCCTGATTTACCAGCAATTACAGCTGATAAATTGTCTAATTTGGCAATAATTGCTTTACGATTTTTACCTGATTTAACAAAGTTAATAGCTGCTTGAACTTTAGGCAACATACTTCCAGCTGAGAATTGTTTTTCATTGATGTATTGTTCTAACTCAGCAACTGATGTTTCGCCTAAAGATTTTTGATTAGGTTTGTTATAGTTAACAAATACACTATCAACATTAGTTAAAATTATAAGGATGTCAGCATCAACTAAATCAGCAATTTTGCTCATAACAAAATCCTTGTCAATAACTCCATCAACACCTTCATAATTACCATTATCATCAATAATAGTTGGAATTCCACCACCACCACCAACTATAACAACTTCTTTTTTATCAAATAGATGTTTAATTGTTTCAATTGATAAAAAATTTATTGGTTTTGGACTTGGAACAACTTTTCTAAATCCTTTGTTAGGAATTTCAACAAATGTTGAATCAGGACTTGACATTTTCTTAGCTTCATCTAAAGTCTTGTATGTTAGTCCAACTGGTTTAGAAGGATTTTGAAATGCAGGGTCATTTTTATCAACAAGTGTTTGTGTTAGCACGCAAACAACATTACGATTAATATTTGCTTTTTTCAATTCATTTGCTAGAGCAACTTCAATATGATAACCAATATATCCTTCACTCATTGCTACTGATTCAGCAAATGGCATAGATGGAATAGTTGGATCAACAGCATTGGCTTTATTGAAAGCATTAAAAATAACACCAACTTGTGGTCCATTACCATGACCAACAATTACATCATGACCATGAGAAATTAAATTTGTAATTTCTTTAGCGGGTAATAAAACTGCTTCTTTTTCACTTTTTGGGTCGTCCCCTAAAGCATTACCACCTAGAGCAATAGCTATTTTTGACATAATTAAGCTCCAATAGTTGCTAATATAATAGCTTTAATTGAATGCATTCTATTCTCAGCTTCATCAAAGCAACGACTATATTTAGAATTTATTACTTCATCAGTAACTTCAACTTCACCATTTTTAACAATTGGGAATTTTTTACCAAATTTCTGAGCAACTCATTTACCAACTTCAGTATCCATACCATGATATGAAGGTAGACAGTGCATGAAAATAACACCTTTTTCATTATTCTTAGCTGCATTTTCCATAGTTTTCATATCTACTTGGAATGAACACATAATTCCTAATCTGTCATTTCATGCTGATTCTGGTTCACCCATTGATACCCAAATATCAGTGTAAATAATGTTAGCATTTTTAGTTGCTTGCATTTTATTTTCACTAAATTCAACTGTTCCACCAGTTTCTTTGCAAATGTCTTTACAAATTTTTATAAGTTTTTGATCTGGTCATAATTTTTTAGGAGCACATATTACAAAGTGCATTCCTAATTTACTGCAAGTTACCATTAGTGAATTTGCCATATTAAATCTTCCATCACCACAGAACACTAATTTTAATCCTTTTAAATTACCAAAATGTTCTTTGATTGTCATCATATCAGCAATCATTTGTGTTGGGTGAGATTCATTAGTTAAACCATTTCATACAGGAACACATGCATACTTAGCAAGTTCTTCAACATCCTTTTGAGCAAAACCACGGAATTCGATTCCGTCATAAAATCTTGATAATACTTTTGCTGTATCAGCAACAGACTCTTTTTTACCAAATTGACTTGAACTAGAATCTAAATATGTTACTCCCATTCCTAATTCTCTTGCAGCCACTTCAAAACTACAACGAGTTCTTGTAGATGTCTTTTGGAACATAATTACAATATTTTTATTTTTAAGATAATTTTGAATTAGTCCTGTTTGACGTTGTTTTTTTAGCTCAATTGACAAATCGATTAAGTAGTTGATTTCTTCAGGTGTGAAATCCAACATTTTCAATAAATCACGATGTTTTAAATTAAAAGCCATAATTTTCCTTCTTTCTTATTTGTTAATTATATTAATCATTATTTTACTATTTAGTTTTGATATCTTGTCTCTCAAGAGGCATTGACATACAACGGCATGAACCCATTCCAAGTGATAATTGACTACCACCAAATGCAAAAACTTTAACTCCAGCTTTCCTCAAAGCATTTATTGTATATTCATTACGATCATAGCCAACTACAACTCCTGGTCTAATTACTAAAAAATTTGTAGCATCAAAATTTGTTTCAATATCAATTTTAACTTGTGAGTAATCATCAGCAACAGGAATTAATTGACATTTTTTACCAACCATATGGTTCAAATATTCTAGTAATGACATTTTTTTCTTTATAAATTTGATTTTTGGCTGTGTTAAATCTGCATATCAAAGTTTTAAACTCTTACGAATATTTGGTGAATAAATAAATTTTGTGTAATCAACATTTGTTAACCAAGTGTCGAGATGCATTAAGTTTGGTAGATGAGGAACATTAACAACATAAATTTTCTTAAAATGTGTATTTACTGAATTAACAATTTTTTGTGCTAAATTCTTAATACTTCTAAGTTGCGTTCTTTCTGAACAACCAATCATTAATGTTTCACTATTAATTGGGAATACATCTCCACCTTCAATTGTGTTCTTTGCGTCACGTTCAAGCAATTTTTCAGTATTTTTATAAATTGGATGATATGTGAAAATAAACCATGCAAATATTGTTTCACGTTTTCTAATGAAGTGTTTCATTGAACTAACAACTATAGAATTACCAACTGAAGAGAAAGTATCTCTTGTAAAATATAAATTTGGCATTGGAATAGTTACCAATACATCATTTAAATTATTAATTTTCAAATCTTTTGTTGTTATTCCACAAATCATTGCATCAAATACTTGACGAGATGACAACGACTTTAGATATCTATAGATTTTTTCATTATAACCTATATGTTTAACATTAGCTTCTTTAATGAACTTTTTAATAAATAAATTATGAACTTCATCGTTAGTTGCTTTTCATGTTTCATCAAGTAAATCTTCTAGGTAAACAACTTCTACTCCATTACTCTTTAATATTTTGCAGAATTCATCATGCTCTTTTGCAGCAATTTTCCAATCAATAAGATTTGAAAATAGTCATTCTTTATAGTTTGATGGGGTTAAATAACTTAACTCTCTACCTGGGCGTTTTACAAGCACACGTTTTAAACTTCCGATTTCACTAAAAACATGAATACCTATATTCTTAGCCATTTTTCCTCCTGATAATATAAATCATTTATATTATAGTATTTGCTTAGTAGGAAAGTAAGAGTGAAACCAAAATTGTAAGAAATTAGCACTCTTTTTGTTAAAGTGCTAATTTTTTGCTATAATGATAATCAAATATACAAAATTAAGGAGTCTAAAAATGGCAAATAAAAATGTAATTATTGGTATTGATTTAGGAACTACTAATTCATGTGTGGCAATTATTGAGGGCGAAAAACCTCGAGTATTAGAAACACCTGAAGGTAAAAGAACAGTTCCAAGTGTAGTTTCATTTAAAAATGGTGAGTTTGTTGTTGGTGATGCTGCTAAACGACAAATGATTACTAACCCAAGTACAGTTTATTCTATTAAGAGAAAAATGGGTACAAATGACAAGGTTAAATTAGGTGAAAAGATGTTTACACCTGAAGAGATTTCAGCAAAAATTCTTTCATATATTAAAAATTATGCTGAACAAAAATTAGGTCATTCAGTATCAAAAGCAGTTATTACTGTCCCTGCATATTTTAATGATGCTCAAAGAACTGCAACTAAGAATGCTGGTAAAATTGCTGGATTGGAAGTGGAGCGAATTATAAATGAGCCTACCGCAGCCGCTTTATCTTATGGCTTAGATAAATCAGATAAAGCACAAAAAATCTTAGTATGTGACCTTGGTGGTGGAACATTCGATGTATCTTTACTTGAAATTGCTGATGGCACATTTGAGGTATTAGCAACTAGTGGTGATACTTTCCTTGGTGGTGATGATTGAGATAATAAGATTATTGATTGGATAATCGCTGAAGTTAAAAAAGATCATGGTATTGATTTATCAAAAGATAAGATGGCAATGCAAAGATTAAAAGAGGCTGCTGAAAAAGCTAAAATTGATCTATCTGGTCAAAAAGAAACACAAATATTATTACCATATTTATCAATGACAAAAGATGGTCCTATTAATGTAGAAAAAACATTATCTCGTGCTACATTTGAAAAATTATCACAAGATTTATTAGATCGTTGTGAAAAACCAATATTGGATGCAGTTAAACAATCTAAATTGGATTTTAAAGATATTAACCAAGTATTATTGGTTGGTGGAAGTAGTCGTATGCCAATGTTTAGGGAATTAATTAAGAAAATTACCAATAAACCATTAAATATGACTATAAATCCTGATGAAGTTGTCGCTATGGGTGCAGCAGTTCAAGGTGGAGTATTAACTGGTGATGTAAATGATATCTTGTTATTAGATGTAACTCCTTTGACATTATCTATTGAAACTCTAGGTGGAGTTGCTACTCCTTTAATTAAGAGAAATACAACTATTCCTGTAAGTGAATCAAAAATATTCTCAACTGCTGCTGACAACCAACCAGCTGTTGATATTAATGTTGTTCAAGGTGAAAGACCGATGGCTAAAGATAATAAATCATTAGGTACATTCACTTTAAGTGGTATTGATCCCGCACCTAAAGGTGTACCACAAATTCAAATTACCTTCAATATTGATGCTAATGGTATTATGAATGTAACTGCTAAAGACTTGAAAAATAATAAAGAAGCAAGTATTACTATTAAAGGAAGCACAAACTTAAAAGAAGAAGAAATTAACCGAATGGTTAAAGAGGCTGAAGAAAATAAAGAAAAAGATGCTAAGATTAAAGAGCAAACTGAAATCAAGTACCGTGCTGAATCTTTAATTACTACTTTTGAAAAATCTTTAAATGATGAGAAAGCAAAAAATCTTTCAGAAGAACAAAAGAAGACTGCACAAAAACAAATTGATGAATTAAAAGATCTATTAAAAAATGAGAAATGGGATGAACTCAAAAAGCGTCTTGATGCATTTGAACAAATAGCATCACAATTTGCAAATCAACAAAATAATAATTCACAAGCTAAAAATTCATCAGATAATGAATCTGATGAAAAAACCAAGAAACAATAAATTTGATAAATTGGTTAAAAACTACTACTAATAAATAAAAGGAGTAAAACTCCTTATTTATTTTTTATGAAACTTTAGAATTAAAAGTAATTATGAAAAGTTGTAATAATTTATGTTTAAATAATTAAACACTTTAGACTATACTTTGCTAAATCTTCATTAGATATATACTTCTCAAAGCAATGGCAAAGTGGCTTTGACTTTGTCGTTTTTAATCTTGTCGCTGTTTTATCTAATTTTTCAAATACATCTTTTTATAGATAAACAGCTTTATAATTATTTCTATTTGGAAATTTAAACACACTTTTAGCCATAATTAATTAAACCTATATAGATAACTCATGCTCGATATTTTCAAAACGTTTATCGTTCTTGTCTAATCTATTGTCAATGGTATCTAACCTGTTTTCAATATTTATAAGACGAGCGTCTTGTTTGTCCATTCTGTTTTCAATTCTATCCATTCTATTTTCTATTTTGTCAAGTCTTTGATTATTTCTTTTTTCGAATTCAACAAATCAAGCTGGTGCCTTAGCTCTTGATTTCTTTGTTGGATCACACTTAGCCTTAACTTTCTCTACTGTAAAATGACTACCAACTATTTTTTTAGCTATATCTTTAAATATATCAATATCAATTAGTTTATATTTAGTGGCTCTAATTTTATTCATCTTCATATATTATACTCTCTAGTTAGATTTATTGTTTTGTTTTAGTTCTGTTGTAATATTTCTCTAACTTTTTCAACAAATGGTTTAAAGTTTTTAAATACTTCTGACTTATTTATTTTATCAATACTATCAGCTAATGCTTTCTTTAATAACACTAGACTAAATCTTTTAATAACATCACCATTGCGACTAACAAGAAATTTAGTAAAATTTCATTTAATTCTTTTACCAAATAAACCTCGTTTTTTTCTTTCAAATAAACAAAAATAGGGTTAGCTTTTGGTCTGTTTACATCAATTTTTTCAAATTGTTGAAATGAAACTCCAAAATTTAATGTACAAAATGAATGAATTTCAGAATTACTCTGTGGGGCCTGATTAGCAAATTGATTACATGGAAAATCTAAAATTTCAAATCCATTTTGATGGTATTTTATATATTTACTCTAACAGTTTATATTGAGGTGTAAAACCATAACCAGTAGCAGCATTAACAATTAGTAATACTTTACTTTATAAATTGAAAAATCAATTATTTTTCCATCTATAGTTTTTGTTTTAAAATCATAAATTGAATTCATAATTTACGATTATAATGCATATTTAAGACATCACAATTATGTTTTATTGCTACAACCTTTTTAGCATGGAGAGTAAAAGTAACATTAAATATTAAATTTTAATGCATAATTTTATTATTATTTATTATCAAAATAAGGATAAAAAATGAAATCAAAAATTATTAAATCAATACTATTTCCTGCTATAGGAGTATTATCTACAAGTGCAATTTCACCTATCGTATTAACAAGTTGTGGAAAGAAAAAGCAACAACAAACAATTCCTGCTACTGGAGTTAAAATAACAGAAAGTGACTTAGAAATAGTTGAAAATGAAACTAGTAGGTTTAATGCAACTGTCTTACCAGAAAATGCAACAAATAAAAAAGTAACTTGAAAGTCAAATGATGAATCTGTTGCCACAGTTGATCAAAACGGAAATGTTACTGCAGTATGGCCAGGAGTATTTGGACCAAGAGAAGCAACTATTACTGTAACCACTGATGATGGTGGATTTCATACTACTCGTAAAGTAACAGTAACAGCCAATCCTTCAATTGAAGTGCTAGGACAAGATTACGGTACCTGAGGAAATATAAAAGTTATTTATAAACTTTTATCAAATCATGAATGTCGTTTACTTACAAAGAAAGATGATGGTCAAAATGGTTATGTTGAAGGAGCAGGAGTATTAAGAATTCCTGATCATGTTGTTTGAAATAATCAAAGATATTATGTAAAAAGAATTCCTTCTAACTGATCTAGTGGTGAAAATGATA
>Ga0256407_10000358_pt1 | contig 113332 bp, 93 predicted proteins | sample RumenRJG_04DNA_FD_193489 | JGI IMG/M metagenome (GOLD analysis project Ga0256407, IMG submission 193489) | Bovine rumen microbial communities from Lethbridge, Alberta, Canada - RJG_04 | ecosystem: Host-associated > Mammals > Digestive system > Stomach > Rumen | place: Canada: Alberta... | reverse complement strand
TAATTAATAATTAATTAAATATAATATATAATATATAATAATTATAATATATATATTAAATTATTCTATCTGATATAGATCCTTAGATTAGGAATCGCAGTATGGAGCCTCATAGAGGAGAAGAGGCATCACGCTTTTCTTTAGGGGTCAGTTTAGGGCAGATATGATGGGGATGTGTTCGGGATGAGTTCGGGTGGAGGTGATGGGATGTGTGCACATGTACAATCCCATCGTTTTACGTTTTTACGTTTTTACATTTTACGTTTTCATCTTGGGGTAGTGGCTTCACGCTTTTCCTTAGGGGTCAACTCTCCTTGGATTCCATAGGTAAACAACTGCCTATATATATTTTCTCTTAATCCGTATAAACTTTAACAAAAATAATCGACAAAACATTTGGTAGTTTCAGAAAATCGATGTATCTTTGCATCATCATCCTGAAGAAGCAAAAAAAAAGAAAGACCCTAAAAAAATGCAACACGCCATGGAGATGCTCCCCCCCCTCCACGCTACTATCACCTTCCTGACCAATGTGGCTTATATCCAACAGAAGAATAGATCATGAAGCGATGGAGCAATTCAAGAAGAGCGTAGGCTCGTGCACGCATACTCTCGCAAAAACGTAAAAGGTAAAAACGTAAAACGATGGGATTGTATTTATGCAGATCCTCGGCATAGACGACACACCCAAAGAGAGTGCACCCCGAAGGACGTGCCCGTCCCTATAACAAAGGGAGGAAATCGTTAATTCTCTATAAATGGGCTGATAATTCAGCTATTTTTCATACCTTTGCCAAAAATTGAATAATAAGAGATAACATGGCACAAATAATAGAGAAATATTTCACACACCTAAGCGAAGAACAGAAACGACAGTTTGATGCCCTCGACGCTCTGTATCGTGACTGGAATGCGAAAATCAACGTCATCTCGCGCAAAGATATCGACAACCTGTACGAGCACCATATCCTTCATTCTCTGGCCATCGCCAAGGCTATCCATTTTGCCCCAGGCACACGAGTGCTCGACTTCGGTACAGGTGGCGGTTTCCCAGGCATCCCTCTCGCCATCCTATTCCCGGAAGTTAGTTTCCGTCTCATCGATGGTACAGGCAAGAAGATTCGCGTGGCAACGGAGGTGGCACAGGCCATCGGACTGAAGAATGTGGAAGCTGTACACCTGCGTGGCGAGGAAGAAAAAGGTGAATATGATTTCGTGGTGAGTCGTGCAGTAATGCCTCTACCCGACCTGATGAAGATCATCCGCAAGAACTTCGCCAAGAAACAGCAAAATGCTTTGCCTAACGGATTGCTATGCTTGAAGGGTGGCGACCTAGAGGCAGAACTTAAACCTTACGAGAAAATCGTAGAGGTGACCGACTTGAGTACATGGTTTGACGAACCTTGGTTCAAGGAGGATAAGAAACTAATCTATGTGCCTTCGACAAAACGATAAGTTTATCGGGACACGTGTAACTTTTAGATTATAAGTATATTATGATACATATCGAAAGATTTCAGGTGAATATGATCTCTGAAAATTGCTACGTGGTGAATGATGATACCAAGGAATGCGTCATCATCGACTGTGGCGCCTATTATGAGGAGGAGCGACAAGCTATCGTCGACTATATTCGCCAGAATAATCTGAAACCGAAGCATCTGCTCGCTACACATGGCCATGTGGACCATAACTTCGGTAACGATACCATCTATCACGAGTTCCAGCTCCGTCCGGAATATAACGATCGTGACGAAGAGTTGATGAAAGACCTCAAAGGTCAGGCCAAGATGCTCTTCAACCTAGATATCGACAACGAATATCCTGCGGCAGCCAACTACCTAGAGGATGGCGATAGCGTGAAGTTCGGCAACCATGAATTTAGCGTCATCACCACTCCGGGCCATAGCCCTGGTGGCGTGTGCTATTATTGCAAGGAAGAGAACATCCTATTCTCCGGCGACACCCTATTTTGCGGTTCCATCGGTCGTACCGACTTCATCGGCGGCAACCAATTCCTCATTATCCAGAGCCTTCGCCAGCTCGGTCAGCTGCCCGACGAGACTCGCATATTCCCAGGACATGGACAGCAGACGACCATGGGCAACGAACTTGCAACCAATCCTTATATGGATCGATAGACGGCGATTTCAGAAATATGCGAAAAGATATTCCAGAAAAAATTATATTAGGTATCGACCCCGGTACTAACGTCATGGGATATGGCGTGCTCAGAGTTGTAGGCAATAAGGCCAATCTCGTGGTGATGGGAGTCATCGATATGCGCAGAGAGAGCGACCCATACCTCCGGTTGGGAAAGATCTTTGAGCGCGTCACAGGTATCATCGACGAATATCTGCCCGACGAGATGGCCATCGAAGCCCCCTTCTTCGGCAAGAATGTGCAGTCGATGCTCAAGCTCGGTCGCGCACAAGGTGTGGCCATAGCGGCCGCCATCCATCATGATGTACCGATACATGAATACGCTCCATTAAAGATCAAGATGGCCATCACAGGACAAGGACAAGCCTCCAAGGAACAGGTGGCCAACATGCTACAAAGGTTGCTCAACATCTGCGACGACGACATGCCAAAATTTATGGATGCTACCGACGCCCTAGGAGCTGCCTATTGCCATTTTCTGCAGATGGGAAGACCGGAGACAGGCGCCAAACATTATGGTTCGTGGAAAGATTTTGTGAACAGAAACAAAGAACGAATCAAATGATATAAGAGAGATGCAGAGAATTATCAAGATTGAAAATGGTGTGGCTCGTATGCCACAATGGCGCATGGCGGAGCCTGTAAACTTTGAACTTTGTGATGGCGAACATATCGCTATCGTGGGACGCAACGGATGTGGCAAGTCGATGTTCGTCGACATGATCGTGGGGCGTCATCCTTTGCTCATGCACGACCCAGAATATGATTTCTCACCAAGCGACAAAGAAATGGTGAGCGACAATATACGATATATCACCTTCCGCGATTCGTATGGCGGAGATAATGACCGTACATACTATTTGCAACAGAGATGGAATCAACAGGAAATTGATGAAAATACGCCTACTGTGGGGGCTAAACTCGAAGAGGCTTTCGCTCTGGCGGGCAAGGATACTCCCGAGCGTCGACAGTTGCAGAAGCATATCTATGAACTTTTCCACATGGAGCATCTATTGGATAAATATATCATCTTGCTCTCTAGTGGAGAACTACGCAAATTTAAGTTGGCTAGTACCCTCTTTGCCGACCCTCGCGTGCTGATCATGGATAACCCGTTTATCGGACTGGATGCGGAGACGCGCGACCAGTTGAAGGAGTTGCTCAAAGTGCTCTCCGCAGAACGGGCTTTGCAGATTATCCTTGTACTCTCCAAGACGGATGACATCCCAGACTTCATCACACATATCGTGGAAGTGAAGGATATGGTGGTATTGCCGAAGGTTACCCGCGAAGAATATCTAGAAAATCTGCCACCCATACCCGCTCACGTCCTCGATGAGGAACGCGCCCAAGCGATCATCGACCTGCCCTACAAGACAGAAGAATATCACACACAAGAGGTGGTGAAGATGAACAAGGTGAGCATACGCTACGGCAAGCGTACGATTCTCAAGGAACTCGACTGGACGGTAATGAATGGAGAAAGATGGGCACTTAGCGGACAGAATGGTGCAGGCAAGTCGACCCTACTCAGTTTGGTGTGTGCCGACAACCCACAGAGTTATGCCTGTGATATCGCGCTCTTTGGCAACAGTCGTGGTAGTGGCGAGAGCATCTGGGACATCAAGAAGCATATCGGTTATGTATCGCCTGAATTGCATCGAGCCTACCAACGAGACATTTCCGCCATCCGTATCGTCGCAAGCGGTCTGAAGGATAGCGTGGGCCTCTACGTGAAACCTACGGGCGACGACTTGAAGAAATGCAAGTTCTGGATGCACATCTTCGGCCTGGACGGTTTGGAAGATCGTACCTTCCTGAAAATGTCGAGTGGCGAACAGAGATTAATCCTTTTGGCTCGTGCCTTCGTCAAAGATCCAGAGCTATTGATCCTCGACGAACCACTCCATGGCCTTGACAACAGAAACCGTCGACTGGTGAAGGATGTGATAGAGACATTCTGCAAGCGCGACAACAAGACCATGATCATGGTGACCCATTACAAAGAAGAATTACCCGCGTGTATCGACCACAGCATCTATTTGCTCCGACACGCCTAATATAGAAACTTAAATTAGAGAAATATGAAGAAAATCATGATGGCTGCCATAGCAGCATTTATGCTGAGTATGCCTGCCCAAGCGCAGGATGTACTCAAGGAGTTGATGAAGACGAATACCGCAATCTGCCAAGACTCAACCCAGAGTTTGGAGACACGCAGAATCGCGGCCTTCAAGGTAGACGAACTTACCTATATGCGTTCGCGCGTGGCCGGAGATATCCTCTCGAACCCCAACGACCTAAAGTTGTATAACGACCGCATCAAGTTGCTCAACGAACAGAGTTTGGCGATGAACCAATATATCGCAGCCTACCAGAGTCGTATGAAGGATTGCAAGGATAAGGCTGTGGTGAACTCTTATTTCATCAAGGCAACCTTGGATTGTCCTCTCTTCAACGATAAGGATGCCGAACTCGTGAGATCGTATGTAGACCGTAGCGACTATCCTGTTCGCTTTGCGCTCGATTGCGACTGGAAGAAGGCGCTCTCTATCATGAGAAATATCGACTGGAGCCAGTTCTAAGACTTGCTTCCTTGAAAGCGAAATAAAAGCAAAATCCTCATCACCCGATATTGGATGATGAGGATTTTTCTATATGAGCCGCCTTCGGGCGTTTCATATTACAACTTCAAGGTTTTCTTTTTCCCCTTGCTCTCATTTCCCACACGATCGAGGGCCGTTACCACATAAGTGTATTTAGTCTTGCCATCCACATACGGCAGTTTTACGGGAATATCATAAGTAATCTTCACGATTTTAGAAGGATCTTCGAGGTCGACCTTCTCCCCCTTAGCGAATCGATAAACCACATACTTGTTGACCTCGTCGCCCCACTTCTTCGCTTTAGGCGCCTTCCAGAACAGCATAGGGCCATCACTCGTCCATACCATCTTCAGACTTTTAGGAGCTTTAGGAGCCTTGTCGTCGAGGAACGGCATCTCCGGAGTAAGAGCCGGATATCTCCAATAATCCTCTCGGAGAACCGTACCATAGTTGCCCGGATTGTCTACGGCAGCCTTTGCATACCACAACACGCTACCCTTGACATTTCTCATCTGCTTATGCAGACGATGCTTGGCCGGAAGTTGATGACTTTGCGGATTCTTCGGGTCAGCATATTTTACGGTACGCTCCACATCCTCTCCGATATAGAGCGGACGATTAGCCGCATGCCTATTCCACCAATTTATCAACGTAGCATAATCAGCCGTAGGATGCCCGATCTGCCAATACAACTGAGGGACACAATAATCAATCCATCCGTTGTTCACCCATTTGAGCACGTCGGCATACAAGTCATCATAATTCTGCAAGCCCTTGGTATCAGAACCGTTAGGGTCATTTCTCTTGTTGCGATATATACCAAAAGGACTAATACCAAACTTCACCCAAGGTTTCAGTCGATGTATCGTCTCGGAAGCCTGTTTGATGAACACATCTACGTTGTCTCGACGCCAATCCCCGATATTACCAAAGCCATGAGGATCGCAACGGAACTGGGCCTCGTCGGGGATAACCTGTCCGGGAGCCGGATAAGGATAGAAATAATCATCCATGTGTAGACCATCGATGTCGTATCTGCTCACGATGTCGCTTATCACCCGACAGATATAATCTCGATTTTCCTGTAAGGCAGGATTCAAGATGTAGAGTCCATCGTAAGCGAAAACACTTTGAGGACGAGTTATCGCAACATGATTGTTAGCCAAGGCATTTGTTGTCTTGGTCTTGGCGCGGAAAGGATTGATCCACGCATGCAACTCCATACCCCTCTTGTGGCATTCCTCGATCATCCATTGTAGCGGGTCCCAATAAGGTACGGGAGCCTTACCTTGTTGACCGGTAAGGAATCGACTCCAAGGTTCCAGTTTGCTCGGATAGAAGGCATCACATTCCGTACGTACTTGGAAGATGATAGCGTTCACCCCATCTTTCTGCAACTCATCGAGCTGGTAAGTAAGGGTCTTCTGAATCTGATCACGCGATTGGCCTTGGAATTGTCCGTTCACATTCTGAATCCAGGCTCCACGAAATTCTCGCTTCACCTGAGCCTGAGTTTGCCAAGCCATAAGCATCAACACTAAAGCTAAGATTGTCTTTTTCATTATAGTCTTTGATTTTTTATGTTCAATTTGTGCAAAGATACAAAATATTTCGAATAAAGAGCCATGCTATCATCGTTATTAGAAAGAAAGCGATAATCATGCGATTCTCCACCACTCTACCTATCCGTCGTCGCCATCTGCCTAGGGGCATCATGATACGCAAGATGACGAGCATGAGATATGGTAAAGCTAAGACAAGATAGTAGTTGTGGGCGAAGGCACGTAGAGGACGACCACAAAGGAAATCGTGGACGAAACGTTGGCTACCGCAAAATGGACAGCTCCACCCCGTAATCCTCCGAAAAGGACATTGGGGCATCCACATACATTCCGAGGGATCTATGTAAGCATAAACCGCTAATACCAGAAGTATGATTATCGCTATCAAACACTTTTTCTTCATCATGATATTGATATCTTCTGCAAAGATACCAAAAATCAACAAATAATTCGTAACTTTGCATTCTAGAACTATAGAAAGCATTAAAGAAATGAAGAAAACAAGTAATTCTCCTTCCACAGAATTATCTCCTTTCAAGAGTACCATCGTGGGAGTTCAATTTCTCTTCGTAGCCTTCGGAGCTACCGTTCTAGTACCGTTACTTATTGGTCTGTCGCCGGCTACGGCTCTGTTTACAGCCGGTATAGGCACTTTCATCTTCCATTTTGTGACGGGTGGTAAGGTACCTATCTTCTTAGGCTCATCCTTTGCCTTTATCGCTCCCATCATCGCAGCCAGCAAACATTGGGGGCTCCAAGGGGCTATAGCAGGACTCGTGGGCGTGACCTTGGTATATTTCGTGATGAGTATCCTCGTGAAATGGCAAGGTCGCAGGTTGCTCGACAAACTCTTTCCTCCTGTCGTCATCGGACCTGTCATCATCCTCATCGGTCTTTCGCTCTCGGGGAGTGCTGTGGATATGGCCAAGACGGATTGGATATTGGCCTTCGTATCGCTACTTACGGCTATCCTCATCCTCACGTTGGGCAAGGGACTTTTGAAGCTCGTCCCTATCATCGGAGGCGTCGTGGTGGGATTCATCGTGGCCTTCGCCATGGGGAAGGTAGACCTCAGTATGGTAGCGGAGGCGTCGTGGTTCTCGATACCATTCCGTCTCGACACGATAACGCATTTTGAATGGGCTCCATTCTTATATATGATTCCTGTGGCGATAGCTCCTGTCATCGAGCATATCGGAGACGTGTATACCGTAGGGGCTGTTGCCGAGAAGGATTTCGTAAAAGACCCCGGACTTCATCGAACCATGTTGGGCGACGGACTTGCTTGTTTGGCTTCAGCCTTCTTGGGCGGTCCTCCTGAAACTACCTATTCTGAGGTTACAGGAGCTATGTCGATTACGAAGATCACGAGTCCGCGCGTCATCCGCATCTCCGCGGCTACGGCCATCGTATTCTCTGTCATCGGCAAACTTAGCGCTTTGCTCCAAAGTATTCCTCAAGCCGTATTGGGAGGCATCATGTTGTTGCTCTTCGGAACGATCGCTAATGTGGGTATCCAGACGTTTGTACGCAACAAGGTGGATTTGAACGAGACAAGGAATGTAATCATCAGTTCGGTCATGCTCACCATGGGTCTTGGTGGAGCCGTACTATCATCGGGCAATTTCGCAATATCGGGTATCGGTCTCTCTGCCGTCGTCGGCATCATCCTAAACTTGGTTCTTCCGAAGAAAAGGTAAAAATGTAAAAACGTAAAAACGTAAACTCAAGCGTTTTGCAAATGTACAAAATAGAAAACAGCTACTATCCATTCAAGTTCGGGTAGTAGCTGATTTTTTTTATTTCTCTTCTTTTGGATTTGTATCTACAAGCGAACCGATAACGATACCTGTTATCGCCATACCGAAGATGGCTGTAATATGGCATAGCGAACCGTTGATCTGCGCCTTAGAAGAACACCATTCATGCTCTACTAATCTTTGGTCGCCCGGAGCATCAAATACGGCCGTTCCTTTCTCTCGGTCACCACTTAGGAGTTTGGCTTTAGGACACATACAAGCAGATGTCCCGCATGAATGGTTCACTCCCATATTTTGCATAGGTTTCTCTTCGCTATAGACGCAATAGAACTTTCGGCCCGGATGCTTGCCTTGCTTTTTAAACTTCTTACGTAATGCGCGGGCCAAAGGGTCGCCTTTCACCTTCCAGAACTCGGCCTTACGTACTTGGAATGGATCTATTCGCAAGGCTGCTCCCATCGAGGATACAAAGAGTATATGCTTTGGCAGACTAGTAGCGCGAAGTATCAAATCGGCTTTCTCGCTTAATGAGTCGATAGCATCCACGATAACATCATAGTCTTCCATGTGGAAGGAGTCTGCGCTTTCCGGTTCATAAATCTTCTGTAAGGCCTCGATTTCTGCTTTCGGATTGATTTCCAGTAGACGTTCTTTTAAGGCCTCTACCTTTACTTGTCCTACGGTTTTGCTTGTAGCCATCAGCTGACGGTTACAATTGGTTATGCATACTCGGTCGGAATCTACGATGGTCATCTTTCTGATGCCGCTACGTACAAGACTCTCGGCACACCATGAGCCCACGCCACCTAATCCGAAGATGAGTACTCGGGCTTCGTTGATTCTTTTTAGATTATCCTCTCCTAAAAGGAGTTCGGTACGTCTTTGCATACCGCGTTCCATTCCTGATATCATATTTATTTTTATCTACTTTCTTACTTATGCTTTTACAAATCCTTTGGTCTGCCATTTCAAGGAGCGCCATCGTCTCTTCAGGATGATGCCTCGGATGTTCTCGTCTAGCGCGAATCCTACCCACATTCCGATAAGACCATAGCCCAAAGGTATTCCGATGATATAGCTCAATCCTACGGCTATGCTCCATTGGAAGATGACGCCGATGATGACGGGATAGACGGCATCTCCTGTAGCCCGTAGGGTTCCGCAAGCGAAAATGTTGGAGACGCGACCGTATTCCAAGAAGAGGTCTACCACCAATACCCAGAAGCCCATGGTGATGATCTCGGGATTGTCTGTGAGCAGACTTAGGATGGGTTTACCCAATATGACGAGGACTAAGGATGCCGACAAGGTTACCACCAAGGCCCGTCGATAGAAGTAGTTGCCCAACACAAAGGCGGCATGATGTCGCAAACGCCCTACCAAGTGGCCCACAAGGATGTCTCCGGCTTGTGTGATGCTCACGCAGAACAGATAGGTGAACATGATCATATTCACGCAATAGGTTCGAGCTGCCAAAGCCTCGTTGCCTATGCGATTGATGAAATATGTTATCGCTACCTGTGAAAGGCAGTATGATAGTTCTTCGCTCATAGCCGGTATACCGATATGAAGTAGGTTGCGGAATTCGCTCCATGGGAATGGACGGAAATATTTCATCGGGAACTTCTTGATATGAACTCGGAAGTGGATGATACAGAGCAACAACATGGCTACTCCTCTACTCACAGCCGTTGAGAGGGCTGCTCCTTCCACACCTAACTGTGGGAATCCAAATTTTCCAAAGATCAATACGTAGTTGCCGACGATATTCAGGATGTTTACGATTCCTGTTACCGACATGGGATAGATCACCTTACCTGCGCTACGAAGCGAGGCTGAGAACGTGAGCGACAAGGCCTGGAAAAAGGACATCGAACCCGTAATCTTTAGGTATACCAATCCATCTCCCATCAGCTCCGGACGTAGTCCCATAAAATGCAAGATGGGTTCTGCCATCAAATAGAGTACGACGCTCACGCTGGCTCCTACCAGTAGGTTGACGATCAAGGCGACCCCTACCACCTGGACAAGTCGCTTCTCTAGTCGTCCACCAATATATTGTGCACAAAGGATGGCAGCTCCCATGGAGAAAAACTGATACACGAGGAATATGAGCGACAACAGCTGGTTGTCCAGTCCTACTGCTGCTACACTATTATCACTATATCTGCTCAACATTACGGTATCTACGGCTCCGAGAAGCATCACGAGAGCAATCTCGATGAATACGGGTAATGTTAATTTCCTGAGTTGTCCTTTTAAACTTTGCGTCGACATGATTATCCCCAATCTATAAACCTTATTTTAAGGCTGCAAAGTTACCACAAAATTCTGATTTCTCGAAAAGAATAGAAATATATTTCTATTTATGTTTGGCATAATACTCTTATTGGGGGGGTGTTTCTTATGTTTTTCTTGCTTCTGCGCCTTGTCTTTTCCTCCTTTCCTCTCAATATTCTTTCGCGTTTATCCAATGTTTTGTTATATCTTCCCAATATTGTACTCCCTTGTCTTCAATCGGAAAGATATGTTCCATACCAAATCATCTGTCATAAACATTTTTGATATAGAAATTGAAGATGATTCGAGGCGATAATATCGACAAAGTTGATGCTTAAAATAAAGGCAAAAAAAATAGGACTAGCCTCACGACCCGCCCTATCTCACATACTTACTAAAACTAAATTAACCACTAAAAAAACTAATCTTATTTAAAGTTATTGACTTTAATCTATTTTCAAGCTAAGAGGCCTCTTTACCTCTGTAGCATTTGCAAAGATAAGCATCTTCCCTGTATGCTCCAAACATTTTTGGAAATTTTTTCGATTTATAGCCAAACTTTTCTCGTTTCTTGACAATATAAAGAATTCATAGATAAAAATATGGGGGACCGCCATTTCCGGCAAATCCCCCATACCGCAATACACATCTTCTTTTTTTTACTTCTTATTACAATTTAAATCCTAATGTTAGCAGGAGTTGATTGCGATCTACATCTACTTTTGTTGCATGAGACACATTACTTTCATTTTCCTTATCACTATAATATGCCATGAACGGATAATACTCACCCGAAGTTGATGAAAGTTGATAAGCTAAATCGATAAAGAATTTCTTAGCGCTATAACCAACACCAAGGGTTACACGATTGGTTGATTTCCAATTGGTATAGTCTGTAGATGTGGCATATAGAGTGCCCGGAGACTCGATACTACCATCGCGGAAACCATCCATCTTATAGGCTCCTGTCATCAGATTATATCCGGCACGAAGGGCCAAACTGCTGAATGGTTTATACTCTACACCAAGTTTAAGGGTGTGAACGCCTCGCAATACTTGTTTCGTATTTTCCTTCATGGCACGATCAGAATAGCTATTCTCTACATAGTCGCCATAATAGTTGATATAGCCATCGCCCTTGATGCGATTGTCAAGCCATGAATAGTCGCTATATTCATAAGTAGCGCCCAAAGCCAAACTTTGTCCGATGGTATGACCCAAAGAGATACCAAACTTTGCTGGTGTGTTCAGACAGAAGTCGTAATCGGCTTTCTGACCATGTTCTGCTCTTTTATCTCCTCCAACCATCGTGAGGTCTGTTGCCGAACTCATGGTGAGGTCATAGAATACCGGAGAATTGAAATATACACCAATACGGAAAGGTGAATATTCTATCGGACGGAATATAGCGCCCACCTTGACATCATAACCTTGACCATCGATGGATAACGATTCCCATGTGGTTGCAGAATTGTTTTGCTCCAAAGCTTCAGCATAGATGGAGTTGTTGCGATAGTTTACGTCATGGATGCCTACGGTAGCTCCGAGATAGATGCGATCGTTAAGGTTGCCACTAAAGTTCAAACTATATTCGCCTATGTATCCTTTGGCATATTGACCGGTAAGGAAATAATCTCCTCCGAGATAATCCATAAAACCTTGATCATTCTTTGCCATACATCCTTCATAGTTGACATCTACTCCATTCCAAGGAAGTTGATATTCGTTCTTCTTCTTGGTCACATTATAATTATATTTAATAGCGGTAAGTCTATTCTGCGAAGCGCCTCCAAGGTCGTTAGCGGCTGTTAGAATCTGGTCGAAGTTGCGACTCTTGCGATAGTTGAAACCGATATTGAGGAAAGAACGGCGATTGGCAGCCGGCATCGTCCACACGATACCGATCTGATCGAAACTCAAATTGGTCTTCTTACCATTAAAGTTGATTTCGCTATGGTTGTACCTCATCTTGTTATCGGCACCCGTCTGGAATAATAATCCACCAGAAAGGGAAACCTGAGAATTACGGAACAAGCCAATACCGGCTGGGTTCGTACTCATCGTAGAGATATCTGCACCCAAAGCCTCCATGGCTCCACCCATACCGACATATCGGGCCGTACCATTCAAGTCGTTCTCTATCAGTTTTACCGACTGATATGTATCTTGTGCTGATGCTGGCAACATCTGCATAGCTAATGCTGCCAGAAAAATATAATTCTTTTTCATTGGAATATGATTAATTGTTTTATCAATATGGAGTTAACGTCTACCGCCACCAAAGTGGCCACCTCCGCCACCACCACTTACATGGCCGCCACCAAAGCCGCCTGATGAAGAGCTTGATCCGCCGCCATAACTTCCAAAGCTACCGGAGTTGCTAGCCGGAGGCGAATAGGTACGGGTGTTATTGTTATTATAGTTGTTATTTCCGTTGCGTGAGAAAGAACCGAACGCACGATTAGACGAACTACGATTGGTATAAGTATTGATACGTTGACCAGAAGCACCATTATATCGTCCGAAACCACCTTGACTGTTGGAGCCATATTGAGGTTTGTTCCAAGTACGTTGACCGGCATAGCCTCCGGAATTCACTCCTCCACGATTGTTGATGTGGATGACACCAGGATAGTATCCATAGAACGGATAATACCAAGGAGCATAATAAGGACCGTAATACCATGGACTATAATATCCATAATACCAAGGGTTGTAATAACCGTAATATCCATAATAGCTGCCATACCATGGGTCGTACCATCCTTCGTACATCCATGGACCATACCATCCATTATACATCGGGTTAATCCATGGGTCGTACCAACCAGTATAATAGAAAGGATCGTAGAATCGACCATAATAGCCGCCGGCATACCAATAGCGAGAACGCCAATAGTATGGACCCCATCCGTAATAGTCGTAGAACCATGGATTGTAGAATCCGTCCCATCGACTCATCGAACGAGTGTATTGGTATTCTGCTATCTGATTGATGATCTTCTGAGCAGAGGCGGAATCGACATAGAGCGTGTCGGGACGCATACCTCTATCGAAGGTAACGATACTTACGATATTGGAATCGCGCTTGATCTCTTGGATACCTCCTCCAAGATACTTTCCGAATCGGTTGTACTCGTCAACACTTCGATTACTACCCGACCAATAGTTATTTGCTTTGCTATCTGTGTTTTGTGGAGTCACGGTCACGATCTTCGTCTTCTTGGGTACGAAATACATGTCGTCATCTTGAGCCATCAGAGATAGTGGCATAACTCCTACGAGGATAGAAATAAGAATAAACTTTTTCATTTTCGTGCTCCTATTAATTATATTCGTATTCTAACGATTACAAAAATAATTGTAAATCGATGGCAAATATACGGAAAAACCCTAAACGATGATAGGTTTTTCCCTATTTTTTATATATTTGCAACCAAAAATTAACATGACATGGAATATTTAGTAGCGAATTTTAAGATTATTTCATCGAACGAATTGCTTCAGACTGCTCGCGAATTGCTGGCTGATGGAGCTGCGGAAGCGGGCTTCGAATCGTTCGAAGATACTGAGGAAGGACTGAAAGGATATGTGCAAAAAGACTTCTATGATAAAGAGAAACTCGATGAATGTATCGAAGAATTTCCAATTGAAAATGTAAAAATATCATATAGTATCGAGAATGCGGAAAACAAGGACTGGAATGAGGCGTGGGAACAGGCTGGTTTCGATCCGATCTGCGTGGATGATACGGTTCTTATCTATGATGCTAAGCATCAGGAGGATTTGCATCCTGCACAGGCAAGCGACCATATAGAAATCGGTATCGACGCCGTACAGGCATTCGGTACGGGTACGCATGAAACTACACAGATGATTGTTTCTACCCTATTGAGTTTAGATCTCGACGGTAAACGTGTTCTCGACTGTGGATGCGGTACGGGTATCCTTGGCATCACAGCTGCCAAATTGGGGGCTAAGGATGTGGTAGGATATGATATCGATGAATGGAGCGTGGAGAATGCGAAGCATAACGCGAAGATCAATGGCATAGAGAATATCGAAATCTATGAGGGGGATGCACATGTTCTGAATCATATTAGTGGCGTATTCGACTTGGTGATGGCGAACATCAACCGTAATATCCTGTTGCAGGATATGGAGAGTTTCAAGAGCGTTATGAATCATGGCGCTCAGCTGATCTTGAGCGGATTCTATGAGGAGGACGTCACTTTGCTCTTGGAAAAGGCCAAAACATTGGGATTATCCGAGAAAGGAAAGAAGAAAAACGGCAACTGGATTTGCCTACTTTTAGGCGAATAAAATAGACGAATAATTGAAAACTTCATCTTTTTTATAAGTTTTTCAAAAAAAGTTAATAAAAAATTTGGTGCATTTATAAAATCTACTTATATTTGCAACTGTTATCCTGAAAACAATCTTTTTACCTTAAGAAAACTAATACCTATTGAAGATTTGGAGCGGTTGGCTGTGAAGCTTTGCCGCTTTTTTTATGCCCTAAATTTAACCCACATCACCCCACATTAGCATATATGACGAAGGCCCCCACTCCAATTTAGGAATGAGAACCTATGTGTGAAAGTTCACTTCTTGTCAACATCTCAGATCGAGAATCCGAGCGCAGAGAGGAGAGCTGTGAGCGAAGTGAGCGCGATGTTGATAATGACGCTCCATTTGTTTTTTGTTTCCTGTGTCATAGTTGTGTGTTGTTTTTATCCGAGGGTACGCTATCGCGACCCCCAGTTATCCAGAGGTAACCCCTCCGGGGTATATACTGATCACCGTCCATTATCCGAGAGTACGAGCACCCCGAAGGGGTACACGAGCTGGGTATTGGTATAAGACGGGCACACTCTCCGGGGTGCACTCCACAGCATTACGCATATATGCCGAGGGTACGCTATCGTGACCACCGGTTATCGCAGAGGTATCCCCTCCGGGGAATATGCGCAAACGGAACAGATGTGAACCTATAGGAGAATACTCGCAAACATAGCCTACGATCTCTAGAGAAAGGAATATTCGTACCACAGCTCCGGGGAATACTCGTACGATCGACATACATCCATACCAGGCTCATACCCCGGAGGGGTTGTCTCTGAGATAACCGGGGGTCGCGATAGCGTACCCTCGGAGTATGTGACCGACTATGAATGCACCCCGAAGGGTGTGCCCCTCCGGGAAATATGCGCAAGCGGAACAGTCCCTCGGATGTAAAAGGTAAAAACGTAAAACGATGGACATCCCAAAGAATGCCATTACGCCACGGGCAAAGTGAAGTCGAATCGCAAGCCTCCCTCCGGATTATTCCGCACGTTGATCGTTCCACCATGTTCGAGGATCGCATTCTTCACGATGGCCAATCCCAGCCCGGTTCCTCCCATCTTTCTGCTGCGCCCTTTATCCACCCTATAGAAACGCTCAAAGAGACGAGAAAGATGGTGGGGTTCTACTCCTTGTCCGTTATCGGAGAACGTGAAATACCACAATGATGGCCCATCTGTCTGAGAGGCGAGCTCGGCAGAAATCTCTATGGTCGTCCCGACGCCGGCATAGGCTATGGAGTTGTCGACAAGGTTGCGGAACACACTATACAACAGCGAGTGGTTGCCTTCTACCATCAGATCTTCCGGCAAACTTACCACCATGAGCATATCATGCTCCTCGAGTTGCAAGGACACCTCCTTCTGTATCTCGGCAACGAGAGAAACGACGTCCACACTCTCTCGACTCTTCTGAACGGGAGCATCATCCAATCGGTTGAGCAAAGAGATGTCGCGAAGCAAGGCACTCAATCGTTCGCTCTGGGCATAACAACGTTTCAGGAATTGCTCCTTAGTGGCCTCCTCTATCTTGGGATTGTTCAATATCGTCTCCAAATATCCCTGGATACTCGCCACAGGAGTCTTGAGCTCATGAGCCACATTCTGCGTAAGCTGACGCTTGAGTCGATCCTGCTCCTGACGGGTATTTTGCAATTGCCGATATAGTTTTATGATTCGCTCCGCTATCTCACCCAGTTCATCATTGGAAAAATGCATCAACTCCTCCACATCGAGCGGTTCGTTGCGATCGGCAAGAAGAGCAAACTGTCGCAAGTTGGTTATGTTATGACCAAGACGGTTTAGAAATCTAAAAAGGATGACCGTAATCAGGATGATGGATACTATGGCAAACCAAATATAATGTTGGTCGGCGGCAAGGGAGTCGGCGAGGTCGTTGTCGTAAGGTAATGCCGAACGCACGACATAACCTTGATGAGGGAAATAGGTGGCCGAATAGAAATAGTCGCGCTTCATAGTGGGCGACATGCGGTCGACGGCTGACCCATGACCGAGACGCAAGGCCTCGACAACTTCCTCTCGATCGGCATGATTACCCATGTGGGCGTAATCCTTGCGCACATTATCATATACCACTCTACCGTGGACGGTTATCAGCGTGACGCGGATGCCACGAACGGGATGCCGCTCCACATATCGTGTCAACCAGGCTTCGCCTGCTCCCGGACAAGAGCGCATGGCCTCTGCCATACGGTCGTTATACTCCTGGAGTTTCAGGTTGAGCGTATCGATCTTATATTGTTTCTCACGATATTGCTGAAAAACAATAAACGAGATAGCGAACAACAGAAATACCGTCATCACACTAGCATAAAGGCGTTGACCTACTGTTATCTTCTTCATCATCATTCTTCAAAATAATAACCGAAACCTTGTCGGGTGACGATATTACTGGCATATCGCCCTATCTTCTTACGTATTCGGGCCATGTTGACATCTACGGTTCTGTCGAGTACCAGTACGTCACTAGGCCAAACCTGCTGGATGAGATCGGCACGTGAAAATACATGGCCGCGCTCTTTGAGCAGAAGTTCGAGAAGTTCGTACTCGATACGTGTGAAGGCTATCTCTCGACCGTCGACGCTTACCTTCTTGTTATCCGTATTCAGCACAAGCGATTGATATTCCAAGACGTGGGCTTGTGATGCCTCCGCATGTACGGCTACCGACGTGCGTCGCAAAACGGCCATGATGCGTACCATCACTTCACGAATCGAGAAGGGCTTGGAGATGTAATCGTCAGCTCCCAGGTTGAAACCGGTAACGATATCGTTCTCGGTATCACGAGCAGTAAGGAAGATGATAGGTATACGAGCTGTGGCTTCATCTTGTTTGAGTTGTCGCGCCATAGCAAAACCAGACATTCCTTCCATCATGACATCAAGGAGCAGAAGGTCAAAACCGGTAAGGTCGAGCTGTAAGGCTTCTTCGGCCGAGGTGGCTGTCGTAACTTTGTAGCCCTCGGTCTCCAGGTTGAAACTGAGAATTTCACACAAGTCGGGTTCATCGTCGACCACTAAGATATGATAAGGTTTACTATCCATTCTGTAACATCATAGTTATCACGCACAAAGATATAAATAATATCGTATTTGGGATTCCTTGGATGGGAAAAATCAATATTTCTCCATGAATTTCTTTGCAGAACGCAGTTGATGACGCATATTGCTGAGCAACTGTTGGCTCTCTTGCAATAGATTGAGATAGACCATGTCTACCTGTAGACTGGTGTTATCGGCCGATTGCTGCATACGGTTGATATGTCGCTTGCGAACTATGGAGAGTTCATCTTTGCAGGCATCGCCCTCGGCAAGGATTTCACGATAGTTTTCATATCGGTCGGTTTGTATCTGGTCGGCGGCAACTTGCATCAGATCGTTGATGCGTCTGCGAATGGGCTCATATTCACGAATGAGCAACTCGGGCACAGGATTGAAATTGTTGTCGACATGTTCCTTGATCGGGTTGAGCATACGTCGCAAGGTATAGACTAACTGTTGGTCGCTATTCGCGCCGATATGGAACCATGTATTTCGCTCTATGGCTATCTTCATCGGCACTCTCTTCAGAGCCAACATCTCGCGCCTACGGGTCTTCTTAAGTGTCTCTGTCTGAAGGCGTAACTGGCGGTCGCTTCTACGAAGGCTCTTTACATCTTGGTCGCGGAAGGCGTCGACGATGAGATTATATTGTGCAAGGGCAAAAAGACAGGTAGACGACTGGGTACGACTCACTTGTTTTTGCAGAACATCCCATACAAGGTCGGGGGCGTGCATGCGCATCATCAGTTGGAAGGTGTCCCTCTCTTTATCCGAAAGGTTCTGCTTCTTGTTGTAGTTGCGGTTGCTACGAATCAAGAGTACGACAACGAGGATGATGAAGCCTACCTGTACGATGAATCCGCCGTAATACATGGCGACACAGACGAAACAGGTGGCTAGGAAGGCGACTCCGGCCGTAAGAAACCAACCGCCTATCACAGACAGCACGCCCGTAACGCGGAAGACGGCGCTCTCCCTACTCCACGCTCTATCAGCCAAACTGGAGCCCATGGCTACCATAAAGGTGACATAGGTGGTAGAGAGGGGCAATTTATAATTGGTTCCTATCGTGATGAGAATGGAGGCAAGTACTAGATTGACGGCTGCGCGCACTACATCGAAGGCGGCTTGCTGGTCGTCTGTGGCGTCGCCTTGATGGGCAAAACGTCGATTGATCCATTGGCGTACGGACAATGGAACAAGGCGCACGACAAACTCTATCACTTCTTGACTGAAACGCACGATACTACGGGCGGCACGGGAGCTTCCGAACATCTCTTCGCCTTCATCCTGTCGACTCAGGTCTACGGATGTCTTGATTACTTTATGAGATTTCTTCGAGGTGGCCATGGCTATTACCATGATGCAACCGGCGATAAAAAGATAGAGTACCGGGGTGTGGGAGCTCTTCATGAGCGAGGTCATCATGAACTGGTCGGGAGAAACGTGAAAAGCATGGGCAACATAGGTTTGATAGGAATCCAGTCCGGCAAGCGGTACGCCGATGAAGTTGACGAGGTCGTTGCCTGCAAACGACATGGCCAGTCCGAAGGTTCCCATCAATACGATAAACCTAAAAATATTTACACGACAGAGATGGAGTATCTGCATGATTATCGTTGAGCCGACAAGGGTGGCGAGCAACAACAATCGAATATTGGCGTTGACGTAACCGGATACTTCTTCCGACACATAGGGACTCTGTCCGATGCCTTTGAGAAATATGAAATAGGATAAGGCCGTGAAAGCAACTCCGCCAAACAAAGCTATGGTGTAACGACTATGGCGTTTGTAGTTGAAGGTAAAGATGATACGTGATATCCACATAACGACTACACCTACAACAAATGAGATGGCTACGGAAACAAAGATGGCGATAATAACTTCGAGGGCCTTACCGGAATTGAGCAACATACCATATTCCAATGTGCTATCGCTGAGTTTCTTGATCGTGGCAAGAATAAAGGTTCCGCCCAAGAGTTCGAAGACCATCGAAACCGTAGTAGACGTGGGCATACCAAAACTATTAAACATATCAAGAATAATGACATCTGTGACGATGACAGCAAGAAATATCGTCATCACTTCGTGGAAGGAATATTCGCTCGCGGTAAGGATTCCATGGCGGGCGACATCCATCATTCCCGTAGACATCACAGCTCCGAGGATGACTCCTACCGAGGCTATGAAAAGGATGGTACGAAACTTAGCCACACGTGCCCCAATGGCAGATTGCAGAAAGTTTACGGCATCATTACTAACTCCTACGAACAAGTCGAAAACTGCCAAACTAAGCAGAAATACGACAATAAAAAAATAGATTGCACTCATATCTTTTCTGTTGATTTTCTCTTGTGGCAAAAGTAATAGTATGTTGTTGCATCTATTTTACAGGAATGTTACATTTCGATTACAATTCTACTCGTCCAACATGGTATCATGAGTCGCCACATCCCCATTTGTAGGTATTTTACCCCTTTTATATGGGATATTTCCTACAAAAAAGATAATATATACTAACAGGTAGGTATTGCAAGAAATAAAAAAATATCGTATTTTTGCATCTTGAAGAATTTTAGCGAATATGAAATATCAGAAACTCTACGAGGCTGATGATCAGCTTATCAATATCATTAAGGATAATAGTAATATGCTGCAAAGTTTGGGCAGCTTTGGTATTAATCTTGGATTTGGCGATAAAACCGTAAGAGAGGTATGCGAGGCTCAGAATGTGGACACCTTCACGTTCTTGGCTGTGGTAAACTTCACCATTAATGGATATTACAATCCTGATGATGCTGATCGTCTATCGGTAAGTACGCTGATGAAATATCTCAAGGCTTCTCATGCTTATTATATCGACTTCCAACTTCCTTTCATTCGTAAGGAGTTGAGCGAGGCTCTTGACGAAAACGATAGTTTGGCTCGCTTGATCATGCAAATCTATGACGAGTATGCGCATGGGGTGACCAAGCACATGAAGTATGAGGAGGGCTCGCTCTTCCCTTATGTCGAAAAACTGTTGAACGGGGAAATCGATGAGAAAAACAGTATTACGACTTTCTCGAAACATCATGATCAGATGGATGAGAAACTGCGAGAACTCAAGAATATCATGATCAAATATTTGCCTTCGGATGGTTTGCACAACAACCAGCTTACAGCTACGCTTTATGATATATATAATAATGAGGACTGGCTGAGTCAGCATGCACAGGTGGAGGATAAAATCTTTATGCCTGCTATCCTTAAAATCGAGAAGAAGCTGAAGCATAAGGATGTGACACTAAATATCTCGAACATGATCAACCAGCAGGTGGGAAATGTCGAAGAACTTAGCGACAGAGAGAAGGATGTCGTGGTAAGTCTGGTACAAGGAATGAGCAACAAGGAGATTGCCGACCATCTGTTCATCTCAGTAAATACTGTGATCACACATCGTCGCAATATCGCCCGTAAGTTGCAGATTCATTCTGTCGCCGGTCTTACTATCTATGCGATAGTAAACAAGCTCGTGGATATCTCGAGTGTAAAACTCTGATTATTTTGCTCCAAGTATATTCTTAGCGTTCTCTATTCTTTCTTTGGTAGGTGGTTCTACCCCATCCAAAGGATATGGGATGCCAAGTTTTTCGTATTTGAAGATACCTAATGTATGATAAGGTAATACGTCGATGCGCTCTATGTTCTGTAGCGTAGAGAGGAAATCGGCCAATTCATGCAGATATTCGTCTTTGTCTGTGATACCAGGAACCAGCACATGACGAATCCAAACTGGTTTCTGTATATCTGAAAGATAACGGGCACACTCTAAGATATTTTGATTGCTACAACGGGTTAGTTTTCGATGTTCGTCATCACGTATGTGCTTGATATCAAGAAGAATAGTATCGGTGACGTGCATGAGGGTCTCAAACTTATCAAACCATTCTCCCTGGCGTCGGAATGGTTGGGCTGACGTATCCAGACAGGTGTTGATACCACGCTCATGAGCCTTCGTAAAGAGTTCTATCAGGAAGTCGAGTTGTAATAGGGCTTCGCCACCACTTACCGTAATACCTCCCTTATCTCCCCAATAAGAGCGAAAGCGCTCTGCCTTATCGAGCAATTCGTCTGCGGTCATCTCTTGTTGCTTGCTCATAGCCCATGAATCGGGATTGTGGCAAAACTGGCAACGCATGGGACATCCTTGAAAGAAGATTAAGAAGCGAATGCCGGGACCGTCTACAGAACCAAAACTCTCTATCGAATGAATGTATCCTTTTGTCATATTCTTAACTTGAAATCATTAGGAAATTTCTTCTCTGAAAAAAGAAAAGGTCTCCCCCTCCTGATGACGGGAAAAGGGAGACCTATAGGATTGCTATTTGTTACTATGTTTATAGTCTTTCATGAGCCTGACGAGCAATAACATCGAGCTGCTGCTCACGAGTAAGGTCGATGAACTTCACAGCATATCCGCTTACACGAATAGTGAAATTCTGATATTCTTCCTTCTCTGGGTGCTCCATAGCATCTTTCAACTTGTCTACGCCAAATACGTTGACATTAAGATGATGAGAGCCTTGGTTAAAGTAACCGTCGAGTACGCCAACCAAAGTGTTAGCACGCTCTTCGTCATTCTGACCAAGTGCACTTGGACTGATAGTCTGGGTATTTGAAATACCATCGAGTGCATACTCGTAAGGCAACTTAGCTACAGAATTCAAAGAAGCAAGCAAGCCGTTCTGCTCTGCGCCATAACTTGGGTTAGCACCCGGAGCAAGAGGTGTACCGGCCTTACGACCGTCTGGCATATTGCTGGTATACTTACCATATACTACATTAGAAGTAATGGTGAGAATACTTGTTGTAGGCTCAGAATCACGATAGGTGTGATGCTTCTTGATCATGTTAACAAAGGTCTTGAGCAACCATACTGCGATTTCGTCAGCACGATCGTCATCATTACCATAGCGTGGGAAATCACCCTCGGTCTTGAACTCGAGAGGGAAACCGGTCTCGTCGCGAACGATATTTACCTTGGCATACTTGATAGCGCTAATAGAATCTACTACATGAGAGAAACCTGCAATACCGGTTGCGAATGTACGACGTACGTTGGTATCGATAAGAGCCATCTCGGCAGCCTCATAGAAGTACTTGTCGTGCATGTAATGGATGAGGTTCAAGGTCTTGACATAAACGGCAGCCAACCACTCCATCATATCCATGAACTTAGGCATGAACTCTTCGTAAGTTACTACGTCACCCTCGATAGCACGATAAGCAGGACCTACTTGTTCGCGGGTCTTAGAGTCTACACCTCCGCTAATAGCGTAAGTAAGACATTTAGCCAAGTTGGCACGAGCTCCGAAGAATTGCATCTCCTTACCGGTCTGTGTAGCAGATACGCAGCAGCAGATAGAGTAATCGTCACCCCATACTGGACGCATCACATCATCATTCTCATACTGGATAGAGCTGGTCTTCACAGAAATCATAGCAGCATACTTCTTGAATGCCTTAGGCAAACGAGAGCTATAAAGTACGGTAAGGTTTGGTTCTGGTGAAGGACCCATATTTTCCAAAGTGTGGAGGAATCGGAAGTCATTCTTGGTAACCATAGAGCGGCCGTCCTGACCCATACCAGCTACTTCGAGGGTAGCCCATACTGGGTCGCCGGAGAAAAGTTCGTTGTAAGAAGGAATACGAGCGAACTTAACCATACGGAACTTCATTACCAAGTGGTCGATAAGTTCCTGAGCATCAGCCTCGGTAAGTGTACCCTCAGCCATATCACGAGTGAAATAGATATCGAGGAATGTAGAAACACGACCTACTGACATAGCAGCACCATTCTGTGTTTTTACAGCACCTAGATAACCGAAATACAACCATTGTACGGCCTCGCGTGCATTCTGTGCAGGATTACTGATATCAAAACCGTAGATGGCAGCCATTTCCTTAAGTCCCTTGAGGGCCTTGATCTGCATAGCAACTTCTTCGCGCAAACGAATTACTTCGTCGCTCATCTCGCGCTCGCCCATATTGTCGAGATCTTTCTTCTTCTCTGCGATCAGGAAGTCGATACCATAAAGGGCAACACGACGATAGTCACCTACGATACGACCACGACCGTAAGTGTCAGGAAGACCGGTAAGAATATGATTATGGCGTACGTGTTTCATCTCTGCTGTATAAGCATCGAATACGCCGTCGTTGTGAGTCTTTACATAACTGTGGAAGATTTCGTGCAACTTCTCTGAAGGCTGATAACCATAAGTAGTACAAGCCTGCTCAGCCATCTTAATACCGCCATAAGGCATGAATGCACGTTTTAGTGGTTTGTCGGTCTGCAAACCTACGACTTTCTCCAAATCCTTAGATTTTTCATCGATATAAGCAGCGCCGTAAGATGTAAGACTAGAAACAACTTCTGTTTCCATGTCAAGAACACCACCTTTGGCACGCTCCTCCTTCTGGAGTTCCTTAAGTTTACTCCAAAGTGTGTCGGTAGCTTGGGTTGGTCCGGCCAAGAAGCTCTCATCACCCTCATAACTTGTGTAGTTGTGCTGGATGAAATCGCGAACATTCACTTCATTCTGCCACTTGGTTCCGTTGAAACCTCTCCATTCTGTTCTCATAAATGTTTATAAGTTTTATATGTTAATAATGAATATCCTTTTACCAATCAAGCTTTTATGCCTTATTTTTCTCGTACCTCAGTAAATTAAGTAAGCATCTTGCTATTTTGAGGTTGCAAAGGTAGTTATTTAATTCCAAATAAACGAATATCACATTAAAATTTTGTATATTTCGTTTAATTTCTGATAATTATTATATCTATTTTCACTTTTCCTGTTTTTTATCAATACCTTTGTTATCACAAACTAACCCATATTATTTTATAATGAAGAGATTTACAACCACTATCGTTTCATTGATGCTGATGATAACTGCTCAAGCGCAGATTCCTCAGGCATTAAAAATTAAAGTGAACAAACTGAAAAATGGTATGGAGGTTTGGGTAAACGAAGATCATTCTCAACCTCGCGTACTGGGTGTTGTTATCGTGAAGGCTGGCGCCAAAGATTGCCCTGATACGGGTATTGCTCATTATCTAGAACATCTTCTGTTCAAGGGTACTGACAGTATCGGAACTGTAGATTATGCCGCCGAGAAGGTGTATCTGGACTCTATTCAAAACAAATATGAAGAACTTGGACACACCAAGGACGACGCGCTACGTGCTGCCATCCAGCGGGATATCAACCGATTAAGTATCAAGGCTGGCGACTATGCTATTCCTAACGAATTCAGCAATCTTATCACGCGATATGGCGGTTCAGGACTGAATGCCTTCACATCGTGGGATATGACGGTATACGGAAACTTCTTTTCTCCGCAATATATTTCTCAATGGCTTGAGCTCAATAGCCATCGACTTTTACATCCTGTTTTCCGACTCTTCCAAGGAGAACTTGAAACGGTATATGAAGAAAAGAATATGTATGCCGACAATATCGCAAATTCCGCACAAGAAAAAGTTCTCGGAAAAATTTTTGAGGGTTCTCCTTATCAATATCCAATCATCGGTAGTACCGATAATCTGAAGAACCCGAGTATTGCACAGATGTTGGATTTCTATCATAAATATTATGTTGCCAACAATATGGTATTGTTGCTCTCGGGTGATATTAATATCGACTCTATCATGCCCGATGTCGAAAAGTATTTCGAACACATTCCGAACGGATCTGAGCCGATAAGGAACTATACTGCTCCTCATACCTTTACTGGTGAGACGGCAGATATCAAGATTCCTATACCATTGGTAAAAGGTGAGCTCATGGCTTATCATTCGCCTCTGGACGGAACTCATGATGCTCGTGCCCTCGATGTCGCCATAGAATTGCTTACCAACAGCAACGAAACGGGATTACTCGATTCTTTATCCAACACGAATAAGGTGTTGTTAGCCAGCGCTCTTCGTGAAAGTTTGAAAGATGCTGCCGCTATGGGATTTGCCGTCATACCGAAATTACCATTCGGTTCGCTCAAAAAGGCTGAAGCTATGTGTCTGAAACAGATTGAGAAACTAAAGAAAGGCAACTTTAGCGATGAGACTTTCCTTTCTGTCAAACAGGCGATGATACGCGATTATCAAATGAAATTGGAGAACCCTATTGATCGAGCTATGCAAATCATCAAGGTATGCATAGGTGATCGTGAGTCGTGGGATGACTATCTGAACAGCATTTCAGAAATCGAGCATATCACCCGTGAGGATATCATGCGCGTTTCTTCAAAATATTTCAACGTAAACAAGAGTCTTAAACTAGTTAAAAAATATGGTAAAGAGAAAAAGGACAAGGTTTCTCAACCGGGATATAAACCTGTGACGCCACCACATTCTGGTGAAGAATCTGAATACGCCAAGAAACTGGCTATGATGCCTTACCAGGAGATCGCCCCTAAACTACTCGACTTCGAGAAAGATGCTCACACCATTCAACTGTCACCACTCGCTAAATTATATACAGTAGAAAACCCGGTAAACGATTTGTTCAAACTGCAGATCATCTACCATCGCGGAACGCTCAACGACAGTAGACTCGATAAGGTAGCTCAATATCTTGACGGACTTGGTACCGACTCTCTGAACAAACAGTCTTTTGCTAAGGCTCTGCAACGTATCGGCGCTAAGATGAGTTATTCTGCCAATATACGCGATTTTGTGATAACTCTTGATGGCATGGATGCTCATCTAGAACAATCGCTACAGTTGATGCAACATTTCTTAGAACATGTTAAGTCTAACAAGAAAATGTATCATGACTTGATTGCTTCGGCCAAACTTAACGAGAAAAATTTCTTCAAAGATGATGCCAGTATTGCAAAGGCGGTATTCGAAAAGGTTGAACTTGGCGATGCTTCGAGCTATCTCAAGCAAACGAATGCGAAACAGCTCAAAACTCTCACAGGAGAACAACTCGTAGACGTTTTCAAAGAATTACAACAGTATCAGATGAGTATCACATATAGTGGAAAACTATGTGATGATAGCGTCGAAAAACTTGTGAGAACTTATCTTCCTTACCGCCAAGCTACCAAACCTTTCGAATATGTCGCTACCCGATATCAGCAAGTATCAGAACCTACGGTCTACCTCTACGACGACCTTGATGCCCGTCAAAGTATCATCGGTACATATCAACAACTATCACCACTCATCAACGGCAAAGAACGAGGAAAGTTCGCGCTCTGGGGACGCTATTTCGGCGGTAATATGCAATCGATATTATTTCAGGAGATTCGAGAATTTCGCTCTTTTGCTTATTATGCCAACGGGCAAAGTCTCCCTACAGATCGTCTACATCAGTTGAACGATAATTGTGCTTATATCACCAGGTTGGGCACACAGAGCGATAAAACCATGAAGGCCCTTGAAACCCTAGACAGTTTGATTTCTTATATGCCAATAAGGGCAAAAGTCGTGAAGGCCAACAAACAAGAGATTCTCAACGATATCAACAATCTATATCCTCATTTCCGTTCCAAGGCTAGAAGTATTGCTTACTATGAAACCCTTGGCTATCATGAAGACCCGGAAAAGCTGGCTGTCTCTGTGATAACTCCACTACAGATCTCTGATTTGGCAGATTTCTATCATCTGTATATTCAGCATCAACCGAAATCCATCATCATCGTGGGTGACAAGCGAAAACTCAATATGCAGAAACTCGCTAGTTATGGTAAGATCGTTGAACTTAAGAAATCTGATATCTATCGATAAAATACGGAGGGTGATGTGCATCACCTTCCGTATGCGCATCACACCTATTTCTTCTCACACGAAGAGAGTATAGGCCAATCTTGGGCATCCCACTTGATTTCTTTCTTGACAAGAACAGAAGCGCCATCCAAAGCTACGCTATAGCCATGGCAGATAAAAATGTCTTTACCTCCTATGGTATAAGCCGCACAATGGCCTGCAGCTTCAAATTCTTTTTTGTCTCCTTCGATGAATGGTACGCCACCACCATCGAGCATATCAATACCTCGATTATCAAGATATGGGCCTTCGATATTCTTACTGCGCCCTACAACCACACGATAGGTACTCTTCATACCTTGACAACAATAATCCCAGCTCACAAAGAGATAATAGTAACCATGATGCTTAAAAATGAAAGGCGCCTCGATGGCATTTTGTCCGGCATTAAGACTATAATTACCAGGCGTCAACTTTTTGGGACCACCTTCTGATTCCGGTACTTCCCGCGTGTTAAAAGCGAAACGACGGGCTATAGTTCGAGGTCTCTCGCCCTTTTCCACATGCAAGGTATTATCAAGTTTCACTAATTGGATGCCGTCCCAGAACGAACCAAACACCAGCCATGGATGGTCTTTATCATCGATAGCGATATTAGGGTCGATAGCATTCCAGTCATCACGACCACCCCGCGAAGAGATGATACAGCCCTCGTCTTTCCATCCGTCTTTATCGACAAGGCGGTCTTTAGACAACAGACCTATTACTGATGTGTTCTTGCCAAAGGTAGAGCAGCTGTATGCCATGTACCATTTGCCATGATATCTGATGATATCAGGAGCCCATACATGCTTGTCAAAGCCAGGAACACTATCGCGCGTCCACTTGGGAATGTTCTTGAGCACACTACCCTCAACTTTAAAATTCACGCCATCGGCGGAAGATAATTCATCGATGCCCATCCCCGTAGCAAAAAGATAAGTTCTTCCGTTTTCCACAGCCATTACCGGGTCATGGACAAAGGGAGCTGGGAATGTTTTCTCGTCGCTTCTTTGTCGACTATGCACTTGGGCAAAAGCATCAATTCCAAGCATGAGCAGAGCCCATGCGAATATAAAATAGCTTTTCATGATATACATTATATTTACTTTCTAATAAACTTTTTACCGTTCTGAATAACAACACCCTTGTAATTCTTATCGACACGCTGTCCCTTAACATTATACATCGTCTTCCTTTCGTTGAGTACATTTCCATGAATCTTACTTATTCCCGTAGTACTACTCTCGAGTTTGTAGAGCCAAACCGTTTCACCACCATACTGATAACTTTCCTTAACAGCAGAGAAACAGATTGCCGGCGCATCTACAAGATGGTCAACATTCTGTCGAAGGACGACACCATAATAATCTTCAAGGTCTATTTCAAGATGAACAAATGACTTACCTTGATCAGTATATTCCCAGATACCGTCCGCTATCCCCTCGCCTTTCACCTTACCATCAGCAGTAAGTGTAACGCTACGAGCTTCTGCAACTTGCTTATTTTTATGGTCAAGTTTATAGGGATGTATCATCATCTGATAAGTACCAGCAATCTGCTCGGCTGTGAAAAGTTGCTTACTTTCGATATCAGACTGCGTAGTCTGCTTACCCGTATAGCGGAAAGGTGAAGCCACAAGGAAACCATTCTTGTTGACAAAAAGTTGACGGACACGCACATTATGCGTTTCACCCTTGTGCTGATAACGCGTGTGATAAATCACAAAAGCATCACCCTTTTCATCGACCAATACCGAGTTGTGCCCCTGTGCCAGTTCATCTTCTTCTACAGCCCCCCATGCACCCATGGCGCCCAAAAGACGCTGACCACGGTTTGTCTTGGCATTCGGCCCATAGTTTAGACGATAACTGTCATAAAGAGCATAATCATATGGTCCGTCAATATGTTCTGAACGGAAGACGCGCATCTCGTATCCCCCCGTTGACTCCAGACCACCATACGACAAGAACAGATAATAGTATTTGCCTATCTTTTTGATATAAGCGCCTTCACCTGATACATAATAACCACCAGCAAGCTTTTTTCCAAAATAAGGGTCAGAAGTACAGTTCGCATTGGCAGCACCTAGAGTAGTCGGTTGACCACTAACCTCATAGGGATAACTCACACTATAATCTCGCAAACCCGTTGCAGGATCGAGTTGAATTTGGAAGATGCCACCTGACCAAGAACCATAAGTCATATACAACTTTCCCTTGTCGAATGTCACACAAGGATCGATGCAATTAGGCCAAAAGTTTCCCCAATTCTCAACATCATAACGTTCAGGGAGAGACGTCACGCCGATGGCCTTGCCAAGATCGGTATGCTTCCAATCGTCGACCATACTATAACCTACGTGATTTACTCGACCACGAAATCCTGAAAAAATTACCGGTCCTTGATAAACATAAGGTCCATCTATTTTATCGGCAGCAAGACAAACGATGGCAGAACACCATTTATCACCATTCAATGACATATACATCAACCACTTATTCATCACCGGATTCCATATCACATCAGGCGCCCACTCATTACCCTCTATCGTATAACCAGCATTCTGCCAGCCAAAATCACCATAACTGTTAATATTATCTGCACATTGCGTCCAGTTGACGAGATCTGTAGTTTTTGAAACGGCTCGATGAGAACCAAAGATATAATAAGTTCCCGCATTATCATAAACAACAGATGGGTCGTGAACGGTAACCTCATGATAAGAAGTACGCGCAAAAGAAGAGAAATCTACTCCACCCTGAGCCATAGAAGCAGAAGAGAATGAAAAAAGGGTAAATGCCGTATATAAAAACTTACGCATCATAAAAAGAGATTTACTTGATTTGATAATAGGGACAGACCCGAAAGTCTGTCCCCGCTATATAAAGAATTTGTTGTGTAACTTAACGTCGACGAGCACGCAATCTCTTAGCAGAAGATGTTTGGTCGAAGACCAGATGACTGCTGTCTACGGTGAAAGCAAACTGCAGATCTGAAGGGTCAACGGTACTCAACCCGAGATAATACTGTGTATACGTATTATGATCAGTACCCGTCATCACAGCCTGAACATCAGCCGTACCATTGTTACAGTTGGTTATATACACCATAACCTTTGAACCATACATTGCGGCAAGCCAAGTAGTCCAATCCTGTGCCCCACTAAGTTGAGCCATAGAATAACCATTGCCCCAGCCATAGTTGTCTGCTCGTACCACAGCATACTCTGCAAGAGCCGCATTACGCAAGATAACGACAAAGTTGTTCCAGTTGCTACCACCACAATAATTGGTGAAGGATGCAGCGTAAGTCTCGCCCACCGGCACCTTGATGTCATTGGTAAAGGCAGTCCACCAAGCTGTAGAGTTATCGTCAGCACCAAGTTTTGTTGGTGACGGTGTGACAGCAGTAAGATGAGAAGCTTCTACCTTGACTTTAACCTTTGCCGTCTTACCATTCTTTGTAGTGATTGTCACGATATGGCTACCCACCTCGGCAGGCACCTCAGAGAACTTCAGTTTGTCGTTGCTTACCACACCAGTAGCCCCAGAAGCATACATCGCCGTCACCTGCATACCCGTTGGGTCGAAAGCCATAGTACGATCCGTCATTCCACTCGTTGCGGCAGAATTATAGAAATAATAAGTTTTGCGCGTAGGTTGCGCCGTCACCGAGATAGAAGCAATAGCCTGAACCACACGGAACTTACCATTCGCAACAATAGGCTTTTCAGCGATAGCCCCCTTAAAAGTTTTGTTGTAGATGACGATAAGCGTCTTTTCGCCCTCCTTATCCATGTCTGGAACAGCCGAAAACATCAATTCCGAAGCCGGTATTGTCTTGGTGACACCCTCCTCATAAGTTACCGTGGCCGAAACATTTGCCATCGCGTCATCAAGAGATTTACCCAAGTCTACTTCGTCAGGCACGTTGTTGAGTACCATAGAAACAGGCGCCTTATCGAGAGCAGAAGTGAGGCCGCCCTCAGGTACGATATTCGTAGCCAGGAAGTCGATATACGACCCCTCTGGCACCAAGAAGCATCGAATGTTGGTGTCTGAAGCGTCAGCATTAAGATTCGGAAGCGCATAAGGTTGCGTAAAGGTCTTGGTAACAGTACCATTAGTCATCTTAACGACAAACTTACCACTCTGAGAGCGATCTACCGTAAGCGTCACCTTACCGCCGAGTTTCTGAACATTAGCATCCTTATTGTCTACAGGATCGAGCAACATATTACAATCACTATACTTAAAATAGAGATAATCACCCCATTGGGAGTTATACTTTGCCGTATCGCCGGTAGCATCGAATCGTATGGCGCCATACTCTTTATAGTTGCCACCACCACGTACGTCATCATTGGTGATGATAAGGGCAAAATTCTTATAATAAGTATTGTCAGACGGGTTGATATTCAGATTAAACTGCGCATTCCACTTCTGCCCATCAGGAATTACATAATATTTCGACCATGCCGTCCAAAAGCCAGAAGTAAAGTCTGTATTACCGATGGTGTACACATCTTCTTGCATACCCTCCAATACTTCCTCCTGAGTATTCTTTGTATTATTGATGGAATCTATTTTTTCCTGTATCCAATCGGGACTGTCCATCTTATAGACATCGCCACCTTCGCATCCCGTAAAGAGGAAAGCAGAAGAAATAGCCATACAGAAAGTCATTACCGATTTATATAAATGTCTCATATATAGTAAATTATAAGATTATTATGATTATTTACTCAAATCAACGACAGGATGAACCGTCCACCCTTTCTCGTCGAAATAAGGTTTGTTGCTTGAACTGTTATTGGCCGAGTTACCATGAAGATTAGGGTTCTTGTTGGTAAGTGTCTGAACAATAGGTAAAAACTCATGGCCATCGACATAAGTATCGAAAGAGCTCTTGAGTTCTGCGTCGACACCAATCTGCGACACATCGACAGGATCTTTGATGTTCTGAAGCGAACGGCGGAAAGCCTCATGCTGACGAAGTTGCTGCTGACGGTCGGCGGTAAGGAAGAAGCCCCAACGAATAAGGTCGAAGCCACGCCCGAACTCACAACCAAACTCTTTAGGACGCTCCACATTAGCAATCTGCTCAAAGAGCTTATCCTTCGTATTGAAATCTGCAAGTTTCAAGTCTGCGAGTTTGGCACGACGGCGCACCTGGTTAATCCAGTCAATAGCTTGCTGAGTAGGTCCGTTGATTTCATTCTCACACTCTGCCGCACGCAGCAGAACATCAGAATAACGCATCATGCGCAAGTTGATACCATCATGAAGACCAGTTGCCACACTCGAATAAAGTCCCGTACGCATATTCGTGTTCTTACAGATCGGCAGACCGCCATAGTTATTGTTCGTAACCACCGGCTTATCAGCCGTCATCGGTAACGTATAACCTACATTACCAAACTCAAAGCCTTCCCAGTCTGGTTCATACGTGCCGATGGTCCAATATAGACGTGGATCGAGTTTACCCGTTGTTGTGCGCTCTGACTTAAACAGATTGTAGAGCCATGGAGAAGCCGACAAGTCAGCCCATCCACCATAAGTACCGGGACAGAAGTTGCTCTCGATGGCAGAGCCTTGAGTAGCATTCTTCGAAGTATTCACAGGCGTCCACTCATCATCGGTACCCTGTGAGCCATAGTCAAGAAACTGTATCTCGAACAAACTCTCTGCATTATTCTCATACTCAGCACCTTCGCGGAAGTTATCACCATAGTTGGCCATCAACTTATATGTGCCATACTTACCGCTCATGATATCCTTGAGTTGAACAAGAGCTTCACTATATTTGTGGCGTTGCATCAAGGCACGAGCATAATAACCGGCAGCAGCCCCCGAGGTGGCACGTCCCTTGGCCCATTCTCCGCCTACCTCTTTAGAAGGAAGCAACGTGATGGCCTCGGCAAAATCCTTCTCCACCTGATCGAGTACTTCATCATAGCTGTTAGTAGAAGCATATAGACCGTCGAGCGAAGAATATGCGCTATAATCGGTAATCAGAGGCACATTCTGAAAATAACCCGTCAGGTTATAATATGCCAAACCACGAAGGAAGAGGAATTGGCCCTTGATGCGCTTCATCGCCTCAGAGAGTTGAGCATCGTCGCCACCGAGTTTCGACAATCCGAAGTTACATACATTAATCGTATAATACCATTCACGCCAAATCCACCAGCAGATATCACCGGTAACAGGACAGTTATAATCGTCAAACTCCTTGTACCACACCTGAGAAGAGTTCCACACTTCATCGCCTCGGGTCAGGTCGATGGTATAGCCCACACGAGCATAAGAGCCCTCCATACGAATATGGTTGTAAGCAGCGATAACGTTTTCCTCCAATTCAGCCGTACCAAAGTTTGCTGTTGTCTGTTCATTAGGATTCTGTACATCCAGCTTGTCGTTGCACGAAGTCATCGTGCCAAGACCAAGCAACAAGGCTAAGGAAATATAATAAAATTTCATAGGATTCTTTTTGTTTTTTATTTACACTACATTAGAAGGTGAAATGAACACCAGCCATAAACGTACGTGGGGTTGGGAATGAGCAGAAGTTGTAACCAGGGGTAAAGGTGCCACCGGCATAATCCACGTTGTATCCCTTATAACCAGTAAAGGTGAAGAGGTTTTGTGCAGAAACATAGACACGTACCGCAGATACCATCCCACCAAACCATCTATCTGGCATGTTATAGCCCAATTCTACATTGGCAATCTTCCAATAGGCTGCATTCTGAATCTTACGAGAGCTAAACAGGTCGTTCCATGCCAATGTGGCATTATTCGATGCATAGGTGCGAGGAACGTTAGACAGATATGTACCATCGGCGTCGAAGCGATTGGCGTCGAGCATCGCCACATCCTTGTTTCCATAGCCATAGCATGAGTTCAAACTATTATAGATATCGTCGGAAACATGATAGTTCAAAGCTCCGAAACTCTGAATACTCAAATCAAAATTTTTGTATTCCAAATGAGCGCTAATACCGAAGTTGATCTTTGGTAAGCCACTACCCAATACGGTTTGGTCGTAGGCATCGATGACGCCATCAGGTTCACCATTCGGACCGCTAATGTCTTTGTACAGACAATCGCCCACATTGGCACCTTGCTGGGTGGCATGGCCATCAATATCGGCCTGTGTACGGGCGATACCTTCGTACACCCAACCGTAGAATTTACCGATTTCCTGGCCCACCTGAGTGATGTAGGCACCCGAGATATACGAATCGGTACCGAATCCCAATGAGCGTACACGGTTGCGAAGTGTACTGAAGTTGGCACTAATGTCATACTTCAAAGGATGGTCGTGGTTGCGATAAGTGGCAGCAAACTCCAAACCGCTATTGTCCATGGTGGCAGCATTCATCGTGACTGATGTGTTAGAAACACCAGCGTTCTCAGGGACAGGCACGCTATATAACAAGTCCTTAGAACGGTTCTTATACCACTCGGCGGTAAACTCAAGGCGATTATTGAACAAAGCCAAATCGATACCTATGTTGGCGGTAATCTTCTTCTCCCAAGAGATATTCTCGTTGATGAAAGTGGAGATAGCAGAACCCGTCACAGGAGTGTTGCCAAAACTATAAGTCATGTTGTTGCGCGCCATCGTAGCCATATACTGGTATTCGCCGATATTCTCGTTACCGAGTTCACCATAACTAGCACGTAGTTTGAACAGGTTTACGATGTCGTGACTTATCGGGAAGAATTTCTCCTTATCAAAACGCCATCCCACAGAGATAGAAGGGAACGTTCCCCAACGAATGTTTTTGGTAAGGCGCGAACTGCCATCACGACGGATGATAGCCGAAAGAAGATATTTCTCGTCGAAGTTGTAGTTGAGACGAGCAATATACGAAGCGAGAGCATGTTTATACTCGTATGAGTTAGCATCTCGTGTGGCAGCATTCTGAATCTGCAAGAAATAAGGTTCGGCGAATTCCACGCCCCAAGCCGAAAGCGTATTGGTGTGTTCCTCCTCATAAGTTTGACCGACAACGAGGTTGATATTATTCTTACCGATATGGCCATCGTAGGTAAGCGTGTTCTCGATGAGCGCATCAGTATAATCGCGCGAAGCCTTGGTGAGTCGTTCATTGGCCTTAGCCAGATACACACGATTACTCTGTATCCATGCCGGAATCCACGTCTTATCGGTGGCATGAGTCATACTATAAGAAAGGTTGATGTTATAGTGCAGACTGTGGTTTTTGCTTGTCAGTCCCACCATTTTGAGGAGGTCGACATCGGCCGAACCCGTACCCACGAATCTGTTTACCAGAGTGTTACGAGTGAGCTTATTGTTTATGAGTAAAGGATTGGAAGCAGAGATATCGCCATGGATATTGTCATAATAGACACCATATCCGTAGGCATCGTAGCGATAAGCATTAGCCGAACCTACTTTGTCGTCGAGCACCCACGTGGAATTATCATAAGCCTTGATCGTAGGTTGCATGAGTAGCGTTCCGCGCAAAACATTGGTTACGTCGCCATAGAGACCTTGTACATATTCCGATGCATTAGACAAGGCCATATTATCTTGGTCGGAATGAGAATATACGGCGCTGGTGCGGAACTTGATGAATTTGGTGTCCATGGTATTGTTCACACGAACTGTGTAACGGGTATAGTTAGGACCGGCACCCCGGAGAGTTCCCTTCTGCTGAAAGTAGTCGAGACCGATGTTGTAGGTATTGTTGGCACCACCTCCGCTCAGGTTCACATTGTGATTTTGGCGTACTCCAGTCTTGAACACTTCGTCGAACCAGTCGGTATTAGTGGCGTCCATGAATCTGTATCTACCGTCTTCGCCCATGCTATAGCCGCCAGGGATAGGTGTTCCGGAATTGGTACAGGCCTCGCCGATATACTGACTGTATTGGTCGGCGTTCATCACATGATAGACACCCTTCGAAATGTTGTCGACACCAAAATATCCGGAATAGTCTACCTTCAGGGGTTGTTCTTTCTTTCCGCCCTTGGTGGTGATGATAACCACACCGTTGGCTGCACGTGAACCGTAGATGGCTCCTGCCGCAGCATCCTTCAACACTTGTACAGAGGCGATGTCGTTTGGCGAGAAGTCGCGGATGGTGGTTCCCATAGGGACTCCGTCGATGACATAGAGTGGTGCTGTACTACCGAAGGAGCCAATACCTCGGATGCGTACAGAAGGGTCGGCACCAGGCTGACCGTCGGAGGTGATCTGTACACCGGCTATCTTTCCTTCGAGCATCGTCGAGATGTTGGAGTTGGAAACTTTCTTCATCTCATCGGCGTTAACGATAGCCACAGAACCAGTAAGATCTACTTTCTTTTGGGTTCCGTAGCCCACGACGACAACTTGGTCGAGGACTCTATCATCGGCATCCAACTGGATTTTCTCGATGATGGCTCTGCCACGAACTGCTATCTCTCGGTCCTTGTAACCGATGTAGCTCACCAAAAGTGTGGCGTTGGCTGGGACGTTTAACTGGAAGTGTCCGTCAAGGTCGGTAACGGTTCCGCCTTGTCCCCCCTTGATTCTGACTGTTGCGCTGACGAGGGGCTCACCCTTATCATCGACAACCTGACCGCTGACTTTGATCATCTGCGATTGTGCTACTGAGGCTATTGCTGGAACCGGGATGGCAACAGATCCACCGAGTGCACTCAGGCATAGCATTACAGAGAATAGTTGTTTTCTCATTGTTTTTTTTAAATTTAGGTTATTAATGAAGTTTTTCATATATAATTTTTCGATCCCGAATGAGAGTGTTCTCACGATAGTTATTAGGATTTTTTTCGTGCACAAAAGTATAAAATCTTATCATCTTAGGGGTGGACAAATGCGTTTTTATGGTGGACAAATGGTGTTTTTGCCGTTTTTTTCTACTGTTTTTGGGCAAAATCCACCCCCAAAGTTTTTCCCTCAACTTGAAGTGAACCCATAGGTTTATACGAGCCATTAGACTTAAGGTGTTCCAAAAAGTGTCTTATACGAATCTTATTGCCCCATAATGGATAACATCTGCAAAGGTACGAAAATTTTTCGAAGTCTCCAAATATTTTATCGATTATTTTTGTTATTTTCTATACGTATTAATATTTTTCTTATTCAACGTCACCTGACCTATCATGCGAGATTCCCGAGAAGGGCACACGAGTATGATGCAGGACGGACACTCCCTTCGGGGTGTGCACATCCTCCCGAACTCATCCCGAATGCCTCCCGAACTTGTCCCGAACATATCTGCCTAAAAACTGACCCCTAAAGAAAAGCGTGATGCCTTTTCTCCTCTATGAGGCTCCATACTGCGATTCCTAATCTAAGGATCTATATCAGATAGAATAATTTAATATATATATTATTATTATTATATATTATATTTAATTAATTTAATTAATATACCTATTATAATACGCGCGCGTGAAAATTACAGTTAGGTGTGTAGGTTTACGAATTTTCTCTAAGGGGCAATATGCACATTTGCAATCCCATCGACTTTACTTTTTACCTTTTACCTTTTCTGGGAAATCGTCCGGTACTTCATTCTCTACAGGCCATACTCTTCTAGGGAATATGCGAAGCACTCGGAGGGTAAAAAGTAAAAGGTAAACTCGATGGAATCGCAAATGTGTACCCCCCTCCGGGGTGCCCGTACTATATCATACTCGTGTGCCCTTCTCGGGAATCTCGCATGATAGACAAAAATGGTATGAAATAAGGAAAATGTTAATCCGTATAAAAAATAACAAAAATAATCGATAAAATATTTGGTAGTTTCAAGAAATTGATGTACCTTTGCATCATCATTCCAAAGAAGTGTAAAAAAGAAAGACCCTAAAAATGCCCCTCAAAAAAGAAAGACCCAAAAGCACACGATATGAGAGAAAGATCTAAGAAAATAACAGAAAAGCCAAAGTTCAAAATGCAACCCGATACCTACTACGTCTGGATTGGCGCATCGTGTGATTACGCACACGAAGAACGTTGTAGCGCCGGCGCATACATCATGGAGCAAAACAACCAGAAGATAGACACCTATGTCGTTGCAGATGACCATACTACAGAATTCCGTATGATGCTGACTGTGATGCAACACGCCATGGAGGTGCTCCCTGTAAACGCTACTATCATCTTCCTGACCAATGTGGCTTACATACAACAGAATTGGGACAGACAGCCTACAAGTGAGTCAGCCAACTCAGACCTGATCCTACGATGTATTTCGGCAAAAAGAAGACATGAATCTGCGACGGTCAAGGTCGTGAGCTATCACAAGTTTCCCCAGTTGCCTGAGACACATAGAATGGCCCATGAAGCGATGGAGCAACACAGAAGAGTATCGCATCTGTCACCTTCGGGATACGACATGCACCAGTTGCCTGAGAGGCTAAAAGCCTCGGAAAAACATAGCTTATGACCATTTTATGCTTTTATCTCGAAAAATTGATTTATCTTTGCTATCGAATAAAGAGAGCAAAGATCTTGGTATGAAAATAATCGTTAGCGCATGCCTCCTCGGCGAAAATTGCAAATACAACGGGGGCAACAACAAGGATGAGCGGTTGATAGAATTACTAAAAGAACATACTGTGATACCTGTTTGTCCGGAGGTCTTAGGTGACTTGCCTACGCCACGTAAACCAGCCGAAATCGTGAACGGTATGGTTGCTACGGCAGAAGGGATATCCGTGGATGCGGAATTCAGAAAAGGGGCTATGGTGGCTTTCAAGATCGCAAAGGACGAGGCCGTGGAACTGGCTATCCTTCAACCGAGAAGTCCCAGTTGCGGATGTGGCATAATCTATGACGGCTCTTTCTCCGGAAGATTGATTTCGGGCAATGGCATTTTTGCTCAGATGCTGATAGACAACAACATAGAAGTGATGACTCCGAATGATTTCCAATCTTCTGAAAGGATTCCTCGAAAAGAAAAATAAAAGAGACTATGATACGACAAATTGAATTCCGACTTACTGAAAAGCGCAGAGGATGTCACCTCGTCACACGAGAGATCTTGGAGAATCTTCCGCATCCTTTACCCAAGATGGGATTGCTCAATCTCTTTGTCAAACATACTTCTTGTGCGCTCTCTGTCAACGAGAATGCTGACCCGGATGTGAGAGGTGATATGGAGAAGATCTTGAACCACCTCGTCAAGGAGAACGAACCGTATTATGATCATGTCCTCGAGGGGGCTGATGATATGCCGGCACATGCCAAGAGTTCGCTATTTGGCGTAAGTGTCACGATTCCTATCACTAATGGCAGACTGAATTTGGGCACATGGCAAGGCATCTATCTCTGTGAATTCCGCGACTATGGAGGACCTCGTAAGGTCGTCGCCACAATCTATGAGTAGTCTCATTCTATAGGCAGATGGCACAAGCTGCCCTTTCCTCGTCCCAGTCGATATCCGGCTCCGGCGATGATGGCGCGGGTGACGTAATCTTTGGCGTGGCGTACAGCCTCATCGACGGGCTCTTTGCGGGCGATCATACTTGCCAGGGCTGAGGAGAGTGTGCAACCGGTTCCGTGGGTGTTGGGACTGTATATTCTCATCGATGGCAACTCCATGAGGGTTCCGTCATAGAATAGGTCTACGAGGGTGTCGCCTTCCAGATGACCGCCTTTCAACAATACTGAGGTGTGGTATTCTGTGGATAGTCGGCAGACTGCTTTCTGCATATCTTCTTTGTTTTTGATGGACATATCCAAAAGAATCTCGGCCTCCGGAATGTTCGGGGTGATGATGGTAGCAAGAGGTAGAAGTTGGGATTTCATCACATGGATTGCCGTCGTGTCTATAAGTTGTCGACCTGATGTGGAAACCATCACAGGATCTATGACGACAGGAATATCTGCATGGCGTCTCAACTGGCGAGATACAGCCTCCACAACAGCCTCATCAGTAAGCATACCAATCTTTATGGCATCGGCTCCAATATCGTCTAATACATCGCTTATCTGTTTCTCTACGATCTCCGCTGGTATTTCCATCACATCGTGTACGCCAAGGGTATTCTGTATGGTGATGGCCGTAATAGCCGTCGCGGCATAGCAACCGCATGCTGATATGGTCTTGATATCTGCCTGTATACCAGCACCTCCGCCCGAATCGCTTCCAGCAATAGATAACACTCTATGATAGTTCCATGCGTCGCCAAGAATCATTCCTCCACCAAAGCCCATGGCCGTAACTTCTTTCATCTTGTCGAAGGTCACGCCACCCAAGGCCATCACTTTTTCGTCGATGATACCTTTCCTTGCTGCCTCCGCGATTTCCTCTCTCGTGAATGCTGACCGATAACCGGCTTTGGATATACTGTCGAAGATTGGCGAAAGTGTGACGTAATCGCATCGGTTTTTCCATCGTACCACTTCTTCGAGACTATGGCAACTTCTGCTCACGCTCCCCTTCCATCCTCTCGGAACTTCAGGATTTCGACGGTTAAGATGTATACCGAAGAGTTGGTATTTCTCGGCCAACGGGAAATGATCGTGCAATACAATACGATTTCTGTATGCCTGTGGGATACTCTCCACAAGTTTTTCCATATCTTCCCTTCGGGCTCCCGGTTTGCGGATATGTACATAGTCTACCTCTCTCCGTTGAAGGAGCGCCACGATTCGGGCGGCCTCTCCAACGAAAAGCCATGGTAATGTTATTATATTTAACATAGGTATGCTAACGGATTAAAAACCAGACACTTGTCTTACCCTATCAAAGGAACTATCCCAATCTTTCCAAACCGGTTCTACCCCCCTCTGACGGAGCGATTCTGCGATAGCCTCAACCGTACGATCATCACTCACGCTAAACTGTTCGAGCGCATCAGGATAGGTGTAATAGCCTCCCGGATTCACCCTACTAGCTGCCGACATGGTAGTAACTCCGAGTCGACACATATTGTTGCGTATGAGCGCAGGTTCTCGAGTAGAATAACTAATATCCACATCATGGTCGAAGATACGCATAGCAAAGGTAATCTGCGCCAACTGGCGGTCGGTAACGAAACAGTTGGGACGGAATCCTTCATTCTGTGCCGGTCGCATCCTTGGAAAATTCACGGAATACTTCGTGCGCCAATACTTCTTCTGTAGATAGCGCAGATGATAGGCCAGCATAGCTACATCCGTACGCCATTCCTTCTCTAATCCCAACAGAGCTCCCATACCGATGGAATGTACACCGGCCATTCCCATGCGGTCGAAACCATCCAGACGCCATTCAAACTTCGACTTCATACCACGTGGGTGGTAAAGTTTGTAATTCTCGGCATGATAGGTTTCTTGGAAACAGATAACACCATTCAACCCATGATGGGTAAGCATCTCATAATCTTCCGTCGACAAGGGCATCACTTCGATTTTTAGATTCGAGAAATAGGGTTTGGCTCTATCGAGTACGGCCGCAAGATATTTGGGTCCGGCCTTGGCTGGATTCTCGCCCGTCACGATGAGCAAATTCTCGAAGGCCCCGAGCCGTTTTATCGCCTTGAATTCATCCTCACATTGGTCTACGGTAAGTATGGTTCGGGCCATAGGGTTCTCGCGATGAAAACCACAATAGACACACGAGTTGGAGCACGAATTGGTAATATACAAAGGTATGAACATCGACATCGTGTTGCCGAATCGTTCTTGGGTATAACGTTGCGACAGATGTGCCATCTGCTCTAGAAAAGGTTCTGCCGCCGGCGATATCAAAGCCATGAAGTCTTCCACGTCGAGATGTTGTTTCGCCAAAGCTCTACGCACGTCCATACTATTCTTGGCGGCAATCTTTACCGTTGTCTCCTCCCACGATATTTTCTTTATTTCTTCACTATACATATTTTCTCAAACTCCATTTTCTTTGCGTCAAAGATGAGAAGGGTGTTGGTAAGTAGATCGGTTGATCCGGTAAGGTATTTGATAACCTCTGTGGCAAGTAGCGATCCGCATATACCGGCGATACAGCCCAGAACGCCCGTCTCCTCGCACGTCTCTACCCTCTCCGGTGGTTCGGGAAACAGACAGCGATAGTCTGTCGTCCCCGGCACACAAGTCATCACCTGACCTTGAAACCGGTTTATTCCGCCCATCGAAAAGGGTTTGTCCATCTTGACACATACATCATTTATTAGATATTTTATTGCGAAATTATCGGTACAATCTACAACAAAGTCATATTCCTTTACGATATCAAGAAGGTCGTCCTGACGGAGAAATCGGTTATATTTCACCACATTTATCTCAGGATTGATGTCCTTCATCGCCCTCTCTGCCGAGTTGACCTTCATCATTCCAACATCTTGGGTTCTATGGATAATCTGTCTTTGTAGGTTGGATATCGACACGATGTCGCCATCTGCGATACCGATGTTACCCACACCTGCAGCCGATAGATACATCGCCACAGGCGAACCCAATCCTCCGGCTCCAACGATGAGAACCTTCGAGCACAACAGTTTTTCTTGTCCCTCTTCTCCGATACCGTTAAGAACAAGATGTCGACTATACCTTTGTTTCTGTTCTTCCGTCATCATAACTTACGAAGATCGTGTGTAAGTTTGGCTGCACAGAAGTTGGGACCACACATCGTACAATATTCCCCTTCGGTATGTCCAGCCTCCTTAAAATATTGTAGCGCACGCTCTGGGTCGAACGACAGATGGAACTGGTCACGCCAACGGAAATCGAAACGGGCCTTGGAAAGAGCGTCGTCGCGAACTTGTGCGCCGGGATGGCCCTTGGCGATGTCGGCGGCATGAGCGGCTATCTTATAGGCGATGACTCCGTTACGGACATCTTCTTTGTTGGGCAAGGCCAAATGTTCTTTAGGCGTCACATAACAGAGCATGGCCGTACCGAGCCACGCAATTTGAGCGGCTCCGATAGCACTCGTGATATGGTCGTAGCCTGGAGCTATATCGGTAACGAGAGGGCCAAGGGTGTAGAATGGCGCCTCGTGGCATTTCTCCAACTGGCGATCCATATTCTCGCGAATCTTCTGCATAGGTACATGTCCCGGACCTTCGATGAAGGCTTGTACACCCTTTGCCCATGCTCGGATAACGAGTTCGCCCATCGTGTCGAGTTCGGCAAACTGAGCCGCATCGTTGGCATCTCGAATACATCCAGGACGTAATCCGTCGCCGAGAGAAAGGGCTGTGTCGTAAAGGGATACGATGTCGCAGATGTCGTCGAAATGTTCATAGAGGAATGATTCTTGATGGTGAATAAGGCACCATTTCGACATGATGCTACCGCCACGACTCACGATGCCGCATAGGCGGTTGTCGGCAAGATGAACGTTATGTAAACGAATACCGGCATGGATGGTGAAATAGTCGACGCCTTGTTCACATTGTTCGATCAACGTGTCGCGAAAAACTTCCCAACTTAGATTTTCTACCCTTCCGTTGACTTTCTCTAAGGCTTGATAGATAGGGACGGTTCCTACTGGGACTGGACTATTGCGCAAGATCCATTCACGCGTCTCATGGATGTTATCACCCGTCGACAAATCCATCAACGTGTCGCCTCCCCATCTACAACTCCATACGGCTTTATCTACTTCTTCTTCGATGCTCGATGTAGTAGCGGAATTGCCGATGTTGGTATTGATCTTCACAGAAAAATTGCGACCGATGATCATAGGTTCTGACTCCGGGTGATGGATGTTGGCAGGCAATACGGCACGACCGCGGGCGATTTCGTCGCGAACAAACTCTGGGGTGATATGGCTCTTGATGCCTAGTTCTTCGCAATTCATATTCTCTCTTATCGCCACATATTCCATCTCGGGGGTTATGATACCGGCCTTGGCACATTGCATTTGTGTAACCAGTTTCCCTTTGCGACCGACAATCCATTCTTCGCGAATACGGGGTATGCCTTTCTTATAATCTACCACAACGGATGGATCGGAAAAAGGACCACTCGTATCGTATATATATACTGGGGCATTCTCTTCGCGATGAAGTTTGCCGTCTTCGTCTCTTGTAACCGTAGGTGTGAGGTTGACTTTCATCATGCCGACCCTTACATCGGGATAAAGTTTGCCCTTTAGATACACCTTTTCTCGCTTTGCGTATGCTTTATTATCGTTGATCATAGTTATTGTAGGAATGAAGTTAATGGGGATGTCGCCTCGGCACAATCGCTTACATCGCCAAGACCTGCTTCGTAGGCCATTCTACCTGCTACAACGGCATCGCGGAATGCTCTTGCCATATTTACCGGATCGCCCGCAACGGCAATAGCTGTGTTCACAAGGCAACAGTCGGCACCCATCTCCATGGCTTCGGCTGCATGACTTGGCGCTCCTATCCCGGCATCTACGACAACGGGAACGGTGGCTTGTTCGATGATGATTCGTAGAAAGTCTTTCATCATCAACCCTTTGTTGGTTCCTATAGGAGCTGCAAGTGGCATCACGGCGGCAGCTCCGGCTTCCTCTAAACGTTTGCATATTACTGGGTCGGCCTGACAATATGGGAGTACCACAAAGCCCATACTGGCGAGTTTTTCTGTGGCCTTGAGCGTCTCTACGGAATCAGGCAACAGATAACGGGGATCGGGATGAATCTCCAGTTTCAACCAATTGGTACCAAAGGCTTCGCGCGACATCTGGGCGGCAAAGATGGCCTCTGCGGCATCTCGCACACCCGATGTATTCGGCAACAACTGTATGTTAGGGTTCTCTACGATGTGACTAAGCATATCGTCTTGCTTGTCGCCAAGTTCGATGCGCTTCATAGCCACAGTTACCATCTCTGTTTCTGAGGCCTTGATAGCCTCAGCCATCAATGTGTTGTTCATGAACTTTCCTGTTCCTAAGAACAGGCGGGACGTGAACTTGCGTCCTCCTATTTTCAATCTTTTCATAGTTAAGTATTTAATATTCCTCCACTCATCGCTATTCCGGTCACTCCTGTGGCCATAATCTCTGGGATGTCATCGAATGTGATACCGCCTATCGCTACGATTGGTATGTCAATACCTTCGTCTTTCATCTGCGCGACAATCTTTCTGTAACCTTCAAGACCTAATATGGGTGATAGGTTTTTCTTCGTGGTCGTGAAACGGAAAGGTCCGCATCCTATATAGTCGGCTCCATCTCGCCAATGGTTTCTTACGTCTTCGATGGTATTAGCCGTTCCGCCAATGATATAATCGTTACCCAATAGGGCTCTTGCCTCGGCTATCGGCATATCGTTCCTACCTAGATGTACGCCATCTGCATGTATGCGTTTTGCGAGTCCTACATGGTCGTCGATGATGAAGGTGGCGCCATATTCTTTGCACATTCTTTGGGCCTCAAGGGCTGTATTATACAACAATTCCTCATCGGCATCCTTCATGCGCAATTGTATCCACCTGCACCCTTGGCTTAACGCCTTGGCTATGCCTTGTAGGTATGTGAAACGTTCGTTCTGATGGGATATAAACTGTATATTCATCCTCCGCATACTGCCTTGATTATGAATATATTATCATTCTCATGGAGAGCATACGTTCTCCACTCTTCACGAGGAACAATATTATTGTTCACAGCTACAGCTACGCCTTTTTCGGGCAGCTTCATTTCGTTACTTAAATCTAAAAGGGTTTTTGAAGTGGTTTCCTCTCCCTTGTCGTTAATGATTACTTTCATCGCAATATCGTATTATCATCAACGGGATGGGCATCCAACTAAAATTTCATTCCATCAATCCAATGAAATTTCATTTCCTACGGCAGCATTACCTGCATCAGGTCCAATGGGTATAATCTCAGCCGACAATTGCCAGCACCCCGATAGATGTGTAAAAAATCCGATGCAAAAGTATATATTTTATTTTATTCTACCAAATATCGGCCTTTTGTTTTCTTGAAAATTTTATAACACCTATTTATAAATAAAATCTTTCTTAGAATACCTACTTATAGGTAAGAATAAGAATCATAAATTTTAGGTATTGTGAGGTTTTCTGTTTGATATTACCTTTGCACTCGCAAACAGAGGGTCTCTTCGAGATAAGTTTTTGTGCTGTCCTCACGCACGAACATTTCGACAAACTATTTCTGGAAAAAGATTATATATATCAAAATATGAAGACAAAAACTGTATTATTTATACTCGCCTTAATTATGGTAAGTATACATTTGAATGCTAAAACTGCATTAGTAGTAATCGCTCATGGAGCACCTTCTCCTCAATGGAATAAGCCTGTACTCGACCTTGAAAATCGGCTTCATTCTATTGATATCCCGGGAATCTGTTATAAGCGTGTCGCGTTAATGGAATTCTCCCAACCTAATATTTCTTCTGTTATAAAAGACTGTGAAAAACAAGGTATCGACACGGTATTTGCCCTACCGCTATTTATCGCTCCATCTAGTCATTCTGAGGATGATATTCCTAATATTCTTGGTTTAAAGTATGATCCAACCGTAAGACAGGCGTTAGCTGAAGAAAACGCTGAATTGGTAAAAAGTAATATTCGTTTTGTCGTAGGACCTGTCTTGATGAGTTCTGATATTATCGAGAAGACTATGATGGAACGTGTCAAGGAGATGTCGAAAGATGAAAAGAATGAGGGTGTCTTGATTCTCGCTCATGGCGATCCTGACCGTATCGGTTTCTGGAATTCTCTTCTGAAACGTACAAACGATTTTATTAAGCAGAATTCAAAGATTGATTATGTCGACACAGAATTGATTGGTATGGGACAGAACTTTGCGAATGATGTTATACCTCTTATCGACAAGGCAAAAAAGTCGAAAAAACGTATCTTGGTACAAGGTATTTATCTGATGTCTAGTGTTGGGGAAATGGCAAAATATACTGGTCTTTCCAAGAATGCGGGAGAAAATGTTGTATTTAGCAACTACGGAATTCTCCCTGAATCATCTCAACAAATAATAGACTGGATCGTAGAGACTACACAAAACTGGATGAAGACGAAATAATAATATAATAAGGTTTAAATTTTAAGGTAATAAAAAAGACAATGAAAATTTTTAAGAAACTATCTGTATGCATGATTGCATTATTGGGAATGGTAGCTATGGCTTCTTGTAGTAGTGATGATGACGAAACCACAGTTGGTGCTGCCAAAGTAGTCGCAGGAAAATACACTTCAAGTTTAACTTGTAACGTAATGGGACAAGACACAGAATTTAAAGATATTACTGTCTCTATAAAAGCAAAGGATGATGCAACCGTAGATGTTGAGATTGGCAGTTTCGGTAATCCTCCTATGCAGGTTCCAAGTTTTACAATCGAAAATGTAACAATCACAGGAGAGGACGGAAACTATACCTTTACCAGCAAGGAGTTTAGTGGTACTACAGAAAATGGTAAGAAGTATTCTGGTGTGCTTACCGGTGGGTATGCAGGCAACAAACTTTCTCTCAAATTTAATTTACAATATGGTGCCATGCCTATGCCTATGATCAATACTTATGAGGCATCCAAAAACGCTAAATAATGACCAAAAGAAAACTTCTCACTTTGGGTGGACTTGCTACGAGTTATGTTCTTATGGCAAGTACACCCGTTGTGCCTGTTAAGAGGGCTAGACTCAATGTCGATAGTGTGTTGAGCATAGACCAGGTTGTTGTAACGGCTACGCGTACTCCGAAGTCGTTAAAGGATGTTCCTGTGGTAACGCAGGTTATAGGATTGGATGATATCCAACGTAGTAACGCAACAAACATTCAGGATTTGCTCACCAACGAACTTCCTGGATTAGAGTTCTCTTATGCAATGTCACAAGAAACGGCATTAAACATGAATGGTGTGAGCGGAAACGCGATATTATTTCTCGTAGATGGTGAACGTTTAGCTGGTGAAACCATGGATAATATCGACTATAACCGACTGGACCTCAACAATATTGGTCGTGTAGAAATCGTAAAGGGTGCTGCCTCTGCCCTTTATGGAGCTAATGCTGTTGGAGGCGTGGTCAACCTGATATCACGTGAAAATACAGAACCGTGGACTGTTAATCTAAATAGTCGGTATTTTTCAACTGGAAATAATTGGAGAAATGGTATACGGATGAGTTTTAACCAGGGGCAATGGAATTCTCAAACCTGTTTTCAGCAAACTCGTGTGAACACAGTCCGCCTTACCGATGCTTTTGATACCAAATCTAATCTACAAAATATATGGGGAGGTTGTACCATAAACTTAAAAGAGAGATTGACTTACCGACTATCTGACAGGTTGAGATTTATTGCACGTGGCAGTTATTTTAATCGCCATAGCAAACGGAGCAATTACATGGATATCTATAAGGATTATAGTACAGGATTACGTTTGCTTTACAATTTCTCCAAAGGGGGAAGCTTTGAATTATCGTATGCTTATGATCAATATGATAAGGCTAGGTATGTAAACCGTATCCGCACAAATGATCATGACTATAGCAATCGACAGCATGTGGTTCATACTTTACTGAACTTACCATTCAATAGGAATATTCTTACTGTCGGAGCTGACTATCTTAATGATTATCTTACAACATATCAGTTTAAAAATAATGAGGCGAAGAGGCAACAGTCATATGATGCATTCGTACAGTTCGACTACAATCCCACTCAATGGTTCAACATGGTGGCAAGTGTGCGAAATGATTATTTTTCTGCATCACATTCCGATGCCACTACAGCTCGATTGGCTGCTATGCTGAAGTTGCCGGGATTCTCCATCCGTAGTTCTTATGCTGGAGGGTTTCGAGCTCCATCATTAAAAGAGATGTACATGAACTTTGATATGGCTGGTATCATGATGATCTACGGTAATGAGAATCTTAAACCTGAGAGGAGTAACAACTATAATATTTCTTTTGAGCATTATGGACAAACCAAAGGATGGCTTGATGGTAGCTATAGTATGACGTTATTGGGTTATTGTAATAAATATAACAATCGAATAACAACTACCGACTTTCCTGGCGATGATAAGGATAATGCGGGAGAAAAATATTGTAACGATGATGGCGTGACAATCTATGGGGTTGACTTTAACGCTAAATATCATACAAAATCAGGACTTGGTACTGGCATTGCTTACAACTATTTACATGCAAGTGCCAACAGTATCACATCACAATTCTCCCAGCCAAGACCACATAGCATGACATGGCATCTTGATTATGAGAAACTGTTCGCAAAAGATTACAGATTATCATCATCGATTTCGGGACGTTATCTTTCTCGTCCTCACTCAAAAGGAGAAACTAGTAATGCTTATTCTATTTGGAGATTTTCTCTGGCGCTACAAATGAAGAAGGCATATAGGATTACCACCATCGTGGATAATTTGTTTAACTATATTCCGAAAACTTACTACTGGAATTCGCCGGCAACAAAGGGAACGTCTCTTTCAATTGGTCTTTCTATCGATGTCGACAAGATATAGAAGGAATGACACGTGTAATCTATTAAGATAAATCCAACTCAAAAGTACGATACGCTCGCATCTTTAAGTTGGATTTATATTTCTTTAGGAATTATTCTTCCTTGAGCTTTTCACAATAGCTGCTACCATCAAAACAATGGGTACAAACCTTGCATTTAGGTAATCCTATACTTTTTATCAAAGTTTCTATCTTATTGAATTTCACAGAGGTAAGTCCAAGTCGACGACCGATCTCTTCAACCATGCGATTATACTCGTCGCTGCCTGTTGTGGCATACTTCTCCAAATTCTTATTCGGATCACCTTCAAAGTCGTTGATGATACGACGGGTTATCAGTTCCATATCGCTCTTGCTCGTGGTAAAGCCAATAAATGGGCAACCATAAACCAATGGAGGGCATGAGATTCGCGCATGTACCTCTTTGGCTCCATAATCGAAGAATGTACGAACGTTGTCGCGAAGTTGGGTACCACGCACAATACTATCATCGCAGAACACAACACGGTTTCCTTTCAATATAGACCCATTTGGAATCAGCTTCATCTTAGCTACCAGACTGCGACGGCTTTGGTTTCCCGGAGTAAAACTACGTGGCCATGTTGGAGTATACTTCAACACGGCTCGCTTATATGGAATGCCATGTCCTTCGGAATAACCTAAGGCTGTACCGACTCCGGAGTCTGGTATGCCACAGACCAAGTCTGCTGGTGTGTCGTCTTCCTCGCCCATCGCCTTACCATTAGCCTCACGAACAGCCTCAACGTTTATGCCTTCATAGTCGCTCGAAGGGAACCCGTAATATACCCAGAGGAATGAGCAAATCTGCTCTTTATCGTATGGTTTCTGTAATACTTCGATACCATCAGCACGAAGTTTCACGATTTCTCCAGGACTGACATCTCGTAAAACCTTATAATCAAGATTAGGGAAACAAGAACTCTCGCTACTAACAGCATAAGCGCCATCTTTATGGCCAATGACGATCGGCGTACGACCCAGCAAGTCGCGGGCAGCGATGATGCCGTCTTCTGTGAGCACAAGCATAGAGCATGAACCTTCTATGTGGCGGAATACATTTCTTATGCCGTCCACAAAGTCCTTACCCATATTAATAAGCAAGGCTACCAACTCCGTCTGGTTGATGTTGTTGGCCGACATCTCACTCAGATGGATTTTCTTCTTCATCAGTTCCTCGGAAATACTCTTCAAATTGGTAATATGAGCGACTGTCACAACAGCATATCTACCGAGGTGGGAATTGATGATGATAGGTTGAGGATCGGTATCGCTTATCACACCTAATCCTATATTGCCTGTAAAGCCATCTATCTCATCTTCAAATTTTGAACGAAAATAGTTACGTTCCAAACTGTGGATAGCTCGACTAAAGCCATGCTCTTTATCAAAAGTTACCAAACCAGCACGCTTGGTGCCTAAATGTGAATTGTAATCAGTACCGTAATACAGGTCATTTACGCAACTTCTTACAGAAATAGTTCCGAAGAGACCTCCCATTGTGTTAATTTATTTAATTAGTTATTAATATCTCGTCTGCATAAATCTACCATCAGATGAATTTCTTCTACTGATTTTGATACGCCAAGTGTCTTAAGTTCTCGTTGAATCTGGAAGAAGAAATTTTTCTTCTCTTCGTCAGATAGAAAGGCTATATATTTTCGAAATAGCGATATACTGTCTGTGATGCGATTCTGAAACCATGCGCAATATCCTGCATTCAGATAATCTGCTCCCTGAGGCTTATCCATTTCCAACAATTGTTCATATTGTTTATAAGCTTGTTCGAGTTTTCCTGCCTTCATCAGCGTCCATGCCAAAACTCTTCTGACACTTACTCGATTAGGGCGTTCCAAATCTAATTTGTACAACAACCCAAGAGCTTCATCACATTGGTCCTTGCTCATCTTGACAACGGCTAATCCCAATTCATATTGCCAATGTTTAGGGTCAAGAAGTATGAGTTGATTATAATATTTCTCTGACTCATCAAACTTTTCGGCTCGCAAATAGCTTTCTGCTAATCCGCGAATGGCTCCCTTACTATCCGGACAAAGTGTATAAGCCTTGTGATACCATTCTATAGGATTATCTTTCTCGCTCTTCAACCTATATGAGCCTTGCAACATATAGAAATCGAAGTCATTAATATCGTTTTCCCAAAGAGAGAGTATTAGTTTCTCTTCTTTTGAATAACCGTTCAGATGGAAAAACTTACATAATGAAGTTACATGATTCTTGAGTTTCGTGTTGCCGATACGCTTCGAAGCAAACAAGAAAGGAGATTTTTCCTTCAGGTTCAACTGGTAAGGATTGACAAAATCATTCTTATCAGTATACAAAAGGAAGAATCGATACAAATCTTGTAAATAATTACGACGTATAAACGTTGGTGATTCGTAGTCGATGTCGCAAACGATAGCTCCAATCTTCACACCATCAGAAAATAACATGTCACGAATTTCTTGTGGCACTTGGTCTATAATCGTAACCATAGCGAAGGCAAAACTATATCTGTCGCTATCACAGAAAGTTCCCGATGCCAATACTTTTTTCAGGACATCTACATCCTTGAATTTCTCTCTGACCTTAGCCAAATCTGGATGATTAACATCGAAAGGGACAAACCAATTGCTTAGTGTATAGAAGAAAGCAAAACGTTTCATCTTGGAGAATTCTCCATAATAGATGTCATTACCTTGTTGTTCCATATCTGCCATGCGACGAATACTTTCTTCGATTCTTTCCATCGCTTTCTCTTCACGATCAGGATGTAGAATATCCTCAAGATTCTCAGAATCTGTTTCCTCGACATTTAATGGGGTAAAACGGATACTATTGTCCTTTACCAAATTAGGTATAATCCCATCATGAATATCTTTGGAAACTTTTTCTGCATTCAGGCAATAGAAGAATTGCTTTTGGGTTTGCAAGATTTCCTCGCATCGTTTATCATCCTCTGTCACCTTTGCCAATAGTTCATCTACCTGCTCAAAAAGTTTTGGGGCAGAAGGATACACGAGAAACCACCCTACCAAAGCGCGTTGACGTAAGCGCTTGTCGGTCGTTGACATATATACGTGAACAAGAAGTTTAAACTTGTTGACATCAAAAATATTAAGTGCGGCAAGCATTACAGCACTCAATATTACTTGTGCATCCGATGAATCCGTCGTAGGAGAAGTTAGTATATCTTCATAAAACTCCTCGTCAGAATCGCTCCATTGCTGACTCAACAGGACACGATTAAAGATACTATTGATCTGACTCTGATGCCTGGAATATATTTCTTGAGCCTTGCTATCACGTAATTCTTCCGGTTCTAAATCCAGCATCGCCAAACTGCTGACATAGTCTTCTAAAACTTGACGAATGTTATCTTCCGGAAAATTATCCCTACTTATCTTCTCTGATATGGCATGATAAGTGGCATTTTCCCGAATCATCTGTTGTAGTTTGACATTAGAAGCCAAACGCCATATCGACTTCAACAGGTCATTATACAATGAAGGACGCTTGGGGTCTACATATCCCTTGGCCATATAATCCATCATAAGATTGTAATTTCCCTGAATAGAATCAAACTGAGAACTTACGTGAATATACGGATGTTTGCCAAAGAAGTCTACCAAAGCCTGTATCGACTTTCCTAGATCTCGGCATACATCGATATCCTTAATAATATCATTAATATTATCCATAAAATATATTATTAATTTCGAGTGGGGCGTGACGCATGTTGGAAACGCAACTTAGGCAAAGCCTTTATCGTACGCTCATCAGCTCCCATATACTTACTAATAAGAGTGGCATAATGTTGCGCACCATTCTTATTAATACTATCACAAGCCATGTTGTAGGCCTGGATAAATTTCCTATATTGTTCCCGACGACGCTTATCGCGATAAATCTTCGTTCTGAAAACGAAAGCTCCTAGATTCTCTTTTAAGTCACGACTATCCTGCAACACAGGATTTTTCAGCAAACGTGCTGTTGTGGCCTGTGGTTCGGTAAGTAGCATGGCATCCATCTCATTATTGCGGAGCATAGCCAACCTAATATTTACATCATTTATCTGTATGCGATAGCAATCATACTTAGGTTTACCTCTTTTTATTGCGATATCTGCAAGATAGTCGGTAGCAGAATTGCGAGTAATAGCGATCATCTTATCGCTCAACTGATCAAGCGATTTGATACGAGAAAGGCGATTCGTTATCAATTGCCAATAGGTATTGGTAGAGATCGAGCAATCGAGCCCTACTCCTTGTTCTTGCAGATGACGGGCACGAATCAAGTCGGTAATACTTCCTTCTACGCTCCCACCTATCAAAGCGGTATCGCAGTCCATCTGTGCCGTAAAAGGTTTTATATGGACTTCAACCCCTAATGTGTCGAACAAATTTTCGCTATACGCAACATATATTGGCAAACAGTCGAGAGTAGGAAGAACTCCTATTTTAAAAGACGCACGATCAATAGAATCGATACGCGCACGCTCGGCTCTGGAAATACGTTGATTCTCTTTGTATGAATTACCACAAGATGCGAAAACCAACATAACGAATAGAAATGGTATCAACTTTCTCATATATGACTGCAAAGTTACTGTAAGTTGTGCGAATATGCAAATTTTAAATCGTTATTTTATTTTGCCACTTGAAAATAAAATTGTACTTTTGCTCGTAAATATAATGATTTATGGCTAAAGACAAAATAGCATACGTCTGCAGCAATTGTGGACAGGAATCAAGCAAATGGATTGGAAAGTGTCCGAATTGTGGCCAATGGAATACTTTCAAGGAGATTCGTATCGCTAATGATACCGGATTGAATGCTGCGCGAAATGCTGCCATGAATATGCATCATGGCGGGGCAGCTTCTATGTTTGGCGGTATCACCTCAAATGGGCATAAGCCACAGAAGCTCAAGGATATATCGGCACAGGATGAACCAAGAATTAATATGCGTGACGAGGAGCTGAATCGCGTCTTGGGTGGCGGTCTGGTACCAGGAAGTATCACACTATTGGGTGGCGAACCGGGCATCGGCAAGAGTACGCTTACCTTACAGACTATTCTGAATCTCACCGACTTGAGGGTATTATATGTTAGTGGCGAGGAAAGCGCACACCAAATCAAGCTAAGAGCTGAAAGACTCAGCACACAACCGGGAAACAATATAGAAGTGCTTTGCGAAACTTCGCTTGAAAAGATCTTTGAGAATATTCAAAACATCAAGCCTCAACTGATTATTATCGACTCTATACAGACAATTGCTACACAAAGTGTGGATAGTGGCCCTGGTACGATATCACAGGTTCGCGAATGTGCCTCTTCCCTCCTCCGATTTGCCAAAACTAGCGGAATACCTGTTATCCTTATCGGACATATCAACAAAGAGGGCACTATTGCTGGACCGAAAATCCTTGAACATATCGTCGATACCGTTATTCAATTCGAGGGCGACCAACACTATATGTATCGCATCTTGCGAAGCATGAAGAATCGATTTGGAAGTACCTCAGAGTTAGGTATTTATGAAATGCTACAAAGTGGACTTCGGCAAGTTAACAATCCATCGGAGCTCTTACTTACCGATGATCACGACGGACTTTCCGGTATTGCCATATCATCTGCCATAGAGGGAGTGAGACCTTTCCTTGTAGAGACACAAGCTTTGGTGAGTAGCGCCGCATACGGCACGCCTCAACGACAAGCCACAGGATTCGACCAAAGGCGACTGAACATGCTATTGGCGGTATTGGAGAAAAGGGTTGGCTTCAAACTCATGCAGAAGGATGTGTTTCTAAACATAGCCGGAGGCTTGAGAGTAACCGATTTGGCCATGGATCTGAGTGTTATAGCCGCCGTATTGAGCAGCAATGTTGATACAGCGATAGAAACCGGATGGTGTATGGCTGGGGAAGTTGGACTCAGCGGCGAGGTAAGACCTGTAAGCAGGATTGAGCAACGTATCGCCGAAGCAGAAAAACTTGGATTCGGACATATCATCATTCCGAAATATAATATGAATGGATTCTCTAAGGGAAAACATAACATAGAAATCCATCCAGTAAGAAAAGTGGAAGAAGCGCTAAGATGCCTCTTCGGATAATATTGATCAACAAAACAAACATAATTATGAAAGATTCTGTTATTATCGTGAGCGGAGGTATGGACTCCATCACCCTATTGTACGACAAAAAAGACGAAATTGCCTTAGGTATTAGTTTCGACTATGGTAGCAACCATAACGCAAAGGAAATTCCTTATGCTAAGAAACATTGTGAGCGATTGGGTATCAAGCATATTACAATTAATCTTGACTTCATACACGAATACTTCAAAAGTTCTTTGCTTGAGGGCGCTGAGGCCATACCTGAGGGTAACTACGATGAAGAAAATATGAAATCTACTGTGGTTCCTTTCCGCAACGGTATCATGCTTAGCATCGCTATCGGTATTGCAGAGAGTCACAATCTCAAAAAAGTACTTATCGCCAACCATGCCGGTGACCATACAATCTATCCGGACTGTAGACCTGAATTTATCGCAGCCATCAACAAAGCTTCTATTGCAGGAACTTATGTAAACGTCGAAGTTTCAGCACCTTATACAAATATCACTAAAGGAGAGATTGCTGTAATCGGAAAGAAACTTGGATTAGATTATACAGAAACTTGGAGTTGCTACAAAGGTGGAGAAAAACATTGCGGCAAATGCGGAACTTGCAGAGAGCGCATTGAGGCTTTGGAATATGCTGGTATTGAGGATCATACCGAATACGAAGAATAAGCATTACTCCTAAGACTCGCAACTCTTGCCGGATAATCTTTCGGGGATATCCGGCAGGAGTTTTTCTCTTTATTACAACCCGAAACAATCCCGAAGGATTTTACAACAGTTGCTAGTTGAATTCAGGAATGTTTAACAAACCTTTCATTGTTTAAATTTCAACCAAGTAAAGACACTCATAATTCGCATATTCCAGACAAAAAACCTGTCGATTGCGAATATTAGAATTACAAGCAAATCATAACCAACAGACTACCAACGAGTTACAATACCAATTCTCATTTTATTCCCAACAACTACTGGATTTATAGCCTTATTCAGTTAACTACATAGGGCAACAAACCTATTCACGCGAGCTTACGAAGTTAACTACACAAGCCGATGAAGTTAACTTCATCTAGAAGAAGAGCTTAGTAAGAGTAAAAACTATCTATTTTAAGCTCTTAGAATCCCTCAGAAATCTCTAGAAGAAGCAAAAAAGTAGAGTCCGTTTTCTTTTAACAAATCCCGACTAGAGTTTAAAATATCATAAATATCTAAGATTCATCCGATAAGATCGACATACATATTAGATGAGCCGAATAAAAATGCTAAGCAGAGTTTACAATTCTTGTAGATTGCACACTTTTTTCAAAGAAAAACAAAAACAGCTTTCTTTAATTAAAAGAAAATTTGTAATTTTGCGCTGCGTAAAAGTGATAATTTTAACTTATTTAATTCAATATTAAAATGAAAATCGAAGATTTCAACTTTGCCGGTCACAAGGCAATCGTTCGTGTAGACTTCAATGTTCCATTGGACGAAAATGGTAATGTAACTGACGAGACTCGTATCAAGGGTGCTCTCCCAACCTTGAAGAAGGTACTTGCTGATGGTGGTGCTCTGATCATGATGAGCCACATGGGTAAGCCAAAAGGCAAAGTTAAGCCAGAACTTTCTCTTAAGCAGATCGTTAAGAATGTAAGCAACAACCTCGGCGTTGAGGTTAAGTTCGCTGCTGACTGTGGTAAAGCTGACGCTGAGGCTGCAGCTCTTAAGCCAGGTGAGGCTCTCCTCCTTGAGAACCTTCGTTACTATCCTGAAGAGGAAGGTAAACCTGTAGGTGTAGAAAAGGGTACCCCTGAATATGATGCTGCTAAGGCTGAGATGAAGGATCGTCAGAAGGAGTTCGCTAAGAAGTTGGCTTCTTACGCAGACGTTTATGTTATGGACGCATTTGGTACAGCTCACCGTAAGCACGCTTCTACAGCTGTTATCGCTGACAATTTCGACAAGGATCACAAGATGCTTGGCTACTTGATGGAGAAAGAGGTTAAGGCTGTTGACAACGTATTGAATAACATCAAGCGTCCTTTCACCGCTATCATGGGTGGTTCTAAGGTTTCTACAAAGATCGGTATCATTGAGAACCTTCTTACAAAGGTAGACAACTTGATTCTTTGCGGTGGTATGACTTATACTTTCGCTAAGGCTCAGGGTGGTAAGATCGGTAAGTCTATCTGCGAGGATGATAAGTTGGATGTTGCTCTTGACGTAATGAAGAAGGCTAAAGAGAACAACGTAAACCTCGTACTCGGTACAGACTCTATCTGTGGCGATGACTTCAAGAACGACGCTAACACTCAGGTAGCTCCTTCTATGAACATCCCTGAGGGTTGGGAAGGTATGGACGCAGGTCCTGACACTCGTAAGGCTTTCGCTAACGCTATCAAGGGTAGCAAGACAATCCTCTGGAACGGTCCTGCTGGTGTATTCGAGTTTGATAACTTCGCCGGCGGTTCTAAGGCTATCGCTGAGGCTATCGCTGAAGCAACTAAAGAGGGTGCTTTCTCTCTGATCGGTGGTGGTGACTCTGTAGCTTGTATCAACAAGTTCGGTCTCGCTGATCAGGTTTCTTACATCTCTACTGGTGGTGGTGCTCTTCTTGAGGCTATCGAGGGTAAGGAGCTCCCAGGTGTAGCAGCTATCGAAAAATAAACATAATAAATAGATTATTTAATGGATTGGATAATTAATCTATTTACAGAACAGGATGGAGTAGCGCATATTGCGTTACTCTATTCTCTTGTTATAGCCATAGGTGTTTACCTCGGAAAAATCAAATTCAAAGGTATCTCTCTTGGCGTAACATTCGTACTTTTCGCAGGTATCGTTGCTGGCCATATCGGTTTTACCGGTACTTTGCCTGTACTCAACTTTCTACAGGATTTCGGTCTGATTCTGTTCGTCTTCATGGTCGGACTTCAGGTTGGTCCTGGTTTCTTTGAGAGTTTTGGAAAAGATGGTATAAAACTAAATATGCTTAGCGCTCTGGCTATCGTACTCAATGTGCTGGTCATGTTCGCTTGTTATTATATCTTCTTTGATACATCAGACAAAAACAACCTCCCTATGATGGTAGGTACTCTCTATGGTGCCGTAACAAACACTCCTGGTCTTGGTGCTGCCAATGAGGCTTTGCGTTCTGTTTTCCCTAACGGACAGATTCCTATTATCGCTTCGGGTTATGCTTGCGCCTACCCTCTTGGTGTTCTCGGTATCATCCTCTCTACGATTGTGGTAAAATATATCTGCAAGGTCAACTTTGATAAAGAGAACGAGGCTATCAAAGAGGCTGAAGCAGAGGATCCACATGCTAAACCACACCCTATGCATCTAAAGGTGGCTAACTCATACATCGCAGGAAGAACTTTGGAAGAGATCTCTAAATTCTTGAATCGCGACATTGTATGCACTCGTATCATGCATGAAGGTGCCTTGAGCACACCTATGCGTGACACCAAGATAGAACTAAATGATGAAGTTCTCATCGTATGCGCCGAATCTGATGCTGAAGCTATCAAAGCTTTCATTGGTCCTGAGATTGAAGTTAACTGGGACGAGGAAAATCAACCACAGCCAATGATCAGCCGTCGAATTGTGGTAACCAACTCTTCTATGAACGGAAAGAGTTTGGGCAAAATGCATTTTTCTTCTCTTTATGGCGTCAACATTACCAGAATTACCCGACAGGGAATGGATCTCTTCGCTAGCCGTAACCACCATTTCCATGTTGGAGACCGCGTAATGGTTGTTGGTCCGGAGGAGAATGTCAATCGTGTTGCAGAACTAATGGGAAACTCTGAAAAACGCTTGAACGCACCAAATATCGCAACGATCTTCGTGGGTATAATCGTTGGTTTGATCTTTGGTAGCCTACCAATCGCTATTCCTGGTATGCCTGTTCCTATGAAACTCGGTCTTGCTGGTGGTCCATTGATCATAGCTATCCTCATCGGCCGTTTCGGTTATCGTATGGGTTTGGTTACCTATACCACAACTTCGGCAAATATGATGCTACGAGAATTTGGACTGGTATTATTCCTAGCTTCCGTTGGTATCAAAGCTGGTAATGGGTTCTGGGAAACTGTTGTGGCTGGAGATGGACTAAAATATGTATATACCGGTTTTATCATTACTGTAATACCTATATTAATAGTGGCAACTATCGCCCGTTTGAAGTATAAATTCAATTACTTTACTATTATGGGTATGATCTCGGGTGCATATACGGACCCTCCTGCTTTAGCTTACGCTAACAGCGAATGTATTGGTGAGGCTTCTGCAGTAGGCTATTCTACAGTATATCCTCTAAGTATGTTCCTTAGAATCCTTACAGCACAAATTATCGTACTCTTCTTCTGTGGAGTATAAAAGTTAAATCAAAGACAAAAAAGAGAGGGTACTTCATTTTGAAGTGCCCTCTCTTTTTACATATATAACGATGTTTTCCTCTACTCTACCTTCTTGGTCATCTTACCATCAAAAGAGATCAGAATATCAACCTGATAGCTACTTGGACTATCTGGGATGGCTATTTCAGATATAAAATGCAAACCAGCAGCATCTATTCTATCAAACAGAATATCACTAAGAATGCTTTGACGTAAATATGCAGAAGGAATCTTTCCTGAGAAGTCTTTCTTTTTAAAATCACGTGAGAATAGTTGACGGGCACCTTGGAACACGCTAATATGGATGATATTATCGTAATAAACATTATCAACCTCAACACCTTCATCATTATAAACTGGCTTCACAACCTTATATGTCGTTGGGTTTACCTGAATATAGGTATGATAACGCTCTCCATTATACATTAATATCGAATCTCGCTTGATCAACTGGTTCTGATTCAGAGCTACAGGACGTTTACCAATAAACTCAATCTTATCGATAGGATCATCACTCTTGACCAGTTTCACCGTTTCTCCGTTCTGATTCTTAAACTGAAAGAGATGAGCAGACTGCTTCACAATCTGATATTTCACAGAATTTGCACCCCTCAACTCTAACGTGTCTCCATAGATACGGAAATACACAGGTTGACTCGTAGAATCAGGATAATAAATGGTATCTCCTTTAGCTCGGAAAGCTACATCGTCGTCATCATCATTAACCCAGATACCTTGGAGTAACTTTTTAGCCTGACGATCCTCTCCTATCGAGATGGTCTTAGGTTCCTGACGTTTACAGCCTGAAAGAACCACAATTAATAAAAACAAAAAAGTAATCGACTTACGCATTATTGTGATAGAATCAAATTCTTTTAATTAGATTACATTATAAAATATACGGCAAAGGTAACAAAATATATTGAGCTAGAAAAGTATTTCAAACTTTTTATATTTAATCATTAAAAATATTTGGAACATTCGAACTTTTTGGTTAAATTTGCAAACGTGATTGAACTTGATAGACATATAGAAATACTGTTACTCAGCAATGACTGTGTCATAGTCCCTGATTTTGGAGGATTTATGGCACATCATGTTGACGCACGTTACGACAAAAACGAGAATTTGTTTTTGCCTCCTCTCCGTACGATAGGTTTCAACCCTCAGCTCAAGATGAATGATTCTCTCCTTGCGCAGAGTTATGTTGAAGCATACGATATTAGTTATCCAGAAGCTGTGAATCGCATCAGCGATGAAGTAAACGAACTTAAGCAGCATTTGGAAAACTATGGTAGCTATGAACTTACAGACGTAGGAACACTACGACTAAATGAAGTTGGCAGCTATATATTTGAGCCATGTGAAGCTGGTATTTTAACGCCTAATTTATATGGCTTAAGTAGTTTCGAAATGAAGAGTCTTCAGACTATTGCAGAAGAAGAAAAGGTTAATACAAATTCTCTTCAATCAACACCTACTGTTACTTTGGCTACAACACAAAGCATCTTCAACGAGATTGAACAGGAGGAAGATGACAAGGTCGTAAGCCTACAGTTCAAGATGAGCGTCTTGCGCAACTTGGCAGCAGCGTGTATTGCTATAATCGTCTTCTTTACAGTTGCCACTCCTCTAGGAAACAATGATTCAAATGCGATTACACGTAGTAAGATCGATACCGGATTATTGAACAAAATCATGCCTAAGGAGGAATGTATAATGGGAACTTCCGTTAATGCTAATTCTGTTAAGAAGAATAGCAAAAAGGCAATAGTATCTAAAAATAATATCAACGAAGCGAAATCGTTGACAGACAACAAAGACGTTGAACCTTCTGAATATTATACGATAGTTCTCGCTAGTCATGTCGCAAAATCAAACGCACAGGAATATGTAGAACAGCTTAAAAAGAAGGGCTTGGGTTCTGCTCGTGTTGTCACAGCCCCTAGTACCAAGGTAATCTATGGTACATATAAAACTGAAAATGAAGCTTATAAAGCTTTGAATCAGCTTCATAATCAGAAGGAATTCAATGATGGGTGGATAACAAAAGTAAGAAACTAAAATCGTTTTTGTATGAAAAGAGTTCGCTGTCCAAAGTGTGATCATTATATACCATTTGACGAAACCAAATATACAACAGGTCAAAAATTAATATTTCAATGTCCAGACTGTGGTAAAGAGTTTGGTATCCGACTTGGTGTTTCTAAATTAAGAAACGCACAGAAAGATGAGAATCCTGATGAAAACGCCAACGAGAAGGGATTTGGAAGTATTGTTGTTATTGAAAATGTCTTCCACTACAAACAGGTAATTCCACTACAGTTGGGCGACAACGTTATTGGTAGATACATGAAAGGTAGTGGCATTAACTGCCCTATCGAAACTGTTGACCCTAGTATTGATATGAACCATTGTGTCATCAACGTAAGTTATGATAAGAATAAGAACCTTAAATATGTTCTTAGAGATGGGCCTAGCTATACAGGGACTTTCGTGGATAATGAAATCCTTGGTGATAGAGAACGTCGAGTTATCGAAGACGGAACCTTATTTACAATAGGAGCAACATCCATAATATTGCGTTCTGCTGATAGCAAAGAGGCATAATTATACGCACTTTCGCGCCAAATTGCAAAAAATCATTCATTTTTGCTTTTAATTTGAAACTTTTTCGTATCTTTGCACCTAAGAGATACGTAAAAGATTTGAGAATGAAACCAACAGCAATATTACTTCTACATTGCCCTGATAAACAGGGAATCATTACAGAAGTCACCAAATTCATTACAGATAATCAGGGAAACATTGTTTATCTGGATCAATATGTGGACCATGAAGATGGAATGTTCTTTATGCGCATAGAATGGGAACTCGAAAAATTCCTAATTCCACGCGAAAAAATTAAAGACTTAATCACTACTCTCTATGCCAAAAGATATGACATGGAATTCAACCTCTATTTTAACGACGAAAAACCTCGCATGGCAATCTTTGTCAGCAAAATGAGTCATTGTCTTTATGATCTTTTGGCAAGATACAAAGCTGGTGAATTCAATGTTGAGATTCCATGTATCGTCAGCAACCATGAAGACTTGAGATATGTTGCTGAACAATTTAATATTCCATATTATGTTTGGAGTATTAAAAAAGATCATAGCAACAAAGCTGAAGTGGAAAAAGCTGAAATGGAATTGTTGAAGAAAGAAAAGGTAACATTCATTGTACTAGCTAGATATATGCAGATTATCAGCGATGAAATGATTAAGTCGTATCCAAATCACATCATCAACATTCACCATTCTTTCTTACCAGCTTTTGTTGGAGCAAAACCTTATCATCAGGCATGGGAACGTGGTGTTAAAATCATTGGTGCCACAAGTCATTATGTAACAGCTGAGCTCGATGCCGGACCTATCATAGAGCAAGACGTAACACGTATCACACATAAAGATACCCCTGAAAGCCTCGTCCTTAAGGGAAAAGATTTGGAGAAAATCGTTTTAAGTAGGGCTGTTTCAAAACATATAGAAAGAAAGATTCTGACGTATCATAACAAAACTATTATCTTCTCATAATGCAAATAGCAATTGTAAAATACAATGCAGGAAATATATATTCTGTAGTGAATGCCATAAAACGACTCGGAATTGAACCTATATTAACGGACGATCCTGAGTTACTCAGTAAGGCTGATAAAGTTTTATTTCCTGGACAAGGTAATGCAAAAGAGGCAATGACTTATCTCAGAGCACATCATCTCGATCAAGTCATCGCAAATCTAAAGCAGCCTGTCTTGGGAATCTGTGTTGGCCAACAATTGCTATGTAAACATTCGGAAGAAGGTGACGTGGACTGTATTGGCATCTTTGACGCAGAAGTGAAAAGATTCTCTCCTCAGCGCCATGAAGATAAAGTTCCAGCAATGGGATGGAATGAAATATATGATGTAAGTACACCACTTCTAAAGGGTCTGGGAGAACATCCATATACTTATTTTGTCCATAGCTATTATGTTCCAGTATCTAATGAAACCATAGCTACCGCAAACTATATTCTCCCCTATAGTGCCGCTATGCATAAGGACAACTTCTACACTTGTCAGTTTCATCCTGAGAAAAGTGGAAAAATCGGAGAACAAATATTAACGAATTTCCTCGAATTATGAATATAGAACTGATTCCAGCAATAGATATTATCAACGGGCAATGCGTTAGATTGACCAAAGGTGACTATGCTCAAAAAAAGGTCTACAATGATGCTCCTGTTAGCGTTGCAAAACAGTTTGAACGTCTTGGATTCAAGCGACTACATGTCGTCGACCTTGATGGAGCAAAATCTAAGCATGTCGTCAACGATAAGGTTTTGAAAGAAATAACAGATAATACAGGCCTTATCATTGATTTTGGAGGAGGCATCAAGAGCGAAGAGGATATCGAAAAGGCTTTCCATGCAGGTGCTGCGATGGTAACCATTGGAAGTGTCGCTGTCACACATTCTGAGCAATTTATGAAATGGGTAGAGAAATATGGGGCAGATCGACTTATCCTAGGTGCTGACGTAAGAAATGGAAAGATTAGTATAAATGGTTGGAAAGAGGACTCTAAAGAGGACTTGCTACCTTTCCTAAAACAATATGTTGAAAAAGGTATCAAAAATGTCTTGTGCACAGAGATAAGTAAAGATGGAACTCTACAGGGACCAGCCATCAATTTATATCAAGAAATCATGAAGGAATACCCTACTCTACATCTAATTGCAAGTGGTGGTGTTTCCAGCAATGAGGATATCATCGAACTCGACCAAAAGGGAATTCCTGCGGTTGTTTTTGGCAAAGCCTTTTATGAGGGGAAAATAAATATTAAAGAGTTACTATGAACAAAGGACTAGCCAAAAGAATAGTACCCTGTCTTGACGTCAAGAACGGAGAGACCGTAAAGGGAACAAACTTTGTAAATCTACGAAGTGCAGGTGATCCTGTGGAATTAGGCAAAGCATATAGTGACGCAGGTGCTGACGAACTTGTTTTCTTAGACATCACGGCAAGCTATGAAGGCAGAAGAACTTTCACAGACATGGTGACTCGTGTTGCTGCAGAAATCAACATTCCATTCACTGTAGGTGGAGGTATCAATACTCTTGGGGATGTTGATAGATTATTGAACGCTGGAGCAGATAAGGTGAGCATCAATAGTGCTGCAATACTTCACCCTGAGCTAATCAACGAGATTACTAATCACTATGGCTCTCAGGTATGTGTCTGCGCCATTGATGCTAGAATGGATAATGATGGATGGCATTGCTACATCAAAGGTGGAAGAGAAAGAACAGAATTGGGATTATTCGACTGGGCAAAAAAAGTTGAAGATAGAGGAGCTGGAGAAATTCTTTTTACCTCTATGAATCATGATGGCATAAAAAAAGGATTCGCTAATGAGGCTTTGGCTAGACTTGCTGAAGAAGTAAGTATACCTATCATTGCCAGTGGAGGTGCCGGTGCGATGGAGCACTTCAAAGATGCTTTCAACATAGGAAAAGCTGATGCTGCATTGGCCGCAAGTGTCTTTCATTTCGGAGAAATAAAAATACCGGAGTTGAAAGCATATCTAAAAAATAATGATATAAATGTAAGACTACAATATGGAAATAGACTTTAAAAAGATGGGGGGACTCGTACCCGCAATTATACAAGACGCTGTAACAAAGAACGTTTTGATGCTGGGGTATATGAACGAAGAAGCCTACAAGAAAACTATAGAAACAAAAAAGGTAACTTTCTGGAGTAGAACACGAAAATGTCTTTGGACAAAAGGAGAAACTTCAGGAAATTTCTTGAATCTCGTAAGCATTAAAAATGATTGTGACAATGATACTTTACTTGTGAAGGTTCAGCCTATGGGACCTACCTGTCATAAGGGAACTGACACATGCTGGGCTGAAGATAACACATACAATCCTATTCTCTTCTTAAGTGAATTGCAAGATTTCATCAACAAAAGGAAAGAAGATATGCCTGAAGGTAGTTATACTACGGCTCTATTTAAGAAAGGAACTAGTAGAATAGCGCAAAAGGTTGGAGAAGAAGCTCTTGAGACTGTAATTGAAGCTGTTTCCGGAACTAACAAAAAGCTCGTATACGAAGCTTCAGACATTCTTTATCATTTAATTGTTTTGCTATCTGACAAAGAATTAAGAATCGAGGATGTTGCGGCAGAACTCCTCAAGCGACATAATCCAGATTGGGATAAAGACCGCCGTCTCGCAAAATTTAATGGAACTTATCATAGATAAACAAAAATATTGACATTATGCTAATAGATTACGAGAATGTAGACGTATATCAAGAAGATAATTGCGTACTGAAGGATGTGAACTTTCATGTAGATGAGGGTGAATTTATTTATATCATTGGAAAGGTGGGATCTGGAAAAAGTTCTCTCTTGAAAACAATGTACTGTGAACTTGACCTCTATTCAAAAGAAAACGAAAAAGCAGAAGTGCTTGGACGAAACTTGTTGGAAATCAAACGTAAAGATATTCCTGCCCTCAGAAAGGAAATGGGTATCATCTTCCAGGATTTTCAATTATTACACGATAGAACTGTAAAAAAGAATCTGCAATTTGTGCTACAGGCTACAGGATGGAAGGATAAGAAAGAAATTCAGCAGCGCATCCAAGATGTTTTGGACGAAGTTGGTATGCTTGAAAAGATAGATAGAATGCCACACGAACTTTCAGGAGGTGAACAACAGCGAATTGCTATCGCTAGAGCTATCCTCAATAAACCAAAGGTTATCATCGCTGATGAACCTACAGGAAATCTTGATCCTGAAACAGCTGCTAATATCATTAAATTACTAAAAGATGTCACAACAACGGGAACTTCTGTGGTCATGACAACACATAATATACCAATGCTCGATAAATTCCAAGGAATCGTATACCGATGCAAAGATGGAATGATCAGCGATGTGACAAAAGAATATAATCATCTCGACCTCACAGAGGACGGTGAAGAAGATAACAACTAAAAAACATAGATTATGAAGGTAATGAAATTCGGAGGTACTTCGGTAGGCTCGCCAGAGCGCATGAAGGAAGTTTCCTCTTTAATCACCGAATCAGGTGAACCAACATTCGTTGTACTCTCTGCTATGAGTGGAACAACCAATTCTCTCGTTGAAATCAGCGACTATCTCTATAAGAAAAACCCGGAAGGTGCCAATGAAGTTATCAATAAGTTGGAAGAGAAATACATGCAGCATGTAGAAGCTCTCTACTCTACTGACGAAATGAAAAAGGCTACCCAAGAATTTCTATGTAGTGAATTCGACTATTTGCGTTCATTCACGAAAGACCTTTTCACAAGTTTCGAAGAAAAAAGCATCGTTGCCCAAGGCGAAATCATGAGTACAAATATGGTTGTCAACTACTTAAAGGAAATTGGTGTAAAGGCAACCTTACTTAATGCTTTGGACTTTATGCGTACAGACAAGAACGCTGAACCAGACCTTCAGTATATCAAAGAAAAGCTTGATGATATTATGAAGAAGAATGAGGGATATCAGATTTATATCACACAAGGCTTCATCTGCAGAAATGCTTATGGCGAGGTGGATAATCTGCAGCGGGGTGGTTCTGACTATACTGCTTCTCTCATTGGTGCCGCTTTACCAGCAGAAGAAATACAGATATGGACGGATATTGATGGTATGCACAACAACGACCCTCGTATTGTAGACAAAACAGAGGCCGTTCGACAACTCAATTTTGAAGAAGCTGCCGAATTAGCTTATTTCGGTGCCAAGATATTACATCCTACATGCGTTCAACCTGCAAAGTATGCCGGTATACCTGTCAGACTTAAGAACACCATGGATCCAAAGGCTGATGGAACTATTATTGACAATGTTATCGTACGTGGTAAGATTAAGGCTGTAGCTGCAAAAGACAATATCACAGCTATCAAAATAAAATCTTCTCGTATGCTCTTAGCTACGGGATTTCTTCGTAAAGTGTTCGAGATTTTTGAAAGCTATCAGACTCCTATTGACATGATTGCAACATCGGAAGTAGGTGTAAGCATGAGCATTGACAACGATACTCATCTCAATGAAATTGTAGATGAATTGAAAAAATACGGAACCGTTACTGTCGACAATGATATGTGTATCGTATGTGTTGTAGGCGACCTTGACTGGAGTAATTTAGGATTCGAAACTATTGCTGCTGAAGCTATGAAGAATATTCCTGTAAGAATGATCAGTTATGGAGGTAGCAACTACAACATCTCTTTCCTTATCAAAGAATCTGATAAGAAGCGCGCATTACAGAGTTTGAGCGACGTCCTCTTTAATAAAAACTAAAAACAGAACAAACACAACACAATCATGAAGGGAAATTTTCCTATAGATAAATTCCAGCAAATTCGTACACCTTTTTATTACTACGATACAGATTTGCTTCGCGAAACTCTACGTGCCATCAATAATGAAGCTAGTAAACACGAAGGATTTGTTGTACACTATGCAATCAAAGCGAATGCTAACAGAAAGGTTCTTAATGTCATCTGTCAGGCAGGATTAGGAGCTGATTGTGTAAGTGGTGGTGAAATAGAAAGATGTATTGAAACAGGATTTCCAAGTCAGAAAATTGTATACGCAGGTGTCGGCAAAAGTGATTGGGAGATCAACCTTGGACTCGACTGCAACATTTTTTGCTTCAACGTAGAAAGCATCCCAGAACTGGAGGTAATCAATGAACTTGCAGAGAAAAAAGGTAAAATTGCCCAAGTCGCTTTCCGAATTAATCCGAATGTAGGCGCACATACACATGCGAACATCACAACAGGATTAGCGGAAAACAAATTTGGAATCGCTATGCAAGATATGGAAGGGGTAATAGAAGAAGCTAGCAAGATGAAAAACATCAAATTCGTTGGCCTTCATTTCCATATTGGAAGTCAAATACTCGATATGACTGATTTCATAGCACTTTGTAATCGTATCAATGACTTACAGAATCAATTGGAACTTCACCATATCAAAGTAGAAAATATTAATGTTGGCGGCGGCCTTGGTATTGATTATAATCATCCTAACAGAAAGCCTATTCCTGATTTTAAGGCCTACTTCGATACCTATGCCCAACACCTAAACTTACGACCAGGTCAGAAATTGCATTTCGAACTTGGAAGAGCCGTTGTTGGTCAGATGGGATCATTGATTAGCAAGACTCTATATGTAAAACAAGGTACAGCAAAACAATTTGCAATTGTAGATGCTGGTATGACAGATCTTATCAGACCTGCCCTATATCAGGCTTATCACAAAATAGAGAATATCTCTAGCGAAGAGCCTTGTGAAACCTATGATGTTGTAGGACCTATCTGTGAGTCTAGTGATGTCTTTGCCAAAGCTATAGATATCAACAAATGCCATAGAGGTGATTTCATCGCCATAAGAAGTGCTGGAGCATATGGAGAAATCATGGCTAGTCAATACAATTGTAGGAAACTTCCAATTGGATACATAACAGAAGACTTCAAGTAAAATCTATGGTTTTCTAAAATAATTAGGATTCCATCATCTTTTTCTAATTAAAATACTTATCTTTGCAAGTATGTTAGAAATAGATACATTGACAATTATAGCATGCTGTATTGTACTTTTTTGTACAATATCAGCATGCATATTTAACCCATTCTTCAAAAGAGTAAGAACGAACTTAACAGAGAGAGAAAATTTTGAAGATGAGGGAATTAGCATTATATTTACCTCTCATGATCAGGCAAAGGTATTAGCAAATCATCTTCCTTTATTTCTTGATCAGAATTTTGACAAAAAGTTCCAGATTATTGTTGTTGCCGAACGGGGCGATACTCAAACTGAAGATGTATTAAAGCGCTTAAAAGCTGAATGGGGAGACAAATTATACTATACTTTCATCCCTGATTCTAGTAGATATATGAGCCGCAAAAAGTTACAAATCACTCTTGGTGTAAAAGCAGCTCTTTATAATTGGGTTTTACTCGTCGATCCCACAAACCGACCTCAATCTAGAAATTGGCTGAATGCTATTAGCCAATATTGCACACATAAGAACAATCTGGTTATGGGTGTCACTATGTATGATGAGGAAACTTCTAATTACAGAAGATTCGAACACATCTTGCGCTCATGCGATTTCATGAAAAGAGCTTCTAAGCTTGCTTTTAGCACTAATATGCATTTTGTGGGATTCAAAAAAGATGAATTTCTTGCCCAAGAGGGATTCCGTGGCAGTCTTCAGCTGATTCGAGGAGAATACAACTTCCTTATCAACAAATATGCCAAAAAAGATGGCACATTTATTGCCTGTGAACCAGAATGTATTCTCATAGAAGATAAACCTACGAAGAAAACTTGGAAAAATCTTCATTTATATGATTTGGCAAGCAAGGCAATAATAGATCGTGCAATTCGTCCAAGACTGTGGGAAAACACATGCAACGCGTTGCTACATACAGCATTATGGATAAATATTGTAGCATTAGTTTACAGCATCTTAAAAGAAAACTATATATTATTAGGAATAGCTGTTTTCTGTATTGCTCTCCTATTTTCTATACGTTGGATAACAGCAGGCAAAGCTGTACATCAATTTGATAGTAATATATCAACATTTAAGATGCCATTCTATGAGCTATCCTTCATATGGAGAAATCTTGATCATAAATGGCAATATCTGCGAGCTGACAAAAATGACTTCACATCACATAAACTTTAATATATGAAGATATATCTGTACATTACTTCAAAAGCAAATAAAACTTATGTATGGCAAAACTACATGAGAATATTACAGGACTGTAATCGTACTGATAGACTGGAAGATGCAGATATCGTCCACATTCTTGGTGTTTGGAGTTCCAAAGCAAGTAGGATTACTCGTAAGGCTAAAGAGATGGGAATCCCATATATCGTTAGTCCTTTGGGAGGTATTTCTTCTTGGAATATGAAGAAACCTACAACACGTCGACCTATACAGAGGATACTATACCAGAAAAAAGAAATTAAAGACGCACAGGCTATTGTGGCAACAACAACTGCCGAATTTGACTATTTGAGAAGACGGAAGTGGAATTCGCAGATTTACAGAATAAGCAATTGTATACTGACTCATCAGATCAGTGAGGCAGAAATGCAAGCAGAATTTAATTCCTTATATGATAACATCATCACGAAATATGAACAAAGAAAAGCAGACTCTATAAAAAAAAGAGTTGCTTTATCTTTGGGTGAACATAAACAACAAGATAACGAAGACGCAATACTGGAGCAACTTCTACAGATAGAGAGTAGAATTCCACACCAGAACATTCCTCTCTCCTATCTCAAAAGATTGCAGATTTTACTTCACGACACAGAATATAACGATGATATCCTTGAAGAAAGAATTGAGCAACTCAAAATCAGGAAATTCTCACAACGCATCTTTCAAGTGATGACAGAAACTACAGGACTCACAGAAGGATATATGCCAATAGAAGCTCTCGAGGACAAAACATCAAAACAAATACAAAAAATCATTACTGAATAGTAATCCTATAAAACTAATTAGTATGAAGCATTACGAGATAGAAAAAGATATGAGATACCTTGAGCTATTAGCTCAATCCTTCCCAACAATTGCAGATGCTAGTACTGAAATTATCAATCTTCAGGCCATCTTGAATCTCCCGAAAGGTACAGAACATTTTTTAGCTGATATTCACGGAGAATATGAAGCTTTTATTCATGTACTTAAAAATGCATCGGGTAATATCAAGCGCAAGGTCAATGACCTCTTCGGTAATACTTTAAGGGAAACCGAAAAACGGGAACTCTGCACACTAATTTATTATCCAGAACAGAAACTTGAGATTGTAAAACAAAACGAGGAAGATATAGATGATTGGTATCACATTACGCTACATCAACTCGTAGCAGTCTGCCGTGATGTATCTAGCAAATATACACGTTCAAAGGTAAGAAAGAACTTACCTTCTGATTTCTCGTACATCATCCAAGAATTACTTCATGAACGTACTGAAGACAGAGATAAAACTGCATATGTAAATGTCATCGTCGATACCATAATCTCTACGGGGAGAGCTGATGATTTCATCATCGCTATTGCAAATGTCATTCAACGTCTCGTTATAGATCAACTACATATTCTTGGTGATATCTATGATAGAGGGCCTGGTGCACATATCATTATGGATTACCTCCGCCATCGTCAAAATTGGGATATTCAATGGGGAAACCATGACATTCTATGGATGGGAGCAGCAGCCGGTAACAATGCTTGCATCTGCAATGTAATACGTCTATCACTAAGATATGCGAATTTGGCTACACTTGAAGAGGGATATGGCATCAACCTTGTACCTTTAGCGACATTTGCAATGGAAACATACAAGAATGATCCTTGCGTAGAATTCATCCCGAAAATAACTGGAGAAGGTTCCCATCTCGATGAACGCACTTGTCGCCTGACTGCCCAAATGCATAAGGCGATATCTATTCTACAGTTTAAATTGGAAAACCAAATCTTCGAAAGTCATCCAGACTGGGATATGACTTCAAGATGCTTGTTTAATCATATTGACTACAAAAAAGGAATCATCAAAATCGATGGGAAAGAATACGAAATGTCTTCATGTAATTTCCCAACCATTAATGAGAAAGATCCAAACGCACTAACTGATGAGGAAAAACTACTCATGCGCAAATTACATCACTCGTTTATGGTCAGCGAGAAATTACATAAACACATGCGTGCTATGTTGCAACATGGCTGCATGTATGCGATCTATAATAATAATTTATTATTCCATGCCTCTATCCCATTAAATGAGGACGGCTCCCTGAAAACCGTCGAGATATTTCCAGGAAGGAAATATGCAGGTCGAAAATTACTGCATAATATCGATATGCTGATAAGAACAGCCTTCCAAAATGATTCCGACCCAGATGAAAGACAATATGCCATCGACTATTTTCTTTATCTTTGGTGCGGAAAAGATAGTCCTCTATTTGATAAGAGTAAAATGGCAACATTTGAAAGATACTTCATCAAAGACAAAGAAACATGGCATGAAGAGAAGGGTAATTATTTCAAACTAAGAGATAATGAGGAAGTCATTGATAGAATCCTTGATTCCTTTGGTGTGGAAGGACTTAACCGGCATATCATCAATGGACATGTACCAGTGAGAGCAACTAGTGGTGAGAATCCTATAAAGGCTAATGGAAAGCTCATGGTTATCGATGGAGGATTCAGTAAAGCCTACCACAATGAAACTGGTATTGCTGGCTATACTCTAGTATATCACTCTAGAGGATTCCAACTGGTACAACATGAGCCTTTCACTAGTACCGAAGATGCTATTAGGACTGGAACAGACATCAAATCAACGACTCAGATTGTGGAGATGAGTAATCGCAGAATGCTTGTTGCTGATACTGACAAAGGTAGAGAGCTTCGTCAACAAATTGCTGATCTAGAAGAATTACTTTATGCTTTCCGACACGGATACATCAAAGAATCGGAAAGGAAGTAACAACAAGTACATGTACATATCAAGAGATAACAAAAAAATATAATCCATATATACCAAACGAAAAAGGGTGAGTCAGAATAAACTTTGACTCACCCTTTATTTATTCATATAGAGAGTTACACTTAATTATTCGAACTCCCCCCCACAATATCTAACAATTCATTCGTAATAGCAGCCTGGCGACTCTTATTAAATTGTAAATTCAAGTCACGAAGCAATTCATCTGCATTATCCGTAGCTGTTTGCATAGCGACCATTCGAGCAGCATGCTCACTAGCTATACTATCCAATAAAGCTGTATACATCATAAGATGTAATTGCTTAGGAATCAAACTACTAAGAACAGTATGCAAATCAGGTTCTACAATAAAATCATCATTGATAGCAACGGCCTGCTTTTCCTCATTTCTGTCCTTAGCATGTTTTTTTCTAAGATATTCCTGAGCTTTTGCAGTAGCTACATTACTTGAAAGATCACGATCATTACTATCACCAATAGTCTCAGTAGAAAGGTCGATTGGTAATAAGGTCTTACGAGTCAATATCTGACTACCTGCACTCTTGAAATGATGATAAATAAGTTCAACCTTATCTATCTCACCTTTCAGAAATGAGTTACCCAATTCGTGTACAATATCAGCACATGGTGCAGACTTTGGTTTATCAACTAAATCCATAAAACTGCCTGCACATGGGAGACCTAATTTCTTAACCTTTTCTTCTATCTTACGCCCGATTGGATAAATAATAACGTCATCGACACCTTGACTCTTATACTCGTCAATAGTTTCCAACATCATCTTGATCACATTATTATTAAAGCCACCACATAGCGAACTATTAGAGCTGAAAACAACTAATGCCACACGCTTCAACTCAGCATGACCACCCTCAAAAGGAGAGTCTGTATCCGGAGTAGAAAGCAGGAAACTCTTCAAGATATGTTCCAATTGGTTTTCGTAAGGAAGCATATTTTGTATAGCCACCTGTGCATGATGCAGTTTCGATGAAGCCACCATCTTCATGGCACTCGTTATCTTACGAGTACTATTGACAGAAGCAATACGAGTTTTTATCTCTTTCAACGACGGCATAGGCTATTACGCTTTAAATTGTCCGGCCACATTAGCCATAACTTCCTTGATGGTATTTTCTACCTCCTCAGTCAGTTTTCCACTAGCTAATATATCTATAGCATTCTGATGTTGTGAGCGCATAGCATCAAGGAATTGATCCTGACACTTACGAACCTCATCTACAGGAACATCGTGCATCAAACCATGAACACCACAATATATAATGGCAATCTGTTCACCTACAGGCATAGGGCTATATTGAGGCTGAATAAGCAACTGGTTATTCTTTCGTCCACGATCCAATGTCATAGCCGTAACAGCATCCATATCACTAGCAAACTTAGAAAAGCTCTCTAATTCACGATACTGTGCCATATCAATTTTAAGCGTACCAGCAACTTTCTTCATACTCTTTACCTGAGCAGAACCACCGACACGAGAAACAGATATACCAACATTAATAGCAGGACGGAATCCTTGGTTAAAGAGATTTGTTTCCAGATAAATCTGTCCATCCGTAATAGAAATTACGTTTGTTGGAATGTATGCAGAAACATCTCCCGCCTGAGTTTCAATGATAGGAAGAGCTGTTAGTGATCCACCACCACGAACATGTCCCTTTAGACTCTCCGGAAGGTCATTCATCTGCTCTGCAATTTCCTGTTGATCGTTGATACGAGCAGCACGTTCAAGCAAACGACTATGCAGATAGAACACATCACCTGGATATGCTTCACGACCTGAAGGTCGGCGAAGAATCAACGAAACTTCACGATAGGCAACAGCTTGTTTTGACAAATCATCATAAACAACTAATGCATGATAACCACGATCACGGAAATACTCACCAATAGCAGCACCAGCAAAAGGTGCATAATATTGCATAGCAGCAGGATCAGCAGCAGTAGCACTCACCACAATAGTATAAGGCATTGCGCCATGATCCTGTAAAGTTTGAACAAGACTAGCTACAGTAGAAGCTTTCTGTCCAATAGCTACATAAATACAATATACTGGTTTACCTGCATCATAGTTACTTTTTTGATTGATAATCGTATCAACAGCAACAGCTGTTTTACCGGTCTGTCGGTCACCGATTATCAACTCACGCTGGCCACGTCCTATAGGAATCATAGAGTCTACCGCCTTTAGACCTGTCTGAAGAGGTTCCTTTACTGGTTGACGATAGATTACTCCAGGAGCCTTACGATCTAGTGGCATCTCCAAAGAATCAGTAAGATCAATATCGCCCTTACCATCGATAGGTTGACCGATAGGATTAACAACACGTCCTAAGAAATTATCGTTAACACGGATAGAAGCGATACGATGTGTACGCTTAACTTTCTGTCCTTCCTTGATGCCAGCAGTATCCCCTAGAAGTACACAACCCACATTGTCTTCCTCCAGGTTCATGACGATAGCCATAGTACCATTCTCGAACTCAAGAAGTTCAGAAGCCTCAACATTGCGTAGTCCATAGATATGAGCCACGCCATCAGCCACGGTAAGCACAGTACCTACCTCATCAAACTGATTCGCATCATTGATGCCTTGCAACTCCTTTACAAGAACTTCAGATACTTCACTTGGTTTTATTTTTTCTGACATTTGAAATTTACTTTTTTAATTCAACAAGTATATTGTTAAGTTTCGACTTAACACTTGCATCCATTCTGTAGGTATCATACTCAAGGATAAACCCTCCAATAATAGTAGGGTCTACCTCAGTAGTAAATTCTACAGTACCCTGAGTTTTAGCTTCCACCATCTGCTTCATCTTCTGTTCTGTAGCAGTCGATACAGCAGAGGCTGTAGTCAGTTTACCGCGGGTGATATTCTTCTGTTGTCTATAAAGAGTGATATACGAATTAGCCATGAATTGCAGGGCGCTTTCCCTATCCTCTTTCATCACAAGATGTACAAAACGCTTACTCAGTTCTTGTGGGTTATTTCCCAGTGCTGTTGTAAGCAAATGCATCTTTTTCTCACCAGAAAGCATAGGGTTATCTATCGAAGATCGCAATTCAGGCACCTCCATATAGCATTCCGCCAAAGAAGCCATATCTTTATACACCTGCTCTTCGATCTTTTGCTCTGTAGCACTCTTTAGGAGTGCCCGAGCATATCTTACCGATATTACACCTAAATCCATAAGCTAATTATCCTTTTTTATTTTCAGAAGAAACTTCATCCAGCAATCGGTTTACCAATTCCATTTGCTTATCATCCGTAGAAAGTTTCTCTTTAAGAATCTTCTCCGCAATCTGAACACTAAGTTCAGCTACCTGAGAACGAATCTCACGAATAGCGTTTTGTTTTTCGCTTTCGATTTGAGTTCTCGCCTCACTAATGATGCGAGCACTCTCCTCTCGTGCTTTTTCCTGTGCCTTTTCTACGATAGCATCACGAGTTCCAGCAGCCTCCTTAAGAATATCAGCCTGTTTCTCGCGAGCTTCCTGCAAAATGGATTCCCCTTCCTGCTTGATGTTTTCAAGTCGTTCTGAGGCTTCATGTGCCTTGCGCAAACTATCATCAATATAATTTTTTCGTTCTTCCACCATACGAATGATGACAGGAAAACCAAATTTGGCAAGAACACCTAAGACCACCACGAACGCCAGGAACATCCACAACAGTAGTCCAGGATCCGGCGTTAGTATTGATGGTAAATTATCCATTAATTCTTATACTTAAATCAAGAATGCACATGCTGCAATTGCAAAGAGGGCACAACCCTCAACGAAAGCAGAAGTCAAAATCATGTTAGTCTGAATCTTACTAGAAGCTTCTGGCTGGCGAGCTATAGCGTCCATTGCTTGGCCACCAATTTTACCAATACCTAAACCTGCACCGATTACTGCAATACCTGCTCCAAGACCGCAACCTAGCTTAGCCAGGCCTTCTGCAGCCAATAATGTTGAAATTAACATAGCTTTAAATTTTTATTGTTATTAGTTATTCTTTTTCTTTTAATATTACTCTGCTTCCTCTTCTTTATGCGCTAAGCCAATGAATACGGCACTAAGCAAAGTGAACACATAAGCCTGAACAAAAGCTACAAGAAGTTCGAGTAGATTCATAAACAGCAACATAATGACGCTGAATGTATTCAGGCCAAGACCGAAGCCTACACCCATAGACCATCCCAAAAAGATGACACAAGTGAAACTTAGAATTACTGCATGACCCGCCATCATATTAGCAAAAAGACGAATCATGAGTGCAAATGGTTTTGTAAAAACACCAAAGAGTTCAATAACAGGCATCAAAGGTACCGGACATTTCAAGAATACCGGGACTTTTGGCCAAAAGATATCCTTCCAATATTCCTTATTACCAAACAAGTTGATTGCAATCATTGTGCATACTGCCAAAAACATAGTAATATTGATATTACCCGTCACATTGGCACCACCTGGGAATATAGGAATCAAACCGATTAGATTACATGTTAGAATAAAGAAGAATACCGTAAGCAGATAAGGAGCATAAGAACGACTATGATTTTCTCCAATAGAAGCTTTGACAACGTCATCATAGATATACATTACCGTAGCTTCCATCATTCCTACAAATCCTCCTGGAGCCTCCTTTCTGTCATCATGATGTTTGTACCAGCGGGCACAAGAAAGAAAGACAACAAGCATGATGATAACGACGATCCAAATTTGAGCCACCGTCTTGGTAACACTCAAATCCAAAGGTCGAACCGTTGTGCCATCAGCCAATTTCTCATATATCTTTCCATGATGCTTTTCGTCGAAATAAAAAGGTTTAGGCAAACTCTCTGCAGTACAACAAACCCACTCCCCACTGGCTTTACTCTGAACAATAATAGGAAGAGGTATCGACAAGCTCTTGCCTTCATACGAAGTGATATGCCACTCGTATGCATCAGAAAGATGCCCGAGAACGATCTCAGGTATATCCAATTTCTCCCCCTTCTTCTCATTATTTGCATAAAGCTGAAATGGTAGCAAAGCTATCATCAGTAGAAGAAGCAATGTTTTAATATTTTTCATTTACGTATATACTTTAATTCACTGACCCAATGTCAGCATATTTGCGGAAGAAAAGTGTGTGATGAAGAATGATAGCGAGATAAAAGCATGCAAAAACGATCAGGAAATCGAACATTGCAGCCCGACCAACTATCATATAATAGATAAGCATCATCAATAATGCAGATAGGATTCTCACAATGGATACTCCCATAAAGAAATTGGTGAGATTATCGGCGGCTCTTTGAGCTACCTTCCCCCAAACCAAGCCATCAGCAAATTCAATGATCAGACCATACACTGTGGAAGTAATAATCGCAGACAGAATATTCTCCAGATGAAACAGATTGATGAGAAGCAAGCCCATCAAGAATAAAGCTCCAACTAGTCCTATTCCCTGTTTACGATAATTCCAGCTCAAATGATCTATTTTCTTATCCATCATCAATTTATCTCATTTGACTAAATTTCCACACACACGTTTACTTCATTCTTCTTCACCTCGACGAATCCACCTTTTATATTCAGCGTATTCATGCCATCTTGGGTTGAATATTCTACAACACCAGTCTCAAGAGATGAAATAATAGGAGCATGATTCTCAAGCACCTCGAACGACCCAAGTGTTCCAGGAACTCTAATACTCTCTACATTTCCATCGAAGATGATTTTCTCCGGAGATACAATCTTAAGACTCAACATAGGCATTATCCTTTTGCTTGTTCGAGAAGTTTCTTACCCTTTTCTTTAGCATCCTCAATGGTACCAACATTCAAGAATGCCTGTTCTGGTAAGTCATCTACTTCACCATCCATAATAGCATTAAAGCCCTTGATAGTATCCTCAATACTTACCATCACACCAGGAGTACCAGTAAACTGTTCAGCAACAGCAAATGGCTGAGATAAGAATCGCTGTACACGACGTGCACGAGCTACTGTGAGTTTATCCTCATCAGAGAGTTCATCCATACCCAGAATAGCAATAATATCTTGTAGCTCATTATAATGCTGCAACAATTCTTTCACGCGTTGTGCGCATTCATAATGCTCCTTACCAACAATAAGTGGATCAAGGATACGCGAAGTACTAGCCAATGGATCTACAGCCGGATATATACCCAACTCCGTGATTTTACGATTCAACACCGTGGTAGCATCCAAATGTGTAAAAGTCGTAGCAGGTGCAGGGTCAGTAAGGTCATCGGCAGGTACATACACAGCCTGAACAGAAGTAATTGAACCATTTTTAGTAGAGGTGATTCGTTCCTGCATCTGTCCCATCTCAGAAGCCAATGTAGGTTGATAACCTACAGCAGAAGGCATTCGACCAAGCAAAGCAGAAACCTCAGAGCCAGCCTGTGTGAAACGGAAGATATTATCGATAAAGAACATAATATCAGCGGCCTCACCATTAGCCCCACCATGATCACGGAATTCCTCTGCTACAGTAAGTCCAGAAAGAGCTACTGAAGAACGAGCCCCAGGTGGTTCATTCATCTGACCATAAACAAGGGTGGCTTGTGACTTCTTCAGTTCTTCAGGGTCTACCAAAGAAAGGTCCCATTTACCTTCCGCCATGGCCTTTTTGAACTTTTCGCCATATTTAATAACACCGGATTCAAGCATATCACGAATCAAGTCGTTACCTTCACGTGTACGCTCACCTACTCCTGCAAAAACAGAATAGCCATTATGTCCCTTGGCGATATTATTTATCAACTCCATGATAAGCACGGTCTTACCAACGCCAGCTCCACCAAACAGTCCGATTTTACCACCTTTCATATAAGGTTCGAGCAAATCGATAACCTTTATACCGGTGGCAAGCATTTCCTTATGGGTAGAGAGTTCGTCAAACTTCGGTGCCTCACGGTGAATAGGATATGCACCTTGCATATCTAGTTTTTTCATACCGTCGATTGGTTCACCAATGACATTCAGCATTCGGCCTTTGATTTGCTCACCTGTAGGCATCACAATAGGACTTCCTGTCGAAACGGCTTCGAGTCCACGCTGCAAACCATCGGTGTTATCCATAGCGACACAACGCACGGTATCCTCACCGATATGTTGTTTCACCTCGATGATCAAGTCACGACCATCATGACGTTTTACCTTCAAGGCCTCATTAATTTTTGGAAGCACTTTCTCGGGATCCTCGCCCTTCGTGTCGAAATAGACATCGATGACAGGACCAATAATCTGAGAAATGTTTCCATTAATTGTTGCCATAAGCTATTAATTATTTTAGTTAAATATAATATTGTCGTTTTCCAAGCATCAAAAGTACCGAAATTGTTTTATTCTACCAAATTTATGTATTTTTATTTCACAATTACGGTACTCTTTTTATACCTTTTTAATACTAGATACTCAACTCATCAAGTACTTTTATCAGTTTTCTATCGAAAGGTTTATCAGAACGAATTGCCTCGCTCAATGGAACATAAACCACCTCATTGTTTCTCACGCCTACCATTACATTACGCTGTCCTTGCATAATAGCTTCTACGGCTCCGCAACCTGTTCTACTAGCGAGGATTCTATCTCGCGCAGTCGGACGACCGCCACGCTGCAAATGGCCTAAGATTGATACGCGTACATCATATTCTGGAAATTCCTTACGTACACGATCTGCATAATACAAAGCGCCACATTTCGGGCTCTCAGAAACGACAACGATACAACTCTTCTTTGATTTACGGATACCACGCTCCATAAACTGAGCCAACTGGTCGACATCTGTAGAATCTTCTGGGATAATAGCAGCTTCAGCACCACTGGCAATTGCTGAGTTCTGAGCTAAGAATCCAGCATCACGTCCCATTACTTCGATAAAGAAGATACGTTCATGACTTTGCGCCGTGTCTCGAATACGATCGACACACTCTACGATTGTATTCATAGTAGTATCATAACCTATGGTGTTATCTGTACCATATAAGTCATTATCAATAGTACCTGGGAGTCCGATACAGCATACATCATAGTCACGAGCAAAATTCATAGCACCCGTCAACGATCCATTACCACCTATTACGACCAAAGCATCAATGCCTTGTGCTTGCAAGTTTTCATAAGCTTTCTGACGACCTTCCTCCGTCATAAACTCTTTACTTCTTGCGGTTTTTAGGATAGTACCACCAGTACCGATGATACCACTTACGTTTTCTGTAGTAAAAGGCTTGATATCATTCTGAATTAGTCCGTCATAACCTCGATAGATCGCTTTAATTTCGAATCCATTATATATACCAGCACGTGTCACTGCGCGAATAGCTGCATTCATACCAGGAGCGTCACCTCCAGAGGTCAGGATTCCGATTGTTTTAATTTTAGCCATAATACTTAATACCTTTTCTTATTTTTTGATTAGTTATCTTGTCTATATTTTTTACACTACAAACCATAATCCAACGAGTCCGGCAATCATTCCTAGAAGGCACTTCCACCCCACGTTGCGAAAATACCAACCAAGATGCATCTTTTCCATCTTGAGCAAAGCCACACCGCTAATAGAGCCTATAGCTAGAATATTTCCTCCAGCCATCACTGAGAAGGCTATGATTTTCCAGTATGCCCCATTGGTGCCAATCATCGAAGATGTGTCAGCAAGAGACTGTACAGTAAAAGGTGAAAGAGAGAAGAAACTCATCGCTGTAGCGAAATTCTCCAATACAGAACTGATTGCACCTGCAATTAATCCATAGATCCAAATATTATGCAAATATGATTCCAGATAGTTCCACACCCACTCTATAGCGCCCGTTTCTACCACGACGCCAATAGCAAGCATCATTCCCATTACGTAAAGCATCATTTGAATCACTCCATATTGCAAAACCTGAGGGACACGATGTTGAGCCATCATGTCGGAATTCATCAATTTACGATTAAATATCTCATTTACAATCCACAAAATGGCAAGCACACACATGGCACCAAGGAATGGACTAAGTTTTGTGATATCTCTAAAGGTTGGAATAAACCACAAGCCTCCGATACCTACAAACAACATGAGCAATCGTTGCCAGATATTCAGACGGGTATCATCACCACGATATGGCATTGTGATCCACTCTGTATCTACGTGCTCTGGTAGCATTCTCCCCATTAAATAAGTAGGTATACTCCAAGCCAGAATACAAGGAATCGCTAAAGCTGCCGAGAAATTCGTTGCCGTCACAGCTCCAAGATTCCATAACACAAGTCCCTCAGGATTACCGATTACTGTAAGAGCGCCACCACAATTAGCCGATACGACAATAGCAGAGCCATAAATCATACGTTGGCGTCGATTAGGGATAATAGAATGCATGATCGTAAGCATCATCACCGTAGTAGAGAGGTTATCTAGATTGGCAGAAATAATAAATGTCACTACAGATAACGTCCATAGCATTTTTCGGCTGTTTCGCGTACGCAACAACTGTCTGACAAAATCGAAACAACCGTTATTATTCAATATCTCTACGATTGTCATGGTAGCCAATAAGAACAACACCACTTCTGATGCTCTACCAACATAGGGGAGAAAAATATTCTGTGCTATATAATGTTTTACGCTAGTACTCGTAGACAATGTTTTTCCTAAGAATACTAAGTATTCACTATTATGTTGACTCATCACAAAATCAGTACCATAACAGATATACAGTACCCAGCCCAAAGCTGAAGCAAAGATAGCAACAGCTGCTTTGTTTATATTAGTAAGGTTCTCAGTGGCTATGAGAAGATATGCTAAAACAAGTATGGTAACGATCAATAAAGTCATAATATACTAATTTCAGCACAAAGTTAACAAAAAGAATCAAATAGACAAGAATCAAACCTTTTTTTTATATCGGTTTAACGCAAAAACTATTTGCATGTCAACCTGCATTTCTTCAAAATATCATTTATTGCGTGAACTTTTTTACTTAAAGTTCTAATCGATGATATCGATATAACTATCATTATAACGGTGGATAAGGCGATTTCTATAAAGTCTTCATATAAGAATATAATTCCACACATCACAGATAACAGGAACAGATAAACCATAAATATCTTAATAACATTTTCATCTGGCAGATAATCGTATTTCCAATAACAATACAACAAATCGAATAACAAAATTATGATAGACGAAAACAATAGGGCAATTCCAATACCTGTTATATCAAACTGATTTTGGAAAAATATCATCGAGGGAATAAGTACTATGCTATAACTGAGTTCTATGATGAAATAAGAAACACTATCACCTTTTGCCAAAGGAATATACTCTAAAGGCAAATAAAAGCCTCTCACCAAAACTGCAACTATTAATAGTCGTGTCATATCGGTAGCAAGTAGGAATCCACGACTATAAAGTAATGGAATTAGTATGGGAAGAAATAGCAAAAGCAAGGCCAACAATGGTGCTAAAAGAAGTATGCACATTTCGATCTGTCTGTTCACCAACTCACAAAATTCTAGTTGGCTCTGCACACCAGACAATCGTGGAAAGTAATCTGTTTCCAAAGCAGATAAGACTACTCCTGCACAGGTCATCGCAAGCATATATCCTGCATTATAGAGTCCTACGACATTCAATCCGCCGTGATGTTCCAAATAGGATTTCAAAATCAATTCTGTGCCACTACCGATAGAGGTTGCCACTACGAATACCAAACCTAACCGCATCATTCCGCACCCTTCTGCGATGAATTGTTTCCGAAAAGATATTTTCAATGGAAATAAGCGATAAGACCTTACTACAACAAGTAGCCATTGTGCAACAGCTAAAAATAACAATGATGGTACAATAGCCTTCTGTCCCCATATATAATAAAGAGGTGTAGCAATCAACAAAGCTGCTCCAGAATATTCTATCGACTGCAAAGCAAGATATTTGAGTTGTTGGGTAGCTTTTAATACTGCAATCTCTCCACAAACGATAGCCATCAGGAAGACTACTGGTGAAAGTAGTACGAAATGAATCATATGTCCTTCTTTGGCAAATACGAAAGTATCTAACCATGGACTCAACACGATGCAGATTACTGTACCCCACAGAGCTACCATCAAACTCCACATTCTTACCATCTCAACTTTATCGCCAATCTTTTCGTTTTGCCGGAAAGCTACAGATAGTTCTCGCACACTACTCATTGAGAGCCCCATAGTGGTAGAATCTGACACAAATTTAATGACCGAATTAAACAACGATATCAATCCCAATCCCTCTGGACCGAGAATCAAAGCTACCAATTTGTTCTTTACAAGTGAGAGCAGGACATTACCTCCTTGTACGCCTCCAAACATCCCGGTATACTTTAAAATATGCGAATATTCATCATCGTGTTTTACTTTTTTCATTACATAAATAACGTTATTCAATTCTTTTTATTACCTTTGCTCTTAAAAAAGAACCATTATCATGCAGATTTCCACCCAAAATTCAAAGCCTCAAATCAGTTTCATCATCACCACATACAACATCGATGATGAAATGCTCCGAAGTTGCATCGATAGCATTCTCCGTCTGTCCCTCAGTCGGGATGATCGGGAAATCATCCTCGTCGATGATGGTTCTGATCTTCCCCCACTCACTTCTCTCAGTGATATTATCGACGAGATTATCTATATTCGACAGCGTAACCAAGGGCTTTCGGCAGCTCGTAACCGTGGACTACAGATAGCCAATGGTGAATATATACAATTTGTAGATGGTGATGATATGCTCATTCAGGCGCCTTACGAGCATTGTCTCGACATTGCGCGCTACCATAATCCTGACATGGTGATTTTCGACACGAGCCATAGTCCAACTTCCGAGGTGGCTTTTGAATACAACGGTCCAATCTCGGGCAGCGAATATATGCATAGTCATAATCTACAGGCTACTGCTTGGGGATATATTTTCCGCCGCTCTATACTCCACACTTTGCGCTTTACTCCTGGTATTCTTCACGAGGACGAAGAGTTCACTCCTCAACTTCTTTTACGTGCAGAACGTGTGTTCTCTACAAAGGCCAAGGCTTATTACTATCGCCAGCGTTCACAGTCTATCATGCATAACAATAATCGGCGTCATCAACTTAAGCGCCTTCACGATACTCGTGACATTATCTTCCGCTTACAATATCTGGCAAGTACTTTACCAGAAGCCGACCGCGTAGCATTAAACCGCCGTATCGCACAACTTTCGATGGATTATCTCTATAATACGATCTTGTTGACGCATAGTAGTAAGCACCTTGATATCGCTATTCAAGATTTACGCAGCAAAGGGTTATTTCCACTTCCTGATAAGGATTATACGAAGAAATATATGCTTTTCCGTAAGGCTATCAATAGTCGATTGGGACGCCACATGCTTCTACTCTCGATTCATTAATTTCATTCTATTCTTCACAAGATGACTCATCTGGTATGTGTATCGTCCTTATTGGATAAGCTTTATTTTTATAATATTTAAGCATCATTCCATGAATTCAGAATTCGCGAATTCAACTGTGCAACTGCTACATAATCCTTCGGGATCCGTTCGGGATTCATTCGGGATAGTCATGAAGTGGAATTACATATATTTATAAAAAAAGTCTATTCACCCTTGACCAAAAGAAATTCACATCTCTTGTTATCAAAGAATGAATAGACATATTATAAATCACAAAAAAACTGAATATTCTTATATAACTACAGCTGTACCACTACAAGCTACCATAAGCATAGATCCACTGGCACCTATTGTCTCGTAATCGAAATCGATTCCAACAACTGCATTGGCACCTAATGCCTGAGCGCGCTGTACCATCTCGTGCATAGAAGTATCTTTAGCCTCACGCAACACCTGCTCATAACTGTTGCTGCGACCTCCCACAAAATCACGTACACTGGCAAAAATATCTTTAACGAAGTTAGCACCAATAATAGTTTCACCTGTTACTACACCTTTGTATTCCAATACAGGATGTCCCTCAATAGAGGGTGTTGTACTTAAAATCATAATCCTAATTTTTAGTGTTTAATATAAAAAAGCCCTTATTTGCATAAGGAAATACAAACAAGGGCTATATAAAATATAGATTTAAATATTAGTGACTCTCCTGCTCTGCAGCTATAGTCTTAGGATCTTTAGCACCATAAAGACCATAGCAAGCCTGATAGCGGTTATATCCCCAGTTAGCCTGTGCCTTGTTAGGATCAAGTTCCTTTGCTTTGTCGAGATACTTCAAGGCCTCGGTATATACTACCTTACGACCATTAGGATCTTGGAGATTAGAAGCCTTCACATTAAGACAAGCACCCAAATAGGTAAGAACGACAACATTCTCTGGCTGAATTTTCTCAGCTTCCATCAAGCACTTTACAGCTTTATCAGCATCATTCTTTGCGATATAGTACATACCCTTATCAGCATAAGCAACAAAGCCCTTAGGATTAGCTGCGATAGCAGCATCAAGAAGTTCTAGCTGCTCCTTATCCATCTTCAAGCCCTGATACATACCATTAAGATTGTCAAGGATAACCTCATTGGTCTGATCCTGTGCATAGAGAGCTTTCAACTTATCAACATAAGCCAAAGAATCAGCCTTAGTTGCCAAATTACTCTTCATGCTATATAGTTTCAAATTTAGAGCATCCTTAGCCTCAGCAGGACTCTTCATAGCGATGTCACAATACTTTTCGCAAAGATCCATCTGCTTCTCCTGATATGCATAGCGAGCACCGAAAAGTGCTACCTGACCTATATATTCACTCTCTGACTTACGATCCATTGAAGCGAACATTGGTTCACTTTCTGTATCAAGGAATGTACCCCAATATTCAAGTACCTTCTTAGCATTACCCTTCTGTGCAGCAATCTGACCACCATTTACAAGATTGGTACGAGCCCCCCAAAGGCGAGCAATATTACCATCAAACTTTGGCTTTACTTTACCCTTTTCGTTAGGCTGCTGGTCATACTTATAGCACTCTAATCCAGCCTTGATAGCCTGAACAGCAGAGTTATACATTGCAGTAGTATCATAAGGCTGAGGATCCTTCTTAAGACCTAACTGCTTATTGGTCATATTAGTCTGCTCAATAGCCTGCTGATCACTATATACTTTCATAGCGAGATCTACCAAGTGATTGTAAGCTTTAGCTTTTTCAGCACTATTAGCAAGCGTGTTAAGGTTTTGCTTAATCAACTGTTCAGCATCTGCATAGCTATTAGTTTTAAGGATAGCTTTCAATGCATCGCTGTCACCAGCAAAGGCAGCCGATGAACCTAGTATCATCAAGGCTGCAATCATTAATTTTTTCATATTGTTTAATTTTAAAGGTTTGGCAAAATTAATCTCGAGAACAAATAACCGAAATATTTTTGATATAACGGTCATTTGCCTCGATTATTTAAGATTTTTTTATCATTCAAAATCTACATTTGGAGAGATTGGGCTTTCTTCCTCGGCATCATCAGTTTCGTTAACAGTTGGTTCTGCTGTCTCCGCTACTGATTTCTGTACCGTGTTGTCACCACTTATCTCTTCACTCTTCTTGGCCCAAGCGGCACGACTTTCCTCTTCTACTGTTGCTTCGAGTTCACTACTCATTACTTTACATACGCTAGCAATGACATCGTTCTTCTTAGCCAAATTGATAAGACGAACACCCTGAGTAGCACGACCCATAACTCGTACATCGGCTACAGCCAGACGAATTACGATACCACTCTTATTGATGATCATCAAGTCGTTTTCGTCGGTAACATTCTTGATAGCTACAAGCAAACCGGTCTTCTCTGTAATAGCAAGAGTCTTAACACCCTTACCACCACGGTTAGTAACACGATAATCTTCTACCTGTGAACGCTTACCATAACCTTGTTCGCTCACAACCATAACAGTCTCATGCTCTGGATCATTAACTACGACCATGCCGATTACTGCATCATTTTCATCATCAAGTCGCATACCACGAACGCCAGTAGCCGTACGACCCATGGTACGAATGGTATTCTCATGGAAACGAACAGCACGACCATTACGGTTAGCCATAATCAATTCATTATTACCATTAGTAAGGCGAACATCTACGACTTCATCGTTCTCGGCGATATTGATAGCGATCACACCATTAGCACGTGGACGAGAATACTGTTCGAGCAATGTCTTCTTCACAGTACCATTCTTAGTTGCGAATACTATATAATGTGAATTGATGAATTCTTCATCGCTCAAACCTTTTCCACGTAAGCGAAGGAATGCATTTACGCTATCATCAGAATCAATGTTCAACAGGTTCTGAATAGCGCGTCCCTTAGAATTACGGTCACCTTCTGGGATTTCGTAACACTTAAGCCAATAGCAACGACCTTTCTTGGTGAAGAAGAGCATCGTCTGATGCATTGTAGCAGGATATATATATTCGGTGAAATCCTTATCGCGAGTACGAGCACCCTTAGAACCTACACCACCACGAGCCTGCTCACGGAAATCTGCAAGTGGTGTACGCTTGATATAGCCAAGATGACTCACGGTGATAACCACAGGATCGTTAGGATAGAAGTCCTCTGGGTTAAACTCATGATCGTCCGGCTTGATCTGTGTACGACGCTCATCGCCATACTTCTCTTTTACCTCATTGAGTTCATCCTTCATCACCTTCTTGCAAAGTTCAGGATCGCTCAAAATCTGATTGAGATATTCAATCTGCTTCATCAACTCATCGTACTCAGCATGCAACTGATCCATACGAAGACCTGTAAGCTGACTGAGACGCATATCTACAATAGCCTTACTCTGAAGTTCATCGAGTTCGAAGCGTTGCTCCAAATTACGCTGAGCATCAGAAGGGGTTTTACTTGCACGAATAATATGTACAACTTCATCGATATTATCACATGCGATGATCAATCCTTCGAGAATATGAGCACGTTCCTGTGCCTTACGCAACTCGTACTGTGTACGGCGGATCGTTACATCATGACGATGCTCTACGAAATACTTGATACAATCTTTCAGTCCAAGTAGACGTGGACGGCCTTTAACCAACGCAATGCAGTTAACAGAGAATGAGCTTTGTAGAGCTGTCATCTTAAACAACTTATTGAGCACCACGTTCGCATTAGCATCACGCTTCACATCAATCACGATACGCATACCCTGACGACCTGATTCATCGTTAGCATTAGAAATACCGTCAAGCTTGCCTTCTTTCACTAATTCGGCAATATATTCAATAAGCATTTGCTTATTTACTCCATAAGGAATTTCCGTGACAACGATCTTATCATGATTCTCATCACTTTCGATTTCGGCAGTAGCACGAATCACGATACGTCCTCGACCTGTTTCATAAGCATCCTTGACGCCCTGGATACCATAAATAGTAGCACCTGTAGGGAAATCTGGAGCAGGGATATACTTCATCAATTCATCGAGTTCGATATCAGGATTATCAATATACGCACAGCAACCATTGATGACCTCACGCAAATTATGTGTAGGAATATTCGTAGCCATACCTACAGCGATACCGTTACCACCATTAACAAGGAGATTAGGAATCTTAGTAGGCATTACAGACGGCTCCTGCAAAGTATCATCGAAGTTGTTGACCATATCGACGGTTTCCTTATCAAGGTCGTCCATGATATGTTCACCCATCTTACTGAGTCGGCACTCCGTATAACGCATAGCAGCAGGAGAGTCACCATCCACAGAACCGAAGTTACCCTGACCATCAATAAGTTTATAACGCATATTCCATTCTTGGCCCATACGAACCAAAGCGCCATAAACAGAAGAGTCACCATGAGGGTGGTATTTACCAAGCACCTCACCTACAACACGAGCACACTTCTTGTAAGGTTTATCACTAGTATTTCCAATACCCAGCATACCGTAGAGGATACGACGATGCACAGGTTTGAAACCATCGCGAACATCTGGAAGGGCACGAGCTACAATTACCGACATAGAATAGTCGATATAAGAGCTCTTCATCTCTTCTTCGATGTTGATTTTCAAAATTCGATCATTATCGATCGTCTGATTTTCATCCATTTTCTTATGATGTATTTTATTTATATTTCTCGTTTAAGGCCATTTATTTTCGTTCTAAGCGATTTTAAGGTCCAAAAAACATGGCAAAGATACAACATTTATTCTATATATAAAAGTCTTTAAAGCAAAAAAAACGCCTTTTCTGCGATTTTACTTTTTCACATCTTCTTTCTTATTTTTTTTGGCATACCCTTTGCTCTATATCATAGAAAATGCTATCTTTGCATGATAGTATAGATAATGTAGAACAATATAAAAAGAAAGGATATAACAAAATGACCAGTCAGTTTTCGCCTAAAGTTTCAGAAATCCTTGCATTCTCACGCGAGGAGGCTTCTCGTCTGGCCAGTCGTTCAGTAGGTCCAGAGCATCTTCTTCTCGGAATATTAAGAGAACGAGACGGCATCATTCCCGACCTATTTTCTAGTTTTGAAATCAACATACAAGATATCAAGAAAGAACTAGAATATAAAGCTAAAGAAGACGAGATTCAAGAACCGATAATAACATCGGAACTTGTATTAAACCAACAAGCAAGCAATATATTAAAACTATCTGTGTTAGAGGCTCGTGTGCAACATACACAGATTGTCGACATCCAACATTTATTGCTTGCTTTGCTTCATGATCAAACCAACAATGGAGCAAAACAAGTATTAGAAGAAAATAATATGAATTACGAAGACACTCTATCCTACCTCAAGAAGATTACTTCCACCCCTATAGAGGATGGATTACAAATACCTGACGAGGAAGATGAGGAGGATGATTCTATGATGACAAACAATATGTCATCACAGAATAGCAAGAATACGACAACTACAGAAAAGAGAAGTAAATCAAACACTCCTGTACTTGACAATTTCTCTATTGACTTGACAGCAGCTGCTCAGGAAGACAAGCTAGACCCTGTCGTAGGAAGAGAAAAGGAAATACAACGTGTTACCGAAATCTTAGGTCGCCGTAAAAAGAACAATCCTATCTTGATAGGTGAACCCGGTGTCGGAAAGAGCGCTATCGTAGAGGGATTGGCTCAGTTGATCGTGAAACGCAATACATCGCCTGTATTATTTGGAAAACGCGTAGTAAGCCTTGATATGACTTCTATTGTAGCAGGCACAAAGTATAGAGGTCAGTTTGAGGAGCGCATAAAAGCTCTTATCAAGGAACTGGAGCGCAACCCAGACATCATTATCTTCATCGATGAGATTCATACAATCATAGGAGCAGGATCTGCTCCAGGTTCTATGGATGCTGCCAACATCTTGAAACCAGCATTGGCGCGCGGAGCCATACAATGTATTGGCGCAACCACACTCGACGAGTATCGTAATTCTATCGAAAAGGATGGTGCTTTGGAGCGTCGTTTCCAGAAAGTTGTGGTGGAACCTACTACAAAGGCTGAAACTTTGCAGATCTTGGAGAATATCAAAGACAGATATGAAGCTCATCATCATGTGAAATATACTGACGAGGCATTGATGGCATGTGTCAAATTGACAGATAGATATGTCACTGACAGATTCTTCCCAGATAAGGCTATTGATGTTCTTGACGAGGTAGGTTCACGCGTACATCTTAAGAATGCGATTATTCCACCGGAGATAACAGATTTACAAAAAGAAATCGAAGATTTGAAACTCAAAAAGCAAAGTGCTGTTCAAAATCAAAACTTTGAGTTAGCCGCTGGATTTCGCGATAAGCAGTTGAGTATGGAAAAACAACTGCAAGAACTGGAAGCAAGTTGGGCAAAAGGAGAAACTGGTGACAAGGTTGAGGTAGACGACGAACAGGTTGCCGACGTAGTAAGCATGATAACAGGAGTACCTGTACAGAGAATGGCAGAAAACGAAGGCGTAAAACTTCGTAATATGGCTAACATACTGAAGAATGATGTCATCGCCCAAGATAGCGCTATCGACAAGATGGTGAAAGCCATTCAAAGAAATCGCGTAGGATTAAAAGACCCTAACCACCCTATCGGTGTCTTCATGTTCTTGGGGCCAACAGGTGTAGGTAAAACTTACCTCGCTAAGAAATTGGCAGAGCAGATGTTTGGCTCTACTGATGCTTTGATCCGTATAGACATGAGCGAATACACCGAAAGTTTCAATACAAGTAGACTTATTGGTGCACCTCCAGGATATGTAGGTTACGAAGAAGGCGGCCAATTGACAGAACGCGTACGCCGTCATCCTTACTCTATCGTATTGCTCGATGAGATTGAAAAGGCACATGGTAATGTCTTCAACCTATTATTACAAGTACTTGACGAAGGTAGACTTACCGATGGTAATGGTCGATTGGTTGATTTCCGAAATACCGTGATCATCATGACATCAAATGCCGGAACACGTCAGCTCAAGGAATTCTCTCATGGTGTAGGATTCACCGCTGGTGGTACTTCAGGCATAGCAATGGATGACAACGATAAAGCTTATGCTCGTTCTATCATCCAGAAGAGTTTAAGTAAGCAATTCTCACCAGAATTCTTGAATCGACTTGATGAAATCATCACCTTCGACCAATTAGACCTTGAGGCTATCAAGAAGATCATAGATATAGAACTAAGAGGACTTATTGGAAGAATCGAAGGATTAGGATATCATATTGCACTCACAGATAAAGCCAAGGAATTTGTTGCCACTAAGGGATATGATGTACAGTTTGGTGCACGTCCTTTAAAGAGAGCTATCCAGCAATACATCGAAGACGGTGTGTGCGAAAAGATCTTGAGTGGAGAAATTCAGCCTGGTGATACCATCTCGATAGGGAAAAATCCTAATAAAGAAGAATTAACATTCAAATAATTTTTCTCATAAAATATAAAGATGTCGCGAAAAAATCGCGACATCTTTTGTTATTTAAAATAAAAGTAGTATATTTGCAATCGGTTTCGCCGATATGGCTCAGTTGGTAGAGCAACGCATTCGTAATGCGTAGGTCCCGGGTTCGAGTCCCGGTATCGGCTCACTCGCGGAATTAGCACATCGGTAGTGTACGGGCTTCCCAAGCCTGGGAGGCGGGTTCGATTCCCGTATTCCGCTCATCATCTAAATCTTGAAAAACAACAATTCACTTTTAAACATTAAAGTTTTGTGTAATCATCCAATTACATGCTTAATAAGGTTGGTTTAAAGTCATTAATATGTAAAACTAGAATAAGAACTATTATGCAGATGACCCCATATTAACTATACTGTAATTATTCACTTTATTTAAACTTTATCTCACAAGTATTAAAAGAAAAAGAGACAACTATTTCTGCCCATCTAGAACGTACACTGAGGTTTTATGCCTCACAAAACATAAAAAATACTCCAGAAAATACTGATTTCTTGAATGCAGTTAACTTCATCGGCTTACGAAGTTAACTTCGTAAGCTCACGCGAATAGGTATGTAGCCCTATGCAGTTAACTGAAGGATATATCTTTCCTATATATTTTGATGATTAAATTAAAACAGTAACACATAACAACCTAATTATCAACAAGTTGCATTTTACGCATATTTTTAATATTCATAAATTCACCCTCTTTAATTCTAAATTCGTGAATTATGAGTCACTTTTATCGATAAAAAATTAAACAATGAAAGGTTCTTTAATTTAAAAAAGTATAAAATCTATTTTTGCTACATAACATAAAATTAAGCCTATGGAACTTGTTTTAAACAATTATGGTATAAAACTCAGTATTAGCAATAATGTTTTTATTGTTACCAATGAAGAGGGTAAACATCGAATTCCTATTCGTGATGTTGATACGATTATCGTTTGTAAAAATGCATCTCTCACAAGTAATGCAATTCTCTTAGCTATTGACAACAATTAGATGCACCAGGAAGACAAATTTTATTAAAAGAGACTAATGAATATCTTTCTTCTTGCTCTACTTGCTATCCAAATATATTGAAGGGAAAGGTGGTTTCAGAATCCAAAAATCAACTTTCTTGATAAATTCTGATAGTGAGATTTTTAATGAAATATATTCTTCCGTCACATGTTTAGAAGAATATTGTGAAAAGAATGATAGTATTATCATCGTACAGATTCCTATGGCAAATGCTCAAACAATAAAAACCATTGGGAAAAAGATTCCTCTCTCTAGAATCCTAAAGACCGAAAAGACTATCTTTTTCTAATGGAAACAGATACGAATGCCTTCGGGATTAGTTCGGGGAAAAGAAATGAGCTCGGTGCAATACCGAGCTCATTAATGTATAGAATTGAATAAGTGATTTCTACTTTTATCCAAAGTTATCATACATGATACTCTCTGGATCAACACCAAGAGAATCAAGATATTCAGTAACTGTCTTAATCAACATTGGAGGTCCACAGAGATAGTACTCACAATCCTCTGGAGCCTCATGGTCTTTCAGATAGGTATCACGAACACAGTTTACTGCGAAACCTGCGTAATACTTAACACCTGCTGCATCTGCTACAGGATCCGGACGGTCAAGACTCAGATGTAAGTGGAAGTTAGGGAACTCTTTCTCCAATTCCCAGAAGTCTTCCATGAAGAATGCTTCGTTCAGACTGCGGGCACCATAGAAGAAGTGAAGTTCACGATCTGTAGTATGCAAGGTCTTTGTCATGTGCATGATCTGTGCACGAAGAGGAGCCATACCAGCACCACCACCAATCCAAATCATTTCCTTACCAGAAGTAAAGTTAGGATGGAAATCACCATAAGGACCACTCATCATTACCTTATCGCCTGGCTTCAATGAGAAGATATAAGAAGAGGCTATACCTGTAGGTACATTCTGGAAGCCAACCTGTGGACGTGGCAAGAATGGAGTTGATGCGATACGTACTGTAAGAGTGATGATATCGCCCTCATCAGGATAATTGGCCATAGAGTAAGCTCGTACCGTTGGCTCTGGGTTATGAGCCTTGAGCGAGAAGATATTGAACTTCTTCCATGCTCCGATATATTCTTCACCAATAAGATCCTTATCAAAATCTTTATCGTAATCGATACAATCGTATGCTGGAATCTTAATCTGTGCGTAACTACCTGGAATAAAGTCCATATGCTCACCTGGAGGAAGAGCAACCTTGAACTCCTTGATAAAGCTAGAAACATTCTTGTTGCTGATAACGGTACACTCCCACTCCTTAACACCAAGAACGCTTTCTGGAACCTTAATTTTAAGGTCGCCCTTTACCTTACACTGACATCCAAGACGCCAGTGCTCCTTGATTTGTTTACGAGTGAAGTGTGGACGCTCTGAATCCAAGATTTCGCCACCACCTTCAAGAACTTGTACCTTACACTGACCACAACTGGCTTTACCACCACATGCTGAAGGTAAATAGATACCATTCTCGTTAAGAGTAGACATCAAACTATTACCCTGAGGTACGTTAATAGTCTTATCGCCATTGATCTCAATGTTTACATTGCCACTTGGTGAAAGATAACGCTTTGCAACAAGTAGAATGACAACCAACAGGAGAATCGTGATCAGAAAGACTCCTATACTTGCTATAATAAAAGTTGTATTCATTTCATTCCCCTCCTATTAGAATTTAAGACCTGAGAAGCATAGCATAGCCATTGCCATCAAACCTACTGTGATAAAGGTGATACCAAGACCCTGAAGTGGCTTTGGAACATCACTATACTGAAGTTTCTCACGAATTGCACCCATCAGACAGATTGCAAGTGTCCAACCAATACCTGAACCTAGGGCATATACGATGCTATCTCCTACACAGGTAATGGCCTGAGTGTTACTTGCTTCAAGTTGGATACGCTGCTGCATGAAAAGAGAAGCACCCATGATGGCACAGTTAACAGCGATAAGTGGAAGGAAAATTCCAAGAGCACTGTATAATGATGGTGAGTACTTTTCTACTGCCATCTCTACCAACTGTGTCATACCTGCGATTACGGCAATAAAGAGAATGAAACTCAGATAACTTAAATCAACTCCTTGGAATAGACAGTCAGGACCAAGGACCTTAGTCTGAAGGAGGTAATCTACAGGAACGGTGATGAACAGCACGAATGTCACTGCCATACCAAGTCCGAATGATGTTTTTACATTCTTAGATACAGCCAAGAAAGAGCACATACCCAAGAAATATGCAAAAATCATATTGTCGACGAAAATCGAACGGAAGAATAAATTAATTGCGTGTTCCATTTTTATTTCTCCTCCTTATAAAAGAATGAACGGTGTACCCATATTACACATCCTAAAAGGATAAGGGCCATTGCCGACATTGTCATCATACCATTATTCATATAACCTGCATTGTATACAGCATCCGGAATGATCTTGAAACCTAAAAGGCTTCCTCGACCAAAAAATTCACGCGCTGCGCCTACAACGAACAGAATCATCGCGTAACCTAGGCCGTTACCGATTCCATCAAGGAAAGAAGGCCAAGGCTTGTTCATCATAGCGAAAGCCTCGAGACGACCCATTAGGATACAGTTGGTAATAATAAGACCGACATATACAGAAAGTTGAACACTAACATCATACGCAAATGCTTTCAATACTTGGCTCACAATAGTTACCAAAGCTGCTACTACCACTAGCTGAACGATGATACGAATGCGCTGAGGTATTGTGTTACGTATGATTGAAATAATTACATTAGAAAAAGCCGTAATAACTGTCACAGCTAAACCCATCACGATAGCAGGCTTCAACTGTGAGGTAACGGCAAGAGCACTACAGATACCAAGTACCTGAACCATGATAGGGTTATTCAGGTTTAATGGCTCTACGAATGCTGCCTTATTTTGTTTACTAAAAAGTGACATATTTCCTTATTTCTTAACAAGTTTATATTTAGCAAGACAGGTCTTCAACATGTCGTTTACACCATTTGAAGTTAGAGTTGCACCTGTTACGGCATCTACCTCATTCTCAGGGTTCTTCACTTCTTTCTTAACGCCAAGGGCGATATCTGTAGAACCATCTTTGAAGATCTTCTTACCATTGAACTTCTTCTGCCAGTTTACGTTGTCCTTGATTTCTGCACCAAGTCCGGCAGTTTCTCCTTCATGATTGAAGTATGCACCATATACAGTATTGTTGTCAGCATCCACAGAGATATAACCTGAGATACCTCCCCAGAGACCCATACCCTTGAGTGAGAAAACTGTCTTCTTCTGACCGTCTATCTCGCACTCATAGTATTTCATACCATCTACTTCTTTCTCTGCCTTAACAACTTCTTTGTATTTTGCTACGGCTGTCTCATTATCGAGGTCGCGAAGATTCAGAGAATTCAGAATCTGCTTCTGTTGATCAAGTGCTACGTTGGCATCCTGAGCAGGTTTCAATACCTGATATACAAATGCGAGCAGGAATGCTACGATAACAACTATTACAGCTGAATATATTATTGTATAGCTATTAGAATTTGTCTTCATTTTGCATTCCTCCTTATTTATTAATAGCACGTTGAGCACGCTTGTTGATATTACGCTGTACTACGCAATAGTCGATAAGCGGAGCTACCATATTACCAAACAGGATAGCGAGCATCATACCCTCTGGATAACCAGGGTTCATCACGCGGACGATAACTGCCATCGCACCAATCAAGAAACCATATATATACTTTCCTGTCTCTGTACGTGCTGAGGTTACAGGGTCTGTTGCCATAAACACAGCACCGAAGCAGAAACCGCCAAGTACGATATGCTCATACCACTGAATAGGGGTCATACCGAGTGCTTGGAAAAGCAAAGCCATCACGATACCGCCAACAAAGACACTACCCATGGTCTTCCAACTTGCAATTCCTGACCAAAGTAGAATGATGGCACCAATAGCAATGGCGATAACACTTGTCTCACCAATACTACCTGGAATAAAACCAAGAATCATATCACTAAGATTAGATGTTGGTGTAATACCTTGGGCGATCTGTCCAAGAGGTGTAGCCATTGTGAAACCATCAGGAAGGGCATTACCCAAACAGAAAATAGTGTCTTTTGCAATCCAAACCTTATCGCCAGTCATGACAGATGGATAAGAGAAGAAGAGGAACATACGTGCTACAACGGCAACGTTGAACACATTCATACCTGTTCCACCAAAAATCTCTTTCGCAATAATGACTGCAAAAGCTATTGCTATGGCAAGCATCCATAATGGTGTGCTCACCGGAATGATCAATGGAATAATGATTCCTGATACGAGGTAACCTTCCTGTATCTCTTCGTGCTTCCACTGTGCCCAGGCAAACTCTATACCCAAACCAACAATGTAACTAACCAAGATCTTTGGTAATACGGCAAGGAAACCGAAACCAAACATAGCCCAGAAACTAGCACCGGCAAGCATGTTTGCTGCTGCGTAATTCTGATAGCCCACATTATACATACCAAACAGCATGGCTGGAATGAGAGCGATGACGACCATACTCATAATACGCTTTGAATCGATAGCGTCATGGATGTTAGCGCCACTCTGTGCCGTTGTGTTTGGCACATAGAGAAAGCTCTCGAAACCTTCGAAGACGCTCTGGAAAGCATGTAGCTTGCCACCTTCCTCGAAGTTTGGCTTTATTTTATTTAGATAATTTCTTAAACTCATTTCTTATTATATTTGAAGTTTGAGACTTTCTTATGCATTCTCTTTACGGAGGATGTTCAAACCTTCACGAACAATCTTCTGCAATTCCAACTTTGAAGAATCAACGAATTCGGCCAAAGCGAAATCTTCTGGACTTACTTCATAGATACCTAACTGTTCCTGTTTGTCGATATCGCCTGCAATGATGGCTTTGATCAGGAATTCGCCATAGATATCCATCGGTAATACCTTGTCGTATTCTCCACTCATAATCATGTGGCGCTCTCCACCCTTCACACGGGCATCCAATTCGTAGGTTTTCTTCTTACCGAACAACCAACTGAAATAGCTACGACTGGTAGAGAATTCTTTGGCACGTGGAAGTATCCAACCTAACATCTCGTCGGCATTGTCGCCCTCTGGAATCACGGTCACCTCACTTGTGTGTGCACCTAAATAATCATTCGCTAAATCTGCTTTCTTACCGGTAAGAGGATTGCCGTTGATCACGCGAATATGCTCATCGTGCTTCAGGTTTCCTTCGAGAATCGTTCGGAGCGGTGTTCCGACAAGAACGTCTGCATAAGCAGGAGCTGTAACTTCACTACCTGCGATGGCAATGGTTCTGGTCATGTCGACTTTGCCTTCTGCAAACAGGCGACCAAAGAAGATGACTGCTGATGGATCTACTGTCCATACGATCTCACCTTTGTTCACCGGAGAAATGTGATTTACCTGAACGCCTACGTTACCTGCTGGACAAGGACCATCGAAAATGTTAACTTCTACGTCCTTGGCATTGGTAAGGGCTGATGAATTCTGCTGAGCTCCAACACCAAGATATACCTTGGCGATCTTACTCAAAGCGGTAAGACCTGTCTGGAAAGCCTCTTCGTTGCCCTCTAACTCAACCTCAAAGTCAGCTGCCAAAGGCATATCTCTAAGGGCTGATACAAAAATTGCCTTAGGTGTAGTTTCTGGGTTGGTAGATACTGCATAAGGCAACTGATTAATAAATCCGAACAATCCTGCTTCGCACAAAGCCTTCTTTACAGCATCTCCATCGAGATTACTAACATCCTTTTTACCAAAATCAACAAACTGCTGCTCTGCATCAGTCTTTACCTTTACGCAAAGAACCTTACGTCTGTTTCCACGTATCACAGCCGTTACTTGACCGCTTACAGGAGAGGCAAACTTAACATCAGGATAAGCCTTGTTGGCAAACAAAGCATCACCGACATTGACATGATCACCCTCACGGACAAGAACTTTCGGAGTAAGTCCTGGGAAGTCTTCCGGTACCATCGCGTACTCTTCCGACTTTGCAATCTGGACTTTCTTACCTTCTGCTCTGCCCTTCAAGTTAATGTCTAAGCCTTTACGTAACTTAATTACATTTGTCATAACTACTTTAAAAATATAAGGTTTAAACTTTTATCTTAAATAAATGCGTACTGTCAATATTCAATTACTGCTGATATTTTTATTAGTTGCTGCAAAATTAGCAAAAAATTGCCGTTAACAAAACAAAAAATGATTATTTATTTCCTTTTGCAACCATTTTTTTCTAATTTTGTAGCAAAATTCTAGAATTATTCGAATCTGAAGAAGTTAAAGCATATTTCTAATGCCATAATATGGTCGATTCTTGGCCTTATTACGGCTATTTTTATCGCGATAAATCTGCCACCCGTACAGAATTATCTCGGAAGGGAAGTTGCATCTGCACTCGAACAGAAATTCGGAACGAAGGTGGCTGTAGGCAGAGTTGACCTGGGATTCTTCAACCGTGTTATTATTGATGATGTATCGATGCTTGACCAAAAGAACGACTCTATGTTCTATGCGACTCGTGTATCGGCTAGCATTGATTTCATTCCTTTATTCGAGGGGAGGATTTCTATTTCTTCGGCTCAGTTGTTCGGTCTTAACGCGCATCTGTATAAGCAGACGGCTGACAGTAAACCGAACTTTCAATTTGTTCTCGACTCTTTAGCTTCGAAAGATACTACCGAGCATACGCCGTTGGACTTACGAATCGGTAGTCTGATCATCAGGCATAGTAGGATAAAATATGACCAGCGTGATGCCGCACCAACTCATGTGTTCGATACGCATCATTTGGTAGTTTCTGATCTGTCTTCGCATATCGTACTGGAGCATCTTACGGATAATAGTATCGCTCTAAACGTTAAGAAATTTTCAGCAAATGAGGGTAAGGGTTTGAAGGTCAAGAAATTGCAATTCAAACTCAATGTTGATGAGCATGGGGCACAGCTCAGAGATTTCTATCTGGAGCTGCCGGGAACTGAACTGGACATAGACGGAATCTATGCCACCTACAACAGGAAAAACGGTAGCATTGACAAGCGTAGCATCTGCTTTAATGGAAGGATAAACCAAAGCAAGATAACTTTCTATGACATATCGTGTTTGGCTACTGTATTCAAGAATTTCAAGAGCCCGATATATTTAGAGTCTACATTTAGTGGTACCGGTGATGCCGTCCACGTGCAGAAGCTCAACTTGCGCTCTGGTAACGGAACGGTGAATCTGCAAGGTAAAGGACGGATTTCAAACCTTGCCAGTAGCCCTCGGTTCTCAGCGCATATCGGCAACTTGAACTTATCGGCAAATGGTATAAAATTTATCACAAGTAATTTCGGAAGTAGATTCAACATTCCTAAGGAAATCGAAAGACTGGGAACCATCAACTTTAAGGGAAACATAGCGGGTGAAAAGAGGAATATTATGACAGATGGTGTATTCTCCACAGATGCGGGAAATGCGAATATAAATTTAGTAAAACTCGGGAATCACATTTCTACTTCCATCTCTACTAACGGGTTGAATCTACATCGTATCCTCGACAATCCAATGTTCGGGTTGATGATCGCTAATCTTAAAATCAACGGTAATCTGCAACCTCGTGATATTAAGTTATCATCACTCATTGCCAAAGGTGAGATAAACAGATTCGATTACAACAAATATACTTATCGGAATATCCATATCGATGGTTCGTATCTCAACCAGATTGCGAACGGTCTGGCTTCTATCAAAGACCCTAACGTAGATATTTCCGTAAAAGGTAAATATGGTATCGTCGGACGACAATATAATCTTTTGGCTGAAATAAACCATCTTTCACCAAGTATCATACTGGGCATCAAGACTTTACATCGTGATTATGCTTTGAATCATATCAAAATCAGAGCCAAAAATCAGGGTAAAGAATCTTATCTGTATTTTAGTTCTCCTTTTGCAGAAATCAATGTAGACGGGCAATACAACTATTCTACCCTACCGCAAAGTATCATTAATCTTTTAGCCAGCAAAATTCCATCTTTGCCGGGACTTCCTGCATACAAGAAGACATCTGAAAATAACTTTAAGATACAGGCTAACATCCATGACTGTGAATGGGTAAGGGAGATCTTGCATCTGCCTCTGAGCATCACGCAACCGATTACACTCAACGGATTCATCAACGACCATAACAGCCAATCTAACATCGAGTTATTGATGCCTGACTTTACATATGATGGAACCATATACCGGCAAGGGCGTATCAACATCTCTACCCCACGCGATACGCTTACGGCGCATCTTCATATCAAAACCATCACTGAGAATGACAATGGGCCTGTATATGACGTATATGCTAATGCTGCGAGCAATAAGTTGCGCGCAAGTTTGAATTACGACAATGGAGAAAAGAAATTGCCGATAAGAGGTAGTCTGGATACGGAAACGGATTTCTTCAAGACCTTAAAGAGGAAAGATGCTGCTCATATCAACATTCATCCTTCTCATATTATGATAGGTGATACGATTTGGAACATCGAACCTAGCGATATCGTATACGAGAAAAATAGGGTTCTCGTAGACCATTTCGAAATCGCTCATAACCAGCAACATATCATCGTTTCAGGACTGGCGACGCCAAATAGTCAGGACACGTTGATGGTGAGCCTGCAGGATGTTAACGTGAAATATATCTTGGATTTGGTAAACTTCCATTCTGTTAGTTTCTCCGGACAGGCTTCGGGACAGGCTTATATCGCGAATGCTTTCCATAAGCCATCGGCATCGGCAAAACTGAAGGTAAGGGATTTCAAGTTCCAGAATGGTGAGATGGGTACCCTCTTTGCCAATGCTACTTACGATAATCAACAGAAACAGATAAATATTGATGCCATCGCTAACGATGGACCAGGTGTTCAAACGCTTATTAATGGTTATGTAGCTCCTGCACAAGACGATATTTATTTGGACATTCATGCTCTGGGAACAAAAGTACAATTTCTGGAGAGTTTCTGCGGTTCATTCATGAGTGACGTTGACGCCAATGCCGTTGGACATGCATATCTCATAGGGCCACTCAGTAAGGTGAACCTAAAAGGTGATCTAACAGTAAATGGTAAGATACATCTCAAGCCTACAAATGTAGATTATACATTAAAGAATGTCAAAGTACATGCTGTTCCTGATGAAATCTATCTTCAAAATGATACAATAGCAGATAGATATGGTAATCTTGGCTTCATCAATGGAGGCATTCATCATAAGAACCTCACGAAATTAAGCTATGACATAGCAATCAAAGCAGACCATCTTCTGAGTTATGAAACACATGAATTCGGAACAAACACATTCTATGGTACTGTCTTTGGAACGGGAAAATGCGATATTCATGGAAACAGCGATGAGGTTACACTCGACATTAATGCTACTCCTGAGAAGGGTACAATCTTTACATATAATGCTGCAAGTCCGGATGCTATCGGCACACAGGACTTCATACATTGGCGTGATATTGCAAAAATAGAAAAAGAGGAGAACGACACCATCGTAAAGGATTCGAAAACGATCGACATCCCTACTGACCTTAGAATGAACTTCCTCATTCATGCAAATCCTAATCTTACTCTTCGAGTAATGATGGATAATGAGACGGGCGATAATATTACCCTGAATGGTAGTGGTGTTATCAGAGCCAACTATTTCAATAAAGGGGCTTTCGATATGTATGGCACATACCTCGTAGATAGAGGTCTCTATACTCTAACCATTCAAAATGTAATCAAGAAGGAATTTAAATTTCAACAAGGTGGAACGATTGTCTTTGGTGGTGACCCATACAATGCCCAACTTCGTTTGCCTGCCGTGTACACGGTAAATGGAGTTAGTCTTGCTGATTTACATCTAGGCAATTCCTTTGCATCCAACAACATCCGCGTAGATTGTTTGATGAATATCACCGGAACACCTGGATCTCCGAAAATCACATTCGGACTAGATATGCCTACCGTAAACGCTGATGCAAAACAGATGATCACATCGCTACTCAACAGTGAGGAAGAACTCAACCAACAAGTTTTATATTTGCTTGCTGTAGGTAGATTCATGACACCTGGTAACAATAATGCTTCTGCCGAGAGTGCAGAACAGCAAAGTCAAACATCATTGGCCATGCAAGGACTATTAAGTGGTGCTATCAGTCAACAACTAAATACTGTACTAAAAAATGTGGTGAACAATTCTAACTGGAACTTAGGAGCCAACATTTCAACAGGTACAGAAGGATTCAACAATGCTGAATATGAAGGATTACTGAATGGAAGTCTACTTAACAATCGCCTTCTTTTCAACGGACAATTCGGTTACCGCGATAATGCCAACGCAACGACCAGTTTCATCGGAGACTTTGATCTACGATATCTCATCAATCCGAATGGTAACTTCGCTGTACGTGTGTATAATCAAACCAATGACCGATATTTTACACGTAACAGTTTGAATACACAGGGATTGGGATTCATCATCAAGAGAGACTTCAACGGATGGAAAGAACTATTCAAGTCTACTGGAAAGAGGAGAAAGAAAAAGAAATAACCTTCTCCCATCAATAGGAGCTGTTATTTCACTCATATATTCCCTATTCAAATCAATCTTCTAGCATTGGGGGTAAAACATCTCCCCCATTTATGCTAAAAGTCATTCTAAGGAGTAAAATCTAAGAAAAGAGCATTCAACTCTTTACAAGAACATGATATAAATCGATTACATCATCTTTTCTCCATAATTCTTCTGAAAGCATTTCTATGAAACTGATCTTCTGCTTTAATGATTTCCATCACCTTACCAGCCGGAAGAATCTTCATAAACTTATTGTGATAAGTCTGTTGCAACTTCTTCATCTGAATATCAAATTCATCTTGTGTTCGAATAAATTCAGCACTTGCCCTATTATCACTGGTATCGACATGACGGAATCGACGACGCTGCATAAAGATAGCCCTTTCCTTCGTTTTCCACTCTCTATAAATAGGGAAAAACTTTACTGCTTCCTGCGGAGTCAGAGCAGCACGCATCACAATATACTGTTCCATATCAGCCTGCCATTTCTGTGGATCAAACTTTGGCAGTTCAATAGCCATCATGGAGGTAGTATTCAGTAACAGCCCTAAGGCAATCACTAAAGATCTTAGAAATGTCGACATATTATCTTTCTGATACATAGGCATAAATATCTTCATTATCAAGCATTGTATATTCTGCAGCTTCATCAATACTATTATAAGTATTGTTGATATTCTCTATATGATTATCTTTTGCTTGCTTAGCAACTACAGGTTGTTCAGGTTTTTGCAAAAGATACGACACTGCCAAAATACAAACCCCGATGAATACAGCTGCTGAAGTTATAATCACAGATATACGACGAATGATTGCGGCAGATCGCTTCTTTTTAGAAGCATCTTCCTGCCGTTCAGGCAACTTAGCCATCAGATCTTTGGTAAAATCATCAAAGAAGCCATTAGGCACTTTGAAAGGCGTTTCCTTACCAAACTTCTCTAATATTAGCTTTTCTTCGTTCATATTTGTATCCTTTATGAGTTTGACGTGACTATCCTTATAAGGTTTAATCATGCATCTTAAAATATTCTGTAATTTTCTTCACGGCCAAATGATATGATGCTTTTAATGCTCCTTCTGAAGTACCGAGAATCTTACTGATATCAGAATACTTCATACCATTATAATACTTTAATGTGAAAACTGTACGCTGTACTTCTGGCAGACTTGCAATAGCATCTTGCAACATTGCTTGGGTTTCATCACCATCAAAATATTCATCGGCCAACAATCGATTAGCTACGGAGCCTTCGATCTCATCTGTTGAAATCTTATTTTTCTGTCGACGAATAAAGTCTAGACTTTCATTGATTGCAATACGGTATAACCAAGTGGAAAGAGCTGACTTTCCTTCGAAATTTCTTATATTCTTCCATACCTTGATAAAGGTATTCTGCAGCACATCACTTGCATTATCATGATCAAGAACTAGATGACGAATCTTCCAATATAGCTGTTCTCTATACTGGATTACAAGTATCTCGAAACCTTTTGTCGCAGTATCGGGATTACTTATTAACCGGACTAGTTCGTCATCTTTCATCTATAATTTTTCAAATACCTATAAATAACATCATCATATCCATATACATCAGGATAGAAAACTAAGTTTCCATTTATATCTGGATAAATTGTGAAATAGGTAATAAAAAGTGGGATTTGTGGCTCTACCGGTAAACTCGACAGCAACCATTTCTTTTTGACGGTGTCTGAGTTTATAGAATCCACTTCCATCGAATATCTTAGTTTATGAATTGTATTTTCATCCTTATCCTTCAATAGGAATAGGGCAAGATCGAAGGGCTTCTGCACACGCACACACCCATGGCTCACATCACGACTATCCTTGGCAAAGAAATCGCGGTTGGATGTATCGTGGAGGAATATTGAGAATCCATTATCAAAACGAAAGATTATTCGTCCGAGAGAGTTACCTTTTCCTCCTTTTTGAATAACCAAGAAATCCTTATCCTTCAGCATATTATAAGTAACTTGCTCTATCGGAATAGTTTTCCCCGTCTTGCGATAACGAACATAATAGTTCTGACTTTCAAACCAACGTCGATTTCCTACATGGTGAACAACACTTTTCTCTATGATACTACGTGGCATGATCCATTGAGGATTCACATCCATACGCTTAATCCAACTGGAAAGCAAAGGGGTTTTCGTGTTTTGTGTACCACAACCGACACGCATGGTTAGTTCCTTGTCGCCGTCAACAGCTCGGAGACGATACGAAGGGATATTCAACAATACATATTTCTTATATCGTTGAGGGTAATCTTTCAACCGCCAACGCAAACGTTCCATATTACACAAGATACGAACACGCTTCTCCGGGTCTGCTGTCGACTGTAACAGACGACCAAGTTGCTTATACATCGGACTTGTAGGTTGGATCTCATGAAGGAATATGGACACACTATCATTATAAATCTTACGGATTGCCATTGGCCAAAAATCCTTCCCTGCATGTTCCATATGAATATCATATAAAGTACGATAACGTACTGGCGAAGAATCTTTTACGGCATTTGGATCCATTGGATCTAAACGATTAAAAACATAGGTTGGGTTCATATATCCAAACCTTTGCCCAGAAGAATAACGCAGATATGCTTTCGTCAGATTATATTCCAGCCGGCCCATAATCCGATTGATAGAAACACCTTGTGGGATGTCTAAATTCCTGATACGAGACAAATCTTTCTCTATCTGATGTACACGAAATTTCTCAGGAGAAAAGCCTTCACCGCTTAGAGTGTGCAAAAACTTCAACAGACTGTCAGCCCGACAGTCTACCCCATGGCGATCTATCCATAAGAATGCACCATCATTCATATAATAGCTACGAGTACGATAATCTGCTGTCGTAGAATCCACATCATTGCGGATCATTCTATCTAGTTGTTCCCGAATACGATGAGAGTTTAATGTCAATGAATCATAAGAAAAGGCTGCATAACTTCCTAACGTAAGTTGATGATTCATGTTTTCTACTTTGTCGTGACAACTGCACAACAAAATAGCAAATATAATAGATATTAGATTTTGTAACTTCACTAATCAATCCACTCCTTCTATTAACATACAGAAATCTTCCTTACTGTATTTCCTACCTTAATTATATAACATCCCTTTAGAAGATGCAAATCATAAGTTTTATCATTCCCTTCTACTCGGAAACTGGAAACGCGCTCGCCTGCCACATTGTATATAGATAACAGGAGACCATTTCCACCCGATACATGAAGACGTCCTGCCGTATAGCTAATACCAATCTCTTGAAAGCCAGGACTGACCATATCAGCAACTTCCATAGCCTTCACACCTATTGGGATCTCCCCGAGAAGGGATATCGAAAACATGATAGCAAGCCATTTATTCTTCATCTGTATTGTTCCTTCAGATTAAACTATCTGCAAATATAGATAAATTCAGAATCAATAAATGACGAACAAATGGAATTTTATCATTTATTAGCAATAATTTAACAATACGCTATTCCGCCTTAACAGGGCAGTTCGTGCCCATTTTACTTTCTAGGCACAAACTGTTTCTCATTATCGCATATTCGAATCTACGAATGAGAATGGCAACAGATCCTTTACACTATTCAACACATATACCCCGCCTGTTCCATACAAAAGAATGCGTACAGGTTGCTTGTATCGATCTTCTATCTCCAAAATCACCTGTCGGCAACTTCCACAAGGAGTTATCGGATCTTTCATGAATCCATTATCGTTACGCGCTGCTATTGCTAAGGTTTCTATAGAAAATTCTGGATGCTGGGCTTGGGCTGCGAAGATTGCTGTACGCTCTGCACAAAGGCCTGATGGGAACGCTGCATTCTCTTGATTAGCGCCAATCATGATAGAACCGTCAGAAAGCCGGATGGCTGCTCCTACATGGAAATGACTATAATTACAATAAGAATGATCGGTAGCATTGCATGCTGCCTTGATCAGTTCTTGGTCTTTCTCGTTTAACTCCTCCAACTGAGCAAACTTATAATTAATCTCAATTTTTAAATCTTTCATTTCTTACTCTTTATATTCAAAACATCCTAAATCTGGCTCTTCATCCCGTACTCTTCCCGTACAATCTGTCGGCAAAGAGGTTTCCCGATTACCTTTACCTATCGCAGCAGAAGTTTTCGCTAAATGAAAATCATACTTGAAATGTTTTGTGTCTATATTTACAAAATGTTTTTCTCCATACTGTATTGTGTCTTTCACATCTTCGTAATATACGTGGACGAAATGTGAACTGTCAGGTGTTTCTACCCGGGGTGTTCGAATCATACAATCTTCGAAACAATAGTTCCATTTGGTAGAATCCTCACCGACTTCTCCTTTCAATTCATCATCTGCATATCCGGTAAGAATACTGTTTTTCACATTCAAACTCCAGTCAGACTTTCCCGCTACAAAACGCAGGGCTACTCCCCTACGCGCGCTAAACGGATAAAACTGCGCTAACGTACAATCATTAAAGGTTACATGACCTCCGTCCACCACCACACAATCGTTCTGTGCATTGGTAATCTGACAATTCTGTACATTGACCTGAGAATGATGCAACTCCAATCCATATCCTTGGCAATTATGAACCATCGAATGGTCAAGTGATAACTTCTCAACTTCTTGAATCGAAGAATCGCAAACGATTCCATCATAGGCTCCGTGAATATCTGCATAGCTGATACTATTACCACAAGATTCCTTGGAGAACCTAATGCCTCGCCATCTTCCTGGCGTATCATCATATGACAAATCAGTAAACATACGATCCAAACGGTCACCACGAACCGCAACTCTATGTTCCTTATTTCCTTCTATCTTAAGTGTACCTTCTACCGTCAATGCTGCATCTTCATGGAAGAACAATCGCTCTCCGGCACCAATCGTCAAGGTTGCACCTGGCGCCACATGAATACCTCCATAAACCACAACCGGGGATTCTGACGATAAAATTGTATCACGAACCACATTCAACGAGTGTAGAATTATCGCATTCCAACTCCATGCATTTAGTATCACATTCTGTTTTCTCCCACTATTCAGAGAAAACTCCAACGCATCAGAAATCTTTCTCGGTGTTTTCTCGCCTCCCTGAGAAGCCGTCAACTCAACATAAGCACGGATACTATCATTTTTTCTCACCTCAATATCAGGAAACTGATAACCGTTTCTCACCAAATCTACACCATCGACATTAACACGAAAGCCCGACTGGTTCCCATCTTTCAGTTTTACTGAGAACTTAAGGTTCGCATCTGAATGATTATATATCCAGAAAGCACGAGTTACCGAAGGGACATGCGAAAAAAGCGTATCCATCTCGATTGTATCTTCTGAGAAAGTCAACAAACAAGCTTCAGATGATGAATAAGATTCATCATCCATACACGACGCAAGTGATGTCGCAAACAATATACCTAATATATATATAAGCCGACCAATTTTTCTCATGCGCGTTAATAACGATAACATTGCTGATTTATTGCATAGACAGTAAAAAATATCAATCTTAAATGTTAAAAATATATAATCCGCACAAAACTCTTTCATTTTCAGCATGTTATATCATGATATTTATGTAATTTTGCACCCGATTTGGGTGAAGTGTGCCCAGATACATATTAATCAATATAAAGTCAAACTTTATTAATTATTTAATTTATTTAATTTATGTCAGATTTAAAGAACGTTCAGCCATTGGACAATTTCGATTGGGAAGAATTCGAAAATGGCGCAAGTTCAAGCGTCAAGAAAGCCGATCTTGAGAAGGCTTATGACGAAACCCTTAACAAAATTCAGGAGCACGAAGTAGTAGAAGGTACAGTAATCTCTGCTGATAAGAAAGAGGTTATCGTAAACATCGGCTACAAGAGCGATGGTATCATCCCTGCTTCAGAGTTCCGCTACAACCCAGACCTCAAAGTTGGTGACAAGGTAGAGGTTTATGTAGAGGATCAGGAAGACAAGCGTGGTCAGTTAGTATTATCTCACAAGAAAGCTCGTTTGGCTAAGAGTTGGGATAAGGTTAACGCTGCTCTTGAAAACGAAGAGGTTATCCAGGGTTACATCAAGTGTCGTACCAAGGGCGGTATGATCGTTGACGTATTTGGAATCGAGGCCTTCCTTCCAGGAAGTCAGATTGACGTTCATCCTATACGCGACTACGATGTATTCGTAGGCAAGACTATGGAATTCAAGGTTGTAAAGATCAACCAGGAGTTCCGCAATGTAGTTGTTTCTCACAAGGCTCTTATCGAGGCTGAGTTGGAAGCACAGCGCAAAGAAATTATCGGTAAGCTCGAGAAGGGTCAGATCCTTGAGGGTACCGTTAAGAATATCACATCTTATGGTGTATTCGTTGACCTTGGTGGTGTTGACGGACTTATCCACATCACAGACCTTTCATGGGGCCGCGTAAGCGATCCTCACGAGGTTGTTGCTCTTGACCAGAAGATCAACGTTGTTATCCTCGACTTCGATGAGGAGAAGAAGCGTATCGCTCTTGGTTTGAAGCAGCTTACTCCACATCCATGGGATGCTCTTGATGCTAACTTGAAGGTTGGCGATCACGTTAAGGGTAAGGTTGTCGTTATGGCAGACTACGGTGCATTCGTAGAGATTCAGCCAGGCGTAGAGGGTCTTATCCACGTATCAGAGATGTCTTGGAGCCAGCACTTGCGTTCTGCTCAGGAATTCATGAAGGTTGGCGACGAAGTAGAGGCAGTTATCTTAACTCTCGACCGCGATGAGCGTAAGATGAGCCTTGGTATCAAGCAGCTTAAGGAAGATCCTTGGGAGACTATCGAGGTTAAGTACCCTGTAGGTAGCAAGCACACTGCTAAGGTTCGCAACTTCACTAACTTCGGTATCTTCGTAGAACTTGAGGAAGGTGTTGATGGTTTGATCCATATCAGTGACCTTTCTTGGACTAAGAAGGTTAAGCATCCTTCAGAGTTCACTTCTGTAGGTGCAGAAATCGACGTTGTTGTTCTCGATATTGACAAGGAGAACCGCCGTTTGAGCCTTGGTCACAAACAGCTCGAGGATAACCCTTGGGATACTTACGAGACTCTTTACACTCCAGGTTCTGTACACCATGGCAAGATCACTGAGATGATGGATAAGGGTGCTGTTATCACTCTCGATGAGGGTGGTGAAGGCTTCGCTACTCCTAAGCATCTTGTAAAGCAGGATGGCACTCAGGCTCAGCAGGGCGAGGAACTTGACTTCATGGTAATCGAGTTCGTTAAGGATACTAAGCGTATCATCCTTTCTCACTCTCGTACATTCGAGGAGGTTAAGGACGACTTCAAGCCAGCTCGCAAGCACACAGCTCACAAGGCAGAGGCTCCTGTTATCAACAATGTTGCTGCAGGTACAACTCTTGGTGACCTCGACGCACTTGCTAAGTTGAAGGAAGAAATGGAAAAAGGTAACAAGTAATTGATACCTTAACTTATATGAATAGGGCGTATCTTTTTTGATGTGCCCCCGAAAAGTTGGACATTAAATTAAACATTAATTATTCAACTCTCTATAGTAGTGAGCTCGGTATTGTGCCGGGCTCATTCCTTTTAACCTCAATTTTAGTCTTTTATTGTTATACCAATCAATAT